>Ga0210385_10002347_pt1 | contig 11450 bp, 9 predicted proteins | sample IncBWH26OmetaG_FD_160107 | JGI IMG/M metagenome (GOLD analysis project Ga0210385, IMG submission 160107) | Forest soil microbial communities from Barre Woods Harvard Forest LTER site, Petersham, Massachusetts, United States - Inc-BW-H-26-O ... | reverse complement strand
GCGCACTGCCGCGAACTGCCCACGTTTCTCGCCGGACTTGCCTCTCGCGCCTCGGAAATCCTCAAAGCCAGTTGGGGCGCAGTCGGTGAAATTCACGGTCATAAGGTAGAGCTTCACCGTCGCAACGTGCAGATTCCTGAGAACGCAGTGGACCGCGACTGGATTGCTGCGAACGTAAAACTACGCCGCACCGGCCTCGAAGTCTTGCCGTGGGAAGGTCAGTCTTCTTTCTGCGTTTTCTATCCTATATATGCCAGCGACCAGGAACTCATGGGCACTCTCTGCCTGCGCCGTTCCACCCCTTCGATGTCTGCCGAAGAGGAGCGCCTGCTCGCCGCTCTCGCCAGTTATGCCGCCCTGGTCATGGAGAAGGTCCGCCGTTTTTCTCAACTGGAGCGCTCCAAGAAACAATGGGTCGAAGATATTGACGCCATCAGCGATTACATCGTCGTCCACGATCAGGCTTGGAATATCGTTCGCACGAATCGTTCGCTCGCCTCGCACCTGGGCATTCCGCCCGTCGCCCTCGTTGGCGAAGCCATGCGGACTCTGCGCCACATCGCCGAAACCGGCAGCGCGCTTCCCTGCCCGTTCTGCCAGAACACTGTCGAACTTCGCGAGGAATATATCGCGACTGGCGAAGGCCGCACCTTTATCGTCTCCACTTCGCGAACTCGCGGCGCCACGGAAGAAGACGGTCGCACCATCCACGTCCTGAAAGACATCAGCGATCGCCGTGAAGCCGAGCGCCGTTATCGCGAGCTCTTCGACAACATTCAGGAAGGCCTGTTCTTCGCCACTCCCGAAGGTCAATTCCTCGACGTCAATGACGCTATGGTCCGCATGCTCGGCTACGAATCCCGGGAAGAACTTCTCCGCGCCGACGTAAGCGCCCATTTGTATCCGACACGCGCAGCCAAGGAGCGCCTGGTCCAGACCATCGCCGAGCGAGGCGCCCTGCGCAATTACGAAGAAACCTTGCGCCGCAAGGATGGCAGCCTGCTCCACACGCTGCAGAACATCAACGCCGTTCGCGATCCTCAGGGTCGCATCGTCCAGATCCGCGGCCTCATGCTCGACGTCACGGAACAAAAAATGTTCCAATCCCAGTTGCAGCGCGAACGTGATTTCAACCAGAAAATCCTCAACACCACGCAGAGCATGATCCTTGTTCTGGACACTGCGGGCCTCATCAGCTACGCCAATCGCCGTTGCTTCGAAGCCGGCTATCGTCAGGAAGAATTGATCGGCCATCGCCTCGGCCGCCTGGTCGAGAATTCCCACCAGCAGGATTTCGAAGGCGCTTTGCAAACCACCGCTCATGGCCAACAAGTGGAAAATCTCGAGCTCCGCGTGAAGCGCAGCGACGGCTCCATGGGCTATTTCTCCGTCAGCTTAAGCCCCAGCCGCGATGAATCGAATCAGGTCAACAGCGTCGTTGTCGTCATGACTGACATCACCGACGCCGTTCTCCTCCAGGCCAAGCTCGCCCACACTGAAAAAATGGCCACCATCGGCCGCCTCGTTTCGGGCGTCGCTCACGAAGTCAACAATCCCCTTGCTGCAATACTCGGATTTACGGACCTGCTGCTCGAAGATCCCCAGGTGCCCGCGTCTGCTCGCGAAGAACTTCAGATCATTCTTCGCGAAACGCAAAGAACCAAGGAAATCGTGCAGGGCCTTCTCAGCTTTGCTCGCCAACGCCCCGCCCAACGCGAGCCCATGCAGATCAATGCTATCCTTCGCCAAACCATCCGCCTCCGCAACTACGACTTTTCCAGTCATGGCGTCGAAGTCACCGAAGAGTTCAACGAAAATCTCCAGATGGCCGTCGGCGATCCCCAGCAATTGCAGCAGGTTTTCCTCAATATTCTCAATAACGCCTACGACGCCATCCAGGAATCCGGCAATCACGGCAAAATCCGCATTCGCACTCGCCAGACCACGGATTTCGTCGAAGTCGCTTTCATCGACAACGGCACGGGCGTCAGTGAAACCGAGCGCATCTTCGATCCTTTTTTCACCACCAAGCCCGCCGGCAAAGGCACTGGCCTCGGCCTCAGCATCTGTTACGGGATCGTTCGCGCGCATGGCGGAGAAATTCTTTGCTGGAACAATGAAGGCGAAAGCGGCAGCACTTTCGTCGTTCGTCTTCCCATCGCAACGGAAACGGCGCTCGCCGCCTCCATGGAGGCTGGCCGATGACCGCGCGCACCGATCCTGCGTTAGCTCCCATTCTTCTCATCGAAGATGAGCCGTCGGTCAGCGCTTTCGTTCGCACCGCCCTCGAACGCAAGGGCTATCGCGTCGTTCAAGCTTCCACCGGCGCTGAAGGGCTCCATCAACTCGCGACCGAAACTTACGGCGGCGTCATATCAGACATTCGCATGCCCGGCGACATCAATGGCGCCGACGTCCACCAATGGATCCAGCTGAATCGTCCCGAACTCGGCGCGCGCATCATCCTGATTAGTGGAGACACCGCCAACAGCGAAACCCAATCGCTTTTGTCCCGCGGTTCCACTCCCTGCATCGAAAAACCTTTTCGCGTCCAGCAACTAATTTCCACCGTGGAGAAGACTTTCGGAAAACCATGACCGACGACATGAAAATTAAGCTGTTGGTAGTTGACGACGAACAAAGCATTCGCCGCCTGTGTATGACCATCGGTACGTCCCTCGGCTTCGTCTGCGACGAGGCGGAAAGCGCCGAGACCGCTGCCACGCGCCTGGAGACCGATCCGCCCGACGTCGTGCTCTCCGATTTCAAGCTGCCCAATCAGTCCGGCGTGGAGCTCCTCAAACAAATCAAAGCCACCCTTCCGCGCACCGAAGTCGCCATCATGACCGGTCACGGCTCCATCGAATCCGCCGTCGATGCCATGAAGCTCGGTGCGTACGACTACATCGAAAAGCCCTTCCGCGTCGAAAAAATGCGCCTGCTCCTTCAGCGCATGGCCGAAAAAGTTCGCCTCGTCAACGAAAATGCCTTTCTGCGCGATAAAGTGAACACGGACGAGAATCTCGACGGCATCATCGGCTCTTCCGTTGGCATGCAAGACGTGATGCGCATGATTTCGCGCCTCAAGGATACGCGTACCCCCGTGCTCATTTCCGGCGAGAGCGGCACCGGCAAAGAATTAGTCGCCCGCGCCATTCATTTCCGCGGGCCGCTGGCGAAATCGGCGTTCATCGCCGTCGACTGCGGCGCGCTCGTTCCTACCCTCATGGAAAGTGAACTCTTCGGCTACGAAAAAGGCGCTTTCACGGGCGCCACCAAAACCAAAGCAGGCCTCTTCCAGGCAGCGAACGGCGGCACCATCTTCCTCGACGAAATTGGCGAACTCCCTCTCGAAATGCAGGCAAAGCTCCTCCGCGTCCTCCAGGAAAAGGAAGTCCGCCCGGTCGGCAGCAACGAAAAGATCAATGTCGATGTTCGCGTCGTCGCCGCCACCAATCGCGATCTCGAAGCCGCCTATCGTGCCGGCACCTTCCGCAAGGATTTATACTTCCGCCTCAACGTCGTCACCGTTCACCTGCCTCCCCTTCGCGAACGGCGCTCGGACATTCCTATGCTCGTTCACCACTTCCTCAACCGCTACACTCCCGCGCCGCTGCAAGTTACCGCCGCGGCCATGAAAAGCCTTCTCCAATACGATTGGCCCGGCAACGTTCGCGAACTCGAAAATTGCATCGCTCGCGCTGTCACTTTGGGTGACCAGCACACCATCGACGTGCAGGATCTTCCACCGGCCATTCGCACCGAGCAGCCGGTAACTCGCGAGTTCAGCTCGCAAGACGCTTCATCGCTCTCCACCACCGCCCTAGCGGAAATGGAGCGCATGACCATCCTTCGCGTCTTCGAACAAGCCCACGGAGACAAAGCCCTCGCCGGCAAAATGCTCGGCATCAGCCGCGCCACCCTCTACCGCAAGCTCAAGCGCTACAACATCGCCCTTCATCCAGGCTCTGAAAAAGACGAAGCAAAGGAGACCGAAGCCCACGCCGCAGGACGCTAACCCGTCTCAACCACCGCCTCAAGTCGTCCCGCACCGACTGAGACGAACTGTTTCACCGTGAGACACTCTGCTTCGCTTCGAGCCGCGGGAAATTCCTAAGCCTTTTCCTTCCAGCCCCTTCCAATCCCCTCCCCGAATTCCCTCATTTGGCTTCCGGCGTGCATCTCCTCTCGTGGGACAGTGCGCCCTTGGTTTCAGCCCGTGTGTCTCGACGCTCGGGTCAAGTCAGGTCTCACAAATTGCGCACTGCCTTTGGGGTATGGGGCCACTCGCGAATGACAACCATCGCACGCGAACAAGAATGCACCGAGCAGCTCGCTCGTTTTTTTCCGAAGCTTCCTTCTGTTCGCATTCCGGTGCGCATCACTCCGCTGAGGCCCGGCCAGCTCAGGGTTCAGGAAGCAACCGTGGTCGAATTCGGTACTGGGGAATTCGCCATCTTCCTGTCGAAATTGGCGTTGGAGTTTGACGATCGTGTCCGGCTTGTCCGAGATGGAGGAGGACGTCCTGCAGAGGCAGCGGTGATCGCTTTGCAATATCAGGAAGGCCGCAAGGCCGTTGCTGTTCGCTTTCTCGATTGCCCCTGCGAATGGATGATGCACCCGTGAACAAAACAATCACAACTTTGAATTTATCCGCTCCCCCAAGACCCGACGGCGCCCGGCTGGCGCAGTGGGAAGAAGCTCGTTCCGTCTTCCCCATTTACATCGCGCTCGCCAAGCACTTGCAGATCGAAATTCCTTTTGCCCAAAATAAGCGCGTTCTGCAGGAAAAGCCCGAGGAAGAGTTTTCCAAGCAGGTGCAGGTCTGGTTGGACGCCATGGACCAGAAGGTCCAGGTCCATCAGTTGCGCCAGCTCCTCCAAACCACCACGCTGAATGCCAGCGAAAGCGGATTGCGCGCCCTGATCATGCGCCACCTCCGCAAGCCTTCGAAGAACAACGTGGACCGGGATAAAATCGATTTCCTCCTCGTTCAATACTTCGCTTTGTGCGCCCCGGCTAAGATTTATCACAAGCAAATTGAGCTCGCGGACGTTGCCCAGGTCATGAAGCCCGTCCTCGGTGATGTGGACTGCACTCCACTTTCCTGGTGCGAGGCTCTCGAAAAAATGATTCTGGCGTTGCGCTCGTTCCGCACCTTGCGCGACATCCTGAAGACCAACTTCATCGAGCAAGGTCGTCGCGTCAAGGAAGGCGCCGGGGGCATGTTCTACGACCCCGCTGCCATGATTGCTTTCGTCCGTTTCAACTTCCTTCTTCGCCGCACGCTCATCGAACTCATGCACGCGGACCTGATTTACATTCGTTCCGGCATCAACCATCTCGAAAACGTCGATGTAAAGACCCTGAACTGCGAATCCTTTGGCCTGACCTCAACCGAGCCGATCAATAAGATTCGTCAGATTGCCGACGAATGGAAGCAGCCATTTCAGAAGGAATACAACGAACGCACGGTAAATCAGGCCTTTGAGAAGCTTCTCGGGTTGCGCGCCGATGTCGAGAAAAACGTCGAGCGCATTTTAGGCAAGCCCTTGGAAAGCGCTGCGTTGCCCTCAGCCTCGGCTCCAGCTGCGTCCTCCGTTTCCAGTGCGCTGAATTCAGCACCATCCGCAAAACCAACAAGCGCAAGAACCACGCCGACTCCACCCGTGGAAATAGACGCCGGCCTGGATTTCGAAACTTGCATGGAGAAAGTTTGGGAGCAATTAATCTCTGCGCCTCCTTCCCGTGGCCGTTCCATGACCACCGTGCGCGTTGGTTCCGCTCGCTTGCTCATGTCGTCGTGGGAAGTCGCCGCGTTCATCAGCGAAGACGGCCCCGCAGCCGAAGATCTTCGCCGCGCTGTCGTCGCCAGAGCCTTGGTGACCGCCGCGCTCGAACAAGCCAAGGAAACCGGCATAGCCACTTCGCTCGATCGCGTGCTGCCCGTCGCTCGCGTCGAAGTTTCGCGTTTGCAGGAGCGTGTCGAACTGGCCAAACAAGCCAAAGACACCGAAGCCGCCGTGAATTTGGGCATCAGCACCAAACGCTTGCTGTCTGCCCTTGACGAGGCCGAAAAACTTTAATTCCCTGCTGTGCGGTAAGGCAGGTTGGAAGAACAGTCAGGGAGAACAGTTCTTTGCGAACGACCAATGCATTGATCGTCACCGATGACGCCGACTTCGCGCGTCTACTGACCGCTTGCTGGCAACTCGAACGTCAGCTTCCGGACCTCTCCGTAGTCACCAGCGAACTGTGGGACAGCGGCGACCCGGTCGCGTGTGACCTCATTGTCGTCGGCCCGCTCAAGGAACAGCGCCCCTGCGAACTTTTGGCTGCCATCGCTCCCAGCACCGCCGTAATTCTCTGCGCGCCATCCGATGCTAATGAGCTAGGTTCTCTCCGCAAACGCTATCCTCGTCTCTTGCACGTTCCGCTTCGCGAAGACTGGGCGCAGGTCGTTCTCCTCGTCGCCGGAGAATCCTTGCGCCGCACAGAAGCATTGCGCCTCGCCAAGCAAGCCGAACAGCGTGCCGCGCAAAATGCCAACGACGCCGTCCTCGGCCGCTACATGACGGACATGAAGCACAGCGTCAACAACGCCATGACTTCCCTGCTCGGCAATGCCGAACTTCTTCTTCTCGAACCCGGTGAGCTTTCTTCGCAATCTCTTTTGCAAATCAAGACCATCCACACCATGGCTTTGCGCATCAACGAAATCATGCAACGATTCTCATCCCTCGCGTCGGAAATGCGGGACGTTGAGACGCCTTCTCAAGCTGAGACGGAAGACGCCACCGCAACCCTATTCCCACGCCGGTAGCTCTGCCCACCCCTCTCCCATCCCCCTCATTCAAAGCTACTTAAAAATATAGACAACCGCCTCGCCGAAATCCTCAAGCTGGCCGCTGACGTGCAATTTTCTATCGTGGAGAACCACGCGGAGTACACGCTTGTGCAGAAAAAAGTACTGATCGTCGACGATTCACCAGCGCAAGTCCGGCTGATCCAGGGCCTCCTCGAACCCGAGGGTTATTGGCCCGTTGGCCTCAGCGATCCCAAGCGGGTCGAAGAAGCCATTGCTGTCGAAAAACCCAACGTCATTCTTTTAGACGTCGTCATGCCAGAACGCAATGGTTTTCAGGTCTGCCGGGAATTGAAGGGCAACATCAAGTTCAATGCTATTCCCGTCATCCTCGTCACTTCCAAGGACACGGCCAGCGACCGTTATTGGGGCCAGCAACAGGGCGCCGACGGCTATGTCACCAAACCTTTCACGCGCGAGGAGCTTTTGCGCGCGGTTCGTCGTTTCGCTTGATGCCGTACAAGGAACTCTTGTGAGTGAAGATTTTCAACTGACTCCGATCCACGCAAGCGCCGAACTCGGCGAAATGCTGGAGGCCCTGGCTCCGGTTGGCGAACGTCCGCCGGAATCTCAGTTCGTTGTCTTCCGCAGCGGCCGCGAGCGTTTCTGCTTTCCTGTTTTGGACGTCGAGGAAGTCCTGGAGTGGCCACTCGTCACCAAAATTCCACTGGCTCCTGGCTATATGCTCGGCATTTTCAATCTTCGTGGCTCCATTGTGCCTTTGATCGATATTGCGCTCACGGAAGGCCGCCGTGCTGGCCTGCTTCCCAAGCATGTCGTCGTCGCCTCGTTACGCGGTGATGCCAATCACGACGACCTGCGCTTGGGCATCGCCGCCGATGAAGTCGTCGGCACCTATTCCGTGAATGACGCTGAAGATTTGTTGCATGAAGCACCTGAAAACGTGCCGCACTGTGTCGGAATGTTGCGGCACGAAGACCGCCTGGCGCTGGTCATCGACCTTCGCCGGCTGTTGGAAGTTTATCCGGGACCCAGTATCTGAAAGTTTTCGAAAGAGTTTGGGGAGGAAGTAAATGAAATCGCGAATTAGCACAACCATCTGGACGCTGATCATTTTGAACGGCGTCGCACTTTTCGCTGTCTTGGGTCTGGCCTATAGCGCCGGTCGCCAGGCCGCCGCCAACTCCACGGGATTCGATGCCACCGGGCTCATCATCCCCGGTGTCGTCGCGCTGTCGACCACCATTATTCTCGCGTGGAAACTCGGTGGCGGGATTCTTTCTCCCGTCAGCGAACTCGCGGACTTCTCCGAGCGTCTCGCGGCCGGTGACGGTAAGGCCCGCGCCGACGTCTCCTCCAGCGACGAGTTCGGGTACATCGCGGAGAACCTCAACCGCGCCGTTGCCAAGGTCTCCAAGGCCTCTTTGAACCAGGAAGCCAGCGAGTCTCTCCAGCGCAGCATCACCGATCTTCTCGCCGTCATCAATCAGGTCGCACGCGGCGATTTGACTCTGCGCGGCAAGGTCACTAACGACGCCCTCGGCAACGTCGCGGACTCCATCAACTACATGCTCGACAACTTCACCAAGGTCCTCGAGCGCGTCCGCAAGGCCGCCATGGAGGTTACCGCCTGCTCCAACAACATTCTCGTCGCGGCCGATGAAATGCAGGCCGGCGCCACGCAGCAGGACCAGGAAATCACCAACACTTCCAGCGCCGTCGAAGAGCTCACCGTTTCCATGAAACAGGTTTCCAACAACGCCGAAGCCAGCGCCGAAGCCGCTCGTCGCGCTCTTGACGCCGCCGAACAAGGCAACCGTGCCGTTCGTGACACTCTCGACGGCATGCAGCGCATCCGCTCTTCCGTGCAGGCCACCGCCAAGAAGATCAAATCTCTGGGTGATCGCTCGCTCGAAATTTCTGAAATCATCAACGTGATTAACGACATCACGGAGCAGACCAACCTCCTCGCCCTCAACGCCGCCATCGAAGCCGCGCGCGCCGGTGAAGCAGGCCGCGGGTTCGCCGTCGTCGCCGACGAAGTTCGCAAGCTCGCTGAACACTCTCGCAGCGCCACGAAAGACATCGCCGCGCTCATCAAAGCCATCCAGGCAGAGACGAACGAAGCCGTCGTCGTCATGGAAGACGGCACCAAGGAAGTCGAATCCGGCGCCACACTTGCCGATCAGGCCGGCCGCGCTCTCGATGCTATCTCCAGCGTCGTTCGCCAGTCCGCCGAACTCGTCCAGGAAATTTCTCTCGCGTCCAAACAGCAGGTGCGCGGCACGGAAGGTGTCGCCCACGCCATGCAGATTATTTCCAACATTACCCGGCAGACGTCGCAAGGTACGCGCAGCACCGTCACCACCGTCAGCCAGCTCGTCAAACTTTCTGACCAGCTCAACGAAGCACTGGCCCAATTCCGTGCCAACGCCAAAGGCGCTTCAGCCGAAGACACGGATCATCGTTTGGCGCCGGTCGCCGCTGGCCGTTAATTGTGAACTTCTACCCCCACTTTCCCGTGGGGCAAGAGCGGGATACCAATGAGTGAGCGCCACGGCCCGGAAAACGGTTTGAGTGAACACGAATTGAGCGAGATCCGCATGTTGATCGAAGAGCGGACAGGCATTCATTTCGATGCCTCGCGCGAGAGATTTTTCTCCACGCGAGTCCGCGAACATCTGCGTGAACACGGCTACGCGCGCGGCACCGATCTTCTGCGCGCCGCTCGCAAAACCAACGTCGAATACGAATCGCTCCTCGAAAGACTGCTCACTCAGGAAACCACGTTCTTCCGTTACCCTGCGGTGTTCGAAGCGTTCGAAAAGCACGTTCTACCCGAGCTGCACGTCAAAAAGTTTTGGCGCAATCCCCGCACTTTGCGCGTCTGGAGCGCCGGCTGCTCCACCGGCGAAGAACCGTACTCCATCGCCATCACCGTTCTAGACACGCTTTCTTTCGCGGATGCGTGGGAAGTGGAAATCCTCGCCACCGATATCGGCCGTCACGCCTTGAAAACCGCCGAACGCGGCATCTATTCTGGCCGCAGCATCGCCAGCGTTAATGAACGCCAGCTCGCCGCTCATTTTTCTCCCGGCCATGCCCGCGACGGCCATCAAGTGAAGCCGCGCCTCCGCAAAATCGTCAGCTTCGCGCAAATGAATCTCGCTTCGCCCGTCTATGTGGGCCGCATGGATCTGATTTTCTGCATGAACGTCCTCATCTATTTTTCTGAAGAGCGCCGCCGCGCCCTGGTCCAGCGCTTCTACGACGCCTTGGAACCGGGCGGCTATCTCTTCCTCGGCCATTCCGAATCCATTTCTAAAATGCCCGTGAAGTTCCAAGCCATTGTCCTCGGCGATTGCATCATGTACCGCAAGCCCACTGCCGAAGAATTGCACAAGCCTGAACTCGTTACGGAGGGACGCGCGTGAGCATGCCTGATCGCGAAGCCGTCGAGTTGTTCCTCCAGGAAGCCTCGGAGCACCTGCAATATTTGCGGGAATATGTCGGCGTGCTTCAGGAAGTCGCTCCGCGCCGCGAAGATCTCGAGCGCCTCTACATCGCCGCACACACTCTCAAAGGAACCTCCGCCAGTTACGGCTTCCCGCGCTTCTCGGAAATTGCCGGCAAACTCGCACACGTCTTTCAATACGCACTGAACGCCCCACTCGGCGACGATCTCCACGGCCCCATCACCGAATTCTTATCCGACGGCATTTCTCTCCTCGAAACCAGCCTCATCGAGGTCAGCGACACCGGTCAGGAAAATCGCGAAGACATTTCCGCCTTCAAGGAACGCTACCGTTTTGCGTTCCCTCCAGAGCCGCCGCCTCTGAATCTAAGCATGTCCGACCCCGCTCCGGAGCCAGTCTCCAGCCTCGCGTCCGCAGCGCAAGATTCCGCTCCGCCGCAAACCGGCCTCACCGGTTCCTATTTCGACGCTCTGCCTTCAGACGATGACGTCCCCGACGAAATCCTGGAATTTTTCCAGCCCGAAGCCGAAGAGCATCTCCAGATCGTCAGCGATTGCCTGCTTTCTCTCGAAGGTAACAACAATCCGGAAGAAATCAATCGCCTCTTCCGCGCCATTCACACCGTCAAAGGTTCCGCCGCGCAGGTCGGTCTTCGCAGGCTCGGCTCGATTGCCCATCGCGTCGAAGATTTGATCGGCCGTCTGCGTGACGGCGAACTCGAGCCTTCGCCCGCGATCGTCGATATCTGTCTCGAATCCGTCGATGTACTTCGCAAAACGCTGCGCCGCGAATGGCCCGGCGAAGTGGAAATGCGCGCCGGTGTCGATTCCCTTCTTGGCCGCGTCGCCCAATATGCCCCGCCCGAAGGAGAAGAAGAATCTTCTGCGGAATCCGCCCCCGCGGAAGTCGCGCAACCAGCCGACCGCCCCGTCACAGCCAAGGCGGCTGCCAAACCGCAATCCGTTCCAACACTCAAACAGGCCGCTGCCGCAAAGTCTGTCCGCATCGCTCTCGGCCGTCTCGATCGCATGATGAACACCGTCGGCGAACTCGTCATCAGCCGCACCAAGATGGTCGGCCGCGTCGCCGAACTTGAAAAGATGATCGACACCCTCAGCTTCTCCAAGGAGCGCCTGCAGGGCAAAGTT
>Ga0210385_10002344_pt1 | contig 11463 bp, 12 predicted proteins | sample IncBWH26OmetaG_FD_160107 | JGI IMG/M metagenome (GOLD analysis project Ga0210385, IMG submission 160107) | Forest soil microbial communities from Barre Woods Harvard Forest LTER site, Petersham, Massachusetts, United States - Inc-BW-H-26-O ... | reverse complement strand
CGACCGGCTACGGTTTGACGTTTATGAATTAAATGTCCGAGCCGGTGAACTGCGCAAGAATGGCGTAAAACTGCGCCTGCGCGGCCAACCCCTCCAAGTGCTCGAGATCCTGCTGAAACGCGCCGGCGAGGTTGTGTCTCGCGAGGAACTTCAAGCCCGAATCTGGTCGGCTGACACATTCGTCGATTTTGACCACAGCCTGCACAACGCGATCGCGCGGATTCGTGAAGCGCTTCGGCACCGAAGATAACTCTTGATTTCCTTCGGAACTGCCAGTTCCCCAAAGCCATTTCCGTACTAGAGCAACCGCAAGAACAAGTTAGGTGTCGAGAACAGGCGATTACACTCATCGAGAACTGGCCCAGGCAGGGTCAATCAGTGTAATGGCAATTTTGCAACAACTATCAAACGGGGCTGCAGGGAGCGCTGGCGGTTTCGACTTCAGCTAAGCTACTTTCTCACACACGATTTTCAAATTGTCCAGTCCGTGCTCGAAGTGCTAGCCCATCACTTTGTCCATGTTCACGAAGATACTCATGACTTTCATGAAATAAGCGTTCTTGCCGTGCATCTTCCAAGTCACTAACGTTGAAGCGCCGACAGATTCAAATGTGAATTCGTTCACGTTGTGCGCTTCCAACGGCTTCACGAAATCAACTCTTATCTTGATTCTTTTCGGCTCTTCCGATTCCACAACCGACATCCTTCCTTTGCCGGAGTTTCCTGAACCGCTCCACTCCGAGGCAGCGCCGAGGCCATGTTCGGGACCGCTGAATGTTCTCGTCATTGTTGGGTCTTCCACGTCCTGTGGTGCCCACTGCTTCCAATTGTGGAAGTCATCAATCATTGCAAAGACTTTATCTGGTGGCGCTTGGATGCTCCGAGAACGCTGAATCTGGATAGTCCCTATTCGGAAGGCGGCAATCACCAAAATAGCGAGAACGACTAGAGCTACGGCCACGACAAGTCTGAATGCCATGGGAGTTCCTCCCGGTTTGATGTGCAGCAAAAGAATAATAGAGGGACACGCGGTTCTCAACTGCTGAAATCAGGCGATTACACTCATTGCGGTCGGCGGCCAGGGTCAATGAGTGTAATGGGGATTTATCACCAATTGACTGATTGCCCGCCGATTGGCCGACAATCCACGAACTGGCTTAGTTGCGGACAATCTGCTGTCCGCGCGGAAAGCCTTCCGCATTGCCAACGACCAGCACGAAAGCTACGCAGTTCTTACTTATTCCAATCCAACACGCCGCAACAAATCCTTGAAACGGGGATCGTTCCGGATCGGGTCAAACATCGGGTTTACTTTGATTTGCACGACTACGTTGGAGTGCTCCGAATAAGCTCGCTGCAGCAGTTCGATCGCTTGGTCTTTCTCGCCAGCGTTCAGATAACCGAGCAGCAACGTTGGCGTTCGATCCGCTCGCGGGCGAGAAATCTGCTCAAGTTTCGCCACCGCCCGGCGTGCCTCCTCGGCATGTCCCGAGCGGCTATAAACGGCCACCTTCCATGCCAACGTCCATTGCCCCTGATCACGGCCCGCCCAGCGATTGATCAAGTCGACCGCCTCATCAGATCTGCCTAGTTGGAAATAGCAAGGAATGATCAAGGCCCGCGCATGATCAAAATTGGGATCGAGTTCGAGCACCAACCGGGCTTGCTTCACCGCGTTGTCAAATTGGCGTGAGTCATACAGGATCCACCCGTAATCGCTGGCAATGATCAGTGATAACGGATCCAGTTGCCGTGCTCGCTCGCTCTCGGCAAACGCTTCCTCGAATCGGCCTTGCCAGGAAAGAAGCTCCGCATACCACTGGTGCGCAGTGGCATATTGCGGATCGAGTTGAATCGCCCGCCGGAATTCCTTTTCCGATCCCGGCCAGTCGTAATCGTAGTTCTCTCTAATCAGGGCGAGGGAGGCGTGCGCCTCGGCGAGACTCTCATCCAATTCCAGCGCCCGCAAGGCCGCAGTCCGCGCCTTCGGCATCAGCTCGTTTTGCGAACCCACGAACCATGTGCTCATCAACGTGAAAGTGTCCGCCAGCCCGGCGTAGGCGCGGCCGTAATTCGGATCCTTATCGATCGCCTGCTGAAAGTAATCGGCGGCCTGTCGAAATCCTCCCTCCGTCCGCTTGTTCCAGAAATACCGGCCCTTCAGATAAAGGTCATACGCTTCATAGGACTTTGGATCCGGCACCGGCGCAGCGGCCTCCCGCGCCTTGATCGGGCGACGCCCGCTCAGACTGAACTCAATTTCGTTGGCGACCTCGCGCGCGATCTCCGACTGCAATTCCAGCAGATGGCTCAGTTCACGATCGTATTCGCGCGCCCACAGATGGCTCTGGTCGCTTACCTGGATCAGCTGCGCTGTGATTCGCACGCGCTCCGAATCGCGCCGCACGCTGCCCTCGATCACATACTGCACCCCCAAATCCTTCCCGATCTGGGGAATTGATTCTTGCGAGTGCTTGTAGTGCATCACCGAAGTTCGGGCAATTACCCTCAGATGGCGGGGATCGAGGTCTCCGAGCTGGCTGATCATCTCCTCTGTCAGCCCATCGCTGAAATATTCCTGCCCAGCATCTCCCGTAAGGTTTTCGAAGGGCAGAACTGCCAGCATGATTCGTCCACCAGACCCGAGGGGCCGGACTTGGAAGTCGAACCATCGGACGTAAACACCCCAACCCGCAATCACCACGATCACGATCGCAAGCATCGATATCCCGAGCGAGCCCCATCGTGGAAACCGGGTAGCAGCGTCCTCGCGGACGGAAGGTCGGGGCGCCTCGGCCACCGCCTCCGGCGCAGTATCGGGACAGCTGACCGGCGCAATGAAGCGATATCCCTTACCTGTAATTGTTTGAATGAAACGAGGCTGCTCGGGGTCGTCTTTCAGAATTTGGCGGATCTTCCAGATCGCTCCGTTGATGCTGTTGTCCGTGTCGAAGTAGGCGTCTTTTCCCCAAACCTTTTCTACCAACTGCTCACGGGTCACCAATTGTCCGCGCTGCTGCACGAGGAACAGTAGAACTTCCATGGGGACACGCTCGACTTTGAGATTTCGACCCGAGCGGCGCAGCTGCCCAGCCGCCCAATCGATCTCGAAGTCCTCCCCAAATTTGAGCACCTCTTGGATTTTGGCTGGTTCCAACGACACAAAAGGTCACCTGACGGTCAGCAAAACATTCTACCCCGCTTTTCTGCTGTCACGGCATGCCCATTGTTTTCAGCCGGTTGCCGGGAGATAAAAATTAATATGTCCGAGAGATGCCCACTATTGAGTTTAGACAGCCGTTTGCGGCAGGATGGACCGCGTTTCCGGCGATCGGTTAGCCGAACGCAATAAATAAAGAGCACAGAAAAAGAGGGTTTGCTGGTCATTAGCGAATCGACGATCAAGGAGCAACATATGTCTGGCAAGCCGCGCACCATATCCTTTGTTCACAAGTTAAGGCAGCAACTCCGTAATTTTGCTCAGGGCAGTATCCGGAGGCGAATGGTCCTCTGCATTGTCACCCTTGTAACCATTGCCACGGGTTCTGCCATCGCTGACGCTTACCTCCGCAATCTGTTTCCATTTCTCGACTTCACCGGTTTTTCCGGGACATACAGCAATACCGGGAGCGTCGATCTGAGTGGCCCGTTCTTTCAGAGTCTCGGCACGAACGGTAGAACCTGCGGAACTTGCCACCAACCCGACAACGCATTCGGATTGAGTGCCGTGGACGCCCAATTTCGATACTTCACAAGCCGCGGAAAAGACCCGCTGTTTGCGCAGATCGATGGTTCGACTTGTCCCACCGGTCCCATAAATAACAGTCTGGTGCTGAACAACGGACTGATTCGCATCGGACTGACCGTTCCGCCGAACAGCACCGACGCATCCGCACCGCAATACACGATCACGGCTGTGCAGGATCCGTATGGTTGCGCTCTCACCACCGATTCCCAGGGGGTTCAGACCGTTTCCGTTTATCGCCGGCCGTTGCCAACGACAAATCTAGGTTTCCTGAGTGCCGTCATGTTTGATGGACGGGAATCGCTCACGCTCCCTCTGAACAATGCGCAAACCTTCCCCGCCGACCTGAACGCCGACTTGACGCAACAGGCAATTGACGCAACTCTGACCCATGCCCAGGGACAGGCTCCGACGACCGCGCAACTCAGCGGCATCGTGAACTTCGAGCTCGCTCTCAATTCTGCGCAATTGTTTGATTTCGCCGCCGGAGATCTCTCAAGAAACGCGCAGGGAGGAGCCCAATTCCTGTCTACCCAACCCTACTATCCGGGAATTAACGATTCTCTGGGGGCCGACCCTCAGGGAAAGCCATTCACGCCCGATGTGTTTACGATCTATACGTCCTTCCAGAACTCCCCGAACCCCCAGCAAGCCTCGATTGCTCGCGGCGAGCAGATCTTCAACACCCAACCCCTGACGATCAGCAATGTTGCGGGACTCACCACCGGCAGTCAGCAGATTATGGGCACCTGTACGACATGCCACGATAACTTCAACGTGGGAAATCACTCATTCCCCTTGCCGCTGGATATTGGAACCAGCCGCTCGCCCCAGTATGAAACCGACCCGAACATCCTGGCTGGGCTCAAGCAACTCCAAATGCCAGTTTTGCCGGTGTTTGAGTTGGTCTGCACGCAAGGGCCTCTCGCCGGCAACACCTACTACACTTCTGATCCGGGGAAGGCCCTAATCACCGGCCAATGCAGTGACATCGGCAGAGGGAAGGGTCTTATTCTGCGAGGGTTGGCCGCACGTGCGCCGTACTTCCATGATGGAGTGGCCGCCAATCTGCAGCAAGTCGTGAATTTCTATAACCAACGCTTCCAGATTGGCCTCACGCGGCAGCAGGTACAGGACTTGGTAAACTTCCTGCAAACGCTTTAATCCACTCGTGCAAACTGGCGCCGGCTGCGGCGACTGGCGCCAGGTTCCAATTGTGCCGTAAGACCAAAGTTGCTCTACTTCAGGTTCGTCGGTAACCCGGAAGTTATGCCCGACGATCGACTCTCAAACAGACGTTTAGCCCGAAGTCGGTTTTCGGGAAGTTGAACTGGATGATTCTGGTCGAATCGCGACGCGACCTACGGTCAGTTGCTCTTAACAGGCGATTACACTCATTGAGGATTGGGCAACCCCGGCCTGGTCAATGAGTGTAATGGCGATGTTACGCCAACCCGTCGAAGGCGGCCTTGATGCACTTTGTTTCGACAATTCCGGAGCGCATTGATACAGTACACTCGCTACGAAGGCAAAGCTGCTAAGAAGGTTCGAATCTCGTGCAGTACGTCCGCCTCGTTGCTCAGAAATAGGTAGTGATCGGCCTGAGGCAGGTCAACGATACGCACGCCACCTTTGGCCTTTAGGAGGTTCTTCTTGTTCCGCTCGCTGTAGACTGCGGTTGCGGCGTCGAACTCTTCGACGGCTGCGCGTTCTTCGGCGTCCTTTGGCTGATACCGATAGTTGACACTCAGCGTGCCGAACAACGCCTGTATGGGCACACGGATTCGAGAATAATCGCGGGGCAGGGCTCCCTTGCCGATCGCGTTGTGGACTTTGTCGGAAGTATTGTAACTGCCCACTGAACCATCGGGATTCTGATCGAAACTGGCGCGCAGTTGGGCCTCCGGATATTCAAAGCCATTCTGCCGCACCTTGAAATCATGGAAGGCTTGAAAAGACCTTAGGTCCGAGGCGTCTGGTTCAGAACCGTTGGCGCGCATGGCGGCGGGTAATTTATTGAAGAGCGCCATATAGGCCGCACTACTGCCTGGGTAGTCCGTAGGGTCAGCCGTCGCATCGAGGTAGACCAGCCCAGCCAAGCGATCGGAGTGCTCGTCTCCCAAGGATGTTAATTCCTCTCCCGACATGGAATGGCCAACCACAACGGGCGCTACCAATCTCAGCGCGTCCAGGACTTGCAGCACGTCGTCGGCCAGCCGTTGTTGGTCGTAACCCGAATCGGGATGAGCGGAAGCGCCAAACCCGCGTCGCGTGATGCCGTAGACGTGACAGCAAGCTCCGGATAGTTTTTCGGCGAAGCCGTCGAAAATGTGTGCAGTGTTTCCGGAACCCGCCAGCAGTACAACCGGTCGACCCGTGCCGCCCCAATCGAGCACTTCTAATCGGATACCCTTTTCCACCGTTACGAATTGCACGTTGTGTTTGGACGGATCCTGCCAAGACACAGAATCCTGCGCGAAGCCGGTTACAGTGACCGCCAGACTTAGTACCAGCAAACGAGCGAGAAGATTTGCCATTAGGGGAGCACGTTACCAACCCAGCCAATCAGGTGTCTGAGCAATTCTGGACACCATCGAAATACTGATGCGCATGCGGGACCCCCGCTCGTGCGACCCTGAACAGCGGACGCGGTTTACGCGGGTTCACAAGTGTTGTAATCAGGCGATAGCACTCATTGACCTACGCGGCGGCCCATTACAAATAGGTTCCCTACACGGCGGTATCTAGGCTTCCTCCGCGAGAACTTGAGGAGCGCCGGGGACAGCCCTTTCCCGATGCGAAGCACGTAGGGCAACCTATCGTCATCAGTCGTTATGAGTTTCCCGTTTGCGCCGACCGCGGACATGGGTACTAGGCTGGCATGAGAGACAATCATAGCAGCGCAGTGGATGAGCGGGTGAAGTTTGCTATCGGGTCGAAATTAGCCAATGAGTTTAATGGGGATGTTACGCCAACCACCAGTCGCTGAATTCCGTTTAGTGCCCCGAGAGGGTATAACCGAGTCCAGCCAATCCCCACAGGAAGAACGTTGTAACAGCCGACACTAGACCTGCGTAACGCTTTAGCTTGTAACCCAACAGCGCGATGGCGAATGTCAGTATCGAACACCAAGACCCTGCATTGAACCACTGCCTTCCTATCCGATCCTCCGGATGGAAGTACGTCCAACCCAAGAACAACAGGTAAAGGCTCTGGCCGCACAGTCCAAGGAAGACCGCTATCAAACCCGCCTTCCGCCGTGATTCCGCCGCTTGGCGGAGAGATTCCTGCTCAGGATACAGAGCAGCCGTCACCAGCAAACCCAGATTTGCAACCGATACGATAGCGGTCATGAGCGTCGGTGACATTGGGCTTATTACGCCATAGCGCTGCGGACCCGGTCAATGAGTGTAATGGCGATGTTACGTCAATTGCCCGCTCGCTTTTCCCCACCAGAGGTCAGCCTCACGCAGATACGACACAGCCGATCTGGCAACTTCGTCTGTGGGCGTCCCATCGTCGAACCTGAACCAATGGCCGTCTTCACCGGGGCGAGGAGAACCGAGTCGTGGCCGGTCGTTGGGGCTGTCCCACGCTCTAACTCGATTCGGCGGGATGTGTTGACCCCAAGGTTGAGTGATTCCCTCTGGGGCGCAGTTGGAAATTTCGATTACGAAACCGCCACCCCACTTGTCGAACTGAACTGTCAGAAGATCGATCCGATTCCCCAAGGGGCGTCGGAAGTGCGGCAGTGATCCCTTGAATCCTCGCTCTCTGAGTGCTGGAACGAATAGCTGCTTCAGAGACAAAACCATGTCATCTCGCTTCATAAAGACCGGCCTGCAAGACGCCGACGCCAGCGTAAAACTGTTTCTACATGGTAGTCAATTGATGTAACCAGGCGATTACACTCATTGAGGTCGCTGGCTGGGTCAATGAGTGTAATGGCGATGTTTCGCCAACTGTGAGAGACCTGGTTCGGACCGGATAACTCCCCAGTACATTCAGTCGATTACCAAAGGTAGCTAGCGCGCTTCCCAGCTCTCGGCGTCAAATCATCATGGTGACTCCTCATGGGGCTCTTTGACGGCTGGGGACAGTTGCAACATCTGGGAGACTTGCCGCTTTGGCGCAAGCTTTTGCTGGGCTGCATCATAGGATTGTGGGCTCTTTTCGGCAGCCGGCACGTGTCCAAAGCAGCAGACATCTACGTGTCGGCTCCGCACACCCCGGTCGTCGAGACCAAGCAGGTGTATCCAGTGCATGTGGAAGGAGGCTATCTGCGTTATGTGACTAGAAGAGACGCCGAAGAATGGGAGTACCTGAATACTACGACTGGAGACATTATTGGAGTGCTGGCTCTGACGATGGCACTCTTGCTCCTGTTCCCCATTAATCCACGTACCCCATAGACGCTAGAAGTTGAATCGAGCAAAAGCGGCCCACGTCTGCGCCGGGTGCCTCCCGATAGTTGTTGAAATCAGGCGTTAGCACTCATTGACCCTTGCAGGGATGGGTGGGCGCTAATCCGGCAGTTGCCAGCGCGCTTGGCGCACAGCGACCGCCCTGTCCACGAGGGCGGATCATGAAACACAATGAACTCCTCACCGCAACTATCACACCGAAGGGTGCCCATCTCCGTGAAATCCGGCGCTCGTTCCCCAGTCTGACCCTTCTTGATTGCCACTGCCTTCATCGTCTGACATTTTATTTGGCTGGTCGCTCTCTGGTTTCACCCTTAGCACCGCCGTTCCCGCGAGAACTACATACGTGGCAGCGTCTGTGTTTCCCAGTCGGAACAGGTCGTTTACTAGGTGCCCTAGATTCTGCTTGCAGCCGAGATAGCGTTCCGTGGTCTGAACGGACGCATGCCCCAGCAAGGACTGAATGTGCTCAAGCTCGCCCCCGCTCGTATGGCACAGCTTCGCACAAGTCCTCCGCAAGTCGTGTGGAGCAATATGCTCCAAGCCCGCTCTTTCGCAGCAGGTCTTCACGACGTACCACGCGACATTTTGCGAGATGCCTTGTCCCCATACCTTGCCCCCGGCGACGGCTCGAAAGATCCTTCCCTCCCTGATTCCGGCTGCCCCCGTCCACTGATCGAGCGCGGCTTTAACCCAACGTGGAATGGGAACGGTGCGGATGTGGTCACCCTTGCCGATGAGATCCACCACCGCCCAGTGCCCCTAGCGCATCTGGATGTCGTCCAACTCTAAGCCGACTAGTTCCGATCTGCGAAAGCCACAACCGAACAGCATAGCCAGCATTGCATAATCTCGCTTGGCACGCATGCTATCGCCAGAAGCGTGTTGAGTACTTCTGAGCTTTGCTCTGTTGCTCAACCAGTTGCCGGATTCGAAACCCGAGCTGCTTGACTCCTTTGACTCGGCTGATGCCTGCAGCCAGTTCGGGACTCAGCAAGCCTGAGTCGGCAGCTTCGTGTGCAAGACGGCGCACGGCGGCAAGCTGCTGGTTGATAGTGTTGGCGGCCAGATGCCGCGATTCCAAGGTACATGCGATAGCGCACCACGACGATTCGGTTGAAAGCCAGCCGAGGCTCGGAGCAGTACCAGGCGATGAACTGGTCGATGGCGTACTCGTAGACTCGGCGCGAAGCCGGCGAGCCGAGGCTGCTGAAAACAGCCGCTTTTACAATGATCCAGATCCGGCAGTCGCAGCACTCGGCGACGGTAATTCGGCGTGATTCTGTGTGTGCCCATGGCCATTCCCCTACATGCAACCGACCGATCCACGATTCAGCGCGGTGACCCAACTCGCCACCGGGGAGAACAGTCATTACAACGGCCTTCAACTCACCGCGATGAAGCGCCTGGGGCACGGTCTGCAAGGACAATTCAACTACACGAGGAGCCGCTGTATGGATACGGTTTCGAACGGAGGATTCCTTCAGTTCTCTGCGGGAGGGATTCTCTCTCCGTTGCCCGGAGAGCTGGCCCGCGATTACGGTCCTTGCGACTATGACATCCGGCACAACCTCAACGCGCAATATGTGTATCAGTTGCCCATCCACGTTCGGAATCACCAGTTGGCGCACGCGCTCAACGGCTGGCAAATTTCCGGGACCATGTTTTGGCACAGTGGGATGCCGTTCTCGGTCCTGAGTACGCCGTATTCCGCGTGCGTGCAGGAGACGCCCAACGCGGCCTGTACCCCGAGGGGGATCGTGCAGGGCAGCGGACCGCAGTTCGCGAGCGTCGTTACGGGCGTCCCGCTCTATGAGCATCATCCCGTCGCTGGTGTAACGCAACCGGGCACCCTCCAGTGGCTCAATCCGGCCGCGTTTGTTTCCGCCGTTGATCCCGGTACTGCGCAGTGCGCCGGTGGCGACGACCCACAGCATTGCCAATTCGGAAACCTCGGCCGCAACGCCCTCCGCGGCCCCGATTTTGTCTGGAATGACTTCTATCTCACGAAATGGTTTCCGGTGAGCGAGCGAGTGAAGCTTAGAGTAGAGGCCCAGTTCTTCAATGTATTCAACCATCCGAACTTTGGGCTTCCCAGCATGACGCTAGCGGGGATTCCGGGAAAGCCTCCCACGCAGACAGGGTTTGGAGCGCTTGCATATACAACTTCACCGCCCACCGGCCTGCTAGGCGTGGGCTTGGGTGGCGATAGCAGTCCACGCATGATCGCGTTTCAGGCACGCCTGGAGTTCTGAGCGTGCGCCGACGATTCTGGTCGGATTGTCGGCAATCCACTTAAGTTGGCGCTTATGCGTGTCACCACCCGTATTGTTCTCAGGGAAAAAAAGCTGTGAAGCCTTGCCTTGTGACCGTCAAAACCACGTGCAGAGCGAATTGCTCCCGCGAAGGGTCTTTCGCATGGCGGGAAGATCACGCTGCTTGCTGGGATGCAGCCAGCCGAGGAGTTTTCCACCCTCGTGCACGAGATTGCTCACGAAATGTTGCATCGTGGCGACCGCCGCACCCTGACCACCAAGCAAGTCCGCGAGACCGAGGCTGAAGCCGTGGCCTTTGTGGTCTGCCAATCGGTCGGACTTCAGAACGGGACTGCATCCAGCTTTGGCACGGCGACTCCAATCTCCTGCGCGAGAGCTTGCAAGCCGTTCAACAAACCGCTGCCGTGATTCTCGGGGGCATTGCCCCCGAGCCAGCGGCACTCGCGGCAGCCGCATAGCACGTCAACACCTGCAACGTTTGGCTTTCAGGCCCGACGTGTGCGCCGAGTCCACCAACACATAGCCAAAGACACCTTGAGAGGAGAAAAGAATCATGCCGAGTACGCAAAATGCAGTCAACAACCACGAATACCGCAGCGTTCCCATCACCGCGCTTGCGGAGTCACCAACCAATCCCCGCAAACGCTTTGATGCAAAGAGCCTCGAAGAACTGGCCGCCAGCTTTAAGACGCAAGGGATACTAGCCCCTCTTCTGGTACGCGAACTGGAGGAAAGCAAATACGAGGCGGTCGCCGGGGCACGCCGCCTGAGAGCGGCGAAACTGGCGGAACTCGAAAAACTTCCCGTCCGCGTAGTCAAACTAACCGATGCCGAGGCAATCGAGGCCCAGTGCGTCGAATTATCTGTAGTTGGCAAGAGCTTTCTTTGTTGATATGCAGCGCGGCACGTCGTCCACATGTAAACGACGTGCCGCGTTCCCAGTTTGCCGAAGCGAACCACAGGTAGAATCTCAACTTCCGTGTAGCCGATAATCGGCTCATGTCCCTATGCTAGGCCT
>Ga0210385_10002343_pt1 | contig 11464 bp, 11 predicted proteins | sample IncBWH26OmetaG_FD_160107 | JGI IMG/M metagenome (GOLD analysis project Ga0210385, IMG submission 160107) | Forest soil microbial communities from Barre Woods Harvard Forest LTER site, Petersham, Massachusetts, United States - Inc-BW-H-26-O ... | reverse complement strand
TGCATTAGTTCACCGAGGACGCCTTGCAGTGCCTCAGGAGAAGAAAAGACCTTCGCGTTTCCATAAAGGTGCACAGCACCATAGTTCCAGGTAGGAACACTTTCGGGCACAGTGTAGTTACTCGGCGAAATATAGGAGTGCGGTCCATGAAAAATCGTCAGACACTGTGGCTGCTGTTCGAGATAGCGCCAGTGCGGGCTCGCCTTTGCCACGTGGCCGCGGAGAACGACCTTCTCCTCCTGAGGTGCCCAGCGCACAAAAAGCGGAAGGTGCGTCGCGAAAGGTCCAGCATCAGTGGATGAGATCAGGATGGCAAAGGGATTCGCGCGCATGAACTTGATGGCGTCTTCGTGGTCGCGCACGCGAAAGTATTCAGGGATGTACACGATTGATGTTCTTCCTACTCTCCGGAGGGCGCAGCATTCTTCCGAATGTACAGCACTTTCTCGACTTCGGCGATCACAACGCCTGTCCCGTCCTTCACGTCCACCGAAAAGACAGGCTCATATTTCGGCAACGTCTTCAGTTTTTCGCGAATGTCGTCGATCTGGCTATCGGAGAGACGAAACTCTGCTCGCACCGTTCCCATACCCGGCTTTCTGTAGCGGATGGTCGCAGCCTTATCCCACACTGTATAGTCGCGGCCAAGGTTCGCCATCACCATAAGCATATAGAACGGGTCAGTCATGGCAAAGAGCGATCCGCCGAAATGCGTGCCGACGTAGTTCGCATTCCAGAACCTCAGCTTCATCTCGACATCGACAGCCTTCATGTCAGGCGCGATACGCTGGATGCAAATCCCCATGCCCAGAAACGGCGGCCAGAGGTTGATCCAGCGCCGAAGAGGATGAGAGCCCTTGGTGCCGCCGAGAAGTTGCAGGAGAACGCTGCCGTTCTTCATTCAGGGCCATTATAGGTAATCACGGCTGCGGCGGGACCGCAAGAGCGCGGTCATAGACGGCTTCCAGGATTTCGTCGGCGCCGCGCCGCAGCAGGGCTTCGGCGACATCATTGCCAAGCTGTTCGGGGTCTCTCAGATTTCCGTCACGCGACTCGCGTAGGAGCTTTGATCCGTCGGGATGGGCGACGATTGCGTCGAGATGCATGTTCCCATTCTTCACTTCGGCAAGGGCGCCGATGGGAACCTGGCAGCCTCCGCCGAGGCGGTTGAGCAGCGCGCGCTCGCAAGTGGTAGCGGCGCGGGAGGCGGTATCGTTTAAGAATGCCAAGTGCTCGCCCGTTGTCGCATCGGCTTCGCGGATTTCGATGCCGAGGGCTCCTTGTCCGGCGGCCGGACACATAATTTCGGTGGGAATGATCTGCTTGATCGATTCCGTCTTGCCGAGGCGCTTCAGGCCTGCAGAGGCGAGAATGATGGCGTCGTATTCTCCCTCTTCTAGCTTGCGCAGGCGGGTGTCGACATTGCCTCGTAGGGAATGAATGTCGAGATCGGGGCGAATGACCTTGAGTTGTGCCTGACGGCGCAGGCTGGAGGTGCCCACTCGGGCCTTTTGCGGCAGATCTTCAATCCTTGAATAAAGACGCGAGCAGAAGGCATCATGCGGATCTTGGCGTTCCGTGATCGCAGCGATCTCGAATTCGGGAGGGAGTTCGGTTGGCAGGTCTTTCAAGGAATGTACGGCAAGATCGACGCTTCCGGCGGCGAGAGCTTCTTCGATCTCCTTGGTGAAAATTCCTTTGCCAAGTCCACCCTTGGTTCCAACTTGCGCCAGGGGGACGTCGGTTATTTTGTCGCCGGTGGTGTGGATGATTTCAACTTCGACTTCGTAGCCGCGTGCCCGCAGAAGGGCGGAGATATGATTGGCCTGCCAGAGGGCGAGTTGCGACCCGCGGGAGCCGATGCGCAGACGAGGCATCAGTGGCGCGGCTCCGATTCCTTGCTCTTAGGCTGCGATGCTGGTTTGTTGTCTTTTTCGTGCAGATTGAACAGGCGCCTCACTACTTCGATCAGCGTGGTGGCTTCAGCTTCGCGCGCGGCGGTTTTTAGCGTCGTGACCGGCGTGTGCATGACTTTATTGATGATGCCGCGGGTCAGGGCCTCGACCGCCATTTCCTGCTCCGGAGTCAACGGACCCATCCGGCTGCGCACGCGGTCTATCTCCGCCTGACGGATGGTTTCCAGATGATCCTGCAACGAGACGATGGTTGGAACCACGTCGAGCGTGTGCAGACGGGCTTCGAAGCGCTCAATTTCGCTTGCGATAATAGCTTCGGCGAGTTCCGCTTCATGATGGCGGTCGGCGACGTGGCTAGAAACGGCCTGCTGCAGGTCGTCGATGTCGTAGGCGAAGATGCCGTCGAGTTTGGCCATTTCAGGCGAAACGTCGCGAGGCACGGCAATATCTATAAAGAACATAGGCCGGTTCTTGCGCCGGGCGAGGAATTGCTCTCCGTGTTCACGGCGAAAAATCGCGTGCGGCGCACCGGTCGAGGTGATGACGATGTCAGCGCGGTCGCAGTTGTCGTACAAATCGTCGAACCTGATGGCTTGGCCGTTAAACTTCTCCGCCAGGCCGATGGCCCTGTCGTAAGTACGATTGGCGACAAAGATGGAGGCGCAACCGTGCGCCATCAGGTGCCGGGCGGCGAGTTCACTCATCTTGCCGGCACCGACGATGAAAACATTCTTGCCCTGCAGCGAGCCGAAAATCTTCTTGGCCAGTTCCACCGCAACCGAGGCGACGGACACGGAAGACGATCCTACGGATGTTTCAGTGCGAACCCGCTTCGCCACTGCAAACGCACGCGTGAAGAGCTGATCGAGTTGGCCGTGAACCGAGCCCACGGCGCGAGCGGTGGCATAGGCCTCTTTGACCTGGCCGAGGATCTGGGCTTCGCCAACCACCATCGAATCGAGGCTCGCAGCTACGCGGAACACATGCCGCACGGCGTCTTTCTCTCGGAACTCATACAGATGCGGATCGACATCTTCCGCGTTAAGGTGAAAATGTTCGTGCAGAAAACCACGCAGGTCGGCCCAACCGTTGGTGGTGTGAGTGACCAGTTCCACACGGTTGCAGGTGGAGATGATCATGCCCTCTTCAATTCCAGGGTGGGAGGCGAGATCGCGGCAAGCATCGGCCAGGCGTGACTCCGGAATTGCCAGACGTTCGCGCACCTCGAGCGGCGCGCTCCGGTGACTCACGCCAATGAGCTGATATCTCATGAGGCGGCAAACCTGTGAATCGTGGAGAAGTAGTTCGCCGCCCAGGCAACGATGGCAGCCACGAAGGCGCAGGTCGCCAGTACGGCGGCGCGCCGGCCACGCCATCCCGAGTTCCAGCGGGTGACGACCATCACCATGTAAACCGCCCACATCAGCATCGACAACAGGATTTTCGGGTCCTCAAAATCGATGTGCCCATAGGCCGTCATGGCTACAACCGACCCTGTAATCAGACCGAGGGTCATGAAAGGAAAGCCGAGCAGCAAGGAACGGTAGCCGATCTGGTCGATCACTTCGAGCGCTGGCAAAAAGGAAATCAGGCTGCTGGGCCTCTTGGCTTTTAAGCGGCGCTCTTGCAAAAGGTAAAGCAGGCTAGCACCGAAACTGAGGACCAGAGCGGCGTATCCGGTGAAGATGAGGATGATGTGCGCGATTAGCCACCCCTTGTGCTGAACGAAAGCCGTCGACAGCACCGGTTGCTGGTCGATGGCCGCCACAAAGGTCAGGAAAAACACGATAGGGAACACAACCACCCCCGGCGAAGTGGTCTGGTAAATGGCATAGATGATCATGAAAAACGTCATCGAAAAGAAGGCCAGCAGCGACTCTCCGTTATGCACCGAGGCCCACACCACATGGTCCGAGAGGAAGAGCTCGACCAGCGAGACGAAGTGGAAGACCATGCCCAGGCTAGCGGCGTGCAGCGCGATGCGGCTGAAAAGATCGCTGGTGCGGCTGAGCGCAAAGAAGGCGTAGATCAACCCGACAAAGTAGCACGCCAGCGCGAAGCGCAACCAAAGCAGAGGCATAGGCTAGGTAAGTATCAGAGTCCGCTGAGTTTAATGCAAGTATAGCCGGGAACCCCGGGGAACCGTCCCTCCCCACATTATATTCTGCACAGAGGGCGGGCAGGTGGAAACAGCAAGGGTCACGGCGGGTGAAATGTAGATCACGTTGTGCTATTCCAGGCCCAAGCTGGCCAGCGCCTCCTCGAGTAGAGCGGCGTCAATGATTAGACGGCGGCCGTGGGCCTTTACATCCTCCAGTTCGTCGAAGGCGCGGAACAAGCGGAGCTTAGCTGCCGCGTACTGTTCGGCCTCGGTGAGCGGACGTCCGTGGCTTGCGGCCCATGCAGTCACTGACTTTTCCGGCAGAAAGACGCTGATGGCATAGGTCAGTTTGCGATCGGAGGTGACGTCGAAGACAAATTCCGTAGCTGGAGCCTCGGGGTCGCCGGCGAGTGCGGGGCGTTGACCCACGAAGTAGTACTGGTAGACGTATCCCTGAGTGCCAGCGTAGGTCTTCAGGCGGCGGATGGTCCTCTCCGGAGACATGCCGACATTATGAACGGTCGTGGGAAGTTTGTCTTGGATTGGAGCGGTGCGCGACCGAAAAACAAGTCACTCGGTCTGCTGTGCGGCCTTCATGTAGGCCCGAAGTTCCTCTTGATCCTCGGGCAGCATCCGGGCGAACTCGATCCCATTTCCCACTTGGGGGTCACAGGTGACCACCGTGCCCACCGCGAGCAGCGTCCCCTCAAGCTGCAGACTCAGTTCGAGAGTGGTGCCAACGGGAAATGGAAACATCGTTTCGATATAGCAACCAGCTTCACTGAGGTCGGAGGTTGCACCCCGCTGGGGAACATCACTGCCCGGGGCAAACAACTCTACCGGAACCTTCACTTTGACACGTGGGCACGCTCTCCGTTCCGGCCGCTGCTCCTCACGGAAAGAGCGATCCCGGTCGCTGTCCTCCATTGCATCACGCCCCTGCGTAAACCTGGCTCTTCATTGTAGACATGATGGTCGACAGCATTGCAGTACTCCGATGGACGTAGCTGGACAACGGCACGCCGTCCGCAATCTGGTTTTCCTGATAATCTCAATTCAGGTTAAGGGAGAGCCTTAGTCGTTGCCGCCGATCATCAATGCGCAGGAAATTTCGAAGGCCTTTGGAGCCAATCCGCTGTTCCGGAACATCTGCTTCACGGTTTCAGAAGGTGACCGCATTGGGCTGATCGGTCCAAACGGCTCCGGTAAATCCACTCTGCTGCGGATTCTGGCTGGCGACGTAAGCCCCGATAGCGGAGAAATCGCGGTTCGAAAACGCATCCGCCTCAGCTACGTGGAGCAGGACTCGAAATTCAAGCTCGGAGTTACGGTCCGCTCCGTAGCTCAGAGCGCGATGGAGCGAGCCACGGTGCCGGAGTCGGAACGGGGCACTCGCTTCGCTGAGACTTTGGGTCGCGCTGGCTTCGAAAGCCTCGAAGCGGAGGCGTCCGCTCTGTCAGGTGGCTGGCAGAAACGGCTCGCGATCGTCGAGGCGCTGGTTCAGGGACCAGACATCCTGCTGCTGGATGAACCTACGAATCATCTCGACCTGGCGGGAATCGAGTGGCTGGAAGCCTTGCTGGCGGCTGCATCCTTCGCCTGCGTGGTTGTGAGCCACGATCGCTACTTTCTTGAGAACATCGCCACGGAAATGGCGGAACTGAACCGGACTTATCCCGAGGGGTTGCTGCGTGTGTCGGGAAGCTACACTCGGTTTCTCGAGAAGAAGGAAGAATTCCTGCACGCGCAGTCGAAGCGCCAGGAAGCGCTGGAAAACCTGGTTCATAGGGAGATCGAATGGCTGCGCCGTGGGGCCAAGGCGAGGACGCGAAAATCCAAAGCGCGCATCGACAAGGCAGGCGAGCTAATGGGCGAGCTCGCGGACTTGAACGCCAGGACCCGCAACGGGACCGCCCAAATCGACTTCTCCGCCACGGATCGAAAGACCAAGCGGCTGATCGAACTGGAAGACGTTGCTTGCGAAATTGGCGGCCGCACCCTCTTTGCCGGCCTCAATTGTGTGATAACAGCGGGAATGAGGGTGGGGTTGGTTGGACCGAATGGCAGTGGAAAAACCAGTCTGCTGCGCCTGTTGCGCGGAGAATCAACCCCATCGAGCGGAGAAATTTACCGCGCCGATTGGCTGCGCATTGTATATTTCGACCAAAGTCGGGAACTCGACCCTGACGTCACTCTGCGCCGCGCCCTGGCGCCGGAGGGCGATTCCGTGGTGTATCAAGACCGGATGATCCACGTGGCGTCGTGGGCGGCGAAGTTTCTGTTCGCAGGTGAGCAGCTTAATCAGCCCGTGGGGCGGCTTTCTGGAGGCGAACGAGCGCGAGTCCTGATCGCACAGCTCATGCTCCAGCCCGCCGACGTCCTTTTGCTCGATGAGCCCACCAATGACCTCGACATCCCAACGCTCGACATACTGGAGGAGAGCCTGCTGGAGTTCTGTGGATCGCTAGTCCTAGTGACCCATGACCGATACATGCTGGACCGCGTTTCTACAATTGTTCTCGGGCTTGATGGGCAGGGAAGTGCGGGACTCTTCGCCGACTACTCCCAGTGGGAGTCATGGCTCGAAGAGAGCAAGCAGACGGCGAGAAACGATGCACGCTCTGCGGCGCGCGGCGTGGTTTCTGCAGACGATGCCCGGCCGTCGGCTGGGAAAAAGAAGCTGTCTTATTTGGAAGCGCGCGAATATGACACGATCGAGCAGTGTGTTGCCGACGCCGAGCTGGTGCTGCAAGCCAAGCGCGCCCAGCTTGAAGATCCCGGGATTGTCAGCGACGGTCCGCGCCTGATCACTGCTCACGCCGAGATGGAAGCAGCCCAGGAAAAGGTGGATACGCTTTACGCACGCTGGGCCGAGCTGGAGAAAAAGAAAGCCTGAGCTGCCGCTCCATTTCTTTGTCCGTTAATTCTTCGACAGGGTTCAGGATGCCAGACAGAAGGCGATTATTGTTTCTCCGCTCGTTCCTGTGCTTGCCTCGAGCATTTTCAGCAAGGTAGATTCCAGATCGTTCGGGTCAGGGTTCATTTCGCACGCCGCAATCTCTTCGTCCGAAGCACTCTGGTAGCAAAGTTCGCAAACTCCCAGGCCCTCTTCGGAGCGAACGGGCGGTCCAAAGACCCGACAGGCCATGGGGCGTGATTCGTAGAGCTCACAGTTTCCGGTTTCAGGGTCGAGAGCAGGGCAAGGTTCGTCATTCGCAAAGTCGACAAAGCGCTTGGCCGCTTCGTATCCTTCGTCGAGCACTCCGCTCCCGGGATCACCCGGAAAATCTTTCGACAAGCGGGCAACCGCCTCGCGCGCGCGTCCGCGTATACGGTTAGCGCTCTCGGGAGCACGCGATTCAAGATTGGCAAGTCCTTGCCGCAACCGCACAGCATCGAGCTGATTGATGGGAAATACTCCGATGCAGCACTGCGTACATCCGGGGCGACAGACCAGCCACTTGCCGCTGCGGCGCGTCGCCTCGGCTAACGCGGAGTCCACGATCTGAATGAGTTCCCGATCTTTATGGGCGAGCGCGGAAGCTGGCGAGTGACACGGCATAACGGTGCCTGAATCATACAACTCGATCCTGCGCGAGTCAGAATCTGACTATGGCTTGAGGGATTGTCCTCGGTCTATTCGTATCTGAGAGCCTCCACCGGTTCCATGCGGGCGGCCTTTAACGCAGGCCACATGCCCGCTACCACGCCGACGAAGGCAAGAATCAGGAAAGCCGTCAGCATCACGCTGGAGTTTGTCTTCAGGAAGATGTCGCCCTCGTGATTGGCCGTCTTGTACATCTCTGAGTAGAGCGGCATGGGCGGGATCGCATGGGCCAGCACCACGGAAACCAGCATTCCCACCGCGCCGGCAACAAACGTGAGCACCAGCGCCTCCACCAGGAACTGCAGCGCAATGTCGCGATTGCGTGCGCCCAGCGCCTTGCGCAAACCCACCTCTTTCGTGCGCTCAGTAACGCTCACCAGCATGATATTCATCACGCCCACGCCGCCGACGCCCAGTGTCAGCGCGCCGATAAAACCCAGAATAAGCCGAAGCGCGATGCCAAACTGTTCAATATCTTTGGCGTCATCCACGGTGTCCCATTCAGGAGAGGATTTGTCATCCTTGGGATTGAAATTGTGGCGGCGGGCAAGCACTTCCCGTACCTGCGCCAGCGCTGCTTTGTGCAGCAACGGCATGACCGGCTGAAACACAATCATATGGGGATCGCGCTCGTCGTTGATATCCCTCATGCTTTCAAAGGGCATGAACACGTTCTCGTTGTCCGGACCGTTGTTGGACGAGTCCTGTATCTTACGCTGGAGCAATCCGATCACATCCCAGGTTTCTCCGTTGATGGTCACATGATCGCCTACAGGATCACGACCGCCGAACACTTTCTGAGCTGCGTTAGGTCCAAAGATTAGGACATGACGGTGTTCGCTGAAGTCGCTCTCCTCGAAGTAACGGCCTTCAGCGATATTCAGCTTGCGCATTTCGCGATACGGATACTGCACCGCTTTCGTCTGGACGGAGATCACTTTGTCGCCGTATTTGTAAGCGAACGGATCGTCCCATTCCGCACTCGCCAGGCGAACCAGGGGAGCTTCATCGCGTATGGCTTGAACGTCTTCATACTTAAAGTGAATGCGCTTGCCGGCGCGCTCGCCGCCAGCCTGCATACTGGTCTGACCTTCCCAGACCATGATCACGCTGTTGCCGATGCCGATGAAGGCATTGAGTACACCCTCGCTTACACTTTCGCCATAGCCGAGCAGAAGCACGACAGTGGTCAATCCCCACACGATGCCCATCATGGTCAGGATGGAACGAAGACGATTGCGGGTCAGAGCATCCCAGCTTTGCAGGATCAATTCTTTTATCTGCATTCCGTTACTCCTGACGCAAACATTCGATCGGACTAAGCGCCGCTGCGCGCTGAGCCGGATACATCCCTGCAGCTACGGTAATCAATCCGAGCGTGAACAGCGACGCGACAATTGCCACGGGAGAGATCACGGGATGCGGAACAAAGTCCGGCAATGGTAGCTGGTTCATGGCCAGGCAGCTCCCGACGCCAATGCCGAGGCCGACGGCTCCGCTAACCATCATTAGGGCGGCGGATTCGGCGAAAAACTGGTTGCGGATGTCGTCAGCCGTCGCTCCCAAAGATTTTCTGACACCAATCTCGCGAGTCCGCTCCGTGACCACAACCAGCATGATATTCATCACCCCGATGCCGCCGAGAGTGAGCGTCATCAGAGCTACCGCACCGAAGAAGATGGTCATGATGTCGAAGATGCGCTCCAGAAGCTTCGAGCCTTCCAGAGTGTCCCAGATGAAAAGCGCATCCTTGTCGCTGGCGTCGAAATGATGCTCGCGTCCCAGAATCTGGTAAAGCTGCCGTATTGCCTCTTCGTGATGTTCCGGATCAGCGACTTCAACCACCAGGTTGTTAATCCAACCCTTGAAGATGCCCGGCCGCTCCGAAGGAGGGAAATCACGGGCCATGGCAGCATAAGGAACAAAAAGCTGCGTATTGTCAGGTCCACTCCCATAACTGCCATTCTGCTTTTTTTTCTCAAGCACGCCGATGACGGTATAGGGCGAGTCATTCATCATCAAGATCTCCCCGATAGCGGGCTTTCCGGGAAACAACTGGTCGCGGGACTCCACACCGAGGATAACTACGCGTCGGCCCTCCTTGTCGTCATCGTCGGTCATCAACCGGCCTTCCTGCACCTTGAGCGAACGGAATCGCTGGTAATCTGACCATACGCCGCGCACGGGGCGGGATGCCGCGTTGTAGGCGCTCACTTCAGAGACGTTGCGCCTCAATTCCGGGCTTACGGTCTTGATCAGATAGGCTTCCTGCTTGATCAGATAGGCATCGTTGATCGAGAGCCGCACAGGGCGCCCGGCGGCGTATCCTCCCGCTTGTTCACTGGTTCGTCCCCCCCAGATAATGGCCAGATCGACGCCGATTGTCTTCAGCCGCTCTTTCTGATCCCGGCTGAATCCCTTTCCAAGGCCGACCAATAAGATGACGGAGGTGATGCCCCAGATGATCCCGAACATCGTCAGAAAGGTCCGCAGCTTGTGAGCCGCCATGGACGTCGCTGTCTGTCGCAACACCTCCTGGATGTTCAAGGTCTCAAGATCCTCCCTGTATTGGACCAGACTGAGGCGAAAGCGTTAGCCGAGGAGACCTTCCACTTGCCAACCACAAAGCTCTTCCGTATCTCCTGATGATGTGTACGTGGATCGGCTCCCTTTAGTTCTGTATAGTCTTATTCGTCGCTGCGCGTCTTTCCAAACCGAACAGCCGAATGCTATGCGATGCGTACCCGGCCCTAGGCGAATTACATGATGCAAGTCTCAGACGCATGCTTTATCGGTGTGGATGTTGGCGGCACGAAAGTGGCAGCTGGACTGGTAGATGCCATCGGCGAAATCTCTGAGCAGACGAGAACCCCGATGGTGGCAACGGATGCGGCCGCTGGTTTGGCGGCCGTGACCGCCGCGATCGACTCGGTGCGCGCCGCGACCAAGCTTAAGCCAGAGTTGCAGGGTTTAATCGCTGGCATTGGGATCTGTGCTCCCGGTCCGCTTGATCCGCGGACCGGCGTAGTCATCAACCCCCCGAATCTCCCAGGCTGGCGTAATTTCCCTCTGGCCGCTTTGATATCCAAATCCTATTGCCTGCCGGTTCGAGTCGATAATGACGGCAACGCCGCTGCACTGGCGGAAGCGCTGTGGGGCGCGGGGCGCGGTTATCGGAATATCTTCTGCGCCACCATCGGAACTGGGATCGGAACTGGGATCGTCTTTGATGGCCGCATCTATCATGGCCGCACCGGCGCTGCTGCTGAGGGCGGTCACATGAGCATCGACTATCGCGGTCCGCGTTGCGGATGCGGCAAGCTCGGTTGCATTGAAGCCCTGTCTTCCGGCCCCGCCATAGCTCGACGCGCCTCTGAGAAAATTGCTGCCGGTCGTCCCTCTTCCATCTTAGAACAGGCCGGGGGCCGGCTTGACCACATCACCAGTGAGATGGTGGGCCGGGCCTATCTAGCCGGCGATTTACTGGCCAAAGACGTTTTACAGGAAACCGCGATGTTTCTGACCGTGTGGCTGGGAAATGTCGTGGACCTGCTTGAGCCCGACGTCATGATTATCGGCGGCGGCGCGGCTTCCATGCTGCAGCCGTTCTTTGGAGAAATACGTGATCGGCTGCCCGCTTGGTGCGTCAATTCGCATTGCCAGGACGTTCCGCTGGTGACGGCCCACTACGGCGCAGATGCCGGCATTGCTGGAGGCGCGGCGCTGTGCCGTGAACTCTCCCTGCGGAACTTGGAAAGCGGGGTTGGCGTTCCTAGCCGGACTTGAGGACGCCGCGTAAGAACCCACTCGAAGGTGTGGGAAACTCCGGCACTGCTATTG
>Ga0210385_10002342_pt1 | contig 11465 bp, 13 predicted proteins | sample IncBWH26OmetaG_FD_160107 | JGI IMG/M metagenome (GOLD analysis project Ga0210385, IMG submission 160107) | Forest soil microbial communities from Barre Woods Harvard Forest LTER site, Petersham, Massachusetts, United States - Inc-BW-H-26-O ... | reverse complement strand
CAGGAGTTCCTCGCACGCAACGAGTTTGCCCACGTCGTCGTCAACGACCGGCTCGAAGATGCGCTTGCTGAGCTCGTCGGCATCGTGAGCGCTGAGCTCGACGACAGCGCTTGAGCGCGAGCCCGGGACCGAGCGCAGAGCCGGGATCCGCTCAGCGCACGCCGAACGAGGTGCTCTCAGCGACTACACTGCACAGTCCACAAGGAAAGGTATTGCCCCGACCATGATGACCTCACCCCGTATCGACCGCCTGCTCGACAACGTCGACTCCAACTACGCGAGCGTGCTCGTCGCCGCCAAGCGTGCGCGTCAGATCAACAGCTACTACCACAACCTCGGTGAGGGGGCCTTCGAGGAATTCCCACCGCCGATGATCGAGACCGCCTCCAAGAACTACCTCACGATCGCGCTCGAGGAAGTTGCCGCGGGCAAGATCAAGTACCACTATCGGTAGTCGCTGCCTCCGCAAGCGTTCGACCAGCGCTTGAGATGAGCGAGCGCGGCGCCTAAGAAGTCAACATGGCACGGATATTGCTCGGCGTCAGTGGCGGCATCGCCGCCTACAAGGCGCTCGAGTTCACAAGGCTTGCAAGCGGCGCGGGCCACTCGCTGCGCGTCGTGCAGACGCCCACCAGCCAGCGCTTCGTGGGGGAGGCGTCCTTCGCGGCGCTCACGGGTGCGCCGGTGCTCACCGACGAGTTCGAGCACGACCCGGCACGCGGTGCCTTTCCAGGCCAGGAGCCACCGGCCCACCAGCCGCTCAGTCATCTGCAGCTGGTCGCAAACGCCGACATCTACTTGATCGCGCCCGCGTCGGCGAACACGCTGGCAAAGCTTGCCGGCGGCCTCGCCGACAACCTGCTGACCAGTTGCGCGCTCGCCGCCACCTGTCCCGTGGTGCTTGCGCCAGCAATGAACAACCACATGTACGAGCACCCGGCGACGCAGGCCAATATCGAGCTGCTGCGCGCACGCGGCGTGCACATCGTCGAGCCCGATGTCGGGCGCCTCGCCTCACTCGGCGAGCGAGGGGTCGGGCGGCTGGCCGAGCCGCGGCGACTGCTCGACGTGTGTGAGGAGCTTCTGAAAGGCGATGCCCCGCACGCGCGCGCGGGGCATGCCGTTTCTGAAGACACCGAACCCCCGGCAGGCGATCGCTCAGCAAGCGGGCCGGCCGATCGCAGTGAGTGGAGTGGACTGCGTGTGCTCGTAACCGCCGGCGGCACCCGCGAGCCGATCGACAGCGTGCGCTACATCGGCAACAGCTCATCCGGGCGTATGGGCTTCGCGCTCGCAGCGACAGCACGAAGACGTGGAGCCGAGGTGACGCTTGTGGCAGCCAACGTCGGGCTCCAGGAGCCGGCGGGGGTCACTGTCCATCGCGTGCACAGCGCCGCCGAGCTAGAGCAGACCTGCGAGCGAGAGTTCCCGGCATGCGATGTTCTGCTGATGGCGGCGGCCGTCGCCGACTTCCGTCCGGCATCGCCAGAGGACGGCAAGATCAAGAAGGGGGGCCGCTCACATCTGACGATCGAGCTCGAACCGACGCCCGACGTGTTCCGCGGACTCTCCGGCCGGCGCCGGCCCGGCCAGACGCTCGTTGCCTTCGCCGCGGAGCACGGAGCCGAGGGACTGGAGCACGCGCGCGCAAAGCTCGCCGCCAAGGGCGCCGACGCGGTGGTCTTCAACGACATCTCGCGTGCGGACATCGGCTTCGATTCGACAGCCAACGAAGTGACGATCCTCACCGCCGACGAAGACGAGTGCGTCCCGCGTGCCGCCAAGGAGATCGTCGCCGAGCGGATCCTCGATACGGTCGAGCGTCTGCGCAAGGGCGCTTGAAGAGGACAAGCGCTCGCGGTTAAAGTAGACGCATGGACAGCGTCTACGAACTCTACCGGCGTGGATGCGACCTGCTCGATCACGGCGACCACATGGCAGCGATCCTGCCGCTGACGCGTGCGCGCGAGCTGGAGCCCTCCAAGACCTCGATCCGCGAGGCGCTTGGGCGCGCACTGTTCCACGCCCAGCACTACGAGCGCGCGGTCGAGGAGTTCCAGGCAATCGCCGTCGCCGCGCCGACCAACGACTATGCCCTTTTCTGCTTGGGTCGCTCGATGCAGCTGCTGGGACGCCACAGCGAGGCGTGCCAGCCGCTCGCTGTTGCCTGCTCGATGCCGCCCAGCCGAGCCGACTACCGTCTCTATCGTGACCGTGCGCGCCGTGACGCCGCGAAGTCGTGAGCAGGGTCGCCGCCGGCGCCGGTGAGGACCTCCGCTTCAACCATGTAGAAGACCCGATGCTATTCTCGGCTGACAGCTTTCGAGTCGTCGCCCATGCGACGGCTGCAGTACCGAGAGTGGGCGCCCGCCCGCTTTTTTTTACGCCGCATACCCGAAGAGAAGGCCACCAAGTCGATGTCAGCACTGCAGTCTGAGATAGAGGAGCGCTTGGCAGACAGCGAGCCCGCTGTCGAGGTTCTGCTCGCCGAGTTGCTGCCAAACGGCACCTTGCGCGTGTTCATCGACCACCCCGACGGCGTCACGCTCGCTCTGTGCGAGCGCGTCACGCTGCTGCTCGCCGACCTACGCGAGCGCTATTCGCTCGAGGTCTCCTCGCCGGGTACAGAACGGCCGTTGACCAAGCCCACCCACTTCCGCCGTTATGTCGGCCGCCGCGCCCGTGTGAGGACACGCGAGCCGCGCACGATCCCGACAGCCGACTCGGCCGAAGCCGAGCGTCGGGCCAAGAGCTTCACCGGAGAGCTCGTCGGAGTCACCGACAGCGAGATAACACTGGCCGCCGACGGGGGCGTCATCGCGATCCCCTATTCGGAGATCCGTCGTTCGAACCTCGTCGAGGAGTAGGAGAGAAAACCTATGTCACGCGAGATCCTGGAAGCGATGCATGCGCTGGCGCGCGAGAAGGGCATCGAGCCCGAGAAGTTGATGATCGCCCTGGAGGACGCGCTGCTGTCCGCCTACAAGAAGCAGCCGGGATCGGCCAAGTACGCGCGTGTCGAAATGGACCGCGAGACGGCCGACTTCCGCGTCATCGAACTGATCATCCCCGAGCGCCTGGAGGCGCACCTGATCGTCGAGACGATCGACGAGGGTACGGTCGTCGACCCCGAGACCGGCGAGTTGCGCGAACCGGAGGAGCCGGAAATCGACCCGGCCAAGTTCGCCCAGTATCGCGACCAGATAGACGAGCGCGACGTCACCCCGGAGGACTTCGGCCGCATCGCCGCACAGACCGCAAAGCAGGTGATCCTGCAGCGCATCCGCGAGGCCGAGCGGGACATGATGTTCGAGGAGTACCGCGACCGCGTCGGCGAGCTGATCACAGGCATCGTGCAGCAGTCCGATTCGCGCTACACACTCGTGCAGTTGCGCGAGCGTGTCGAGGCGCTACTGCCGAAGTCAGAGCAGGTCGACGGCGAGCGCTATGACCATTCGCAGCGCATCAAGGCGGTCATCAAGGAGGTCTCGCCTTCTACCAAGGGACCGTCGATCATCGTCTCCAGGCGCGACCCGGAGCTGATCAAGAAGCTGTTCGAGCTCGAGGTCCCCGAGATCGCCGACGGTCTGGTCGAGATCGCCAATGTCGCGCGCGAGCCCGGCTACCGCTCGAAGATCGCCGTCGTCTCCCACGCCGACGGCGTCGACCCGGTCGGCGCATGCGTCGGCCCGCGCGGCTCGCGAGTGCGGATGGTCGTCTCCGAGCTACGCGGCGAGAAGATCGACATCATCCCCTTCAACGACGAGCCCGCCCGTTTTGTGGCAAAGGCGCTCTCGCCCGCTCGCGTGCGAGAGGTCTTGGTCGACGACGAGGCAAAGCAGGCCACGGTCATCGTGCCCGACGATCAGCTCTCGCTCGCGATCGGCCGCGAGGGCCAGAACGCCCGGCTTGCGGCACGCCTCACAGGTTGGCGTGTGGACATCCGCTCGGAGACCGAGTTCGCCGCCGAGGAGGCCGAGCACGGCTACGAGGAGGAGGAGCTGCAGGGACGTTGCGCTGCGATCCTCTCCAACGGTCGCCGTTGCCCGAACGCATCGCTGCCCGGTTCGCGCTACTGCGGCCTCGACTCCCACCAGGCGCTGGCCGCGATCGACAGCGACAACGTTGCCGACCTCTCGCCTCAAGCCGGCGGAGTGGACGCACCTGACCAACATGCGGCTGCCGAGGCGCAGGCGCCTGAGCCAGACGAGCAGGCAACGACCGTAGAGCAGGAGCCGCCAGCCGACGACGGTTCCGAGGAGCCAAGTACCGACGAGGTAGTCCAAGAGGCCGCCGAGGGGCAAGCGTCATAGGGGTGGGTGGGGTCTATATCCCCCGACGCCGCTGCGTCGGCTGCGGGCGCTTGGCGCCAAAGCCCGAGTTGGTGCGCTTGGCAAGCGTCGCTGCTGGCGCCGAGCGTCCTCCCATGACCGTGCTCGATCGCGCCGGCACGCTGCCGGGCCGCGGCGCCTATGTTTGTCGCAGCGAGTCCGTTCGTGCGCCGAGCATCGAGTGCATGAAACTTGCGACCAGGAAGGGCACATTGCAGCGTGCCTTTCGTCGCGCGGTCGAGGTCCCCGTCGAGCTCCTAGAATCGGAGAGTCGATGAGTAAGAAGCGAGTTCACGAAATAGCAAAGGAGCACGGGCTCTCCAGTAAGGAGCTGCTCGAGCGCCTGCAAGCCGCCGGCGTAGCCGCCAAGGCAGCCGCCTCCTCGGTCGAGGAGGCCGACGCGTTGCGCGTGCTTACAGACAACGGCGCCGCTGCCACGGCAACGGCCACGAAGCCGGCGGTCGCGCCCCCGGTGAACGGAACAGCCACGCCACCGGCGGCTTCAGCAGCGAACACACAGGGCGCTCCCACCGGCCAAGCCATCCCGGCTGACGGCCCCGTCGCAGGCCTTGAGCCCGCATCCCCTGCGCCTCCGGAGACCACCGCCGATGGCGCAGGGAACCCTGACGCAGCCGCCGGTACAGCCGCCGGCGAGCGTGTGCGTCCCACGCGCGACTCGCGTACCGGCGAGCGCACACCGGCAAGCAACAGCGCAGGCGGGCGCAGGCGCGTCGTGATCGACTCCCAAGCTTCGCGTCGCCAGCAGGGCGGACCGGCCAACCAGCCCGTGCGCCGTCCACGGCGCGGACGCAGGCGCAGAGGCACCTACGACGAGACGATCGCCCCGATCGACACGACTGCGATGGAGGCCACCGATCTGATCCGCGTGAACTCCGGCTCCACCGTCAAGGACGTCGCGGAGTATCTCGGCGTGCCCGTGCCGGAGGTCATCAAGAAGCTGATGATGCTCGGCGAGATGGCGACGCTCACGCAGACGCTCTCCGACGACGCGATCCAGGTGCTGGCCGACGAATTCGAGAAGAAGATCGAGATCGTCCACGCGGCCGACGACGTCGAGGTCGAGCCGGTCTTCGAGGACGACGAGCAGGACCTCGTCGACCGCCCTCCGGTCGTCACGATCATGGGCCACGTCGACCACGGCAAGACCTCCCTGCTGGACGCGATCCGCCAGACCGAGGTGGCCGCCGGCGAGGCGGGCGGCATCACCCAGCACATCGGCGCCTACCAGGTCCACCACGGCGAGAAGGTCATCACCTTCCTCGACACGCCCGGTCATGAGGCGTTCACCGCGATGCGTGCCCGCGGCGCGCAGGTGACCGACCTGGCAGTGATCGTGGTTGCAGCCGACGACGGCGTCAAGCCGCAGACCGAGGAGGCGATCGATCACGCCAAGGCCGCCGAAGTGCCGATCGTCGTCGCCGTCAACAAGATCGACAAGGAGGGGGCGCAGCCAGAGCGCGTGCGCACCGAACTCACCCAGCACGGGCTGCAGCCCGCGGAGTGGGGCGGGGAGATCGCGTTCGTCGACGTCAGCGCCAAGACACGCGAGAACCTCGACGGGCTGCTCGACACGATCCAGCTCGTCACAGACCTTGAGGAGCTGAAGGCCAATCGCGACGCGATGGCCTCGGGCACGGTGATCGAGTCGAAGCTCGATCCCGGGCGTGGCCCGGTCGTGAGCATCCTTATCCAGCGCGGCACCCTGCAGGTGGGCGACGCGCTCGTCGCCGGCGCGAGCTTCGGACGCGTGCGCGCTATGCACGATTTCACCGGCGCCCGCGTGAAGACGGCCGAACCTGGCGAGCCGGTCGAGGTGCTCGGCTTCGACGGCGTGCCCGAGGCCGGGGAATTCGTGCGCGCTGTGGAGAACGAGCGCCGCGCCCGTCAGCTTGCGGGCGAGCGCGCCAACCGCCTGAAGACCGAGGCTCTCGCACGCCGCTCTGGGCGCAAGGTCTCGCTCGAGGATGTATTCAAGCTCGCGCAGGAAGGCACCGTCAAGGAGCTCAGTCTCGTCATCAAGGCGGATGTCGCCGGATCGCTGGAGGCGATCGAGGACGAGATCGCAAAGCTGCCCCAGGACGAGGTATCGGTCAACATCATCCACCGTGGCGTCGGCGGTATCAACGAGTCCGACGTGATGCTCGCCTCGGCCTCTTCGGGCTTGATCCTGGCATTCAACGTGCGCCCTGTGGGCGACGCGCGCCAGCTGGCCGACCGCGAGGGCGTCGAGATCCGCTCCTACTCGGTGATCTACCGCGCGATCGAAGAGTTGCGCGCGGCGATGCAGGGAATGCTCGAGCCGACCGAGGTCGAGACCTCGCTCGGCCAGGCCGAGGTGCGCCAACTGTTCAAGGCCTCGCGCATCGGCACGATCGCCGGCTCACATGTGAGCGAGGGCAAGGTCACACGCGGAGCGCGCGTGCGGGTCGTGCGCGACGGCACGGTCATCTACGACACGACCATCGCCAGCCTGCGTCGCTTCAACGAGGACGCACGCGAGGTCGCCGCAGGCTTCGAGTGCGGAATCGTGCTCACCAACTTCCAAGACCTGCGCGAGGGTGACATCCTGGAGACATATGAGACGCGTCTGCAAGAGCGCCAGCTGAGCTGAACTATGGGCGGCGCGATACTGCGTCCCTCACTCGCTTATGTGCACAGCACACTGCGCTCGTTGCGTTCTTGTCTCGCTTGTCCATAGTTCAGCTCAGTGGCAAGGTGGTAGACCGTGATGAAGGGTTGCTCATGCAAGCGGTTGTGCGAGTCAGATCTTTCGAGGGACGTGGACGGGTAGGATGGGCTCAGAGAGAATGCGTCGTGTGGACGAGGCGATCAGGCAGGTGATCGGCGACGCGCTAGCTTCAGACTTGAAGGATCCAAGGGTGGGATTTGTGACCGTTACCGACGTCAAGACAAGCTCCGACCTGAGCCATGCGCGCGTATACGTGAGCGTGCTCGGCGAGGGCGAGGCGCGAAACGACACGCTGGCAGGGCTGCGCAGCGCCCACGGCTACCTGCAGGGTCGCGTGGCGCGCGAGTTGACGCTCAAGCGCACGCCGACGCTCGAGTTCGCCTACGACGACACCACCGACCGCGCGTTGCGCGTGGACGCGCTGATCGAGGCCGAGATCGATGGTGGGCAAGCATGAGCAAGATTGAGCCAACCGAGCTAGGGCGTGGGCAGGCATGAGCGCCGGCGAGGCGATCGAGCAGACACGGCGGCTCGTGCTGGAGCGCATCCGCGCCGACGTCAGCTTCGTCGTGGCCACCCACGAGCACCCCGACGGGGATGCCCTGGGCTCGCTGATCGGCATGCACGGACTGCTCACGGCGCTCGGCAAGAACTCTGAGATGTTCATCTCGCCCAGCGATCTGCCGCTCCCGCGCGAGTATCGCTGCCCGGCGCTGGAGCACGCCATCCAAGCCGCGCCCGCCGACATCGGCGAGCGCACTGTCGTGATGCTCGACTGCGGCAACATCGACCGCAACCCGGCCGCGGTTCTGCAGCATGGAGCGCATCTGCTCAACATCGACCACCACCACGACAACACACTGTTCGGCAGCCTCAACCTCGTCGACTCCTCCTCCTCGTGCACGGCAGAGATCGTTTGGGACCTGATGCACGGCCTGGAAGTCGCGCCGACCGCAGCTATCGCAGAGGCCCTGTACATCGGGCTCGTCACCGACACCGGCAGGTTCATGTACGAGAACACCGGCCCACGCGCACACCGGATGGCCGCTGAGCTGATCGCCGCAGGCGTCAACGTGCCGGCGGTCAACACGCGATTGTACGAGGACCTCCCACCGGCCAAGTTGACGTTGCTGGGAGTTGCGCTTGAGCGCGTTCGACGCTTTGACGGCGGTGAGCTGACGCTCGTCGCGCTGGACGCCGAGGACTTCGCGCGCGCCGGAGCCGAGGAAAGCTTCTCCGAGGGAATCGTCGACCACCTGCGCTCGATTGCCGCCACGAAGGTCGCCGTGCTGATCCGCGAGCTGCTGGCGCCGGAGAGCCGCGGCAAGCGCAAGGTGTCGCTGCGCGCCACAGGCGACGACGTCGACGTCTCGGCCATCGCTCGCACCCAGGGCGGCGGTGGTCACCGCCGCGCAGCGGGCTTCTCGAGCACCCTGGAGGTCCACGAGCTGATCGAGCTGTTGCGCCAAGAGTTGGCTCTGCAACTGCATCCGGCGCCGAACGGGCCGGCTGTTCCTACGCTCGCGTAATCGTTCCCGCCGCGCAGCCGGCCGCCACCGAGACGCCACGGCGTCAATATCCTCGCGTGGCATCCAAACCGGAGATAGACGGCATCCTGCTGATCGACAAGCCCGTGGGCATCACCTCGCACGACGTGGTCGCGCGCGTGCGGCGCTCGCTCGCAGGGGCAAAGACGGGCCATGCAGGCACACTCGATCCCTTCGCCAGCGGGCTCTTGGTCGTGCTCGTCGGCAAGGCAACCAAGCTGCAGAGCAAGATCATGGAGCTGCCCAAGCGCTATGAGACCGTCGCGTGCCTGGGCGCGCGCTCGAGTACCGGAGACCCCGAGGGGGAGATAACAGAGACCGGGCAGCTACCGCCCGATCCGCCACCGCTGCCGACCGGTGAGATCCGCCAGCGCCCACCGATCTACTCGGCGATCAAGGTCGAAGGCGAGCGGGCCTATCGCAAGGCACGTCGTGGCGAGAGCTTTCAGATGCCAGAGCGGATCGTTACGGTGAGCCGCTTCGAGCAAGTCTGGCGCGAGCGCGAGCGCGCCGGCTACTTGATCGAATGCTCCTCGGGGACCTACGTGCGCTCGCTGATCGCAGACCTCGGCGACGCCTATTGTGCGGAGCTGCGGCGCACCGCGATCGGACCGTTCGAGCTGGCGAGCGCCAGCGCGCCACCAGCGCGCGGGCAAAGCTGGACAGAACCTCCGCTGCTGAGTATCGAGTATGCGCTTGCGGAGGCCAAGCGATTCGGGGAGGCCGAACGACGCGAAGCACGCTCCCGCGAGGCTGCCAAGCGCACCCGGCCATCGGTGACATAGGCTTGCGCGCGTGAAGATCACTCGACTGCCCGACGTGGAGGGCAAAGAGCGACGCGTGGCGGTCGGCTCCTTCGACGGCGTCCATCTCGGCCACCGCGAGGTGATTCGCGGCTCGAACAGCGTGCTCACGTTCGACCCACACCCCACGGCGATCGTCGCACCGCAGCACACACCCAAGTTGCTCACCTCGCTCGAGGTCAAGGCCGAGCTGGTGGAGACACTCGGTGTGCAGGAGCTGATTCTGATCCCCTTCGACGCAGACTTCGCCAAGCGCAGCGCACAGGAGTTCATCGACGATGTGCTCGTCGGTGCGCTCGGGGCTACGTACGTATCGGTCGGTGAGAATTTCCGCTTCGGCAACCGCGCCAAGGGCGACCCACGGATGCTCGCCGAAGACGAGCGCTTCTCCACGCGCGTCACGCCGTTGTTGGAGGTCGAGGGGGAGATCGTCTCCTCGAGCCATATACGAGGTCTGGTGCTGGCAGGCGAGGTCGAGCAGGCGACCAGTTTCCTCGGGGCGCCGTTCCAGATGCGCGGCGAGGTCGTCCACGGCGATGAGCGCGGCCGCGAACTGGGCTTTCCCACCGCCAACCTGATCCCCGACGACGAGCTTGTGTGCCCTGGGCATGGGGTCTACGCGTGCCTGGCGGACACCGGCGACGGTGCTGCTCCATTTCCCGCCGCGGTCAACATCGGCGTGCGTCCGACCTTCGACACCGGTCGCGGAGAGCTGATCGAGGCCTACATCCTCGACTACGACGGCGACCTGTACGGCAAGCAGTTGCGCCTGGACTTCCTCTCGCGTTTGCGCGGCGAGCGGCGCTTTCCTTCTGCCGAGGCATTGGTCGAGCAGATGCACCGCGACGTGGAGCGCACGCGTGAGATCGCCGCTGCCTGCTAGCCTGTGCGACCGCAATGACGATAACTACAGAGCGCAAGCGAGAGATCGCCACAAAGTTCGGGGCTGGGGAGCAGGACACCGGCAACACCAAGGTCCAGGTAGCGCTGCTGACCGAGCGCATCAACCACCTGACCGAGCACCTGCGCGAACAGAGCAAGGACCATCACTCGCGCCGCGGCCTGCTGATGCTCGTCGGCCGTCGCCGCCGCTTTCTAGATTATCTGCGGCGCAAGGACCTCGAGGGCTATCGCGCACTTATCAAGGAGCTCGGCCTACGTAAGTAGGTTGGGACGGCCGACAATCGGCGCATACCTGCGTCCTCGATCGCTTATGTGCAAAGCACACTGCGCTCTCTGCGTCCTTGGTCTGCTTGATTCTCGACCCTCCCAACGGCCAGACCATTCCCGATGAGCGCCACCGACTCAGCTTCCACAGTGCTGGCCCCAGGCACGCAGGTCCCCGACTTCAAGCTCGCCACAGAAGGTGGCGAGGAGTTCACTCAGAGCGACCTGCAAGGCAGGACGACAGTGTTCGTCTTCTACCCGTTCGCCTTCAGCCCGGTATGCACCGACCAGTTGCAGGTCTACGAGCAGTCGCTCGCGGAGATCACAGCTCAGGGCGCTGGCATCTACGGCGTCTCCTGTGACTCCAGTTGGTCCCAGAAAGCGTTTCGCGAAAAGCTCGGCATAAGCATCCCGCAGCTGTCGGACTTCGAGCCCAAGGGCGCTGCCTGCGCAGCTTTCGGGGTGCTTCACCCCGGTGGCTTCCCTCAGCGCGCACTCGTGATCGTCGGTGACGATGGCGTCGTGCGCTGGAGCTATCAGGCTCCTTCACCAGCAGACCTTCCCCCGGTACACATGATCCTTGGCGGACTGAAGAACGCGTAGCGTCCGCTAAGCTCCACACGTTCGGATACAAGGATAAAAGAAAACGGCTCCGCCGACCGACGGGTGGAGAGGGAAGGTAGTTCAATATGAGTAGCAACGCCGTTACACGGGTCTCCGTGGAGATTGCAGGTAGCGAGATCTCGTTTGAGACCGGCAGGATGGCCAAGCAGGCCTCCGGCGCAGTGGTCGTCCGCCAGGGCGACACGATGGTTCTCTCAACCGCCACAGCAGGTGGCCAGCGCGATGTAGATTTCCTGCCGCTGACCGTCGATGTCGAGGAGCGGATGTACTCCGCCGGGAAGAT
>Ga0210385_10002340_pt1 | contig 11468 bp, 7 predicted proteins | sample IncBWH26OmetaG_FD_160107 | JGI IMG/M metagenome (GOLD analysis project Ga0210385, IMG submission 160107) | Forest soil microbial communities from Barre Woods Harvard Forest LTER site, Petersham, Massachusetts, United States - Inc-BW-H-26-O ... | reverse complement strand
CCCGCGACGAGGTCGCGCGGTCGATCAACGCCGAGGTCAAGGCCGGCCGGGGAACGCCGCACGGCGGCATCTACCTGGACATCGCCTCGCGGCGGTCGCCGGAGTACATCCTCTCCCGGCTGCCCTCCATGCACCACCAGTTCCTCGAGCTGGCGGACGTGGACATCACCAAGGAGCCGATGGAGATCGGCCCGACCTGTCACTACGTGATGGGCGGGGTCGAGGTCGACCCCGACACGGCCGCTTCCGCCGTGCCCGGCCTGTTCGCGGCGGGCGAGGTCTCTGGCGGCATGCACGGGTCCAACCGCCTCGGCGGTAACTCGCTGTCCGACCTGCTGGTGTTCGGCAAGCGGGCCGGCGGCGGAGCGGCGGACTACCTGGAAGCGCTGGGCGAGGCCAAGCCGGCCGTCGCGCAGGCCGACCTGGACGCCGCGGTCGCCGAAGCCCTCGAGCCGTTCTCGCGGGAAGTCGGCGAGTCGCCCTACGAGGTGCACGCCGAGCTCCAGCAGACGATGAACGACCTGGTCGGCATCATCCGCCGGGAGCAGGAAGTGAAGGACGCGCTGGCCGCGCTGGAGAAGTTCAAGGAACGGGCCAAGACCCTGGCCGTGCCGGGCGAGCGGGCCTACAACCCGGGCTGGCACTACGCCCAGGACCTGCGGAACATGCTGCTGGTGGCCGAGTGCGTGGCGATGGCCGCCCTGGAGCGCGAGGAGTCGCGCGGCGGGCACACCCGCGAGGACCACCCGGCCATGGAGCCCGAGTGGCGCAAGGTCAACCTGATCCTCACGCTCGACGGCGACAAGATCGACATGGTCCACCAGCCGATCCCGGTGATCCGCCCGGACCTGCTCGACCTGTTCGACATCTCGGAGCTCAAGAAGTACATGACCAAGGAAGAGCTGGCCGGGCACCGTGAGGCGGCCGCGCTGGAAGAGGGGCACTGATGGGGTACCTGGCTAAGCTCCGGGTCTGGCGCGGCGACGCTGGCTCCGGCGAGCTGAAGGACTACAAGGTCGACGTCAACGAGGGCGAGGTCGTCCTCGACGTGCTGCACCGGCTGCAGGCCACGCAGGCGTCCGACCTGGCCCTGCGGTGGAACTGCAAGGCCGGCAAGTGCGGCTCCTGCTCCATGGAGATCAACGGCATGCCGCGGCTCGGGTGCATGACCCGGATGTCGACGTTCACCGAGGAGGAGACGCTGACGATCACGCCGATGCGGACCTTCCCGGTGATCCGTGACCTGGTCACCGACGTCTCGTTCAACTACGCCAAGGCGCGGGAGATCCCGTCCTTCACGCCGGACCCGTCCATCAAGCCGGGCGAGTTCCGGATGCAGCAGGAGGACGTGAACCGGTCGCAGGAGTTCCGCAAGTGCATTGAGTGCTACCTGTGCCAGAACACCTGCCACGTGATCCGTGACCACACGGAAAACGAGCACGCGTTCTCCGGCCCCCGGTTCCTGATGCGCGTCGCGGAGCTTGAGATGCACCCGGCCGACGAGGCCGACCGGCGCAACATCGCCCAGGATGACTTCGGGCTCGGCTACTGCAACATCACCAAGTGCTGCACCGAGGTCTGCCCCGAGCACATCAAGATCACCGATAACGCGATCATCCCGATGAAGGAGCGCGTCGCCGGGCGGCGGTTCGACCCGCTGGTCTGGCTCGGCTCGAAGATCAGCCGGCGGCCGGAGCCGGCGGGCACCCCAGCGGTTCCCGGCAAGCGGTAACCGGCTCGGCCGTACCGCTAACGCATTAGCCAGAAAGCGCCCGTATCCCGGAATTCCGGGGGGACGGGCGCTTTCTGGTTCCGGGGTACGGGCGCGCCTCCGGGTTGTCGCCGCGCGTAACGGCGAGCATCAGGACCGGTGACGTGCGCTCTTCCCCGGTCGCGGCCCGGGCTTGACCGCCGGCACCGGGTCGCTCCGGCGGAGCTGCCTCGGCTTGCGCCGCGGCGGCTGTGCTTGTGCGCCGCCTTTCTTGGCGGCCGGTTTCTTAGCGGAAGGCTTCTTAGCGGAAGGCTTCTTAGCGGGCTCCGGCCGGCCCGACGGCCGGAGGGTGGGGAGGTCACTCGTGGGCTGGTAGTAGTCCAGGTCCGCCTGGCCCACCCCGGCCAGCGTGCCCTGGTTGTTGTACTGCCAGAACGTCCAGTCACGCCAAGCGGACGGCACCGTCGGCGCGGTGCCGTCAAACGCGGCCAGCCAGAGCGGGTCACGCCGGAACCGGCTGGTTGACCCGGTGCATTCCCGCCACCAGGCGGCCGTCGTGTAGATGACCGGGTACTGCCTGGTCAGCGCCTCCACCCGCGCCGTGAACGCGCTGATCCAGGCGATGATCGCCGGGGGGTGCAGCCCGTAGCAGTCGGCGTGCCGGTTGTAGGGGTCGTTCTCCAGGTCGACGACGAGCGGCAGCCGCCCGCGCTTGTTGCCTACCGTGTGGACGGCGAAGCTCGCCGTCGCCGCCCCGCCCGCCCGAATCGGGTTAGCGAACACGTACGACATCACCGCGAGTCCGGCCGCCGCGGCCGCCCGCGTGTCGGACCGGTAGTACGGGTTAACGTAGTAGGTCCCCTCCGCGGCCTTGACCGCGACGAAGTGGATGCCCTGACCGGGGAGCAGTTCCCAGTCGATCGCCGATCCGGCGTGCTGGTAGGCGGAGATATCCAGCCCGCGAACCGCAGAGCCGCCCCGGCCCGTGACCGCTGCACCGGCGCCGGCCGCCGCGTTGAGCGACAGTGCCGCCACCACGCCGCCGGCCGCCGCCGCGCGCAGAATAGTCACTGTACGCAACTTATGCATGTACGGAAAGCAATCATCGCAGGTGGGAGAGTTCAAGGCGCAACGCCGACGACCGAACGTATACATGTCGCCACCCACCTGCAACCCTGACCAACCGCGGCGAAACCGCCGGCGCGGATACGCTGGTGACGACGGGCTGCTCGATCCCGAAACGGGCACCAAGCACCCGTCACCTAGGGTAACGTCGCAATGTGTCCCACTCTGATGCCATGTATGTCGATTTGCCGGGAATGGTGCTCCGGCTGGCCGGCGAGGCCGGCCAGGTGAGCCTCGCTCGCTCCGCCGACGAGGTGGGTGCCCGCGCGTCGATCGACCAGCACGCTTCGGAGATCCGTGACGCCCTGACCGGCCCCGGGCGCAAGGTCACGCCCGCCGCGCTGCTCTCCTACGCACAGGGGTTCATGGAGGCCGCGATCGCCCGCGGCTGGTGGCCACCGCACCGCCGGGAGCTCGGCCCCTGGGACGACGAGCCCTTGCTCGACTGGGAGTCCCTCCGCCTGGCTGCCCTCTGCCGGATGTTCATCGAGACCCAGGGGCTCGGCCTCACCGCCTAACGCCACCACGACGAACGGGTGCAGCTGGCCCCTGGTGAGACAGCCGCACCCGTTCGGAATGACGGTGGTGATTGTTACCGGTACATCGTGCCCGGGTCATGCCAGTCGCCCGGGTCGGTGCCCTGCGGGTAGCCCGAGCCCGGGCCCGGCTGGGTTCCGGTGCCGCCGCCCTCCGGGTAGCCCTGGCCGCTGGTGTAGGTCGGCTGCTGGGCCGTCTCGCCCGGGCGAGCCTGCGGCGCGCTCATCGCGTCGGTGCGCCCCTGCTGGTAGGCGGCGATCTGGGTGTTCGTCTCGCGCTCGGCCGCGGACAGCATCCGCTCCCAGCGCTCCTGCATCGGCTTGATGAGGCCGCCGCCGACGCCGATGGCGACGACCGCGCCCGCGGTGAGCAGGACCGTGTAGAGGACCGGCTGGGTGACCGCCGCGGCGATGCCCACCTGGTTGAGCGCCGCGATGGCGCCGAGCGCGATGATGATGATCGACGCCACGCTGGCCAGGAACGGTCCGTACGACAGGCCGCCGAGCGCCCCGTTGACCAGGTCCTTGACCACCTTCGCGATCGCCGACGCGATCACGATGATGATGATCGCGACGATCGCCTTGGGCAGCCAGCCGACGATCGCGTCCAGCAGCGTCGAGATCGGGTTCGGCCCCCAGACGCCGAACGCCATCTGCAGCGCGATCAGCAGGATCGCGTAGTAGACGATCTTGGCGATCAGGCTGGTCGCGTCGGTGTTGGACCGGGCAAGGGCCTGGCCGACGACGCCGCGCTCGACGAAGTGGTCGAACTTAACCCGGCGGAGGATCATGTCGACGACCCGCGCGAGCACCTTCGCTACGATCCACCCGACAACGAGGACTAGCAGGAAAACCAGGATCTTCGGGATGGAATGGAAGACCGTGGTGACGAGATCCTGGAAGCTACTGCTTATCTGAAATGAAGCAAGTGGCTGGTTCATGACTCCCCCCCTTGGCAGCTTCGCCGCGGTGCGAAATTATCGCCCTCTCGCGACGATTACCGTAATCAAGGTCCTGCATACCCGGCCCAGATCCCGTTATGCGTAGGGGTAATAACGCTCTGCACACGGTCAAGATAATGCGGCAAACCGTCATCATTAACGTGAAAATGGTGGCAATGGCGGTGCGACTCATTCCCCGTGTCCGCTTTTGCCCCGTGACGGCGCTCCGCCCGCGTCGTGCTTTCCGCCCGCTCCCCCAGCGGGCGGTCCGCCCTGCTCCACGCCGATGCACGCCCCTGAGCTGCGTCGACACATTTCTGCGCACGCCGAAGGCACTCCCCGGTGCGTCTCGGCGCGCACAAGTAGCCTATGCGCAGGACTAAAGGACGGCTATACCGATACCGGAGATATGGGTATACCGATATCTCGGCATTTCGGCACATGGTGCCAATGCGGGAATCCCGGAAGACTACTGCTGCTCGCGGGAGATGCGACCGCGGACGCGGCCGCGCTCCTTGGCGTCGAGGATCGTCTTGCGGAGCCTTACGGAGGTCGGGGTCACCTCGACGCACTCGTCCTCGGCGCAGAACTCAAGGGCCTGCTCCAGGCTGAGGATTCGGGGCGGCACCAGCCGCTCGAGTTCCTCGCCGGTGGACTGGCGAACGTTAGTGACCTTCTTCTCCTTGGTGATATTTACGTCCATATCATCGTCGCGTGAGTTCTCGCCGACGATCATGCCCTCGTAGACCTCGGTGCCCGGCGGGACGAACAGCGAGCCGCGCTCCTGCAGGTTGAACATCGCGTAGCTGGAGGCGGAGCCGGACCGGTCGGCGACCAGCGAGCCGGTCGCCCGGCCCCTGATGACGCCGGCCCACGGCTCATAGCCCTCGAAGACGTGGTGCGCGATCCCGGTGCCGCGGGTCTCGGTCAGGAACTGGGTGCGGAAGCCGATCAGGCCACGGGACGGCACCAGGAAGGCCAGGCGGACCCAGCCGGTCCCGTGGTTGGTCATCGTCTCCATCCGGCCGCGGCGCACCGCGACCATCTGGGTGACCGCGCCCAGGTACTCCTCCGGCACGTCGACCGAGAGCCGCTCGACCGGCTCGTGCACCTTGCCGTCGATCAGCCGGGTGACAGCGGAGGGGCGGCCGACGGTCAGCTCGTAGCCCTCCCGGCGCATGGTCTCGACCAGGATCGCCAGCGCGAGCTCGCCGCGGCCGCGGACCTCCCACGCGTCGGGGCGCTCGGTCGGCACCACCTGGAGGCTCACGTTGCCGATCAGCTCGCGGTCGAGGCGGTCCTTGACCAGCCTCGCGGTGACCTTGGTGCCCTTGTCGCGGCCCGAGATCGGGGAGGTGTTGGTGCCGAGCGTCATCGAGATGGCCGGCTCGTCCACGGTGATGAGCGGGAGCGGGCGCGGGTCGTTCGGGTCGGCCAGGGTGTCGCCGATCATGATGTCGGGGATGCCGGCGATCGCGGCGATGTCGCCGGGGCCCGCCTCGTCGGCCTGCACCCGCTCGAGCGCCTCGGTGAGGAAGAGCTCGGAGATCTTCACCCGCTGGATCGAGCCGTCGTGCCTGCACCAGGCGACCTGCTGGCCGCGCTTGATCGTGCCGTTGTGGATCCGGCACAGGGCGATCCGGCCGAGGTAGGAGGACGCGTCGAGGTTGGTGACGTGCGCCTGCAGCGGGGCGGTGGGGTCGAAGACCGGGGCGGGGATGGTCGCCTTGATGACGTCGAACAGCGGCTCGAGGTTCTCGCTGTCCGGCATGCCGCCGTCCTCGGGACGGTTGAGGCTCGCCCGGCCGGCCCGCGCGGACGCGTAGACGATCGGGAAGTCGATCTGCTCCTCGCTGGCGTCCAGGTCGATGAACAGCTCGTAGCAGGCGTCGATGACCTCGGCGATCCGCGCGTCGGGGCGGTCCACCTTGTTGATGACCACGATGACCGGGAGGTTCGCCTCGAGGGTCTTCCGCAGCACGAACCGCGTCTGCGGCAGCGGGCCCTCGCTCGCGTCGACCAGCAGCACCACGCCGTCCACCATGGACAGGCCGCGCTCGACCTCGCCGCCGAAGTCCGCGTGGCCGGGCGTGTCGATGATGTTGATCGTCAGCCCGCTGTGCTTGACCGCGGTGTTCTTCGCGAGGATCGTGATGCCCTTCTCGCGCTCCAGGTCGTTGGAGTCCATCACCCGTTCGTTCACATGGGCGTGCGCGCCGAACGCGTTCGACTGCCACAGCATCGCGTCGACCAGCGTGGTCTTGCCGTGGTCGACGTGCGCCACGATGGCGACGTTGCGCAGGTCATCGCGGGTCGCGAGTTCCGTCGCGCTCGTCATGGTGGTCTCCTGCTGTGCGGGCATGCGTGAGTCTCGCTCATTCGGGATCGGGAGTGCGCCACGCGTCGATTTTGCCCGTGGCGCCGGACTGCGGGTAAACGCGTCTGAGTACCAGTCTATTGCCGCGCCATTACCGCTGCGGTCGAGACCCACTTGTGGCCAGTGGCCTTGTGGTCAGTGGCCGCGCGGCGCGCGGGAGCCGGCGTGAGCAACGGCCACCGCCCGGCTCAGCCCGAACGGTTCCGTGTTCCACTCCCCCCGCCGCGCTTAAACCCTCGTGCGCGAAGCCCGCGGGCGACCGGGCGACCAGGCGACCGGGCGAAAGGGCCCGCGGGCGCGCGGGCCCGACCGGGATGCGAACCCGGCCGAAGGCCCGGCCGGCGGCGGGGCGGGGCGGCCGCGCTAAGACGGCTTAGCCGCCCTAAGCGGGGGTGACGGCCGAAGATACGGCGAACGACCGATAGCGGGAGGGGGGGACCTTAGCCCGAACCTGTAAGTACGCCGGAGACCAAGGAGGTCTCCGTCGGACCGGGGAGGGCCCATGAACGGGAACCTGATGTACGAGATGGCGCGGCAGCGGATCGCTGAGCAGCAGCGGGCGGCGCAGCGGGCCGGGAAGGAACGGCGCGAGGCCGGGCGCGGAAGGCGCGCGAGGGCCAAGGGGCCTGAGGCAGTCGCCGCCCCCGTGATCCCTGACTTCGCCCACGAGATGTTCGATGTGCCGGCCGACACCGTTCCCGCGCCGCGGGAAGAGTCCGCGCGCGGCCGCCGCGCGCGGACCAACCGCTGACCAGGCACGCTCTGGAACGCGGGCCGCGACGATGTCGGGCAGTGAACAGCCGGGCCACGATTCCAGTCCGCCCCCGCCGGGGCGGGCTGGAATGTCAGACCCGCGTGCGACGCTAGACATTGTGATGAGCAGACGGGGATGCAGCCCTGTCCTGGTGGGGCGGGCCGCTGAGATGACCGCTCTGGAGGCCGCGCTGGGCACGGTCCGACAGGGCGAGCCCGCCGCTGTGCTCATCGGCGGCGAGGCCGGGGTGGGCAAGACCCGGCTGATTAGTGAGTTCACGGCGGCAGCGCGGGGTGCCGGGGTTCGGGTACTAACCGGGGCGTGCCTGGAGCTTGGCGCCGACGGGCTGCCATTCAGCCCGTTTACCGCGATGCTGCGTGACCTCGTGCGCGAGATCGGCCCGGACGAGGTCGCCGGGCTGCTGCCGGCCCGCGGACGTGCCGCCGGGGAACTGGCCCGGCTGCTGCCCGAGCTTGACGTGCACGGTTCGACTGCCGGGGCGGGACAGGCGGCGGTGGCGGACTACCGTTCGGGCTACGAGGTCGGAGTGACGGCCGGCGAGGCGCGGGCGCACCTGTTCGAAGGCTTCCTCAGCCTGCTCGAGCGGCTTGCCGGGCAGCGGCCGCTCGTGCTGGTCATCGAGGACGCCCACTGGGCGGACCGGTCGAGCAGGGACCTGCTCGCCTTCCTCATCGGTTACCAGCGGGCGGTCGGCAATCTCCTGGTCATCGTGACGTTCCGCTCCGACGAGTTGCACCGCACCCATCCGCTCCGGCCGCTGCTGGCCGAGCTGGCGCGGATCGACTGGGTCGACCGGACCGAGCTGCCCCCGCTCACCCGCGGGCAGGCCGAGGAACTGGCCGCCGTCGTCCTTGGCCAGCCGCCGGAGCGCTCGCTGGCCGACGCCATCTACGAGCGTGCCCAGGGCAACCCGCTGTTCACCGAGGAGCTCCTGGCCTGCGCGGGCGAGTGCGACGCCGTTCCCGACACGCTCGCGGACCTGTTGCTCCAGGTGGTGCGGCGGCTGCCGGAGGACACGCAGGAGATCCTGCGCGTCGCCAGCGCCGGCAGCGGGGTGACCACCGACGCGCTGCTGGCGCAGGTCACCGGGCATGACGCGGGCAGGCTCGCCGCCGCGATTCGCCCCGCGGTGGCGGCGAACGTCCTGGTGACGAGCGAGACCGGATACTCATTCAGGCACGCGCTGATCCAGGAGGCCGTGCACGCTGACCTGCTTCCCGGGGAGCACGCCGCCGTGCATACCCGGTTCGCCCGCGCGATCGACGCCGATCCCTCGCTCGTCTCGCAGGGCCGGGCGGAGATCGAGAAGGCGCACCACTGGTACTCGGCGCATAACACGACGGGCGCGCTGGCCGGCTCCTGGCGCGCCTCGGTGCAGGCCTCGAACGCGGTGGCGCACGCCGAGCGGCTGATGCTGCTCGACCGCGTCCTGGAACTGTGGGACCAGGTGCCGGACGCCGCGGCGCAGATCGGCGCCGACCACGTGCGGGTGCTGGAAGAGGCGGCGGACGCCGCCAGGGACGCGGGAGAGGACCAGCGCGGGCTCGCGTTCGTGGAACTCGGGCTTACCGAGCTGGACGAGGCCACCGAGCCGACCCGGGTCGCCCTGCTGCTCCGGCAGCGGCACCGGTTCCGCAAGGACGTCGGCCTGGTGTTCGACGAGGCCGACCTGGAGCGGGCGCTCACCCTGGTGCCGGAGGACGTCTCCCCGTCGGCCAGGACCCAGCTGCTGTTGGCCATCGCGCACTGCGGCGTTGACACCCAGGGGCCGCAGCTCCGTGCGTGGGGAAACGACGCGCTGCGACTCGCGCGCAAGCTCGGCGATCGCGACGCGGAGGCACAGGCGCTGAGCAACCTGGCGATTATCGAGGCCGGGCCTGGCCAGCTCGCGACCACCGACACCGAGGCCTTCCGCCTGCTGATGCGGGCACGCGAGATCGCGCGGCGGGGGCGGGCCTACCAGCCCAGCCTCAAGGTGGTCATCCTGGAGACCCACCTGCTGTGCGGCGCGGGTGAGTTCGAGCATGCCGCCCAGGCCGCGCGGCGCGGCATCGCGGACGCCGGGCGGCATGGGCTCGCCCGCACCGGCGGCGCGTTCCTGGCGATCAACCTGGCCGAGCCGCTCTGGTACCTCGGGCGCTGGGATGAGGCGGTCACGGTGGCCGACCGCGCCCTGGACCTCGCTCCCCCGCCCCGTACCCGGGTCGGGCTGTGGATCGTCGACGGCGCCATCGCACTCGCCCGGGGTGACCTCGCGCGAGCGACCAGGCGGGCGGCGGCGTGCCGGGCGGTGCTCGCGGGCGGCGGGTATGACGAGCAGCACCATCTGCCGCTGGCCGCGCTCGAAATTGACCTGACGCTGGCCACGGCCGGACCGGCGGCGGCGGTCGCCGAGGCCGCCCAGGCGCTTGGCCGCTATGACCTGTCCGCGGGCAGCCCGCGCTACGTCTGGCCGGTGCTGGTGAGCGCGGCCAGCGCCGCCAGCCAGGCGCCGGGCGACGATGCCGCCGCGCTGCTGGACCGGCTGCGGGCGCTGGTGGAAAAGCTCGATGTCTACGGTCGCGTGCAGCGGGCGTGGCAACTGTCCTACGCGGCGCTTGACCCGCGCGCCGTCCTCAACCTGGAGAACGACGGGCATGACGACCGGCCGGGAAGCGACCGGCCAGCCGACGACGGCAGGCTCGCGATCGCGGACGCGGCCGTCGCCGCGTGGGAGGCCGTCGGGCAGCCCCACCAGATGGCCATCGCGCTGACCCGCGCCGCGAGGATCGCCCTGGCGGAGCGAGCCGCCCGCGATGCGGCGGCGCGGCTGCGCAAGGCGGCCCCCATCGCCGCGCAGCTCGGCGCGGGTCCGCTCGGCGCGCAGATCGCGGACCTGACCCGCCGGGCGGCGGGCACCGACGGGGACGGGGACGATCCCGGTCTCACCGGCCGGGAGCTGGAGGTTCTCCGTCTCGTCGCGGCCGGCCAGTCAAACCGGGAGATCGCCGCGGCCCTCGTCATCTCCCCCAAGACGGCGAGCGTCCACGTCTCGAACATCCTGGCCAAGCTCGGGTCCGCGACCCGCACCGAGGCGGCCGTCAAGGCCCAGGCACTCGGCCTGATCGGCCTTCTCTCCCGCTAGGGACGGCGCCCGGCCGGCTGAGGGCACAACGGCAACCGCCCCGGGTACCCGCAACCAGATCAAGGCGATCGTGGTCGCGGGTGTCCCCGGGCCGGGCGGTTAGCGCGCAGGTCAGCCGTTGTTGACCGACTGGATCTCGCGGACGGTGACCTGGTCGGGGGCGGAGGTGCTGGCCGCGAGGCCCGCGGCACCCGGTACCGGCTTGCAGCCGGGGGGCGGGCCGTCGGTCGTGGCCATGCCCTTCGCCCAGCACGCGTTCCAGGTGACGTTCGCCGTGAGGTTGTACGTTCCCGGCGCGGTGTACGTCACGCCGCAGTCGATCTGCTGGCCGACGCCTACCTGTGCCATCGCCTTCTGCGGGTAACGCGACCCGAGAACGTAGGTGTGGCCGTCCGCGCTCAGGTGCGCCACGGAGCACCGCTGCTGGTTGAAGGTCGTCGCGTTCGCGGTTCCCGGGCTGATCGTCAGCCCGGTCGCCCACGCCCAGACCGTGGCGCTTTCGCCGTCCGGGGTGGTCGCGGTGGCCCACACGTACGGGTCTCCCTTGGCGGTCACCGAGAGCACGCCCCGGGCCGGCGGCTTCAGGTCGGCGTCGACGAACGTCGGCAGGTTGGTGTCGCTCGTGCCCGTGGGGTTGAGCGTGACCTTGCTGAGCTGCGCCGTCGTCAACTGGCTGTAGGCAAGTCCGGCGAGCGTGGCCGGCGGAACGTTCACGCCGTCCACCCTGAGCAGGTTGCTGCCGCCGGGCACCCAGATGTACGGCGGCAGGTTGTTACACCGCTGCTGGGCGGACGAGGTCGCGTACGGGTCGCCGGTGACCTGGTACCACTCACCGGCGGCGATCGGGTTGGTGTTGACCAGCTGCTGCGCCTTGGTCAG
>Ga0210385_10002339_pt1 | contig 11468 bp, 12 predicted proteins | sample IncBWH26OmetaG_FD_160107 | JGI IMG/M metagenome (GOLD analysis project Ga0210385, IMG submission 160107) | Forest soil microbial communities from Barre Woods Harvard Forest LTER site, Petersham, Massachusetts, United States - Inc-BW-H-26-O ... | reverse complement strand
CCGCGCGTCGTTGAGTCGAAGCCCGCCGCTGCTCCCGCAGTTCCAGCCCACGCGGGACCGGCCGAATTCGAAATCGCACTCGTGCCGCTGGAAGAAGAGCACGAGCCTGCTCCCCCAGCTTCACCAGCCGCGGAAGTTCGAGCGGCTGCGCCGCATGTTGCTCCTGCTGTGCCTGTCGACGCGAACATCGGTGAGGAAGTGGACTTGTCCGATGAGTGGGAGGCGATGCTCGAGGATGCCGAGGAGCCCGCGGCTGAAGTGGTTGCCGAAGCTCCTGCCAACCCGGCAACCGAAACGGCGCCTGAATTCGCGTTCAGTGAGTCTTCCGGCGAACATTCGGTCGAGTCCGCTCCTGCACACGAAGTCACGGCGGAAGCCGAACATGCGCCTGTCGATGCCGCGCCCGAGTTCCTACTTGAAGAAGAGCCGCAGACTCTGCCGGAAGCTGAATTCACAGTCGCACCGGTGGCTCACGAAGAGCTTGATCCGATCGTTGAACCGGTCGTCGAACGAATCATCGAACCGGCCAGTGAGCCGGTTCCCGAACCAACTCCCGAGCTCGTCGCGGAAACACGGCCCGAGGCCGCAGCGCCTGCCGAGGATTTTGAATTCGAACTTGTTGAAGAAACCGGCCCAGCCAAGGCCAGCACACAGACGACAGACGACCTCATCAGCGAACTCGTGGCGGAGCTCGACGATCTGGCGCCTCCCGAACCGGCGCATCCGGTGGCGGCTGCGTCTTCTCCAGCTAAGCCAATGCATGCAGCACCTGAACCAGTCGTCGCGGCGAAGGCTCCCGCCGCAGCGCCTCCGCCGCCAGTCCAAACCGCTCCTGTGCCCGAAGTGAGCGCCGAAACACTCAACCAACTTTCCGAAGTGTTTCAGGAATTTCGAAACGAGTTCGGTGAAGAGGGTGCGGACGAGGACGAAGATCTCGAGACGCACTACAACCTCGGCATCGCCTATCGCGAGATGGGATTGCTCGACGAAGCGATCGGCGAATTCCAAAAGGTGGCGAAAGCCATCCAGAAGGGCAAGCCCTTCGCTTACGCGATGAATTGTTCCACGCTGCTGGCGCTTTCGTTTAGCGACAAGGGCGAACCCCAAATTGCGGCACTCTGGTATCAGCGAGCCCTCGCCACGCCCGGGCTTGACCAGGAAGCCATCCTTGCACTGCGCTACGATCTGGGCGTTTCGCTCGAGCAAGCTGGCGAGTCAGACGCCGCGCTCGATAGTTTCCGCCAAGTCTACGCGATGAATATCGACTATCGGGACGTAGCCGACCGGATCGCGGTTCTGCAAAAGCGTTGAGTATTGCCGTTCGCCCCGTAATCTCCCATAATTCTCTTTCTGATGACGAATCGCATTTTGCGGGTACTATTTTTGCTGCTGTGGCTGGAGCTCGGCCTGATGCTGATTCTCGTGCCGTGGTCCGATTTCTGGCAGGCGAACTATTTCATGATCCATTTTCCTGATCTGGCCGTTTTTCTGCGAAGTGCTTATCTTCGCGGCGCTGTTTCGGGGCTCGGCGTGATGAACGTCTTCCTCGCACTCGAAGCCTTTCGCCAAAGAGCGGTAACCGTTGCAAGACGCTCCTAAGTCTCCCCAGGCCCCAATCGTTTGCTGCGTCACCGATGGCAAGAAGTTTCCTCCGCGGGATCGCCACCAACACACTGTTGAATCGATCAGGCGTGCCATCGATGGCGGCGTCGATTGGATTCAACTCCGGGAAAAGGATTTGCCGTCCAGGGCGCTGCTGGCGTTAACGCGCGCCGTGGTTGAGATCGCGGCGTCGAATTCTGCCGTCACTCAAATTATTGTCAACGACCGTCTGGATGTGGCGCTTGCCGCTCGCGCGGCAGGCGCTCATTTGGGCGGCGAATCGCTGTCTGCCGACACGGTGAATCAGTGGCTTCGAAGCAGGGCGCTGGGCGCCAATTTTCAAGTAGGTGTTTCTTGCCACAGCCTGGAGGAAGCGCGCGCGGCCGAATCTGCGGGTGCGACATATGTTTTCTTCGGGCCCGTGTTTGACACGCCTTCGAAGCGAATCTTCGGCGAACCGCAAGGAGCCGAAAAACTCGCCGTGGTGTGCGGTGCCGTAAGAATTCCGGTCGTTGCGATCGGCGGCGTCAACGAAGAAAACGCCCGCGAATGTCTCAACGCCGGCGCCGCGGGTATTGCCGCCATCCGGCTCTTTCAGGAGCAGCGCGATCCAGGAGCTCTCGCGGAGTTGATTTCATGCCTGCACGCAACTCGATAGCACCGTCGCCGTATTCGAGATCAGATTTCGAACAGCAGCCCCTGCTTCCCCACGTTCACGCATGTGGTTGACCCGATCGTGTCGGTCTGTCCGGCAGTCTCATGGATATGCCCGCAGAAAAGATAAACCGGCTGAGTGCGCTCGGCCCAATCCCGCACCGCTGGACTTCCCGCATGCTTACCCGGAGCATATTCATCGAGCCTCGTTCCATAGGGCGGGACGTGGATCACCAGATAGAGTGGCTTCCGGCCCTCAAAAGCAGACAGCGCGCGCTTAATCTCGTCCTCGGGATATTCCCCGGGCGTCTTAAATGGCGTGATGTTGCTGTATCCAAGGCCCGCCCAGTGAGTCGTGCCGTTGGACGACTCCAGAGTCCGCAGCTGCCGGTGAAAATCGATGAACCCATACCGGGCGCAAAGCGCGCGCGTTTCCTCGCACGTCTCATGATTTCCAGGCAGTAGCCAAAGCCGCTCACCAAGCGGTTTCAGCAGCTCTCCGCATTCGGCCAAACCTCGCTGGAAAGTTGCAAGATCCCCGGCGCAGATGTAGAGGTCGGTCGGCCGCGACAAAATGCCCTCGAGCGCTCGCCGGCTGTTGTGAATGTCGCTGAAGATTAGAATCTTCATTGCTCAGGGCGCACCCTGTTCGCTCCGCGCGTCTGCTCCGTTGGCCGGTTGCATTCGTCGCAGCAAAAGGCCGTCTGTCAACAAGCCCTCTTGCACCACGTGCGCCGCCGAATCAAACACCACGCGATAGGTAAAAGGCTGGGGCCCGCGCCGCTGATTCATGAAGCGGTTCTCTCCGATGTCAACCACTTGTCGATCGTCTTCGACATGGCTGCGAACCGTGGGAAAGCGCGAAAAGGTCCAAAACGCTCGCACGCTAGGCAGCCTCATTGCCTCAAACGTATACAAATCCGGCGGCGAATCGGAAGCATAGATGATGCGCGCGTCATCCACATGTCGTAAATCGAATTGCGATTGATAAACGCCGTCCACCGAGCGAATCTCCACTCCCCAATCCAACAGCGATGGCGCCAAAGGCAACGCGCCCATGCGCACCACGGGAATACTGTTGGCTTCGGCGAATGCAGCGATGTGCGTCATCGCGGCGTGATGCGCCACCGCGCAGGCAGTCACGTAGGCCAGCGCAACGCACAATCCCGCCCTGCACCAAGTCTCACGCGTGATGCGAAATCCCCAACCGCCGCCCAGGAGGCCCGGAAGAAAGAAGAGTGACGCGAACGCCGCGCTTGCCGCGGCAATGATCCACGCATGAAACGGAAATCCAGCCGCCCTCGCTACCGCCCATCCGATCGCCGCCCCAGCTGTGAAGACGATCCACATTCCAGTCGCTCGCGTGCGGCTTCGCTCGCGGTCTCGGTAGACCCACGCGGCCACTTGAGGCATCAACAAAATCGAAGTGAATACGAGGTCGATAATGAAGATCAGGTCCCACGCGACGCGCGTCTGCGAAAACGGCGTCCACATCCTTGTGCCGAAAGAGGTCGTCCCGTCCATAAGGATATGACTTGCGATTCCAGTGGCGTAAATCAACGTCAGCATCGCCCACGACGGTGTCTCAAAGCCAAGCTTGCGCCCTGCGCGGCGCGTCAGCCACGCCAGTCCAGCCGCAAAAAATGGCAGACCCACAAACGAGTGCGTGATCCCCCGGTGATATTTCACGATCGCCAGCGGATCGCGCGACACGAAATCAGCCACCGTGTCTATATCGGGAAAGACTGCGCCAAGCGTGGCCGCGAATATCGCAACTTTTTCGTTTCGCTTCCAGAAAAAGCTTTTGCCAAGAAGCGAGCCGGCGATTCCATGGGTGATGGGGTCCATATTCGAAGAAGGAAAGAAAAAGTGTACACGATCTGAACGAGCAGCGCGAAATTCCCGAAATCGTGTGTGGCCCCGGAGCCGAGTGAATGTGGGCGAGGAAGAAGCTATGTCGCTAGTTCACTTGTCATGGGAATTGAACGAATGGGTATGGAAAGGGGTGGCGTCTCTTGCGTTGCCGGCGGCATCATGCACTGGCCGTCGAACACTCCTCCGGGTTCAATAAGCAGACAGGGCGTTTGAATGTCGCCGGTCACCACCGCGCTGGCCTGTATATCCACCCGGCCTCTCGCCTGAATCTTGCCGGCAAACCGCCCGGCGATAACGACCACATTCCCGACGATCTCTCCTTCGACAAACGCATGCTCTCCCAAAATAAGCGTGTCGCGGGAAACGACCGTGCCTTTCATGGCGGAGTCGATCCGGAAGGTGCCCTCTGCTTCTAGCTTGCCCTCGAGGCGGACCCCCTGCTCAAGGAAGCCGGTCCACTCCCCGTTCTCCTGCCTCTTGCGCTCCAACCAGCTCCAGGGCATCGCGTCCTCGGAGCTATTCTCTCATGAGCTGGTCGTAGAGCCGCGTCAGGTCTGACGCTTCGTAGTACTCAAAAATCAACTGTCCCGGTCGGCCTGGCCTCAGAGGCATAACGAATACTTTCGTGCCGAACCTTTGTTGCATTTCGTCGATAGCGGCTTTGGTATTGGGATCAACTACAATAATAGTTGGAGTCGGTCGCGTCCGCGAGGCTCGCGCCGCCAGCCGTTCCACCTGGCGGACCGTCATCCCGCCGCGGGCGATGCGTTTCGCCATGTCCAGCCGTTCCTTCGGGTCGTTAATGGAAAGTAATGCCCGCGCATGGCCGGCGGTAACCCGGCCTTCTTCGAGCATGTCTTGGATTGTCTCCTCGAGTTTGAGTAGGCGCAGCGAGTTTGCGATTGTTGCGCGGTCCTTGCCTGTACGTTCGGCGACCTCTTCTTGGGTCAAGCTGAACTCTTCGATTAAACGCTCGAAGGCGCGGGCCTGTTCCACCGGATTCAGGTCCTCGCGCTGGAGATTCTCGACCAGCGCCATCTCCAGAGCTGTTTCCTCTGGCACGTCGCGCAGTACGACCGGCACGCGACCGATAGGAGCCCGTTGCGCTGCCCGCCACCGCCGTTCTCCGGCGATCAACTGGAAGCGATTTCCCACCCTCCGGACCACCAGTGGCTGAATGATCCCGCTCGCACGGATCGACTGGGCGAGCTCTTCAAGTGCCTGTTCGCGGAAATGCGTCCGCGGTTGGTAAGGGCTCGGATCGATCAGATCGATATCGACCTGAAGAAGCCCTTCACTCGGTATCCGAGCCGGTGCCGCTGCTGTCGCCGCTCCGGACCCCGCCGGACCCGGCACCGGCGCTGGCGGCGGAAGCCGCTGCTCCTCTTCCGGCTCCCGAATCAGCGCGTTCAGTCCCCTGCCCAATGCGTTTCTGGACATTGGTCACAACCTCCTTAGCAAGTTGAATATAGCTCTCCGCACCCTTACTATGTATGTCGTAGAATATCACCGGCATCCCGTGACTCGGCGCCTCTGCCAGGCGGACGTTCCGCGGAATCACTGTTTCGAACACTTTATCGCCGAAAAAGCTCCTCAGGTCGGCCGCTACTTGCTTCGAGAGGGTAGTCCGGTCATCGTACATCGTCAAAAGGATCCCTTCGATCTCAAGCGCGGGATTGATCGTCCGCCGCAGGCGCATCAGGGTATCCAAAAGCTCAGACACGCCCTCGATCGCCAAGTATTCGCACTGAATCGGAACCAGTACCGCATCACTGGCAGCGAGGGCGTTGAGCGTAAGCAGATCGAGGGACGGTGGGCAGTCAATCAGAATGAATTCGTATTTCTCCCGGAGTGGTTTTATCGCCTCGCGCAGACGATATTCCCGGTTCTCCATCGAAACCAGCTCGACGGCGGCACCAACGAGGTTTTTATCCGAAGGAACGAGGTCAAGACCCTCGATTTGTGCGTCGATTGCGATCCGTTCGAGGGATTCTCCCAGGATCAGGCTCTGATAGAGGGTTCTGCGGGCGGGATCCTTCGCGAATCCTAGCGAGCTGGTCGTGTTCGCCTGGGGGTCGCCGTCTACGATGAGAGTTCTTTTCTCAGAGGCCGCCAGTGAGGCGCCTAGATTAACCGTCGTCGTTGTCTTTCCAACACCGCCTTTTTGATTGGCGATGGAGATAATTCTTGCCAAGAAGTCCCCCCGAGCGATCAACGTCGGCGAATGTATCAAAAGCCTTCCTTGGGAAGCAATATGTTTCACGTGGAACGATAGTATCGTCTTGGCTGCGGCGCTGTTGTTTCACGTGGAACAATACAGAGGAGGCCTGTGATTCGATCTACATTTTCGTTCCACGTGGAACAAAAACTTAAACCATGGCCAGCGATCAATGTGATTTTTCGAGAGCTCTTGCGCGGCGACGTTCCAAGTAGAGCGAATGTAGGGTTACTTACAGCTTTTCACCTAGGAGGACGAGACGGGACTTGGAGTTAGGTATTTTTACCGGACTATCCCACCGCCATCGAGGAGAGCTGGCCAGTTTTGCCGCCTCTTTTTCTCCGACGAGCAGCACCACCTTGCCGTTTTGGGATAATCTCATTTCGGACCACACGAGAAGCTCTTCATATCCACCCAAGGCACGCGCGGAAATATAGTCAAGATCCGCTACGTCCGCAGGCGCATCTTCCATACGGCACCGAATGATGTCGATATCCGACAAAGCAAGCTTCCGAACGATTTCATGCAGGAACGCTGTCTTTTTTGCGATCGGCTCGATCAAGGTCACTGCAATTGAAGGCAGCACCATACGGAATGGTATGCCGGGGAAGCCAGCGCCAGTGCCAATGTCGGCGACCCGACCTTTGGTCATCCCGGCCACGGAGGCGGCGAAGAAGCTCTCTCCGAAGTGCAGACGCAGAATTTCCACCGGATCGGCAATCGTGGTCAGCGCAATCTTTTCATTCCATAGCCGCAGAGTCACGATGTACGTTCGGAGCGCTTCGCACAATTCGCCATCGACTGGTGCGAAGTAAGGGCGCAGCACTTGTTGGATGAATTGATCGTCTAGCTGCATACCCTTCACGAATCTCCATTTTGTAGACAAACAGACACACGCGCCGCCTCGCCCGTCAGGGCCATAGCGGCGCGCAGCCGGCCAGGAAACATGTATCCGGCCACCAGATCTACAACGAAATGGCCGGCCACACACGGCAGCAGGGAACCCGTTCCATAGCGAGCGCAGGCAAAAAGCAAACCTACTATACATGTAGCAATAACTCCCCGCCTCCCTTGGTACAGATGCGCCAGACCGAAGACTCCCGCCGAGATCAGTATGCCCGCCGCAGCGTTTGAAAATAGCCCCTGAAAGAGTCCCTGTACAAATCCCCGGAAGATCAACTCCTCGCAAATCGCCACCGTCGCGACTACACCCAGGAAAACCAGCCTCTCGATGCGATCCTGGGGAAAAATCCGCAGCGCCACCTGGGCAAGCTTTCCACGCAGCTGATCCGGCCGCGCCGAAAGTTGGCTCAGGCTCAGAAGCTGATTTGCAAGCAGCAGTCCCATCAATCCCAAAGACACGATCGCGGTGCGCACAGGAAAAGGAGCGGCAAGCCCGAGCGCCGCAATGTTCATTCCGCGCGCGTTGGTGCGCCATAAAATCACAGCGGTCAGCGACCACTGAAACGCAATCGTCGAAGCGTACAACCGCAAGCGATCTGCCTGAGTTGTCGCCGCGCCGCGCAAAATCCCTTCCACGCGCCATTTGCCCACCAAGGGCAACACGACGCCCAGAAAGATCAAAATCGCTTCATAGTCCCAGTGCATGGAGGTCGGTCCAGCCGATCCGATGAAACCACTTTTCGATGCATCGCCACAAGCGGAATGCCGCCGAAGTCTTGTTGACACTTTCCGAAGGCTCGCCTATCGTTCTTTGTTTATCTCGCATGAAAATCCTCGTCATCGGCGGCGGAGGGCGCGAACACGCGATCGTCTGGAAGCTCGCGCAGAGCGAATCCGTGGAAAAGATCTGGTGTGCGCCTGGCAACGGCGGCATTTCGCAGGACGCCGAATGTATGCCGCTTGACGTCGGCGACCCGCTCGCCGCAGCAACTCTCGCTTCATCGTTGGGCGCGGACCTGACCATTGTTGGCCCCGAAGTCCCGCTGGTCGCGGGCATTGCCGACGAATTTCAGCGGCGAAAATTGGCTTTGCTTGGCCCATCGAAGCAGGCGGCACAGCTCGAGGGCAGCAAAATTTTCGCCAAGCAGTTCATGGAGCGCCACTCGATCCCCACGGCTGAGATCTACGGACTGTGCGATTCGCCAGCCGATGCTCACATGGTGCTCGGCTCGGTGGACTGGCCGCTGGTCATCAAAGCAGACGGTCTTTGCGCGGGGAAGGGTGTGCTCGTCACCTCTTCCGCTGATGAAGCCGCCGATTTTCTCACGCGCGTTATGGAGACAGGTGAGTTTGGTGACGCCGGCCGTCGCGTGCTGCTCGAGCAAGGGCTCTCGGGCGACGAACTCTCCTACATTATTCTTACCGACGGCAAAGACTACATACCGCTGGCGCCAACGCGCGATCACAAGCGCGCTTTCGATCGCGACGAAGGGCCAAATACCGGCGGCATGGGCGCTTATTCACATGACGATATTCTTCCTGCATCGCTTGAAAAGAAAATCCGCAGTTCGATCATCGAGCCAACGCTTGCCGGTCTACAGAAGGACGGTATCGCCTACCGCGGATTTCTCTATTTTGGCCTGATGATCACTCCCGATGGGCCGAAGGTGCTGGAATACAATTGCCGGCTCGGCGATCCGGAAACCGAAGCAATCCTTCTGCGCGCTGATTTCGATTTCGCTCAAACGTGCATGTCCGCTGCCACCGGCAGCCTGGCCGGCCTGAAGGCGCGCTGGCTTCCCGGCGCTAGCGCCTGCGTCGTGGTTGCCTCGAAAGGTTACCCTGCGAATCCCGTCACGGGCGTCCGCATTGACGGTCTTGATGATGCCGCAAAAGTTTCGGGTGCGGTGATTTTCCACGCCGGCACCCGACGCGATCGAGGAGCGTTTTATACAACGGGTGGACGAGTCCTCGCCGTGTGCGCACGCGGGGCGACCATTTCCGATGCTTGTGGCACAGCCTATACAGCAATTACAAAAATCGAAATTCGTGGCGCGCATTACCGCACGGACATCGGCGCAACCAAGACCGCCAAGGCTGAGAAAACACGCAGCGCTAGCGCCCAGCCCGAAACGAATTAGCCAGGCCAATTAGGGAGAGAAATCATGATGTCTTCTGAAAACCGACTGCCGCTCGTAGGAATTTTGATGGGATCCGACACCGATTATCCAGTTATGAGCGAAACGGCGAAAACGCTCGACAAATTCGGCATCGGCTATGAGATTGAAGTCATCTCTGCGCACCGCACGCCAGCTCGCGCCCATGAATACGCCACTACCGCGGCCGCTCGCGGCCTGAAACTTTTGATCGCCGCCGCCGGAGCGGCCGCTCACCTTGCGGGAGTTATGGCGGCCAACACTACGCTTCCCGTGATCGGTGTGCCGATGGGCACCAGTTCGCTCAACGGCATGGATGCGCTTCTCTCCACCGTTCAGATGCCCGGCGGAATTCCCGTTGCCACCATGGCCATCGACAAAGCCGGAGCGGTCAACGCCGCGATTTTCGCCGCGCAGATACTGGCCCTCACCGATCCGGAAATCGCGCGCAAAATCGTCGCGCACAAAGAAGAGCTGGCCCGCTCTGTTGCGGAAAAGAACGCCCGCCTCAAGCAGCAAATCGCCGGCCAGAAATAACTCCGATTTTTTATTGATCGCGAGGAGGACGAGCCAGCGAAGGCGTCCCCTCGGAGTCATCGCTCGATGGATGTGCCAGCGAAGGCGCTCCCTCCTCGCGCGTTTTCTTGGCAGGCTGTGGCTCAGCCGGCGGCGCAAGCACCCAATCGAACCCCGTCTCCGGCCGTATGATCGCCATGGATTGAGGCAGATTTGGCGGGGTGATCGCCGCCAGCGCCGCGCGCAGGAATTGTGTCGCATCCGCAGGCAATATCTTCATGCTGTCGCCGCTCAGAAATTTGCTCGCAGTGTCCGTCATTTTTGCGTCACCTTGAATCAGGCCTTGCAGCCGCGGGTCTTTCTGACGAAGCAACTCGAGCAACGAAGTAGGCGCGTTCTTCCGCGGATAATCGAACTCCATGAATGTGTGCGCCTGCCCTTTGTCCGGCGGCCAAATCTGTAGATAGACCGGCTGCCCCACATTCGTCACCCAATAGTCGCCGTGCTGCTGCTCTTGGCTTATCGAGTAGGAGATTTGCCAAACTTCCGGTCCATAGTTTTCGACGTAATCTGCCAACACAAGCTGCAGCACCGGCTCGCTCGCCGGCCAATCCAGACCGCTATGAATGTCTCCCGCAAGGGTGCTCAATCTCTCTCTTAGCGGCTTCCCGATCGCTTCGATATCCGAAGCCTCCTGGTTCGTCGCCCCGTCGGTCAGTCGCGGCGCATCGTCACCCATGGAATTCCGCAGATGTGGCAGCTCCTGATCGATCCGCCCAAGGTCTTTTTGCAAGGAAGGTGAAGTCCATTGAGTGGCGCCCAGCAAGACTCCGGCGCGCGCGCTCGAGAGGACTACAGGAGTGGGAGGCCGCGTTCCCGCTTCGATGGGGTTTTCGGTCGTCCCGATCAGAATCGCGTTCTTAACCACCGCGATCACCACGCGCCCGGCGGTTTCATTCACCACCACTTCTTCCACGGACTGGTCGGAGTCGTCCTGGCCGCTCGCCCGGAGAAGCAGGCACGAGCAAACCACGGCGCAGATAGCGAATGTCACCCCCATTCGCGCAATACGCTTCATAGTGGGTATGACGGTAACACAACTTCACCCTTGGAGGTCAGCTGCGCAAGTGGGCCCAACTTCTAGTAAAATGTCTTCCAGCAAAATACGGCACTGCACCTACTCACTCAAGGAAAGCGGTCAATGGGATTTCTTCGCGCATTCAAACCAAGCGGTCTTAAATCGCCTCAGAGCTTCCGTGTCAAAGGCAAGAGTCTTACCGATATCATCGCCGCGCATGCGCTTTTTACCCGCGGCGCCGACGGTGGCGTTCGCGCTGATCTTGCCGGCGCAAATCTCGCGCACGTCGACCTCTCAAAAGCAAATCTCGCCTACGCCAACTTCCAGGGCGCGAATCTGGATGGTGCCAATCTACGCGACGCCAAGCTCAGTTCGGCCGATTTTACGGGCGCAAAGCTTCCCAAAGCTGACTTGCGCCGCGCGGACCTCACCGAGACCAATATGGCAGGTGCCGATTTGACAGGCG
>Ga0210385_10002336_pt1 | contig 11477 bp, 6 predicted proteins | sample IncBWH26OmetaG_FD_160107 | JGI IMG/M metagenome (GOLD analysis project Ga0210385, IMG submission 160107) | Forest soil microbial communities from Barre Woods Harvard Forest LTER site, Petersham, Massachusetts, United States - Inc-BW-H-26-O ... | reverse complement strand
GCCGTAATGAACAGCGCCTCGCCGGCCAACCGCGCAAGCTGCACCGCCGCCACCGCGCCGCCACCCGCCGGCTCCTCGAACGGGTCGCTCGCGTGCACCACCTCGCCCGCGCTCGGCACGTGGTGCACGTGCGCGAACTGCACCCACTCCACGTGGCCCACCACCGCCACTTTCGGTCGCTTGCCCAGCACCCGCAGCAGTCTCACATACCCACGCGGCGGGCCGTCCACCGCGCGCACGCCGGCCAGAGATCACCGTTCACGGCGTGCTCGCCCGCCAGGGCATAGGATCAACCACAATGAGCGATCTGTTCGACGTATCCGGCAAGACCGCCCTCGTCACCGGCGGCTCGCGCGGCATCGGCATGATGATCGCCCGCGGCCTCGTGCAGGGTGGAGCGCGGGTGATCGTCTCCTCGCGAAAGACCGCCGACGTCGAAGCGGCCGCCCAGGAGCTGAGCGCCTCAGGTGACTGCCACGCGATCCCCGCAGACATATCAACCCAACAAGGCGCCCAGGCTCTCGCCGCCGCCACGCGAGAGCGCTTCCCGTCGCTGGACATCCTCGTCAACAACGCCGGCGCCGCCTGGGGCGCGCCGCTCGAGGAGTTCCCCGCATCCGGCTGGGAGAAGGTGCTGAGCACCAACGTCGAGGGCATCTTCCACCTCACCGTCGCGCTGCTGGGAGAGCTGCGCGCAGCCGCGAGCGTCGAGGACCCCGCCCGCGTGATCAACATCGGCTCGATCAACGGCCTACAGCCGCCGCCCGTTGAGAACTACAGCTACAGCGCCAGCAAGGCCGCCGTACACATGCTCACCCGCCATCTCGCCAAGCGCCTCGCGTCCGAGCACATCACCGTCAACGCGATCGCCCCCGGGCCGTTCCCGAGCAAAATGATGTCCTACGCGCTCGACGATCCGGAGATGCGTGAAGCGCTCGAAAGCGGTGTGCCACTCGGGCGCGTCGGACGCCCCGACGACATTGCTGGGCTGACGCTGTTCCTCGCCTCCCGCGCCGGCGCATACATGACCGGGACCGTGATCCCGCTCGACGGCGGCATCACCGGCTGCAGCTAGCGCTTTTCACCACTTGGCTTGACATAAACTCGCCTCCTTGGGAGTAAGGGAGACAAACGCGGTGCCCGCGCGGACGCGTCGGGTGTCATCTGCGGGCGCGGTGCTCGCGGTCGCAGTGCTCGGCAGTTTCATGGCGTTCGTCGACGCCACGATCGTCAACATCGCCATCCCCAACATCGCCCACGACTTCTCCGGGTCGCGACTGTCGGGAGTGTCGTGGGTGCTCAACGCCTACAACATCGTGTTCGCTGCTTTCCTTGTCGGCGGCGGCCAGCTCGCCGACCTGCTCGGGCGGCGCAAGGTGTTCTCGTTTGCGCTCGTCGCCTTCACCATCGGCTCCACCGTGTGCGCGGTAGCGCCTTCGCTCGGCCTGCTGATCGCCGCTCGTGTGCTGCAGGCCGCCGGCTCGGCGATGCTCGTGCCCAGCTCGCTCGCGATCGTGCTCGAGGCGCACGATGGGCGCACCCGCGGCCACGCGGTCGCATTGTGGTCGGCGGTGGCCGCACTCGCCGCCGGCATCGGCCCGCCGCTCGGCGGCCTGTTGATCACCGCCTCCAGCTGGCGGCTCGTGTTCCTCGTCAACATCCCCGTCGGGGTGGTGGCGTTCGTGCTCGCCCAGCGCGTGCTGATCGAGAGCCGCGCTCCCGGGCGCAGACGCATGCCAGACCTGCTCGGCGGAGCCGTGCTCGCGCTCGCGATCGCTGCGCTCGTGCTCGCCGTCGTCAAGGGTCAGGAATGGGGTTGGGACAATGGCCGCGTCGTCGGCGCGTTCGCTGCCGCGGCCGTGCTCAGCGCGTGCTTCCTGTTTCGCTCCAGCCGCCAGCGCAACCCCGTGCTCGACCTATCGCTGCTGCGCATCCGCTCGTTCGCGCTGTCCAACACCGTCACCCTCGTCATGGCCGGCGGCTTCTACGCGTACACGCTCTGCAACGTGCTGTTCCTCACCGGCGTGTGGCGCTACTCGATCCTGACAGCCGGGCTCGCGCTCACCCCTGGACCGATCACCGCCATGGCGATCGCCGGGCCCGCCAGCCGCGTGGTCGAACGCTTTGGCCACCGCCTCGCAGCGGTTCCCGGCGCATTGATCTGGGCCGGCGGCATGGCGTACTTTGCCACCACCCTCGGAGCCGGTCCCGACTTTCTCGGCGGCTGGCTGCCTGGGATGCTGATCCTCGGGGTGGGGGCAGGACTCACTTTCCCCACGCTCAGCGCCGCTGCCGTCGGCTCCGTGCCCGGCCCGCGCTTCGCCGTCGCCACCTCCCTGAACTCGGTCGCACGCCAGCTCGGCGCTGCACTGGGGGTCGCAGTGCTGATCGCCATCATCGGCACCCCCACGCGGCGACAGGCGCCGCATGCGTTCGAGCACGGCTGGCTGTTTGCCGGCGGCTGCTTCCTCGCCGGCGCCATTGCCTGTCTGGCGCTCGTGGTCAAGGGCGCGCAGGACAGTGCCGCCGCGAGGGATACACGCGGCCGGGGTGGCCAGAGCCAGGTCGGAGGCAGCGCAGAGGCCATTGCGCTCGCCGTGCCGGCAGTGGAGCTGCTGCCCAGCCTCACCGAGTCTGACGGCGAGCGCGCACAGGGCACACCGCAGAGCGTCGCCGAGTTCCTGCTCCACGTGCCAGTGTTCGCCGCCCTGTCCGGCGCCATGCGCGAGGAGATCGGGGCGCTCGCCACCAGCGTCAGCCTCGCCACCCACGAGTGGCTGTTCCGTGAAGGCGACAGCGCCGATGGCGTGTATGTGGTGCGTGTGGGGCACCTCGAGGTGGTCGGCGAGGAAGGCGAGCCACAGCGGATCAACACGCTCACCCGCGGCGCCGTGCTCGGCGAGCTCGCGCTGTTGAGCGACTCGCCGCGTAGTGCCTCCGTGCGGGCGCTTCGAGACAGCGAGCTGTTGCGGATCGACCGTGACAGCTTCCACTCGCTGCTCCGTCGTGAGCCCGAGCTCGCGCTCAGCCTCACGCGCGTGCTCAGCACGCAGCTGCAGGCAAGTCGCGCCGTGCCCGTGGCGCGACGCCCGCGGCCGGTGACGATCGCCCTGCGAGGCATCGGGCCGGACGTGCCCGTGCTCGACATCGCCGACGAGCTCAGCCGCGCGTTGTGTTCGTGGGGCAGCGTCGCGGTGCTGCACCCGGATCCCGAGCGCCACGCCCCCGGCGACAGCGGCGGCGAGGGCCACGAACGCGATCGTCACAGCGGCGACGTCGATGCCACCCGCGCCGACGCGATCGCGCGCTTCGGGCCGCTCGTGGAACGGTGTGAGCTCGACCACGACCAGGTGATCATGGTGTGCGGCGGCAGCGCACACGCGAGCGCATGGGACGAGTTCTGCACCGCCCGGGCCGATCGTGTGGTGGTGCTCGTCGGCGGCGGAGACGATCACCCCGCTGCGCCGCTCGGCGGGCGTGAGGACAGCCCAAGTGACGGGAACGACTGGTCGACGAGCCTGCGGGGAGCGGACCTCGTCGGCTATGACCTGCAGCCAGGCTCAGGCAGCGTTGCCGGCTGGATCGACGCGCTCGCGCCCGCCAGCGTGTTCGCGATCCGCGCCGGGGAGGATCGCCGCGAGGATTGTGCCCGCATGGCACGGCGCCTGGCGAGCCGCTCGGTTGGCGTGGTGCTAGCCGGCGGCGGCGCGCGTGCGTTCGCCCACCTGGGCGCGCTGGAGGTGCTGCTCGACGCCGGCATGCCTGTCGACCGCGTTGCCGGCGTGAGCATGGGCTCGTTCGTCGGCGGGCTGCTCGCAAGCGGGCACGACAGCGCCGCGATGGACGCGTGCTGCTACGAGGAGTGGGTCAGGCGCAACCCCATCAACGACTACACGCTGCCCCGGCACGCGCTGATCAAGGGCCACAAGGCTGAGGCGATGCTCGAGCGGGTGTTCGGCGACCTGCGTGTGGAGGAGCTCGCCCGCTCGTTCTACTGCGCCAGCGTCAACCTGCGCGGCAACCAGCTCGTGATCGACCGCTCCGGCCTGCTGGTAGACGCCATCGGCGCGAGCATGTCGCTGCCGCTCATCGGCCCGCCGCTGCGCCGCGAGGACCGGCTGCTCGTGGATGGATCGCTGCTGGACAACCTGCCGATCGCCCCCATGAGCTCCAGCGGCGAGGGGCCGGTGCTAGCGATCGACATCAAGGGCGGTGAGGAGCGCTTGCCGCGCGAGGCCGGTTCCGCTTCCAATCGCCCTGGCGCGCCAGGGCAGCTCACCCAGCCGGAACGCACTCGGTCCCGTCCTCCGCGCTTGCCGTCGTTGCCGGAGACGATGGCGCGCATCGCGCTGCTGTCCAGCGCCAACACCGATGAGTCGGCGCGCCGGTATGCGGACCTGACCATCTCCGTGCGCGTCCCCGGTGTTGGGTTGTTGGAGTTTCATCAGATCGACGCCGCGAGGGAGGCCGGGAAGCTCGCGGCACTGGCGGCGCTCGAGGACGCACCCGCTTGGCTGGTGGGCGGGGGTGCGGACGGCGGAGCCGTGGCTGGAAGGCGGACTGTCGTGCGGGTTTGAGGGCAGTGGCGCCATCTGTTGGACCGGGAAGGCCGCCGGGAAGCAATCCCAAGCTGGCGGAGTCGATGAGGCAGCGCGAATTGCGATCTGTGCTGGTCAGCGCTCTAAACCAGCGCAAGCGCGACCTCATCCCGATACCCGTCGATGACGGCGAAAACACGGTGCGGCAGCTGCACTAACGGCGCTCAACTTCAGTTGGTTCGCGTCGGCGACCAGACGCAGAGCAGGCGTTCTCGGCAGCGGTGAGTCGGGAGGGTCGGGATTGAGCTGTGGAGCAGGCCGCCGTAGGCAAGCCATCGGATGCGTTGCTCACACAGGAGCATCTTCCACCATCGTGATGAGTTCAGGGAGGCTTACATCGAGAGCACGGATGATGCGCCGAACAGTGAGCCATCGGGGATTCGTGATGCCGCGCTCGATTCGTCCGAGCGACGCAACCGTGAGACCAGCGCTGAAGGCGGCTGTTTCTTGGCTGGTACCGCGATCTCGTCGCAAGCGACGGAGCGCGTAAGCAAGGGCTGGGTCTGTGGCTGTCAGATCGTGCGCGGACATGGCTCGTGGCTAGCTGCTGCTGGTGATTTGGACAGGCGGGGATATTTCATTTTGATCCGGCAGCAAGCTACCAGCAAGATCGCATGGGTGGACAAAACCGTAAAGCTCTGTCTAAGGTCGCCTAGGGCGGCGGGGGTCAGCCGGTTTACAGGCTGACGAGATTCGCGGCGTCCACAGGGTTTTCCGCAAGGTGCTGTGCGCCCGTCCGGCTGGCCAGACGGGCGGTTGCTCCCGCCCCTCCAAGGGCAAGCGACCACTTGTCGGTGAAGCCACGAAGCTGCTGTGTGTATCGGGAGAGACGGCGAGGCATCGTGGCCGCCATGACGGCCAGCTCGGGGTGGATGATCTCCGCGACTTCGGAGAGTGTCTCCACTGGCGTGTCGGCGCCGAGGTAGGTGATTCGCCAGCCGAGCTCGTGGAGCGCGATCCCGAACACAATCAGTCCCAGGGTGTGTTGCTCGTTGGGGGCGCACGCCAGTAGCGCGCGGGGGCCGAGCCCGCGATCCCAACCGCGGGCGAGGGCGAGCAGCCGCGCCTGGAAGAAGTTGGTCGCGAAGTGCTCTTCACCGACCGAGATACGTCCGGCACTCCACTGCTCCCCGACCTCGTGCATGTACGGCATCAGCACATCCCGGGTGACGGTCGTCGGCGTGAACGCGACAAATAGCCGCTCGAGTGTCCGCTGGGCCGAGGTCTCATCAAAGCGAGTAAGCGCTCTGCGTATCTCTGCCTGGGCAGAGGCCGCGTCAGGCGGCGGGACCTGGCGGCCCGCTCCGGGGTTGACCGCAAAGCGCGCTGCGCTCGTGAGCTCAGCCGCTTGGGCTGGTGGGATGCCTTCGCCCAGGTAGCGCTGCATCAGGCGCACCCGTGCCTCATCAGCCGGCGCATACAACCGGTAGTTGCCAGCGGAGCGCCGTGGCTTGAGTAGGCCGTAGCGACGTTCCCACGCCCGCAGCTTGTGAGCGCTGACCCCAGTGCGACCGCTGAGGTCCCCGATCCGCATCCACGCTGAGCGAGAGGCCGGCACGCGTCAGATTCTAAAGGTTTGACAAACCTTGGACACCGCCACCGGGGGATGAACAAGCTCCTCAGGATCTACGCCCACGCCGACCCGTTGCTGAAGGCGAAGGGCTGGCGCTAGCAGCAGACTGAGCCAGGGGGCACTCGGGCAGTCGCGGCGCAGCGCAGCTCAGGGCGCCTTCGCCAGGTATTTGTGGCCGGTCGTCACCTCGACGTGGTGATGGTTGACGAGGTTCGTCACCGCAACCTTGTCGCGCGTCACCCGGATGATCGTGCCTTCGCACAGGTCCTCCGTCAGCCATTCAGTGCCCTGCACCGCCCCCGCCGCGTAGTTGCCCTTCGTGGAGAAGCTCCCGTGGGCGTTGGCCCACAGTTTGCGCACTACGTGCTTGCCCGACGCGTGCGACGCCGCCGCACTGGCGCTCGCCTTATGCGCACGCTCGCGTGCCGTTGGGCACACGGAGAAGTTGCCGCCCGTCAGTTCCGCAATCACCAGGCCGTTGCGGCCCTGCTTGAGCACGAACTCGCCTTCGAAGAATTCACCCGTCTGGGTAGTGCCGTTGGGCTGGGCGGTGGTCACACCGACATGGCCGTGGGTGGCTTCGATGACCGTGCCGAACGGGATCTGGCGCAGCGACGAGAGGGAGACGAAAGTGCTGCTGCCGGGGACGCGCACGAGCACCGTGCCCGAGATCGGCGCGACATTGCCCGTGACGGCAAGCGAGGGCCGAGGCACTTCCGGCGGCCCGGTCGACGCTACTTTCGCTTTCGCCCCGCTTTGCTGGACCACGACTTCAGGTTCGGCTCTGGCGCCTTCTTCAGAGGCCGCAGGCGCACCTTCGAAGCAGTTCCAGCTGAACGCGTTGTTGGGGTTTTCTGCCGCCGCGTGCGAAGGACCGGCGGCCGGGTACTGGACGGCGCACGCGTTGTTCATGCTCGGCGCCGGCCCAGCCGCAGCGATCGGAACGACAGCACCGCTAGCTTCCACACACGCCCAGTTGTTGTAGGCGTATTCAGGCCCTTCCACCGTTTCTTTGACGAGCGCCGTCGGACCTTCGCCTTTGGCGTCCTTGCCATCATCGCCAAGGGTTTCGCAATACCCGCTCAGCTGTAGACCGCCCAGCCGCCCGTAGACGTAAACATCAGCCTGGGTGATCGCTGACGTTCCGACAGCGTTCGCAACGGTCACGTCGACCGATCCGCTGCCCGCTGGACTCGTGGCGGTGATCGATGACGCCGAGTTGACCGTCACGCTCAATGCTGGCGTTTCTCCGAACTCAACACGCACCCCATCTGCGAAGCCGCTGCCTTCGATCATCACCTGGGCGTGTCCCGCCGAGGGTCCATCGTTGGGGCTGAGCCCGGTAACCGTCGGGGCGATCGCCCGGGCAAGCTCGACGATGTCGTTGCCGCTCTGACCAGCCACATACACATTTGTCCCGTCGGGACTCACGGTGAGGCGACGGGCACCCTGCAGGCCAACGAGGCCATGCGCTTCGCCGCAGCCGGTCGCTTCGGTTGTAACGCATTCGTACGGTGCCTGGAGCGGCTTCAGTTCACCTGCCAGCGCTTCGCGCTTGAACACGCCCACCGAGCTTTCGCCAAAGCTGCCGGCGTAGACGTTCGCGCCATCGGGGCTGATGGCCACTCCAGCCAAGCCCCCGAGCCGATCGTTGGGCACGGTGGTACACCCGGAGATCGTCTTACTCGTCACACACGCGTTTTCCCCTCCGAGCTGACTGAGGGCCCCCTGGGTTGGACCACTCGTTTCGCGGGACAGCTCGACGACTGCGCTTTCGTTGTAGGAGTTGGCGTAGACGTTCTTGCCGTCGGGGCTGATCGCCAGATCTTCGGAGCCCGCGAATGCGATCCCTTTGGCGCATCCGAGGACGCCATCGCCGACACACGCTTCTTCGTGTTCGAGCTGTTCGAGCACGCCGGTGCCTTCGTTGCGCCTGAAGGCCGCCACGTCGCCTTCCGTGCCAGATTTCGCGCCTGCCGCCACGTAGACGTCTTCGCCGTTGGGTGGACTGACGACGATGCCGATCGCTTCTTTCAACCCAATCGCGGTATCAACCGGACAGCCGCTCGAGGCGCTACCGATGCATTCATCGCCTGGGATCTCCTGCAGCGCTCCCGTTTCGGTGTTGCGAGAGAACTCCGCGACCGCTTCGCTGCCGAGACTCGCCACGTACACGTTCTCGCCATTGGGGCTCATGGCGATGCCATAGGGCGTGTTCAAGCCGATGGCCGTGGAGGTTTCACAGAGGCCAGCCGAGCCTTCGCTGATGCATTCAGGGTGGTGCGGCCCCTGCACGACACTCAGCAGGCCCGTTTCGGGATCGCGGCTCAACTCGACCACCATGTTTTTGTCCTGGTCGAGCACATACACATATCTGCCATCGGGGCTGATCGCGATCGCGGCCAGTGAGTCGACAACCGTTTCTCCGTCCGATTCGTTTTCCGGCGCGCACGGAGCCAGCAGGGTCGTGCTCGTGATGCAGCCGATCACGGACAGCGCGCCGTTCGCCTGGTTCCTGGAGTACTCCACCAGAGCGCCGTCGATTGCCACCGAGTAGGCGTTCCTTCCGTCAGGGCTCACCACCGCCTGGTAGGCGAGATGCAGCCCGCTGCCGATCGTGGTGCCGCAGTGCGCACCGCTGGCTTCTTCCGTTTCGCCAACACAATTCGCTTCCGCCGAAAGCTGCGAAAGGGCGCCGGACTGCGGGGATGCCAGCGCACTGCTCGGAAGCATCACAGCGATGGCCGTAAGCAGCACCGCCACCAGACCCGCCCACACAGGCTGGATGGTCGTGTGAATGTCAGAGCGCTCCGTCGAGATACTGGTGTCTGCGTCCAAGGGTTTGGCTCCTGCTGGCCCCGCCCGCCTGTATCGCCAGCGGGCGAAACCTTACAGCCTTTGAGCGCCTGCGACTCCGCCATTTGGCTTGGTTGAGCACGCGAAACTCCCCGAGCATTCGGTTAGCATCGGCACGCCGGCAGCCGCCGGACTCTGACGATGAGGGCGGTCACATGGGCGGCACGCACAGACAACGACGCAAGGCCCTATCGCTGTTGGCGGTGGCCGTTTTGGCTGGTGGCATCGGCATGCTCGGGTATGCGACCCACCTACTTAGGCGTAGCGAACTGCAGACGATCGACGCGCGGTTCTCGATCCGCGGCTACAGCGGGGCACCGTCCAACATCACCTTCGTTGCGATCGATCCAGCAACGTTCCAGGCCCTTCACCACAACTTCCCGTTCCCACGCTCATGGGATGCACAGGTAATCGATCATCTGCGCGAAGCAGGAGCCGAGACGATCGCCATTGATATCGACTACGGCCAGCCGACGATCGAAAAGGAAGACTTGGCCCTCTACGAAGCCGTGGCGCGGGCCCATGGAAAAACCGTGCTAGCGGCGACCGAAGTCGGCGCAGGCGGCGAAACCACGATCTTTGGCGGGGCCAAGAACCTCAGTGAAGCTGGCGCACGCGCCGGCGAGGACCACTTGGTGCTCGACACCGACAGCTCGGTGCGACGCTTTGCACGCGAATACCACCATCTCGGAAGTTTCGCCGTGGTAGCAGCGGAAGTCATGACCGGACATCGGCTTCCCCGCTCGCTGTTCGAAGAAGGGACACTGCCAATCGACTACGTCGGACCACCCGAAACGTTTCACTCGATTCCGTTTGCGTCGGTTTATCGCGGAGATTTCTCCCCCTCGGCGGTCCGCGGAAAGCTCGTGGTCGTAGGGGCCTCGGACCCACTTCTGCAGGATTTGCACCTGACACCCACGAGCAATGGCAGGATGCCCGGTCCGGAAATTTGGGCCAACTCGATCTCCACTCTGCTGCGCGGGGTGCCATTGCGCGGCGCACCCCCGTGGCTGAACATCCTGGTGATCCTCGTGCTCGGCACGGTGGTGCCGCTCGGCAGCCTGCGCCTACGCCAATGGCGCTCGCTGCTAGACGCGCTCGCGCTTGCCGTGGTCTTCACGATCGCCGTGCAAGTCGCCTTCAACAGTGGCCTGATCGTCACCTTCGTCTACCCACTGCTCGCGCTCGCCATTGGCACGCTTGGCACGCTCGCCGTGCTCTACATCGGCGAGACGATCGAGCGGGCGCGCGTGCACGATCTGTTTGCGCGTTTCGTGCCCGCCGACGTCGTCGACCAGGTTGTGGCCAGCGCCGGCGGCAACCTGCGGCTCGGAGCCGTAGAACGCGACTGCACCGTGCTGTTCTCCGATCTGCGCGGCTTCACCAGCTTCTCCGAGAAACTGGCAGCGCCGCGGGTGATCGAGGTAGTCAACTGCTACCTCAACGAGATGACCGAGGCGATCCTCGCCGCCGGCGGCACGCTCGTGTCCTACATGGGCGACGGCATCATGGCCGTGTTCGGGGCGCCGCTCGAGCAGGACGACCACGCCGACCGCGCGCTGACCGCTGCCATCGAGATGGTCGGTCCGCGCCTGGATGCCTTCAACGCGTGGATTGCCGAGAACGGGCACGAGCACAAATTCGTGATGGGCGTTGGCATCAACAGCGGCTCCGTTATGGCCGGCAACATCGGCTCCGAACAACGCGTCGAGTACACCGCCCTCGGCGACACCACCAACACCGCGTCCCGCCTGGAGGGCATGACCAAGGGCAGCGGGCACATGCTGTTCATCGCCGACTCCACTCGCGAGCGCATGAAACGACCACCGGCCAACCTCACCCTGGTGGGGGAGTTGGAGGTCCGTGGGCGTGTCGAGCCAGTCCCCGTATGGACGATCGTAAAGCCCAACGAGAGCACAGCCCCCATCGGCCACGTCATCGCCGAGGGTGCGCCAACCGGCCCCGCCGGTACGAGCTAGCGACGGATCCCGCCCGCTCAGATCAAGTCAGGCTGATATGGCCCCGGCTTCGGGCGCACCTTGCCGCCTGGGAACGCCAGCCGCAGGATCGTGCGGTGGACCGTCCCCAGCTGCTTGTGCAGCGGCCCCGTGTTGTATGGCAGGCCGTAGCGGCGGCAGATGTCGCGCACGCGCGGCGCGATCTCCGCGTAGCGGCTGGAGGGCATGTCCGGGAACAGGTGATGCTCCACCTGGAAGCTCAGGTTGCCCGCCAGCAGGTGAAACAGCGGTCCGCCGTCGATGTTCGCCGCGCCCAGCAGCTGGCGCACGTACCAACCACCGCGCGTCTCAGCGGCCACCTCATCCTCGCTGAACGTGTATGTCTGGTCGGGGAAGTGGCCGCAGAAGATGATCGAGTACGCCCACACGTTGCGCACGATGTTCGCCGTGAAGTTCGCTGCCAGCGTCGTCTTGAACGAGCGCCTGCTCGCC
>Ga0210385_10002335_pt1 | contig 11477 bp, 2 predicted proteins | sample IncBWH26OmetaG_FD_160107 | JGI IMG/M metagenome (GOLD analysis project Ga0210385, IMG submission 160107) | Forest soil microbial communities from Barre Woods Harvard Forest LTER site, Petersham, Massachusetts, United States - Inc-BW-H-26-O ... | reverse complement strand
TCTTGTATCAGACAAGCCCAGAGATACTCAGAGGTTCACGCCGCTAGGTCGGACCACTCCACATCCACCACGCCGACATCCTCCGCCTCAAGGGTGACAGCTACCGCGTCGCGGCACGGACCTCGGCCGTCACCAACACCGCCAGCAGACCCGCCTGACGGGCACGCCCGCCGGAGGTTCCTGCGTTCACCTAGGGCTCGCTCCAAAAACCATCGGTGTACAAACCCCCAGACCCCGCCTGACGGGCGCGCCCGCCGGAGTTTCCTGCGTTCACCTACGGCTCACGCCAAAAACCATCGGCGTACAAACCCTTTCGAGTCGCCTAGTTTTCACCGAAAAAGGCCCTACTTTTCAACCGCCCTTGACATCCGTTCGCGACGCGATTCGCTGCCCTCGCGTCACTCCCTCCGTCGCCGATGAAAACCGCGGATCACACCTCCGTTACTCTCGGATGCTGACGTCAGCTCAATTGGGGTTGACGTACTTCTCAATATCTGTTTATGATGCTCGCCGAGGTGTGCAGGTCGAAGTGAGTGACCATTGCGAGAGGGGGCACGGATGAAACGCAGGATGAAGGCTGGCCTGTGGCTGGTGATCGCGTGCATGGCATGCTGTATCGTCGGCCTGGCAGTGTCGTCGGGGGTCGTGTTCGGGCAAGGCACGTCTTCGGGAGGACAGCCCTCCGGTGGGGGAGCCGGCGTTTCATCGTTGTTCACGGGCTCGTTGGCGGTCCCGGGATCGCCAACCGAAGTTGAACAGTTGCAGGCACAGGAAGAGGCGAAGCGGCGTGCACCGGGGGCTGTCGGGGAGCGCAGAGCGTCACGCACAAAGTTCGAGAATCTGGACACCGAGCAGGCCGTCCGCCTGGTCGGCGAGATGTTCCCGGCCGTGATCGACGATCCTGATGGTGGTCCGCCGGCACTGCCCGCTGGAGAGCGGGTCACCAAATATCTGACCGATCACGCTGCTCAGGTCGATCTCGGCGACGGCAACCATGCCGTGATCGAATCCCTCGTCCCGATGGCGCTCGAAACGAGCTCCGGGCGAGTGCCCGTCGATCTCGGCTTGACCGAAGCCGGCGAAGCGTTCGAGCCCGTGACCCCGCTGGTCGACGTGCGGATACCGAAGCGGTTGAGCCAAGGCGTGCGGGCGGTGGATCCCGGTCTGTCGTTGACGCCCGTGGACGCGAACGGTGTGCCGCTGACGGGCTCGCGTGGCACGCGCGATGGCGCGTCCGTGTTCTTCGGCGGTACGCAGACGGACACCGATACGATTGTGAAGCCGAGCTCCTCCGGGTTTGCCATTGACACTATCTTGCGTTCGGTCAATAGTCCGCAGCGGCTCTTCTTCCGGGTTGGGTTGCCGCAGGGTGCGAGCATGGTTCAGGCGGCTGGCGGCTCTGAGACGGTACGGATCATCAAGGAAGGGGTCACGATCGCGACGGTACCCGCGCCAAGTGCTCGTGATGCCACGGGGACGGATGTGCCGGTATCGATCAGCGTGTCGGGGAGCACACTGGCGTTGACTGTGGATCACGGCTCTGGCGAAGTGCAGTATCCCGTTGAGGTCGATCCAGAATTCACCGTTCTCAGCGAAGGCACGCTGTCGGAAGCAGCGTGGCCGTTCGTGCCTCATGGGAGTGGCTTTTACCACGGGACAAACGGAAGTGGTGGGCCAATGTGGCTCGGCGCCAACGGTGGTGGGTCCGTGGGGCAGTGGGGGGAACTTTACTACAAGACGAATGGCGATTCGCGCATATACCAGGTCAATACTGTTACGTCGGTTGAACCCACCGAGGTGACTGAAGCGGTGTATTTCACCGGGGCTGCCAGCATTTATCTGGAATTGGAAGGTAGCGGGGGCTACGAAAACAGCACCGTGATCGCTCATGAAGGCGGCGTGGTGGAATCGAGTCATCAGGTCTGTCCGGCGGCGGGTTGCGTGCCTGGCAATGGCGCCGAACACAATCTTGTGCGTCTCGTCGATTTGCTCACTGCGAATGGCGTGGTTGACCAGGTCAGGGTCAACTCGGCCACGGTCGCGATTGCCCAGCCCAAGGAAACGCATGCGACTGTGAGCTACAACACCTCCAGCCCGGAATTGGGGGGAACGCCGAACGTGATGTATACGGGCGGTTGGTTTGGGCCCAATACCGGCGCGTTCGAATTCCAGATGAAAGACGTGGGGTTGGGAGTCGCGGAAAGAAAGTTCGAATATTATGAATCCAGCGGTTGGAAAATCTCTGGAGAATTGGAACAGGGTTTGAAGAAATACAGAGGCGGCCCCAGCTGCGTGGGTGTTCAGTGCGCGCCAGCTCAGAGCGAAGTCCTGGATTACGCCAACATGTTGCATTTGATGAACACACAGAACGGTGAAGTGCCGATTCGTGTCTCGGCCGACGACGCGATGGAACACACGTGGTCATCCGAACATGGCGAAAGCGGCGAAGCGGTCCTGAAAATTGATAAGACGGCGCCGCACGGGATCAAACTTTCGGGCATCCCGAGCAAAGGTGAAGAATACGAACTCGGGGAAATCGAGGCTCACCTGAAGGTGGAAGCGACCGATGGGGAAGGCAGTACCGTCGCCAGCTCCGGAGTCAAGTCGATCAAGCTGGGGCTTGATGGTAGGGAACTAGGTAAACCTCAGGGGTCGTGTGTGGTAGCAAAAGGTGAATGCACGGCGAGTGGTGAATGGTCGCTCAATGGTGCTGAATTGGGTGTCGGCTCGTACGTTCTTACGGTTGTCGCTACTGATAACGCGAACAACGTCGAAACCAAGCACTTCACGCTCAATGTCTACCACGCGGCTCCCGTCGCGATGGGGCCGGGCTCGGTGAATCCAGAGTCTGGTGATTTCGCGCTCGGGGTGTCTGATGTCAATATGAGTGGTGGCGCGGGAAGTCTCGCACTCACTCGCCATTATGACTCGCGTAACGTGGAGGAGGGCGTGGAAGGGCCGCTTGGACCGCAGTGGAGCATCAGCTTGGGTAGTTTGGCGAGCCTCGAGGTGCTGCCTGATAAAAGCGTGCTGGTGGTCGGTCCGGAAGGGCTTACGCATTTCTCGGTCAAGGAAGCGGGTGGGTTTGAAGCTCCGAAGGGTGATCAGAACCTGACGCTCGAACTGAAAGGCAGTGAATATCTGCTGAAGGACGCGGCGAAGGGCACGACTACGAAGTTCACGTTGCCGAGTGGCGCGCAATCATGGATGCCGACGGTCTCCGAAGGTCCTGTCGCGACGAACACGCTCACGGATACTTATCAGAGCGTCGAAGCGGTCACCGAATATGCCATACCTTCGACGTTCGCGAAAGGGATAGCCAGTGGACCACACGGCAGCTTGTGGTTCAGTGGGGCCGGCTCGGTCAACCAGATTCCAGTGTCGGGCACGCCGGCGGTCGAATATCAGCTTCCGAGCCACGAAGAAATCAGTTCGGAATCTCTTGTCATGGGTCCCGAAGGAAATGTATGGTTTACCACTATCGGCAATATCAAGAGGATCGGTAAGATCACGCCGTCAGGCAAAGTGACGGAGTATTCGTTGCCGGGAGAAAAACATGAAGTGGGAGGGATCGCCGTAGGACCGGATGGGAACATGTGGTTTACGATGACTGGATCGGAAGGCAGCGGGAACTACATCGGGAAGATAACCCCAGCGGGTGTCATTTCGGAGGATCCGCTGCCGGCCGGAGGGGAAGCGAACGAAATCACGGCGGGTCCCAACGGTGAACAGGCGTTGTGGTTCACTGACGCGTTTCATGGTAGGATCGGGAAGATCACGACGGCGGGTACGGTCACGGAATATCAGTTGTCTGGGGCCGCGCCGTGGGGGATCGTCGCTGGGCCGGATGGGAATATGTGGTACACCGACTACACCTCGAACAGGATCGGGAAGATAACGACATCCGGTGGCGGTATCACGGAATACTCGCTCCCAGCAAGCAGTGCGCCACATGGGATCACCAGTGGTCCCGACGGGAACCTGTGGTTCACCGATACCGGTACCAGCAAGATCGGGAAGATAACGACATCTGGTGCTATCAGCGAATTCGCGCTGCCGGAAAAAAGCTCGCCGCACGGGATCGTGACGGGTTCGGACGGCAAATTGTGGTTCGCCGATACCGGTTCGAACAAAATCGGGACGATCACGACCTCCGGCAGGATCATCGAGCCGCTGCTCGAGCTCGCGCCTCATCCGTCGGCGACCTGTACGCCGGGGAAACTGGAAAAGGGTTGTCGTGCTCTGGAATTCACGTACGCCAGCGCGACGACCGCGAAAGGCGAAGCGGAGACGGAATGGGGCGAATACAAGGGGCGCTTGATGAAAGCTTCGTTTATCGCCTACAACCCGGCGACCAAAGCGATCGAAACAAAGCCCGTCGCGGAATATTCCTATGACAAGCTGGGTCGCCTGCGGGCGGAGTGGGACCCACGTCTGGCATCGCCCCTGAAGACGTTCTATGGTTACGACGCCGAAGGCCACATCACGGCGTTGACCGCGCCCGGGCAGGAGTCGGTGGCGTTTGCGTATGGCACGATCCCGGGTGACGCCAGCAGCGGAAGGCTGCTCAAGCTGACGCAAGCTACCGCGTCGACAAAACTGTGGGGCGGGCAACTGCCGGTCAGCACGGAAGCGCCGAAATTGTCGGGTACGCCCGTGGTCGGGGTGCGGATGACGGTGTCGAACGGCGTGTTCAGCAACGAACCGACGGCTTATGCCTACCAGTGGGAAGACTGCAACGGCTCGGGCGAAGAATGCACCCCCATACTAGGCGCGACCGGCGCGAATTATACAGTCGCCTCGAGCGATGTGGGACACGTGCTGAAGGCGCGCGTGAGCGCCACCAACGGTGGCGGCACGGTGGCTGCGGTGAGCGCCGTGAGCCTCGAAGTGGTGCTGACCGCGGGCGAACTCACGGAATACAAACTCCCGGCCGGCAGCGGCCCAGAGGCGATCGTCACAGGATCGGACAAAAACCTGTGGTTCGTCGAGCATGCGACCAACAAGATCGGGAAGATCACGCCCGCGGGCACCGTCAGCGAATACGCTCTGCCGGCGGGCAGCGCGCCGACGGGGATCGCCGCCGGGCCGGACGGAAATGTGTGGTTCACGGACTTCAGCACGAGCAAGATCGGGAAGATCACGCCCGCGGGCACGATCAGCGAATACGCCCTGCCGGCGGGCAGCAAACCGTGGAACATCGCGTCCGGACCGGATGGAGAGCTGTGGTACACGGAGGCAGGCACGAACAAGATCGCCAAGATGAGCACCACGGGCACGATCGTCGCCGAATATGCCCTCCCCGCCGGCAGCGAACCGACGGGAATAGTCACGGGCCCGGACAAAAACCTGTGGTTCACGGACAACGGATCCAGCAAGATCGGCAAATCGACCACCGCGGGCACGATCACCGAATACGCGCTACCCGCGGGCAGCGGCCCCGCCGCGATCACCTCCGGACCGGACGGCAACCTGTGGTTCACGGACTACTCAGGAGACAAGATCGGGAAGATCACGACGGCGGGCACGGTCACCGAATACGCACTGCCGGCGGGCGACTACCCCTGGGGGATCAGCGCGGAACCGCATGGCAACATCGCGTTCGCCGAGTACAGCGCCAGCAAGATCGGGACGAGCACGACATCTGGGACGATCACGCAATACTCCCTGCCCGTGTCCAGTGACCCCGATGGCATCACCGTAGGACCGGACGAAAACTTGTGGGTCGCCGAGACCGTCAGCAGTCACATTGGGAAGATCAACCTGCACTCCGAAGGTGAACAGCGCACTCCCGTCCCGGGCTCGACGATCGAGTACAACGTCCCCGTCTCGGGAGCCGGCGCACCCTATGCGATGGGCACGAAAGAAGTCGAAACGTGGGGCCAGCAAGAAAAAGAGGATCCGGTGTACGCCACGGCGATCTTCCCGCCCGACGAACCGCAGACATGGCCAGCGTCGAGCTACAAACGCGCCACCATCTCCTACATGGACAGCCAGGCGCGCACCGTCAACGTAGCGAGTCCCTCGGGCGCGATCTCGACCCTTGAATATAACGGAGAAAACGCGGTGACCAGGAGCCTCAGCGCGGACGATCGCGCCGCCGCGCTGAAAGAAGCCAATCCCGCCGCGGCGTCAGAGCTGCTCGACACGAAAAGCACCTACAACAGCCAGGGCCAGCTGACCAGCACCCTAGGACCAGAGCACACGGTCAAACTCGTGAAAGGCAAAGAAGGCAAACCCGAAGAAACGCTCGCGCGCAACCACGTCACCTACCACTACGACGAAGGCGCCAAAGAAGTCGAAGAAAAAACGCACGAAACATATGATCTCGTGACCAAGACCGAAGACGGGGCGGAAAACCTGAGCAAAGAAGAATTCGACAAGCGGACCGCCGTGACGTCCTACAGCGGTCAGTCGAACCTCGGCTGGAAACTCCGCAGACCGACGTCGGTCACGACCGATCCCGGCGGACTGAATCTCACCAGCACCACGAAGTACGAAGAAAGCACGGGGTACGTCACCGAAACGAAGACGCCGGCGGGAGCTGGCGGCGACGCCTCCGTGCCGCCAGCGTACGCTCTGGCATTCGGCTCCAAAGGGACGGGCGCGGGACAGTTCGAAGGCCCGCAGCACGATGCGCTCGACTCGAGCGGCAACGTGTGGGTGGCCGATTACGGCAACCACCGGGTCGAGGAGTTCTCGTCGGCCGGTGTCTTCAAATTGGCGGTCGGTTGGGGCGTGAAAGACGGGAAAGCCGAAGCGGAGACGTGCACCGCCTCCTGTAAACCCGGGATCGCCGGCTCGGGTAACGGCCAGTTCGAAGGGCCCTTCGGGATCGCCGTCAACCAGACCAGCGGCAACGTCTACGTGAGCGACTCCACCGGCAGCCGGATCGAGGAGATCTCCTCAGCGGGGGCGTTTGTCGCCTCGTTTAGCACGAAAGGCGCGGGCGCCGGTCAGCTGAGCTCGCCACAGGGGGTCACGATCGACTCGAGCGGAAACGTGTGGGTCGCCGATGCCGCAAACAGCCGGGTAGAGGAGTTCTCGTCGGCCGGTGTCTTCAAATTGGCCGTCGGTTGGGGCGTGAAAGACGGGAAAGCCGAAGCCGAGACGTGCGCCACCACATGCCAGGCCGGGATCACCGGCTCGGGTAACGGCCAGCTCGCGGCCCCGTCTGCGCTTGCGTTCTCAGGCGGGAACGCGTACGTCGTCGACTACACGAACGATCGTGTGGAGGAGTACTCCCCGGCCGGGGCGTATCTCTCGCAGTTCGGCTCCAAAGGCTCTGCTACCGGACAGTTCGAAGGGCCATACGACATTGCCTCGGAAGCCACGACCGGCGACCTGTACGTCGCCGACAGCACCAACAATCGCGTGCAAAAGTTGACCGCCGCCGGTGCATATCTCGCGACGTTTGGCGCCAAAGGATCGGAAAACGGGCAGTTCGTGCTGCCGGCGGGAGTGACGGTCAGCGCAACCGGCGGCGTGTACGTGAGCGACCACAACAACAACCGCGTCCAGAAGTGGGTGCCGGCCGTAACGGGTAACCCGGGCGCCCACGAAAGCAAGACGATCTACTACACCGCGAGCACCGAAGCGGAAGTGGAAGTCTGCCGCAACCATCCGGAGTGGGTCGGTCTGCCGTGCGAGACAACGCCTGTGCTGCAGCCGGGGACGAGCGGGCTCCCGGAACTGCCGGTCTCGACGGTCGAATACAACATCTGGGATGAGCCTGAAAAGACTGAAGAAAAGTTCGGGTCCGGGGCGGAAGCCAAGATCCGCACCAAGAAGACCACCTACGACGCGGCGGGCCGCCCGGTGACGAACGAAGAGACGTCGAGCATCGACACCTCGTTGCCAGTAACGACGAACAAATACAGCACCGAAACGGGCGTGCTGGTGGAACGAAGCACGACGGTCGGAGAAACGACCAAGGCGATCAAGAGCGCGTTCAACACGCTGGGGCAGATAACGGAATACACCGATGCGGCCGGTAACAAAGCAACGTTTGAATACGAAAAAGAAAAGGACGCGCGTCTGCTCAAAGTCAGCGACCAAAAGGGCAACCAGACCTACCACTACGACGAAACGACAGGCATCCTGACGGAACTCGTCGATTCTGCGGCGGGGACGTTCAAGGCGAGCTACGACGTCGCGGGCAAGATGACCAGCGAGAGCTATCCGAACGCCATGACCGCCAACTACACCCACAACCAGGTCGGTGAAACCACGGCCATCGAATACGTCAAGACCGCCCACTGCGCCAAAACCTGCCCCGAAGTGTGGTTCAGCGACGCGAACGTGCCGTCAATCCACGGTGAAACGCTGAAGCAGGCGAGCACCCTCTCGGAAGAGCCAAGCTATACCTACGACGCCGCCGGGCGGCTCACCCAGGTCCAGGAAATCCCCACCGGAGGCGAAGGCTGCACGACGCGCATCTACGCCTACGACGAAGAAAGCAACCGCACCGCCTTGACCACACGCAGACCGGGAACGGAAGGGAAATGCGCCAGCGAAGGAGGCAGCACCGAATGGCACACCTACGACACCGCGAACCGCATGACCGACCCGGGCATCGTCTACGAAACGTTTGGGAACACGACGACACTCCCCGCCGCTGATGCCGGCGGCTCGGAACTGGTCAGCGAATACTACGTCGACAGCCAAGTCGCAAAGCAGGAACAAAACGGCGAGACGATCGAATACAAGCTCGACCCAGAAGACCGCACGCTTGAAACGATCTCCAAAGGCAACACCAGCTCGAACGTCGTAACCCACTACGACGGGCCCGGCGACACGCTCGCCTGGACCAGCGAAGAAATCGGCAAAACCTGGGCCCGCAACATACCCGGCATCGGCGGCGCGCTCACCGGCATCCAGACCAGCGCCGGAAGCAAGACGCTCCTGCTACACGACCTCCAAGGAAACGTCGTGGGCGAAGCCGCCGACAACGAAACGGAAACCAAACTTCTCAAACAATACAACAGCACCGAGTTCGGCGTCCCCGGCAAAGAAGCGCCACCGCAGTACGCATGGCTCGGCGCCGCCGGTGTCGGCGGCGAACTCCCATCTGGTGTGATCACCCAAGACGGGATCACATACGTCCCCCAAACCGGACGACCACTGCAAACCGAGGGTGTCGTGCTCGCGGCGCTGAGCAACACCCCCACACCGTTCACGAGACCGGTCGAAGGATGGGTCGGCTCGAGGGCCGGAGAAGGAGCGGCACGCGAACTCTCAAAGGCAGAACAGGAAAGACGCGAACGCGAAGCCGCAAATAAACCACCAGGAGCCGAACCGCTGCCGGAAGGAGAATTCTGCGGCGAAGGATACGGCCCGTGCGAAGGAGAAGGTAGCGCACCGCTCGCGGGATCAGAACGGCTCGAGGGCGGCTGCTCAGGTGGGGGCGCGTGCGCGGCTTCATACAACGAATGCCGGCTGTACTCTCTCTTTGGTGAACCAAACTCAGGTGAACTTCAGATTGGTGTCGGGGTACGCTGCAGCCGGCCGGTGGCGCATGTCGAGGTTGAGGGGTGCTTCTATGCGTGGGCCTTGAGTGGGAGCACGGAAGACCTCAGAAATTATCGCCAATTTGGATGCACGACCGAATCGGGGAGCAATATAAGCCGCACGGGGCTGCTCGCCCGTGCAGAGTGTGCTGAGGGAAACACCTACAGGGCGTGGGTGTGGGGTCGAGCCTGGGGTTCCAACTTCTGGTTCGGCACCGCCGGCCAGGTATCGAAAAGGTGGGTGTGTAAGGACGCCGGTTACGGTGTCGAGCGGGAATTTCTCGAATACGTGATGGAAAAATAGGATGACGCTAGGCGAGCGTACTCCGGTTTGCCACATGTGTAGCAGTGCAGGCGTGGACGATCCCTCGGCGAGATCTGCGCAAGAGCGTGGCGGGACCTGCGTCGCCGCGCCGAGGCTCGGACGGTATTCGTGAGCACCGTGGGGGCAGTCGGCCGGGCGCGTGCGCTCGGCCGACTAACCGACCGCGCAGCATGGGGTCGCAATGAGCGGCGGCATGGTGGCTGTGGAGTGGCCCGGCTTGACGGCCTCTTTGCCAGGCGAAACCGCCGGCGTGCACCGGGCTCAGCACCGGCGCCAAGGGCTCAGGCCGTCGTGCTCGCGTAGGGGTTCCGGGCGCAAGGTCGAAGACCCCACCAATGAGTCGATCGATCGCCGCCGTCCCCGGCCGCCGACGCGCCGCCGGCCCGCGCCCGCGCCGCGCCTCTTCCAAGTCATCGCCCTCCGCGCTCGGCGCTCTGCGCCCCTTCACGGCCGCCGCGGGCCTGGCGCGCACCGCGACGACCTTCGTCCTGCGCCGCCGGCGCCTGCGCATCGCGCTGCTCGCGGCCCTGATCGCCCTCCCGCTCCTCGGCTGCGCCTGGCTGTGGCTGCGCCAGTCCCCGTTCGTGGCGGTGCAGCACGTGCAGATCACGGGCGTGCACGGTGCGGACGCGCAGACGGTGGAGTCGGCGCTGGCGCAGGCCGCGCACGGCATGAGCACGCTGGATGTGAGCGACGGTGCGCTCGCGGCGGCGGTCGCGCCGTTGCGGGTGGTGCGCTCGGTGCGCGCGATCCCGAGCTTCCCGCACGGGCTGCGCATCGAGGTCAGCGAGCAGCTGCCGGTCGCGGCGCTGAGCGTGGGTGGCGCGCGCACGGCGGTGGCCGCCGACGGCGTCGTGCTCGGGCCGGCGCTGCTGTCAGGGTTGCTGCCGAGTGTCAGTGGCTGGACGGTGCCGGCGCCCGGCCGGCACGTCAGCGGCGCAAACCTGTTGGCTGCGTTGACCGTGCTGGGAGCCGCGCCGGCGCCGTTTGCCAGGCACATCGAACGGGCGTTCACCGGCGCGAAAGGGCTGACGGTTGCGATGCGGAATGGGCTGCTCGTGTACTTCGGCGACGCCGATCGCCCGCTCGCGAAGTGGCTGTCGCTCGCGCGCGTGCTCGCCGACCCGAGCTCCGCGGGCGCCTCCTACGTGGACGTGCGCCTACCCTCCCATCCGGCAGCCGGGTTCCCCGTGGGCGTCACGCCGCCCGACGCGAGCGCCACCTCGGGCGCGGGGTCGAGCGAACAGCTGGACAGCACCGAATCGACGATCGCCGCGCTCGCCGCCGGCCTCTCCGGCGGAAGCACCGGCAGCGCGTCGACGCCCCCGACCGGGGCGCAACCCGCCGGCTCATCGCCATCGGAAACGGGCGCCGCCACCTTGGAAGGATCCGAAGCGAGCACCGGCGAAGCAGGCACCGCGAGCGAAGCCGAAGCGTCCCAGACCGCGCCTGCAACAGGAGGCTGACGACCTTCAACCTCAACTGGAGGCTTATGCGAATTGGTGACAGATTCTCAGGCAGTGGTCGAGAGTTGGGCGATCTGCAACGTTTGTTGCGAGACTGAACGCGATCGTTGACAGGGCGAAGATCCCTGCATAACGTGCACAACTCGGCGGTTCGGCGACCGGTATGCTGCCAACCCT
>Ga0210385_10002334_pt1 | contig 11477 bp, 6 predicted proteins | sample IncBWH26OmetaG_FD_160107 | JGI IMG/M metagenome (GOLD analysis project Ga0210385, IMG submission 160107) | Forest soil microbial communities from Barre Woods Harvard Forest LTER site, Petersham, Massachusetts, United States - Inc-BW-H-26-O ... | reverse complement strand
GGCCGCGAGAACGCCAAATTATGTTGAGGGCGCGAAGGGATATGGCCAACGTGCGGGGGCATTGTATGCGGACGGTTTCACCGATCTCATGCTCGGAGGCGCGGTTCTCCCCAGCATTCTTCATCAAGATCCGCGCTACTTCTATCAGGGCACGGGCACAAAAAAGTCACGCGCTCTTTAGTCCATTCGTGTGTAGAGGCGACAACGGAAGGTGGCAGCCAAACTACTCCAGCCTCGGCGGCGATTTGGCGTCCTCTGCCATATCGGAGACTTACTATCCGTCTTCAAACCGCGGGGTCGGCCTGGTGTTCGGGAACTTTCTGATCGGTACCGGCGAACGCATGGCAAGCAGTTTGGCGCAGGAATTTCTGTTGCGCAAGCTCACCCCAAGCGCTGCTAAGAATGAAGAATAGGCAATCGCAACAAAAATCAGAATGCGGAGGCATCCATGAATAGGCGAAGGTGAATCTAAAACCCGATGGATTATCGTCCGATACAAAGTTGATGGTCTTCTGTCGGGGACTTCTCTCACGATTAGAAACCCGGAACATTTGTCGATGATCTTCGCAACGGATCGATTCGACGGGTGCAATTCCGGATCGGACTATCGTTCGTTGAACCCGCGGAGATCTTCCCAATGCATCAACCGCCAGCAGAACAACGCTCTACGTTTCGCCTTGACGTGCCATTGCACGAGTTACTTACCAAGCCGGTGGAACAGGTTGTTATCCCGCTACCGCCCCTTGGCAAGGCTCAAGCCTTTCCTGACCCAGTGTTTCCGCAATGTCCTGATCTCCTTGGCCCGATTGCTGCAGAAGAAAGCTGGGTTCCGCCTGAGAAGCGACATTGGTCCGCCGGCCAGATTTATCACGCAATGCGCGGTTGGCTCTTCCCGTATATTCGTTCGCGAGTGACAACCGGCGACTTCCATCCGCTCATCGCGTATCTCTTCACTGAATTCAAATGCAATCTTGACTGCCATTACTGCTGGGCCTTCGACAACAAGGTCAAAGGTATGACAGAAGATACCGCCAAGCGCTCCGTCGACTGGCTGCATGGTACCGGATGTCGAGTTCTGGCATACATGGGTGGCGAACCCCTGCTGCGGCCTGATCTTATCCATCGCATCACCTACTACGCTGCAAAGCAGGGTTTTTGGATCTATCTACCGACTAATGCGCGCCTGCTTCGCACGGATGTGATCGACAAGCTCGCTGATGCGGGACTCTCGACGTTCAACATCGCCGTCGACGCCGTGGATATCAAGCAGGGGCTCCCTAAGGCGCTGGCTCCGATCCGAAAACAATTTGATTACCTGATCCGGAAACAATACGCGTACGGATATTCGGTCTTTCTCAACATCAACATTTGCCGCAACAATCTCGAAGACGTCAGGCAACTTACAGAAATTGCTCATAGCCTTGGCATTGCGACGGACTACCACATCAATGAATCCCCGCTTCTTGCACAAGACGAGCACTTCAAACACGCCGCTGAGAATGTCACATACATAACAGAAGACGACTGGCCCGCCGTGGAAGCAACCATTCAGTGGCTCACCGAGAAACAAGATAGCGGTTACAAGATGGTGAACTCCAACACGCGGCTCTGGCAGATGGTCGACTTCATGAAGGGAAAGCACTTTCCCTGGAACTGCCGAGCGGGCCAGAATTCAATGATTATCCGGGTCGACGGCACTCTCGCTCCGTGCTTCCCCATGTACACCGCAAATTACGACTGGGGCGTTGTCGGCGATCACAAATTCGACACCAAACAGCTCGATCATCAGAAGGAGAGTTGCCAGACACACTGCTTCTCCACCCTGAATCACATCCTCGGCTGGTGCTACAACGACCAGCGTGTAATCAAGTATTTCTTCAAGCAGCTTGCACACGGATTCCAGGGAGTCAAGGGACAGATGTAGTGGTCGACCTTGGCGACGGAATAACAGCCAAGGAGTCTGCACCACATCGCCTTCTTCCATCACCGCAACTTCCTAACCCTAAAGGGAGAGACATATGCCACCAACGGTGAGTGAGGTCGTTCAGACAGACTTTGAGATGGAAATCCAGGCCCGCATCGACGCCGAGCGGGCGCGGCTTCGGGCTGAGGCTGGACTGGCCCGGATGCGGGAATTCAATAAGCCAGTGGAACGCACTTTTACCGCAGCGGAGCGCGACCGCGTGACGATCCTGTTCGGTGGCCTGACCTGGAAGCACGAGGAGATGATCAAGGCAGTATTTCACGGCAGCGGCTATCACTGCGAAAACATTCCCACGCCGATCGTAGCCGACTTTCAGGCCGGTAAAGAATTCGGTAACAATGGCCAGTGCAACCCAACCTACTTTACGGTTGGCAACCTCGTTCGATATCTGCAAAAACTCGAACAGCAAGGACTTAGCCGGCGGCAGATCATTGACAACTATGTCTTCTTCACTGCGGGCTCTTGTGGTCCTTGCCGCTTCGGGATGTATGAGGCCGAGTATCGCTTTGCCCTGCAGAATGCCGGCTTCGATGGTTTCCGCGTATTGCTCTTCCAGCAAACGGACGGAATCAAAGCCGCCAGCGGCGAGCCGGGCCTTAAATTCTCTGTTGATTTCGGCATGGGGATGCTGAACGCGCTGAATCTCGGAGACGTGATCAACGAGCTTGTCTATCAGGTCCGCCCGTTCGAAGCGCAAGCGGGAGAAACCGATCGCGTGATTCGGCAGGCAGTCACCACACTCACCGACACGCTCCGCGATCGCAAGCGGTGGCACATCAAGGATGCCGCGCCGGGATGGGCGCGGCCGTGGTTGGAGAGGCACGACAAAGTCGCCGGCATCAGCTGCACGCTGGGAAAGGTGGCGCACAACTTGTACGGCCGCGAATACGTCGATGCGCTGCATGCCTGCCGCGACAGCATTGATGCTATCGAGGTTGATCGGCTGCGTGTAAAGCCAGTCATCAAAATAACCGGCGAATTCTGGGCACAGACCACTGAAGGCGATGGCAACTTCAACATGTTCGCGTTTCTTGAGAAAGAAGGCGCACAGGTATTGGTCGAACCAATTGCGACTTGGATCGATTACATGATGTACGTCGCTAAGGCGGGCTCAAAGGCGAGGGCACAGGCGCAGGCTCCTTATCGCGACCCCAGGTGGTACGAACTTAAGAAGCGGACCGTTAACGAGATGTCCCTGATGAAAAAAACCGTGGGCCTGAGCGTCGGAAGCGCCATGTGGACTTACTTCTACCACAGAACTATCCGACATCTGGGCGGCACCGGGCATCATCTCGTTCCGCAGTCGGAACTGGCGCGGCTCGCGCATCCGTTCTATCACCAGCTTGCTCGCGGTGGCGAGGGACATATGGAGGTCGGTAAGAACATCTTCTACACAGTCAACCACCTCTGCCATATGGTATTGGCCCTGAAGCCCTTCGGCTGCATGCCGTCGACGCAGTCGGATGCCGTTCAGTCGCGAGTCGTCAGCAAATACAAGGACATGATTTTTCTGCCGATCGAGACGTCGGGTGAGGGCGAAGTGAATGCACACAGCAGGGTACAGATGGCGTTAGCTGAAGCCAAAGCCAAAGCGCGTGCCGAGTTCAATAGCATTCTGGCAAAGACCGGCAAGTCCACTGACGACCTCCGCGAATACGTCGATGACCATCCGCACTTGAAACGAGCTCTCTATAAGGTTCCTCACAGAGAAGGTGTTGCTGGCACGGCGGCGCAGTTCGCATGGCATGTAAGCGATCTGATGAATAGAGACGGTGCCAATCGCCGTCGCTCGCGAGCCACGGTTTCAGCTCAGCGAGTGGCCTAAATGAGAAATCTGATGCGAAGCATCGCGGACGGCTGTCTGACCGTGGCGATCGCGATGTTTGTTTTTGCGCTGCATTGTTCGCTGCTAACGATCTGTAAGTCGAATCTTCAGCGATTATTTGCGCTACCACGTTATCGGCCTGTCTACTTGCGCTCGGGATTTCGGAACCGAGTTCGATACTGACTCAAAGAGAAGGAGAATAAGCTGATGCAGCAGCTGATGGTGGGGCTTGACGTCGGCTCGACCACCGTGAAAGCAGTGGTGGTTGATACAGCGACGGATGCAATTCTTTGGCAGGATTACCAACGACATGAAACGCGTCAACCAGAGAAAGTGCTCGAGTTCCTGCGCCGCATGGAATCTGACGCCGGCATTATGCGGGAGAATACTCGCGTATTTGTGACCGGTTCAGGGGGCGGCCCGATCGCAGAGATGATCGGCGCAAAGTTTGTGCAGGAAGTACACGCGGTAGCTCTCGCGGTCGAGAAACTTCACCCCGAGGTCTACTCCGTCATCGAGCTTGGAGGCCAGGACGCCAAGATCATCGTATTCAAGGATGATGAAGAGACGGGGCGTAAAAAGAAAATCCCCTCCATGAACGACAAGTGCGCGGGTGGGACTGGCGCCGTGATCGACAAGATCAACGCAAAGCTAAAGATTCCAGTCGCGGAACTGTCCAACCAGGGATACCACGGCGTCAAGCTTCACAAGGTCGCAGGTAAGTGCGGCGTGTTTGCCGAGACTGATATCAACGGCCTTCAAAAGACAGGCACGCCTTCGCACGAACTGATGGCTTCGCTCTTCGAGGCGATCGTCTTGCAGAATCTCAGCGTATTGACTCGCGGCAACACGCTGCGCCCGCATGTGCTGCTGCTGGGGGGACCGAACTCCTTTATCCGCGGCATGCGTGAAGCGTGGCAGGCGAACATCCCGCGAATGTGGAAGGAGCGCAAAGTCGAACTTCCCGAAGGCGCCACACCCGAGGAACTGATTAAGGTCCCCGGCAATGCTCAATACTTCGCTGCGCTTGGAGCCGTCGAGTTTGGCAAGGATGAGGAGAAGGAAGTTGGCCGGTACGTCGGTGCTGACAAACTTGCCTGGTATATCGACTACGGCCGCGCAGAGGAAAAAGCTGCGTCCGGGGGAAAGGGCCTGGTCGCGAATTCCACCGAAATGGAAGAGTTCCAGACAGCCTACCGGCGAAAGAAATTCATTCCCGCGGAGTTCATCGCAGGGCAGGTTGTCTCCGGTTTCATTGGCGTCGATGGAGGATCTACGTCGACCAAGGCTGCACTGCTGGACAAAGACGGGGAGATTCTCTGTAAGTCCTATCAGCTTTCAAACGGCAATCCCATCCAGGACACGATTGAGATGTTCGAGAAGTTGCGCGAGCAGGTTGAAGATCGTGGCGCAAGCCTCGAAGTGCTCGGCGTCGGCACTACGGGTTATGCCAAGGACATTCTGAAAGACGTGCTTAAAGCCGATGTGGCTTTGGTCGAAACAGTAGCGCACACCGAATCGGCGCTCAAGTTCTACGAAGATCCGCACGTGATCGTCGATGTCGGCGGCCAGGATATCAAGCTGATTGTGCTTAAGGATGGTCGCGTCAAGGACTTCAAGCTCAACACTCAATGTTCGGCCGGCAACGGATACTTCCTGCAATCTACTGCGGAAGGCTTTGGCATGAAGGTCGAAGAGTTTGCCGACATCGCTTTCTCGGCCAAGTCGATGCCATCGTTTGGTTATGGCTGCGCTGTATTCATGCAGTCAGACATCGTGAATTTTCAACGACAAGGATGGCGGTCCGAGGAGATTCTCGCTGGGCTCGCCGATGTGCTCCCCAAGAATGTCTTCCTCTATGTCGCCAGCATTCCCAATCTTGCCGCCCTGGGAACGCGCTTCGTTCTGCAAGGAGGTACGCAGAACAACCTGGCTGTGGTGAAGGCGGAGGTTGACTTCATCCGATCGAGCTTCCGCGCCAATGGCAAAGAACCGGAAATCATCGTGCACGAGCATTGCGGCGAATCAGGCGCCATCGGCGCGGCGCAGGAAGCGCTGCGCCTGTGGCTTCATGGCAAAGAGACTACCTTTATCGGGCTGGACGCCGTTCGAAACATTCGCTACCGTACTACGCGCAATGAAGACACGCGCTGCTATTTCTGCAAGAACAACTGCCTGCGAACCTTCATTGATGTGGATGTAAGTGGAGGCACGGTGCAGGCATCGGCCGTTCCCTCCGTGACGGAGGACCGCGCAGCGACAGGCGAAGAAGTTGCCGCGGTGGTTACGAACCTCCCGAGCCTGGAGCAGATTGAAGCCAGCCTGCCATCCGCCGCTCACGGTTCATCGTGCAACTCCGGACACTCGCACGATCATGGAGGCAGCAGCTGCGGATGCGGTTCGTCATCGAACACTTCCCTTCGCGCGAAGGCCGAACCTCTGATTCAGATCCTGGCCGCTCCGGGCGCGAAGAAGCCGGTTGAGCCGCCGAAGCCTACCGGTGAGTTCCAACCGCGCAAGACCAAGGTTCCACTGCGGGTTGGCGAGCAGAGACTGATCATTGCAACCTGCGAGAAGGGCGCAGTTGAAGATCTCAGCGACATGAAGGGGATCAAGGCCGATATCGACAAGATCAAGGCAGCAAATCCCAATTTCGTCGATATCGCCGCCCGCGATGTGTTCCGGCAGCGAGAGGTAGACGTCGTTTCTGACCCAATTCCGAATACGAAGGGACTCTTCGTTTCGAAAGCAACGAAAGAGCGCGCGGCTCTCATGGAACGCCGTAAGGAATTCCGCATCGGAATTCCGCGGCTGCTGAATACCTATACCTATGCCCCGCTGTTCAACGCATATTTCGCAAGTCTTGGCATCCAGGGTGAAAACATCGTCTACTCCGACTACACCACGCCGGAGTTGTATCGTGCCGGGGCGAGCCGCGGCGCCGTTGATCCATGCTATCCCTCCAAAATCGGGATCGCCCATGTCTACAATCTTCTCGCGGTAAAGCACAGCAAGAAGCCGCTTCATGCCATCTGGTTCCCGATGTACGACGTCCTGCACACGCCGCTGGTCAACCTGACCGGCTCAAACGCATGTCCCACAGTCACGGCAACGCCGAACGCCGTGAAGGCTGCGTTTACCAAGGAGAGCGATCTGTTCTCGGAGAATGGCATCGTCTACCTCGACCCGATTCTGAATCTGCAGGACCGCAAAATCTGTGCCGATCAGATGTACAGAGCATGGGCACCGATTTTGGGTCTCTCCCGCGAAGAGAGCGATCGCGCGCTCGACTCCGGATTTGTAGCGTTGACGGAATGCGAAAATGACATTCGCCACCAGGCACGGGAGACGCTCGATCAACTTGAGCGGGAAGACCGAATCGGAATCGTGATGCTGGGCCGTGTCTATCATCATGATCCCGGCCTGAATCATGAAATCATGGAAGAGTTCCAGAAGCTCGGCTACCCCGTGTTTTCGCAGAGCACCCTTCCCCTGGATGAGGACCTGCTAGAACGCCTCTTCGGCGATGAAGTGCGCGCAGGCGTCATTACGCATCCTCTCGATATCAGTGATGTTTGGAAAAACCGCTACTCCACCAGCACGAACCACAAGGTCTGGGCGGCCAAGTTTACGGCACGTCACCCCAACCTGGTCGCTCTCGAAGTCTCCAGCTTCAAGTGTGGACACGACGCGCCGATTTACGGAGTCATTGAGGGCATCATCGAACAGTCTGGTACTCCGTACTTCTCTTTCAAGGATCTGGATGAGAACAAGCCATCCGGTTCTATCCGTATTCGCGTAGAGACGATTGATTATTTCCTGCGACGCTATCGCGAAGACATTATCGAACGCCGTCAGAAGGAAAAACAGATCGAGGCTCAGCTCGAGAATCTCCGTCGCTCGCTCCGCAACGAGCGGGAAGATCAATTCGAGATAGCCATGGCAGGCGATTGATATTCAATCCCAGGAGGCCTACGGGAGTGGCACCTAGATCTTCTAGACACGCCGGCCGGTTACGCTCATCGCTGACGCGGATGACATTCGTTCTGATCGGCATTGGCTGGACCGCTGCGCTTGGCCAGGGAAAGATTCCGGCTCCTGCACCGACGGCAACCACTGATGAGATCGTACAGAAGATGGTCGAGCACAATCGAGATCGCGAAAACCGACTTCGGTACTACACATCTCGGCGCCGGTATCACTTGGAGTACCATGGCTTTCCTTCCTCCGTCGGCGCGACCATGGAAGTGCAAATGGACTACGATGCGCCTTCCAAGAATTTTCGGGTCTTGTCTGAGTCAGGTTCACGCGCATTAGTCAATCATGTACTGAAGAAGCTTCTGAAAAGTGAACAGGAGGCGGCCTCGAATCAGCGCGATAACACGCTCACGCCTGCAAACTATAATTTCGCTCTTCTCGAAGCGACAATAGATAGCGGCCGCCGATTGTTTGTACTTCGTGTTGAGCCAAAGGAAGCTCGAAAGTTTCTCTATCGGGGAAAGATCTGGGTGGACGCTGAAGACTTTGCCGTTGTGAGAATTGAGGCCACGCCCGCCCAGAATCCGTCCTTCTGGATCCGAGACACCCAAATCCAGCATCTCTATTCGAAGAACGGGGATTTCTGGCTGCCAAGGCAAAACACGAGCGTGACGAAGGTGCGGATGGGCGGAACGGCGACTCTAACAATCGACTATGAGAGCTACGAATTCCAAAGGGCGGCCAATCAGAGCCCAGCTTCGCCTGATCAAGCACTTATGCAATAGAGACATTTTGGTCGCCCTCGTTTAGATTTCAAAGAAAATTGGATTTCGCAGTTTTCCGTTTTCGGTCGGGAGCGCATCTAACCCAGAGATGCGGTGTTGCGTTTCCAAGAATCGAGCTATGTCCGAAATCAGGCTTTTGTTTGCGAGGCCGTTCCATTGGACGAATCAGTCTGCATTGGCCGCTTTGCTTCTGCCAGGGTTACTCGTAGGCGCTCAGGTGAATGCGTCACCGCAGTCCTCGACAGCGCCCCTGCAGTCTACAATTCCATCCATTCCAACGGATCCGCGAAGGCCCGAGATCCAGCCAAACCTGTCATTAGATCGCGATCCTGTTCCGTCGCCGGATGCGGAAGTTCCGGAAACATCTTCGGCATCTCCTAATCCGCCATCCGCTCCAGGGGAGCTCCAAAAAGGGCAGAACGGCGTCTATACGCTGCATGAAAATGTCGACGAAGTTCTTCTTAACTGCACTGTAGTCGACGAGAAGGGGCGCCCCGTTGAGGACCTCACGCGCGACGATTTTCGCGTGTGGGAGGACAATGCGCCCCAGCGCACCAGTTCGTTCCGGCACCAGGATCTGCCCGTTTCCATGGGCATCCTTGTCGATAATTCCGGCTCCATGCGCGACAAGCGCACCGCGGTGAACGCCGCTGCGATGAACCTACTGAAAGATTCCAATCGCCAGGATTCCGCATTCATCGTGAACTTCAACGATCACGCCTATCTCGATCAGGACTTTACATCCGATCTCGTTGCTCTCAATCGAGGGCTCGCGCATTTCGATACACAGGGAACCACTGCGCTCTACGACGCTGTGGCGGCGTCGGCAGACGAGTTGGCGAAAAATACAAAGCTGCCAAAGCAGGTCCTGCTCATCGTGTCAGACGGCGCAGACAATGCGTCAAGACTAACCGAAAAGCAGGCAATCCAGCGGGTACAGAACCTCGGCGGCCCGGTGGTGTACACCATCGGGCTGCTCTACGACTCAGACGCACGAGAGTACCAGCAGGCACATCAAGCCCTGCAGACGCTCTCCGCTGACACTGGCGGTATTGCTTATTTCCCGCGCTCGCTCGGCGAGGTCAATGAGATTGCTTCCGAAGTCGCACAGGATATTCGAAATCAATACACGATCGGGTACCACTCCACCCGATCAGCCAGCCTCGGCGGATATCGAATAGTCCATGTCGAAGCATTCTCTTCCAGACACGGCAAGTTGACCGTAAGAACCCGCCGCGGCTATTACGCGAAACCCGGCAAGGTCGATCAAACCGCGCAGAGCAACGTGTCCCCGCCAAATCAGTAGCCACGTGCCAACACGCCCTAGCGGTGGCCAGGGCGTGTTGGCCCCGGACGGACTCTACCGTCCGAAACTGCCCGGCGTCTAAGTTCATATCGCAGCTTCTTTCTCCAGGAGGATTCTTGGAAAGACGCACGTTCTTAACTTCGTCGCTTGTGGCGTCGCTTCTCGCATTGGCAGATGGATCCAGTTCAACCTGGTTCGCTGGTTCCGCTCAACAAAATTCACCGGAGTCTTCAGGAAGACCCTCACAGCATCCCGCCCCGCCCATTCGCGACTATCATTTCGATCGAACGATTTCGCGAAATGTATTAGATAACTTTCTCTCGAGGTCAATCACGATGCAGAGCTTGTTCGCCGGGAGGGGGGACCTTGAGGATGACCTTCGAATGCTCACGAGCATCGATGCAAAATTCATAGGGCGAAGTCTGTGCTTATGGGGCGGAGAGGCCGGTTTGCTGGGCCATCTCGAAAAGGCAAAACAACAGGTCCTCGTTGCCGCCAAGGCTGACCCGGAGATGCTTTTTGAAGCGTGCATCTTCGAAATTGTGACCACGCGAATTGAACAGGTTGCCGTGCCGGACTGGGCTTTTGTTGCGTTGGGCCAGCCCGTAGAAAACAGGAGTTTCCGCTATGCCGATATGCTCTATCCCGATGGCCGAGGTGTTGACCAGTGGGGAGCAGGTTCGTCGGTCCCGGATGTGAGCCGCCTGGAAACAAAGCTGTATTTCTATTTTCTGGGAAGATCGTTCATCGATGCAGGCTTTGAGGCTATCCACTATGGGCAGGTGGAGATCATGAACGGCAACGATCCTGATTTGACTCATTGGTCGCAGGTATTCACGTTGGCCCGGACCTATGCAGCAACGCACGCTCGCAGACACATGCTGCTATGCAACGCGCATGTTCCTCACGGTGGGCTGGTCAGAGACGGACATCTCCTGCTGGATTTCCATGCGTTTCCGCTCAGAATCATGGAAGTTCCCGATGCACCGCAGGAAGCCATCCTCAAAGTAGGGTTTTCCGACGGCATTTACAACCGGAGTAGGGGTGGGATTGCTCCTAGCGGCTGGACCTGCGATCAACTTCCGTATCTTGTCGAGTTCGACAACTACGGCGTCAGCAAACAACCCGGACAAGCCAAGGCCGATGGTGGCCAATTCAATTGGGTCTGGGGTTACGACGAGATTACGTGGTTCGCGCTGCAGAATAAGGAGTATCGCGCCGATTGGCTGCGCTATGCCTGGCGTTGGGTGCGGACAACCGACCGGAACGGCTACCTGGAAATGCCCGGCAGCCGGCAAGTCACCACTGGACATGCTGGACTGCAAGGTAGCGATGCGGCGAAACCTTACTCCCGCAGAAGGCCGTGGTATCACGCCAATAATCCAAGCGATGCTGTACCCGATGGGACGGGAGATGAAGAGACCATTCGCGCCATCTGGTCCGCCGATTCAGCTTAGGCTCCCGCCTTTGTTGTGCGCTCGTTTCCGTATCAAAACGGCCAGAGGGAGTTGCGGGCAAAATGCGACTGCAGGTTCGGCAATCGGCGGAAGCTCGCAGACGGATTGTTCGGGCGCGAAGACTTCCCGGTTGTCGCAACTG
>Ga0210385_10002333_pt1 | contig 11477 bp, 7 predicted proteins | sample IncBWH26OmetaG_FD_160107 | JGI IMG/M metagenome (GOLD analysis project Ga0210385, IMG submission 160107) | Forest soil microbial communities from Barre Woods Harvard Forest LTER site, Petersham, Massachusetts, United States - Inc-BW-H-26-O ... | reverse complement strand
TTCACGGGCGGGTGAATCTCTCCAGTGATGTACTCCGCCTCAAGCCTTTCAGCCCTTTGTAATCTCATTACGTGGAACGCAATTCTCCGTACGAAAAACTTCTCCAAAACTCCGACTGGGCGGTATGACTCTGTGAGCTGTTGGATTAAGGATTCGTAACCCGCTGCGTCATCGAGCTCTGTTACGCCGCTCGCCAGTAGGCCATGTTTGACCGCGTTGAACCTGGTCGAAGTCGTATCACGGGGACCAGTTGATTGCTGTGCATTCTTGCGATTTGAATCGGTCTTATCCACGAACATTCTCCTTCTTCAAAGCGTTAGCCCCTACCGAACCGACTGATTACCTGTACCGATGTTGGAATTACTAGCCCAGTTTCACACCCACAATCTCGATCCTTTCTTTCCCCACTTTTTTCACAATCAGAGGTTTTTCATTTTTCTCTTGATGAGCAGGAGAAATCTCAGTTCCGTCTCTTTCGACGTTTTCGTAAATTTCGATCAAAACTTCTTCGTCACCCGTTTGAACGACCGTGAACTTGGAATTATTTGGTTGTCGCATCGTTTCGAGTACGGCCAGTTCGGCCGTATCGCGAACTCTCGTCGCGGCCTGAGCATCCGTCAGTGCGTCATAAATCGTCTCAGAGATCTCCAATCGAATAGGATTTTTTAGCGCTGCCAACATTTTGTTTATAAGGGGATTGACCAAGAGCAAAATATAACGTTGTGCTTCATCGTGTCTGCAGTAACCCAAGTTAAGTAAGTCTCCGATAGCAAAATCGGCGTCCATCTCGAATTGCTGACTTAAATCGGTAAAGATCATAACGGCCAGCCCATGCCTCATCATTTCCAAAGCTACTGAAAAATGATCTGCCCCATCTTGGAGCATGAATTTCTGAAGCCACGCAAGTTTTTCTACGGGAACGCCGAATTGCTTGCGGATCTCGGCACACACCAGGATTACGAAAAATTGTCTCGGATCGAATTTCCGCCATCCGGAACTCTGTGCACGCTGGTTTGGCAGAGCGCCCTTCGAATCCCAATCACTTACTTGGCGATAAGTTATTCCGCCTATCTTTCTGAGGTCAGACGCAGTGAACTGCGGATCTTCGAGCGTCTTATCCATTCGGGGATTTTAGCGCAGAAAAATTGAACCGTCAAGTATAATTTGTGGTTCGCTCGAGTGATTGCAATAGAAGCGATATATCAGGCGAGGCAGCGTTTTGTGCGTAATCACGGGGTTTAGGTCGGAAGTTGGCTTCGTTTGGTAATTAGCCAAAACGGCTTCCGCCTTAGCGGTAAGACGGTTTGCAATATGAAAGGCATGCCGTGCAGGAGGCATGGCATGTGGAAGCTGGTCCGGCGCTAGCGCGCACATCAAGGAGTCAGATCATTGGTGCTGTTCCGGGAACCCTTTCGCCCGGGCTCCATCAGTCAGGAAGCACGACAAATATCATGCCGGTCTCGATACCTTGCTCGCCTGGCGCGATCTAGTAATGAGGCGCCGGAGGAAAACTGCACCTTCGCTCCTATAGCTTTTGGCTCCTGCGTTCAAGAACGCTTCGCACACCTGAGCAACACTTCGACCTTCGGCCGACGCGATAGCTTCGAGCGTCTTTTTAAGCTCCGATCGAACTCGGAATGAAAGTCTGGTGTCTTTCCGCATGCGTCGCGGATTCTACCATCCTCTCATGTCGGTTTGAACATTCGAACAACTTGACAAGTGTGGAACCCAATGTCATCATATGGATGACATTGGGTTCCACAGAGAGGCAACATGAAAGCTCATTGCGACATCTTCCTTTCAAATAGCAAAATGGCCAGAACTACCTGGGGCGGACTATCACAAAATGCAATTCGTGCACTCAGGGCTCTAACAGAAGAATATGGTCTATTTGTATCAACCGGAGATCTACAGTATTTAGACGGCCGGTGGTATGTAACGCACGCTGGCCTGTTGCGAATAGCTCGATCCAAGAACTGCTGTGGTATCAGATCCTCTCTTGTCAGTCGAATGTCAGATCCGTCTGCCAAACGTTGGATTTTTAGGGCCACAGTATACAAATCTCTACGCTCCCGTGGCTTTGTCGGCTATGGCGACGCGGACCCTTCGAACACGTCTCCTCTGGTCCGAGGCGCAGAGATGCGCGTGGCCGAGACACGAGCCGTCAATCGTGCTTTGCGCAAAGCTTATGGAATCGGACTGTGTTCGGTTGAGGAGTTGGGATCATTCTCCGGATCATCGCAAACCTTCGCGGCTCCGCCGCACTCAAACGGCCACCATAATTCTAACGGATCGAGTGACGGTCAACCGCGATTGCGTGACCAACTCTGCCTTCTGATCCGCCAATACAACCTCGATCCCACTCTCGTGAAGGCCTACGCTGCCGACTTCTGCGGTACCGCAACGCTAAAAGAAGCTAGCCGAGACTTGGTCGAGTCTTTCATCTCCGAACTCGCAACAGCTGCAAAAAACGATCGGGACAGCTTGCTTTGCAAACTCAATTCCTATGCTGAGCCCACGGAGGTAAAGGTATGAAACGCCATCTGCCAGGTTTACATTCAGAGGGCCCGCGCGGCGAAGAAGTCCTGCAGGGCATATTCCTCGTCCGGGTCGATCGCGCTTACTATCGTTGGCATCCTCAAAAGCCGTTCTTCGTTCTTAGCTTCGCAGTCCTTGAACCCCAGGATCTCACTTCCCGCAAAATCTCAGGGCGACTCTACGCCACCTCAAAGGCGTTGTGGCGACTGAACTGGTTCCTGCGCGATTTCGGCTACGATCACGACTTACTGGGCCGGGATGAGGTGGATGAAAAAGCGCTGCTCGGTCTCATCGGAGTTCTGCGAACCACCAAAAAAGTGTTTGCCGGTCGCACCTACCTAGATCTCGCCGGGTTTGCGCCTTCCAGCGAATGGGAACTGATCTCGAAGGATGCTCGGGACGGCGTGCTGACAGGAGGTTCCGGTGACCTACAGCTACACGCAGATTAGCCAATACCTTCGTTGTCCTCGCAGCTATCGCTACCGCTATCTGGATGGATGGCGCGAAAAAGATTCGCGCGCAGCCATGGTTTTCGGCCGGTGCTTTGAAACTGCCCTCGGTGCTTACTTCCGGACAGAGGATCCCTCCGCAGTCCTCTTCAAGGAGTGGGGAGCTTTTCGGGACACTCCATTCGAATACAAGAAAGGCGATTCCTGGGACCGCTTGGTTCACCAGGGAGGACATCTACTTCAGAAATTCGCTCAGGACGATCGCGTTCGTATTTGCCGTCCGAAGGAAAACCTGCAGGTTAAAATGCTTCGAACTCTTCCGGAAAACAACGACTTCGTGGCATACATCGACGCTATCGGTACAGTTGATGGCGTGAACTGTTTGATCGATTGGAAGACCACGACGAGCCGGTATCCGGAAGAGCCGGAAGGGTTGCTCACATTAGACCCTCAACTTATTTGCTATTCCTGGATCAGCGGTATCTCCGATGTTGCATTGGTTGTGTTCGTACGAAAGCAGCTACCCGAGATTCAATACTTGAAAGCGTCGATATCGGAAGAACAGCGCCGCGAGTTTGGCCAGCTAGTCGAAACAACGATTGGCCAGGTGGAAACAGCTCAGTTCCCTGCTCACAGCGGAATCCGTTTCCCACAGAACGGCTGCACCAGCTGCTCGCATCTAGGTCTTTGCCTGAATGACAAGAAGATGGTCGATGCAAATTTGATTCGCCGGCCAGGAGCGAGCGATCTTGATTGGCTTGACGGGCTTGATTAAAGGACGGCCGCTCATGTCTCCAGAGCTTAATCGACGCCGAGCCGTAGTCGTTCTCGGGAAGATCGACGAGATCTTGTCTTGGGAACAATCAAAAGAACGAGAAAGCGACCGGCGCTTTGTGGAATTAGGCCGGTATCTGTGCGAGGTGCGATCGGGCCAGTATTGGAGGGCAGAAAATCTGAAGTCGTTCGACGAGTACTTGGAGAAGCGTTTCCCCGAATCGCGGCGGAAGGCTTATTACTTGATGGCCATTCACGAGAATTTGACCCGCATTCCAAAACAACATCTCCAAGAGGTCGGTTGGAGTAAAGCCACGGAGATGGCCAAAGTGGCACGTCGAGATGGAAATGAGTTCGATTGTGCAACCTGGTTGCACAAAGCCAAAGAGCTCCCGAAAGAAGAATTTAAGCGAGAAGTAGAGCGACATCTTACGGGCCGGGAAACGGAGGCGTGGGAGATCATTTACTTCAAACTCTACAAAAGTCAGCTGCCCGTGCTGGAGCATGCCCTCGAGACGGCGGCTCTCATGCTGGGGAGTGACAAATCCCGAGGATACTGCCTGGAAATGATTTGTGCGGACTTTTTGGCGGGCGCCCATTTACAAGATGCAAATCCGGAAAGCCTGCTGGTCTCGCTCCGCACGCTATACGAATTAATGCCGGATTCACAGGAGTGCCAATTCCTCAAGCAGGTTCGAGAAATCTCGTGTCCGGACTAAAGCAGAAGCGACCCCGTCTACGACTGGAACCGGGACCATACGCTAAGTTAAGTCACCAAGTCCTCGAACGAGACAGATGGCGTTGCCAGAACTGTGGTACGGGCGATAACTTGCAAATTCATCACATGAACTGGCGAAGTCGCCTGGGAGACGATTGCCTCGAAAATCTCATCACTCTGTGTGCCCGCTGCCACGAACGTTTACATCGGAATGCTAGCGTCTCGTCGTGACCTCCAGTCCGCGAGTCGCGCTAAAAGACAGGCAGGTAGGTTTGACCGAGTCCGCCAGTATTACCCGGATTAAAAGCTTATCTTAAGAATCTGACCATTATTACCTACGAACCAGCCTGCATGTGGATTGGCAAAAGCAACCGCCCAATAACCGCTCACATTCGGCAATTGATACCACGTAGTCCCTTCATCGGGCGTCCAGGCTCCAGTGCCGGAGCTGTAAGTAGGCTCGGCCTCGGAGGTGACCACCACGGTGCGGCCATATTGAGAGGCTACATTTTGATCTGACTGCTCGGCATCCAGGGCGTAGCCGTTCTGCCCATTTCCGCGGGCATAGGCTAGGCAAAATATTGCTCCATCTACCGGAGGCGTGTTAGTCAGGCTCCAGGTTTGACCGCCGTCATTGGAGGTCGCTACCTGGGCCGAGGTGTTAGACGATAGGTCGCCTCCGCCGAGAATGCCATGCTTCGCGTCGCGGAAATCTACAGAAATTCCGCCCGCGCTGGGCGAACTGTTCAACGGAGTGTCGTACGCATTCCAACTATTGCCGCCATCCTTAGTAGCTAAAATTCGGGCGATTGTTGAACCGCCGGTGGCAATCCAGGCATTCTCTTTTCCTTCCGTCGTGATGCAGGTTCCGCTCGCGGAGAATGAGGCTTCGCCCGATAAAGCCGGGGGCATATTCGCGGAAATGGACTGCCAGGTGATCCCATCGCTCGTGCGAATGTCAGGGAATACGCCGTTCACGGAATCGCTGTGCGTGACCCCGCGATCGGGAGTCCAGAATGCGAAGCAATCGTAGAATGCATTCACGGTTTCATTTTGGAATTCGATCTTCCAGGTCGCGCCACCGTCGACAGTTTTGTAAATGCGGAAGTTTCGCGTGAAGTTCCCGATGGACATTAGATAGGCGATTTTGTCACTGACGCCCTGAACGTCCCTGAATTGCAGAGCCTCGGCTGGGGCTCCGTATACGACGCCTGACTTCCAGGTGTTTCCCCCATCCGTAGTCACCACGAACGTGCCGCCAGTTCCGGCGGCCCAAACCACTTGGTCATTGACGGGGCTTACAGCGATTAGAAGCTGCTTCGTGCCGCTGATCTGCGGCGTGAGTGTGGGCTGGTGAATCTTTGCTGAATCCTGCGCGAAGGCAAAAGTTGCGGAAGCTACTACCAAGAAAAAAGTAACCGAATATTTCAACATTGGAACCCCCGGGGAATTCGTAGTGTCGTGGAGTATAGAAATGTGGGGCAGAGGTGTCAAGGTGCGGAGTGCCGAATGCCTTGCAACTTCAATGCGGTCATGATGCTAGTGGTTGGTAGCCTGATTTCATGGGCACTCGTTCATGGCCGGCAGAAACCTTTAAAACGAAAAGGGGACTTTCGAAAAGTCCCCTTCGCCAAACAATGAAATGTGATGCTCTACTGTTTTTCCGCTATCGTTAGTCGCGGATGAGTGCTCTCGGTTTCCCCGTCGATGAAGAATATGTGCGTCCCATTGGTTACGGCCGGATTCTTTCCGCTCGTCCCAATTCCTTCGGAATTGAAAACGAAAGCATTCGAGAAGGGCTGATTCGCAACCAAGCCATTTGCGCGCGGCTGACTCTGGTCGCTCTCGCCACTCACCGCCGCGTTGCCCGATTTCACAATGTTGCCCGAGTGCGATTCGTTTGTGGTCGAGTAATCCACATTCTCGTCCGTCCCGAACGAGTAGGCTCCGGAGAACGTCGAAGTTTTGAAGTTTGCGTTCGCCGCGGACTGGAATTCCAGCGCGCCATCCGCAGCGGCACTGTCGGTGCCCACCAGGAACGCCGTCACTCCGCTCGCGCCATGAACGATGTAGCCCACCGGCGAATCGGTGCCAACACCGGTAAATGTAATTCGACCAGTGCTCGCATCCACCGAATACGTCGCCGCACCGTGCAGGATGTTCGTCGTGCTGCTCACGCCCGCTTCGTCGTTGAACAAAGTTCCAGTCACGCCGCCGGCATTCTTTCCGTCAAACGTGAGCACGCCAATCATTGCTCGCGTTCCCGGATTGCTGCCCGACCTGCTCATTGCTGTCTCGCGCAGGATGTGGCTTCCCGCCAGCGTGGCATTGCTAAACGGCCCCGCTGACACCAACGCTTCTCCGCTGGTGATTTGATTCGTCGCGCTAATCTGGTCCAATCCCGCGAGAATCACTTCCCCACTATTCACCATGTAGGCCGCAAACGTAAACGGCATGCCGTTGAGCGTAGCGTTGAAAGTACCGCGTCCAGTAGTCGATCCTTCCGGAATATTATAAGTCCCGGCTAGCTTCGAACTGTTCGCCGTCAACGTACCCGCATCGTTGCGATCGAAATTGCCGCCAATGATGTTTCCTTTACCGTCTGCCGTAAACATACCGGCCAATGCAACGTGTTCTCCCGCAGCCCCAAATCCCGACAGGCCGAAGGCGTAGCCGTTGGCGAGCCTTTCGCTTGAGAACGACGAGGCGTCCTGAGCGCGGAGTATTCCCGATCCACGTGTCCCCTCACCTGTCTTGTCGTCGAACTCGATAATGTTTCCTGCCGTCGGCGCGCCGTTGCTAAATGCGGCCACCGAGTAACGGAAAGTCTGCTGTCCCGCTGCCGTCGCAACGGTCATGCAACCACGGCCGTCCGCGCCCAGCGTGTACGAGCTGGTGCTGGGATCGATCGCGAGACTTGTCTGCGCCCCGGTCCCAGCGCGGTTGATGTCCTCCACGCCGCCAGTAATCTTCCCAGTCCCGTCCGCATGGAAGCTGCCTGCAATGACCACCGCGCCATTTGCATCAAACCCCTTCACTAAATACGCGAACGAGCCGTTCATAGACGATTCGCGGCCGACCGGGCATGCTGCCGCACCGACCGGATTAATCGTGAACCCAAAACCGGCGGATTTGCTCGGATCATCCACCGCCGTAGCCGTGATCGTAGGGGTGTCGTTTGCACCCGATGGTTGAGATGCGGGAGGCAAATATGTCGCGCTAAGAGATGTACCAGTTTCGGTGAGGATAGGCGTAAGAGTGCCACAGGGGGTGGCGGTACCTAATGTGCCGCAACTCACAAGCGGGCTGCCCGACTGCAGCGTCCAGGTCACTCCGCCTTGTCCATATGCGTCGCCCGACACGCTGACGTTCACAGTCACTGCTGCGGCGCCAGCGTCGATCTCTGTGAACTTGCCGGTCGTGAACGTAACATCGATGTTCGACGTAACCGCGATACTAAATTCTCCGCTAGTCACAATTACGGGTGGTATTTCGGAATCTTGTACCTGCACCTCGAAGGTATAAGGAGTCGACTGCGCCTGCGACGGAACACCGCTGATGAGACCTGGTTGACTTAGGTTCAAATTGGTTGGTAGTCCGCCTGACACTCCCGACCAAAAGTATGGCGGGACTCCGCCCGTGGCCAGCAGTTGAACATTATATTGCCTGCCGACTACGCCAGCCGGCAACGTTAGTGGCGATGTAATAGTTAGTTGTCCAGCCGCAGGACTGATGGTAATCGTGCAGGCCAACCCAGCAGATGTCTGGCCTGCTATATCCATCACGTACACAGTAAATGGAAGGTTCGTCCCAACTTGAAGCGGTATGCCGCTTAGCACTCCGGTCGATTGATTCATGTTGAGTCCACTTGGCGCACTAGGGGAAAACCATGTGAAGGGACCGGTTCCCGTAGCGGTAAATATCGCATTGTAGCTGGTTCCGGCCGTTGCCGGTGCGAGCACACATGGGGGTGTGCTATTGCTTGGCGCATTAACAACCGGGACCGCCGGCGCGCTGACGGTTATCGTGTACGACTGCGTCGCTGTGCGGGCGGGATTGCTTGAATCCTTAACTTGTACTGTGAATGGATAGGCTCCTGTGGACTGACGTTGGGGCGTCCCTGAAATCGCCCCTTGATTGTTGACTGAGGACAGAATCAAACCAGCAGGCAGCGCACCGCTGACAATGGAATAGCTGAGAGGTACGGTTCCACCGGTCGTGCTGATCGTCGCTCCTGCGTAGGCCGCGCCGATTGTCGCCGTAGCCGGGATCGTGGTCGTGGTTATTTTCGGTGTGCCGCCACCACCGGTGCTACCACTGCTGAGGCAACCCGAAAGCCCCGCGAGCGAAACGACAACTAGCGCAAGGATAGCGACGGACCGAAACCGATTCATGATGCCTCCCGAAAATTCGGCCACACGAAATGTGTGATTCTATATGTAGTTCGAAAGAGCTTGATGCTTCGAGCCGGGGCGGGGATGTCCCGTGCACGTGTGCAAAATGCTACCATAAAAATCATGGAACTGGACGATGATCTTTCTTGCTTCTCCTGTCGATGGAGGCGCTCCGGACGCAGTCTTGAATTGGCAATAATACGCCGAGAAGCAACGATCTCTTTTTGACTATGTGGCCTATTTTCATATCTTTAACAGAGTTCGTTTTGTATTTTTGCCTTCCAGTCCAGCTCGCTATCGCCAAGCCACCTCTCTTCGCAGACATGGAACTTCCACCGATTTGCTAGTCCTGGGTCAGCGGTATTTCTAACGTTGCACTCGTTGTGTTCGTGCGAAAGCAAATGCCTGAGATTGAGTTTGGTCGGTTAGTTGAGACGACAGTCTCGGGCGTCGAAAAAGCTCAGTTCCCTGCCCACAGTGGAATATCGAGCGAACTACAGATTCCCCATATTCAATTCCACAGCCGGTTGGGAGAAGATACTGAGACGAATCTCTTAGCTCTCTGTGCAACTTGCCACAATCAACTTCATGATCGCTCAATTTAGGCGATAGACAGCTCCTACGTGATAACTATACTCCCGGGAATTCAGCTACGGTTTCTTCGCGGAATACTTCTTAAGCAACTCATTGAACGCAGGATTGCTGTGAAGGCTGTCAACGTTCGGGTCCGCGACAACCGCATCCACCGGATAATGTTTCTCAAATGCTTCCTGCAACGCATCTAGCGCTTCCTTCGACTTTCCAAGAAGCGCGTAAATCTGTACTTGGTCATACATGTAATCCAAACTCGTCTTGTCGATTGCGCGCGCCTTTTTTATGAATGTGTCGGCTTGTTGCGCCTCTCCCAAGTTGGCATACGACAACGCAACTTGCGCCATCACATCCGAATTCTGCGGATTGGTTTGGAGCTCTTTATAGCCCAGAGAAACGGCCTGCTGATACGCAGCGTGCGCTTTGTCTTTCTGCCTCGAGAAGCGGTAAGAATCGGCGAGGTTCACGGCCGTCAGCGTATCATTCGGATTGAGCTCCACGGCCTTCTCGAACATCTCCGCCGCTTGCGGATATTCTTTCAAGAAGAAGTAGGCCGTGCCCAAATTCGAATAGGCCACATAAAACGGCTCAATCTGCAAAGCTTTCTGGAAATAAGGAACTGCTTCTTTATACTTTCCTTGCTGCGCGTAAACGTTGCCGATGTTTTCATAACCGGTGCTGTTATCAGGCGCTAAAACCGTAACCTGCTGAAATGATTGCAGCGCCTTCGCGTAATCGCCCGATCGGAAATAAGTATCGCCGAGCGAGTTCTGATTCACCCAGAAGTAAGAATTGAGGTCCACTGCTTTCTGAAACGCTTCGATGGCATGTGGGTAATCCCCACTCGCAAGGTAAGCGGCTCCTAGCCTCCTGTAACCTTCGTCGGAATTGGGCGCCAACGAAATTGTGCGCTTGAGTTCCGTGATCGCTTGAGAGTACTTTCCTGTCACGATGTAAGCGCTGCCGAGAGCGGAATGGACTTCGGGCAGCTTGTCATTTATCTGTTCAGCAGCCTGGGCAGAAGTGAGCGCTTTTTGAGTCCAGAAATTATCCTTTTTGATGGCATACATACGCAGGCTGGCGTCAGCTTCGCCGGCGAAAGCGAGCGCGAATTTCGGGTCCGCTTTCAAAGCTTGGTCAAAATAATCGAGCGCGGACTGAATGCTTTTATTGTCGAGACCGCGCAAAGCATTGCGTCCTCGAACGTAAAGATCGTAAGCGGCGGCGTTTTCGGTTGGTCGGGCCTTGGAGCTGACGACTTCATCGGTCGTGAGATTTACGTTCAATGCGGAAACGAGTTCGCCATAAATCTGATCTTCCAGTGTGAAGAGGTCCGAAGAGACTCCATCGAACTCCTTGCTCCAGACCCGCTTGTCATGCAACGCGTCCTGCAAACGCATGGTGACACGTATGCGGTCTCCGGATCCCTGCAACGTTCCTTGAACCAAATAGTTTGCACCCAAGGCGCGCGCGATCTTTGTTGAAGGCTGCTTTTGATCGATCTTGTCAGCTTCATCACTCGAAGTGACACGAACATCTTTCACCTGAAAAAGTTTTGTCGAAAGCGCTTCCTCCACACCTTGCGCCAGATATCCAATCTGCGAAGAATCGCCGAGCACTTGTATGGGCAAAATTGCGACAAATCTTCCACTCGACAGAGGTGGAATTCCGGAAACGCTGGTTTCTCCACCGCCCCCACCACCGCCTTGCCCACCGCCTTTCTGAGCGAAATGGCGTATTAGGAAGACCGCGCCAATGATGAGCAGCACAACAGCGACTGCGCTGGGGATCCATACCGAGCGCCGGCCCGCAAATTCCGGAAGCTGGATTTGTATGCTATCGCCGCTGCGCGAAATGCCGCTGCGCGAACTGCTTCCCCCGCCAGACGATTGGCCTTTGGCACCCTGTAGGTCCGCCAGAATTTCATAAGCGCTTTGATAACGGTCCGCCACATCCTTTTCCAGGCAGCGCATAATAATGCGAACCAGCCAATTCGGCAGGTCCGCGTTGATC
>Ga0210385_10002330_pt1 | contig 11481 bp, 7 predicted proteins | sample IncBWH26OmetaG_FD_160107 | JGI IMG/M metagenome (GOLD analysis project Ga0210385, IMG submission 160107) | Forest soil microbial communities from Barre Woods Harvard Forest LTER site, Petersham, Massachusetts, United States - Inc-BW-H-26-O ... | reverse complement strand
GCTTTGGCCATCCATGGGTTCGAGCCGGACCAGATCGGGCCGGCAGTGGTTTGGACTGCAGCTTCTTTCGTTCCTCTCGCGTTTGTGGCTGGTTTCCTTCTACTTTCAAATGCGGATCCGCGCTTGTTGCTCGCATCGGGGTTCGCGGCAATGGCGGTCGCTTCTCTAATGAACGCCGGAATGACCAGCGCTTGGGCGGCAGCGAACTTCTACCGAACTGAATTTCTGATGGGCTTTGGACAATGCTTTGCGTTCATCGGTTTAGTCGCAGCGATCATTTTGGTTGGGCTTTTCTCGGGGGGGTTGGCTAAGCCCCAGCGCATTCTCACATTTTCTGCCTTCTTTCACACCGTTCGAATCTTCGGAGGAACGGTTGGAGCCGTCCTTATGGGACGGTTCATTGCTGAGCGGGAAAAATTCCACTCGAACCTGCTGGGGTTGCATGTACAGCACGGAAGCTGGATCACCGACGAAAGCATCCGCCAAATGACGGGAGGTTTCTATGGCAAGTCATCAAGCCTGTTTCAGGCGGCGGGCCGTGCCGTGGATATCGTGGGCGGGCGAATTCGTCTTCAAGCCTACACGCTGAGTTTGATCGACGGATTCTACTTGGTCGCCTGGGCCTCGGTGGTTGCGTTGGTCTTCGTAGCTCTCTTGCGAAAGGCACCGCTGAAATATGGCGACCTCTACGGGATTCAACAGCAACAGCTTGCGGTGAAGGGAGAGAAGTAATGAGATTCCGCCTTAGTGGCATGGGCTTCGCACTATTTGCAGCTAGTTTCCCTCTTTGCGCACGAGCGCAGAAAACAGAACCGGTTCCGCAGAAGATCACTCTTCCTGAAGCCGTGCAGCTGGCCCTGAAGCATAACCATGTAGTGCGTATCGCGGGACTCCAAGTGCAAGAGAAACGGCATGCGAAGGAGGTTGCACGGAGTGGATATTTCCCAAGCATAACGAACGAAAGCCGGGTTTTGCATCTTACCGACACTCAGTTCATTGAAATTGCTCCGGGGAGCTTGGGAACCGTAGGTGGCACCCCAATTCCGACGCAGCCAGCGGTCATCAATCAGGGTGGGCGTACCATTGTCACGAGTGGAACAGCGCTGGTGCAGCCGCTCACGCAGTTGTTCACAAAAGTGAAACCGTCAAATGATGCTGCGCGCGCTGACTTGGACGCCACCCGAGCGAATGAGAAAGAGACCGAGAACGAAGTTGCATTACGGGTCCATCAGATTTACTACCAAATTTTGGTCACGCAGCTCCACAAGAGCGCCACAGAAGCGAAAATCCGGGCTGCCCACGACCTGGAGAACGAGCGCGTTCAGCAAGTAAAGTATGGCAGCACCCTCGACGAACAGCTCATCGAGAGCAAGGCACAAACTCTGGAAGCTAAACAGGACTTACTCACTACCGAATTGCAACTCTCCGACCTGACTATGCAGCTGAACGACGTGCTCGGACTGCCCATAACAACCCACCTCGAACTCGATCCCACCGTTCCCGAAGTCCAGGAGCCTTGCCATGGCGAAGACTGTGTCCGTACGGCGTTGGCATCGCATCCGGAAATCGTCGCGGCACGGGCCGAAGTGGAAAAAGCCTCGGCAGGAGTTCGCCTGGCAAAGGCGGATTACTTTCCCGATGTGTCGGCTCTTGCCCGGTACGATTATTCGGACCAAGTCCCTTTCCTGGCCCGCAACTTTGGAACTTTCGGGGCGCGGCTGACCTATGATTTGTTCGATGGGGGCAAACGAAAAGCCGAAGTCGGCGAAAGCAAGGCTCGCCTTGGACAGGCACGTGAAAACCTCACTCGAATAACGGACGAAGTTGAGCGCAGAGTTGACACTGCCGCTAACAAACTGGCACGCACGCAAGAAATGGTAGAGGTGTCACAACAAATTCTTGCACTGCGGACGGAATCCAGCCGGGTCTCCGCACAACAGCTCGAACTAGGCGAGGCTCTGCAATCACAGGCGGAAGCCGCCGTCGCTCAGGAATTTGACGCCAAGACGCGGCTGCTCCAGTCTCAGCTTGATTACGTCCAGGCGAGAGACGAAATGATCCAGGCAATTGGGCTCACTCCTAAATAGTTGAAGCTCTGAGATCGTAAATCAGAATTCAAAACTCCGCCTTCGCTTGTTTGAGCAGGCTCTCCACGCGCCTGCCTTGATTTGAATCCATCAATCATTTCGAGCTGCAAACAGATCAAAGTCTGCAACTCGCCAGAAGATATCGGGCAAGTGTCAATATCTGGACACGCGTGAGCATGCTGACAGAAAAGTCTCGAGGCCTTTCCGCGAAGACAGGCTAAGCCGCCTTTTTTCAGCCGCCTGAACGTCCCCTCAGTTGGGCGGAGAAATGCCTAGTGGTCTAACGGCGACATTAGCGGTCGCACTGAGCGAGGGGGTAGGAGAGTCGTTCAAGGAATCGTCGCGGTTGACGATTCCTTCCATCTCTTCGCGAAGAGAGGTTTCGTAGAACCATGGCCACAGTAGCGTTGGACCAAAACCAGACCGGAACCCAGACACGTGCATTTGTCATCGCTTGGGGTTTCACGGTGCTTTTCTATTTCCTTGAGTATGCGGTGAGATCAAGTCCGGCCGTGATGATTCCAGAGCTGGAAGGCTCATTTCACACCACGGCGCTTGGTATTAGTGCGATTCTCGGGGCCTACTACTACACCTACTCCACAATGAGCTTGGTCGCCGGTGCGGCCCTCGATCGTTTGGGAGCCAAGCGAACTGTTCCCGTTGGCGCTGCCATCCTCGGCGTTGGATGCCTCTTCTTCAGCGGAGGCTCCGTGTTGGCAGGTGATGTCGGACGGTTGCTGCAAGGAGCAGGATCAGCCTTCGCGTTCACGGGCGCTGTTTACCTTGCCGCGCACGGATTCTCCGCGCGCTACCTTGCGACGGCGATTGGAGCCACGCAATGTGTTGGAATGCTAGGCGGTTCGGCTGGCCAGTTTGTCGTCGGACCAATAATTGAACATGGGTTGGGCGTACACACAATCTGGATAGGTTTCGGAATCATCATTCTTGTAAACGCCGTGCTCTTGTACCTGGCGACTCCCAAGGAGCAATCCGGAACCCACGCGCAAGAAGGAGGCGTTGCTTCAGTCCTGAAGCCGTACAAGATTGTTTTCTCGAATCCCCAATCGTATCTCTGTGGACTAATTGCCGGATTGATGTTCGCACCGACCACTATTGGGGACATGATTTGGGGCGTAGCCTCCTTTCAAAAAGATCTGCAAATTCCCTTTCACAATGCGGTAGTCATCGCCTCGATGGTGCCACTCGGCTGGGTTTTTGGATGTCCGCTGCTTGGCTGGCTTTCGGACCGCATGGGAAGACGAAAGCCGGTGATCATCGGGAGCGCGACGGTGATGATTTTGGCTGGCCTCCAACTCGCGCTCAAACCCATCCCAATTCCACCGCACGTGGCGATGTTCATATTCGGCGTGGCATCGGGCGCGGCGATGATTCCTTACAGCGTCATCAAAGAAGTCAATCCAGACAATGTAAAGGGCAGTGCGACTGGCGGGATTAATTTCCTGGTCTTCGCGATTACCGCATTCCTGGGCCCGGTTTATGCAAAGCATATCGGCAAAGGCATCGGAAACACGATGGATCTGCACTTGCATTTTCAGAAGGGCGCATTTTTTTGGATCGCTTGCTGTGCGGCCGCGATCGTGGTGAGTCTGTTCCTCCGCGAGACGGGACCATCTGCGCATGCGCCGGTGCAAACGAAATAGCTATAAATTGCGGCACGGCCTGAAGGTGACCTTGCCCGCCTAAGTGGAATTCATCTCGTTTCGAGAGTACAGAAACAAATAAGGGAGGCAGAAAAAATGCCACATAGAGTTGCAGACGAATTGATTCGCAGACTTGCCGAAGCGGGCGTAGAAAGGATTTACGGAGTAGTAGGCGACAGCCTGAATCCGGTGACGGATGCATTACGGCTGAACAACAAAGTTAAATGGATTCATGTGCGCCACGAAGAAGCCGGCGCGTACGCGGCCGGAGCGGAGGCTCAGCTCACCGGCAAGCTCGCCGCCTGCGGCGGCAGCTGCGGCCCCGGCAGTGTGCACCTGATCAACGGCCTTTACGACGCTCATCGAAGCAATGCTCCGGTGCTTGCGATCGCGTCACACATTCCTACCAGCGAGATCGGCACGGCATATTTCCAGGAAACTCATCCGGAAATCCTGTTCAAGGAATGCAGCCACTATTGCGAGATGATCTCGAACCCGAAGCAGTTCGAGCGCGTTCTTCACATCGCGATGCAAAGCGCATTGGGAAAAGGCGGGGTTGGCGTGATTGTGCTGCCCGGCGATGTTGGTGGTGCGGATATGCCGGACGAGGGGACACCCCGTTCTCTGGTCAGTCGCAGGCCGACCATCCGTCCCACTGAAAAGGACTTGGCGCGTTTGGCGGATCTGATCAACTCCAGTAAGAGAGTTGCGCTGTTCGGCGGAATTGGATGCGAAAACGCACACGATGAGGTGGTCGCTCTCGCCGAGAAAGTGAAAGCTCCGGTTGGGCATACCTACCGAGGAAAGCCGTTCATCGACTACGACAATCCTTATGACGTGGGCATGACCGGAATGATTGGTTTCGGGATGGCTTACGAGGCGATCCATGAATGCGACCTGCTGATCCTCCTGGGCACGGATTTTCCGTACGACAAATTCCTGCCGACAAAGACCAAGATCGCGCAAATCGACATCCGGGTTGACCATTTGGGACGCCGCAGCAGACTCGATCTCGGAATTTGGGGCGATGTGCGCGAGACGCTACAGGCGCTCCTGCCGATGTTGAGTGCAAAGTCGGACCGAGAATATCTGGATACCACGGTCCGCAAACACAAAGAGAAACTTCGAAAAATGAACGTGTACGTTGATCACGTGGGAAAACGCACGCCCATGCACCCGGAGCCCGTGGCAGCAACGCTGAGTGAATTTGCCGCGCCCGACGCAATCTTTACAGCGGATACCGGCATGTGCAACGTCTGGTCTGCCCGGCATATTAAGGCGACCAAGGGCCGGCGGATTATCGGTTCCTTTAACCACGGCTCCATGGCGAACGCGCTCCCCCAGTCCATCGGCGCGCAATGTGCCTTTCCTGGACGCCAGGTTATCGCCCTGTGTGGCGACGGCGGTTTTGCGATGAGCCTGGGCGACATCCTGACCATTACGCAATACAACCTCCCGGTCAAATTGGTGGTGTTCGACAACAGCGCTCTAGGCATGGTGAAACTGGAGATGGAAACCGCGGGAATGCCCGACTTCCAAACCGACCTGAAGAATCCAAACTTCGCGAAGATGGCCGAAGCCATCGGCATTATGGGTGTAAGAATTGAAAACCCCGCCGATTTGTCATCGGGCATCAAGAAGGCATTGGAGGCTTCAGGTCCTGCGCTCATTGATGTGGTTACCGATGCGAATGCTCTTTCCATACCTTCTCATGCCGACCGGTCGCAAGCGGTAGGCTTCGCGCTGGCCATGGGAAAGATGGTGCTCTCCGGGAACATCGAGGAAGTAGTGGCCACGATCGAGGGCAACATTCGCCATACCGGCGAGGCACTGGAGTCGATCTAGACAAGATTCAAAGGCACTTGAAGCGGTGGTTGGTGCATTTCGTGGTGAGTCGGTCTGGGCCGCACTTGTCTGCGTTCGGTATTTGCGCGTTCATCCAGCCCTGTGTGCTTTTGCAATGTTACGTGAAGGGGCGGAAGAAGGGGTGGCGACTATGAAAGCGTTACGTGCTCTGTGCTTTGTGCTGATGGTGCCGGGGTTGGTGTGGGCGCAGGCTAGCCCCCAGAAGGCGGATTCCTCGACGAACGATTCTGACGTTGCGGCTGAACTGAAAGCAGTCCGTGAAGCTCTATCCCAAGCGCAGAAGCAAATGGCTTCGCAAGAGCAGGCTCTCCGTGATGCTCTGTCACAAACGCAAAAGCAGATGGCGGTGCAACAGCAGGAGATTGAAGCGCTGAAATCGCAAGCGAGAGCCGAACAAACGGCCTCGGTCAGGAACGAACAACCAGCAAGGCTGGTCGAAGCCTCCGAGCCCGTCACAGTTTCCTCCAGCCTGATTCCCGGCGACAGCGGCGTGCGGGGGGCTGGCGTAGTTCAGCCCTTACCCCAGGCAGCAGTACAAAAAGGTGAAGGGCCGCTGTCTTTCAAAATTGGTTCAGCGGATATCAGCCTGGGCGGGTTTGTGGACATCGAAAATATCTTCCGCACCACCAACACCCAGAACAACATCGCTACGAACTTCGCCGCCATTCCGTTCAGCAATACGCCGCAGGGCCAGCTTTCCGAATATCGCCTCACCGCGCAGTTCTCCCGCTTCAGCATACATGTCGCGGACAAATGGGGTGACAATGATGTGTACGGCTACTGCGAAGCGGACTTTAGCGGGAATGATGCCACGAACGTTTATCAGACCGTGAACGGCCACACCCTTCGCATGCGCCTTTGCTTTTTTGACTTGAAACGCGGCAAGTGGGAAATTCTTGGCGGACAAACCTGGAGTTGGCTGACTCCCAACCGCAGCGGGATCGGTCCGAATCCCGCCGAGTTGGCAATCACCTACAATGAGGATCAGAACATCGGAGTTGGCTTGCCCTACACTCGCGCTGCTGAGTTCCGCGTCGCTTATCACCTGAACGATCATTTGGCATTCGGAGTGGGCATTGAGGATCCCAACCAGTACATAGGTACGTTCGTAGCCCTCCCATCGGGCTTTACCTCTGTCGGCACGCAGTTTGACAACGGATCCCAAATAGGAACTCCGAATCTTTTTCCAGACATCATTCCCAAGGTCGCGTACGACACGAGAATCGCAGGCAGACATCTTCATCTGGAAGCGGTCGGGTTGGTCACGGGAGTGAGGTCCACAGCCAAGCCTGTCGGCGACACGACTTTCGCATCGCATTCATCCGTGGGCGGCGGCGGTTCGATCGCATCAAACTTTACTTTATTCCGAAATTTCCTGCTCCTTGGCAACGCGTTTTGGAGCGACGGCGGCGCGCGCTACCTGGTGGCTGACGGACCGCAACTGGTTATTCGTCCGAACGCCCTGGGAACCGACATAGCCCCTTCGCTAGTACACGCCGGAGCAGGTTCCGTGGGCTTTGAGTGGATAGCGAATCCACGGTCCGCCTTCGCCGTTTATTATGGAGCGGATTATTTCGGCCGGAATTTTTTTGTGGACACTACGAATACCACGACACCGGGGACAATCATCGGGTATGGCGGACCTGGCTCACCCAACACCAACAACCGAGCGATTCAGCAAGTTACATTTGACTGGCTGCAGACGTTCTGGAAGAGCGATACTCACGGCGCGCTTCAGTATTACACGCAATATTCTTACCTCACCCGCGCTCCATGGTTCATAGCTCCAGACGCGCCAAGGAATGCGCATCTCAGCATGGTGTACGCAGGTATCCGCTACGTTTTGCCGTCGACATCTGGCTTCGTGCTCCGCGTACCTTATCCCGAATCCAAATGATAGGACCGTTCGTAGTCCACTCGGCTAGAACAGGAGTGGCGATTCAGGTGCGCACATGAATCAACGACTCCAAGTTATTAAGAGGCGAGAAGACTGCTTCCGCCCCTTTGCTCGGGTTGAGAACGCCATGGCTGCCCTCGGGATCCCCGCATCTACGTCCACGCTGCGCTATTTAACGACGAAGAAAAACAAGCTCGGTCACGCCTTGAGTGGGCTTTGACTCTGGCACTTCCGAAAATGCCAGACATTTGTGCACTTGCTTCGAGGCCGATGGCGGCGACTACACACTTGTCAGCCGGTTGACACCCAGCCATCGACAAAATTCCGTCACCGCGAAGTAAGTCGCGCCGCATCAACGCACTGGGCACTTTATAGGTTTGGGTTGCGAAGTGCCATGTGTTTTTGTATTTTGGGTTTCATTTCGGATGAGGGTACATGGTACGTTCGGACCAAATTCGAAAGCTGCTGAGCAAAGTGGCAGGAATCGCTGTACTGCTTGCGGGAGAGCTACTTGCTGCATCGCTCTGTTTTGGCGCTCCCAACAATCCTTCTCAGCTTCCTAGCATTTTTGACCCGCGCTCGACTCCGAGCAAATCGATCTATCACCTGTCATACTTCGTCCTTTCGATAACTGGTCTGATTTTTGTGGTTGTGTTCGCTTTATTGGTCTATGCGGTCGTGAAATTTCGCAAGCGCCCGGGAGATGACGGTCGCGAGCCTGCTCAGGTGTACGGAAGCACACAGATTGAACTGGCGTGGACTGTGATCCCGATTCTGATCGTAGTCGTTTTGTTTCTCGCAACCGCACGGGTAATCCACTCGATTCAGGATGCGCCGAAGCCAGAGAATGCTGTCGAGGTCGTCGCTGTCGGACATCAGTTCTGGTGGGAATTTCGCTATCCGCAGCTAGGCGTCGTCACTGCAAACGAGCTGCACATTCCGGTAAGCGAAGGTGTTCAACCTACGCCCACTTTTTTGACGTTGCTTTCCGCTGACACGGATCACAGCTTCTGGGTTCCGCAGTTAGCGGGAAAAACTGACCTGATTCCAAATCGCGTGAATCACATGTGGATGGATCCGTACGAAACAGGCATTTTTCTCGGCCAGTGCGCGCAGTATTGCGGCACGCAGCACGCGAAGATGTTGCTACGGGTTTACGTTGACAGCTCCGAGGAGTTTGCCGCGTGGGCGCGAGCCCAACAGCAGCCGGCAGTCATCGGCGCAAATGTAACCGCCGGCCAGCGCGTTTTCGAAACAACAGCTTGCATAAACTGCCATGCAATCGGAGGCACCGTCGCTGACGGACGCTTCGGCCCGGACCTTACGCACTTAATGAGCCGCCAGACAATCGCATCGGGTGCGGCCGAGAATACAAAAGCGAACCTTCGCTTGTGGATTCAGAAACCCGATGCCATCAAGCCCGGTTCGCTCATGCCTGCTATGCAACTCAAGAACGCTGACCTAGATGCGCTCGTGGACTATCTCGAGACGCTTCGGTAGCCAAAGGATTTGAGGCAATACCTATGTCATCGGACGCAATAGCCATTCCAAACGCAGGAACAGAGGCGCGTCCTTGGGTCGAAGTGATGCATGAATGGGTTACGACGGTTGATCACAAGCGTCTGGGGATTCTCTATATCGTCTATGCGCTCATTTTTCTCGTGGTCGGAGGGATCGAAGCCACCATCATTCGGATCCAGTTGATTCGCGCTCATAACGATTTTGTTTCACCTCAAGTTTTCAATCGCATGTTTACGATGCATGGGACAACCATGATTTTCTTCGTGGCCATGCCCATCCTCTTTGGTTTTGCCAACTATTTGGTCCCGTTAATGATCGGCGCGCGCGACATGGCTTTTCCAAGATTGAATGCGTTCAGTTTCTGGCTGACTGCTCTTGGAGGGATTCTTCTTTACTTCAGTTTCTTGGGTGGGAATGGGCTCTATGGCGCCGGCAACGCGCCTGATGTGGGCTGGTGGGCATACGCGCCGTTGACGGCGAAGGCGTTTTCGCCGGGCCCCAGTTCGGACTACTGGACAATTGCTCTATTGATTTCTGGATTTGGCAGTATTGGGACCGCCATCAACTTGATTGCGACCATCTTCTCCTTGCGCTGCCCGGGGATGACGCTCGGTCGTATGCCGCTATTCGCTTGGCTCAATCTGGTGATGTCCGGGATAGTTCTGATTGCGCTCACACCGCTTTCCGCGGCGCAAATCATGCTGCTTGTAGATCGGTATTTGGGGGGCCATTTCTTCGACACACAGGCGGGTGGCTCTGCCGCGATCTGGATGCACTTCTTTTGGATCTTCGGGCATCCCGAAGTGTACGTCTTGATTATTCCTTCCTTCGCTTTCATGTCCGAAATCATTCCGGTGTTTTCCCGGAAACCGATTTTTGGATACCCCGTCATGGTTGGAGCTACGGTCTGCATCGCCTTCCTGAGCATGAGCGTATGGGCGCACCACATATTCACCATCGGGATGAGTTCCTCTGCCAACAGCTTTTTCGCGATCACCAGCATGGCCATCGGGGTTCCCACAGGAATCAAAATTTTCAATTGGATAGGCACCATGTGGGGCGGAAGCATTCAGTTCAAGACAGCTATGCTGTTTTCCGTCGGTTTTCTCTTTCAGTTTTTGATCGCCGGTCTCACCGGAATCATGCTTGCGTCCGCCCCTTTTGATTGGCAGCTCAGCCTCTCGTACTTTGTCGTGGCGCACTTTCACTATGTAATCGTGGGTGGAATCCTCTTTGCAGTTTTTGCCGCGTTTTATTACTGGTATCCGAAGATGACAGGAAGAATGCTCAACGAACCGCTGGGTAAACTCCATTTCTGGCTTTTCTTCCTCGGATTTCACGCGACATTCGATGTGATGCACTTTGCCGGAATTCTCGGCATGCCGCGCCGTATATACACCTACGAGCCCCGTCCTGGTTGGGAAACCCTCAACTTGATCGTTACGGTCGGCGCATTCATCCAGGGCGTAGCCATACTCGTGTTTGTCGCGAACCTTGTTTATTCCTATTTCAAAGGACCAAAAGCCGGCAACGATCCATGGGACGCCTGGACTCTGGAATGGTCGGTAAGTTCACCACCTCCAGCTTACAACTTTGCTTCCATTCCCGTGGTTGAGAGCCGCCGGCCCTTGTGGGACCTGAAACACCCGGAAGATCCGGACAGCCGCTATGAGTAACGCTATGACTAAAAGGATTGAGAGATGAGCGCCGTCACGAGTCCAATCGCCGAGAGCTCTCTCGACTGGAAGCTTCCATACAAGGGCAAGGTCGGGATGGCCAGCCTGATTATCGCCGAATCTGCAATCTTCACCATTTTCGTTGTCGCGTACCTTTTTTATTTGGGAAAGAGCATTACCGGACCGACTCCCCGCGAAGTGCTGGAGACACCGATCTTCTTCACCATCTGTCTATTGTCCAGCAGCCTTACGATTCATCTCGCGAGCAAGGAGCTTGAAAACGGTCATCGCAAGACGTTCCTTATTCTGTGGTCAATCACTATTGCTCTTGGTGCGCTCTTTTTATTCGGTACTGCGTTGGAATGGCATCGGCTGATCTACGAACGCGGACTCACCATCTCTACGAATCTTTTTGGCACAACGTATTATTCACTCGTCGGCTTGCATGCCACGCACGTCACTGTGGGATTGGTGATGCTCACTGTTGTGCTGCTCTTCGGTCTCGCCGATCGTGTTGGAATTGACCAATCAGCCCGAATAGCAACGCTTTCCATGTACTGGCATTTCGTGGACGCGGTATGGGTCGTGGTTTTCACCGTCGTTTACCTTGTGGGGCGCTGAGGAGCAGAGATGGGGACGAACTTGTCCGCGGAACGATCCGGCGAAACGTCACGGCTCTCTGACGTGGTTGAAGTACCCGCGCCGACCGCATGGCCCCTTGCTTTGTCTTGCGGCGTCACCTTACTGTTCGCAGGCTTGCTAACGAACGTGTC
>Ga0210385_10002329_pt1 | contig 11483 bp, 8 predicted proteins | sample IncBWH26OmetaG_FD_160107 | JGI IMG/M metagenome (GOLD analysis project Ga0210385, IMG submission 160107) | Forest soil microbial communities from Barre Woods Harvard Forest LTER site, Petersham, Massachusetts, United States - Inc-BW-H-26-O ... | reverse complement strand
TGGGGCCACGGCGCCCGGGAGTCATGGAGTGCTAGATGCCACAGCGCCGGGGAGTCATGGAGTGCTGGGGGCCACGGCGCCCGGGAGTCTTTGAGCGCTGGGGGCCACGGCGCCGGCGGTGGCGGCGCCGGCCGAAGGCGGCGGTTCGCGAAAGCGAGCGGGGGCCCGGGCCAGGTCAGGCGGTTGCCGGCGCGAGCAGGGCCGTGGTCAGCTCGCGGGCGCAGCCCCAGGCCAGCGTCACCCCGGCACCGCCGTGGCCGTAGTTGTGCCACAGCACCCGGCCGCCGGGCAGCGGCTCCGGCTCCAGGCGGACCGACGGGCGGACCGGGCGCAGGCCCACCCGCTCCGCGACGACCGCTGCCCCGCGCAGCGCCGGGAAGGCCGCGGCGCAGTCCCGCAGGATCCGCGCGGCCACCTCCGGCCGCGGCGCCAGGTCGGACGCGCCCTCGTGCGCGGTGCCGCCGAGCACCGCCACGTCGCCGTGCGGGAACACGTACACGTAGTCGGTGCCCCCGTCCCCGTGGTCGAGGTAGAAGTCGGTGATGCCGGGGTTCTCGACCACGACGACCTGCCCGCGCACCGGCACGACCGACGGGTCCGGCACCAGGGAGCGCGCGCCGATCCCGGTGCAGTTCACCACCACCGGGGCCTCGACCGAGGCGAGCGACGTCACGGTCCCGGCCGCCACCGTCCCGCCGAGGCCCTCGTACCGGCGCAGCAGGTACTCCAGGTAGACGGGCATGTTCACCGCGGGCGCGGTGTAGGCCCAGCCGGAGGCGTATCCCGCGGGCAGCTCGCCGGGCCCGAGGAGGCGCAGTTCCGGCAGCAGGCCGGTCCACGCGGGCGGCGACTTCGGCGTGGCGCAGACCTCGCGTCCCGACAGCTGGTGCACGCCCGCGGACGGCTCGCCCGCCAGCGCCGACAGCACCTCGAGCCCGGTCCGGGCCCACGCGTAGCACCGCTCGGGCGGCCCGCAGCGCACCGGCCCCCAGATCGCCCCGGCCGCCACCGAGGTTGTCGCCCGCGGCGGCGCCTCCGTGACCACGCGGGTGGCCAGCCCGGCCTCGGCGAGCGAGATGGCGGTCGTCAGCCCGGCCACTCCGGCACCAACCACAACAGCGTCCACGGCAGTCATGGACATGACGCTATAAGACGGGCGCCGCCCGCGGCTAAGCGGCCTCGCCGGGCCGGCCCGTCACTGCCACTTGGGGTGCCAGCGCCGTCCGTCGGAGCGGGGCCTGACCAGGGTGAACGTCTCGAACAGGGCGTAGTCGTCGGCCGCGCCCGGCGCCGGGCCGAGCGGGTCGGGCCGGGCCGCGTGGTAGTACCACACGGTGATCGACGTCTGCCCGCCTGCCTCGCTGCCCGGGTTGACGTCGAAGACCGCGATGCCGTACCCGGCCGCGGTGGCCCGGCGCGCGGACCACGTCGCGGCCTCGACGGCGTCGGCGCCCGGCTGCGGGCCGCCGCCGGGGGCGCGCGGGTCGGGCACGGGCGCGGCCGGGCGGCCGATGACCCGGGCGACCGGGGCGCCGCCGGGCCCGGGGGCGCCGGCGGCCGCCGTGGCCGCGTCGGCCGGGCCGCCGCCGCTGCCCAGGACCAGGTGCACGGTGCCCTGGCTGGTGTCGAACACCCCGCTGTCCACCGTGGTCACCGGGTGCGGCCGGCGGGTGTCGGCGACCGCGCCGGTCACCGCGTCCGTGCCGGCCCAGGTGTCGAAGCCGCGGACGGGGAAGGACCGCTCGTAGCGGTGGTCGTGCCCGGACAGCACGAGGTCGACCTCGTAGGTGTCGAACAGCGGCAGCCACTCCAGCCGGACGCCCAGGTCGGACCCGTTCCCGCCCGGCGCCGACGAGCAGGCGCACTGGTGGACCTGCACCACGATCCAGTCGATCGAGGCGTCGCCGCGGGCGGCCGCCAGGGTCGACTCAAGCCACCGGGTCTGCGCCCCGCCCGAGTAGCCGCGCGCGGAGGAGCGGGACCCGCCGCCCGGCGGCGGGTCGGGCAGCAGCGGCGCGGGGCCGGCCAGCGCGTCCGCGCCGTAGTAGCCCGCGAGCGCGTCCGCGTCGCGGTCGGCGGCGTCGTCTCCGCTCAGGCAGACGAACAGCGCCGTGCCCACCCGGAACGAGTACCACCGCCCGGCGAAGCCGTCCACCTCGTTGGACGGCAGCGTGTACCTGGTCAGGTAGGAGGCGAGCGCCTCGTCGGCGCTGCCGAGCTCGGGCCGGTGGCTGCCGGGCACCGGCATCCACGGACGGCTCGCCGCCGACACCTGGACGTTGTTGCCGAAGTCGCGCCACACCCGCGCGACGACGGCCGGGGGCAGCGCGGCGTAGGCGAGGTCGCCGTTGAGCAGGTGGAACAGCGGCTGGAAGGTCTCGACCGCACCCGGGTCAGGCACCGTCAGGTCGCCGAAGCTGGTGAACCGGAAGGCGGCGCGTCCCTCCGGCGCGGTGGTGAACGTGGCGCTGAACGGGTCGGCCCGGTTGGCGTCGTTGTCGGCGGTGACCGCGTACCCGTACGTCGCGCCGGGCCGCAGCCCGTCCACCCGCGCGTGGTAGGTCCAGGTCACGGCGCCGGTCAGCTCGTCGGTATGGGCCCGCTCGGCGGCGGCGATGACCCGCTGCCCGATCCGGACGCGGGGCCGGTCCGCCTGACCCGGTGACGCCCAGGACACCACCACGGTCCTGGTCGGGTCGTCGGCCCAGGTGAGGTGAACCTGCTCGGGGGTACCGTCGCCGGCCTCCGGGCGCCCGCGCGCCCCTCCGCGGACTGGCCCGGTGGCGGTCGCGGCGATCACGCCCGTCCCCGCGGCGATCATCTGCCGCCTGGACAAGCCGGACCCCGAGTCAACTGACATGCGGAGACTTTGCCGTCTGGCGGTAAACGTCTGGTGACGGCAGGGAAGGTAGCGCCCCCCGATCTTGATGAATATTGTGATCCGTGACACGCCAAGCTGGGACAGACCATCCCATCACGCCCCGGCCCGCGCTCGCTAGACCGGCTTCTTGCGCTCCAGGACCCAGTTGGCCAGCTGCGTCCGGGACGAGAAGCCCAGCTTCGCGAAGATGTGCTCCAGGTGGGAGTCGACCGTGCGCTTGGACAGGAAGAGCCGCTCGGCGATCTCCCGGTTGCCCAGGCCGTCGGCGACCAGGCCGGCGATCTCCCGCTCGCGCCGGGTCAGCGGCTTCACCTCGGTGCCCGCCGCGCCTTCGGGCTCGGCCGGCGCCTCGCCCGTGGCCACCGCGAGCGCGGCGGCCAGCGGCAGCGCGAACCCGTACCCGGCCAGGGCGTCGAAGCGCTCGTCGCCGAGCGAGGAGCGCGCGGTATCGGCGGCGCTCTTGCGGATCTCGGCGTAGGCCGGCCCCATCAGCACCGGGGCGTTGAGCAGCGTCCACAGCGACTCGCCGGCCCCGTGCAGCACGGCCGCCCGCGCGATGTCGCCGGTGGCCACCAGGCAGACCGACAGCAGGTCGAAGGACATCGCGATCGTGTGCAGGTCGGCCAGCTGTTCCTTGATCCGCAGGCAGGCGAGGACGTCCTCGATCGCCGCGGCGTTGTCGCCGGACAGCCAGCGGCCCGCGCCGCGGGTCCACAGCGCCGTGCCGCGCGCCCACTGCTCGCCGGCCTCGTCACAGCGCCGCAGGCACTCCTCGCAGAGCTTGACCGCCCGGTCGAGTTCGAAGGTCAGCAGGCACACCGACGCGAGCCGGCTGTAGGTGACCAGCGCCGTCGGGTCGGTGAAGCCGGCCCGCTCGTAGACGGCGAGCGCCGCCTCGAACTCGGCCTGGGCGGCGGCGAGGTCGCCGGAGTAGAACGCGAGCATGCCCCGCGCGTCGGTGACGTGCGCCGCCAGGTCCTCATCGTCGGCCGCCGAGGCCAGCTCGCCGGCCCGCGCCAGCAGCGGCCGGCCGGCCGGGAAGTCGCCCTGCTGCACGGCGAGCACGCCCGCGCCGAACACCGCCCAGGAGTTGTCGGCCGACCCGGGGTCGACCGCCGCGGCCAGGTCGTGCCAGCGCCTGCCCTCGGTGAACTGGCCGGTCATCAGCCAGTAGGTCAGCAGCAGCCGCGTCATCCGCAGGCCGGCCAGCGCCTCGCCCGGCGCGGTGAACGAGAAGTCGAGCGCGACCCGGAGGTTGGCGGTCTCGGTGTCGAGCCGGGTCAGCCAGGCCGTCTGCCCGGCGGACATGCTGCCCGCCGCGGCCCGCTCGGCCAGGCCCAGGTAGTAATCGCGGTGCCTGGCCCGCAGCCGCCGGGGCGCCACCGGGCCGGGCGCGGCCAGCCGCTCCGCGCCGAACTCGCGCATCGTGTCGAGCAGCTGGAAGCGGTCGCCGGACGACTGCACGACCGACTTCTCGGTGAGCCGGCGCAGCGTCGGCCCGGCGCCCTCGCCGCACACGTGCTCGACCGCCGCGGCGTCGAAGCCGCCGGGAAACACCGAAAGCTCCGCCCACAGCCGCTGCTCGTCCGGCGTGCACAGCTCGTAGCTCCAGGAGACGGCGGCGCGCAGCGTGCGGTGCCGGTCGGTGGACGACCGGGCGGCGCCGAGGACGCGGAACCGGTCGCTCAGCCGGGCGAGGATCTCCTCGACGGGCATGCCGCGCAGCCGGACGGCCGCGAGCTCGAGCGCCAGCGGTATCCCGTCGAGCCTGCGGCACAGCTCGGCCACGGCGGGGGTGTTCTCCGGGGTGAGGGCGAAGTCCGGCGAGACGGCGCGCGCCCGGTCGACGAACAGCGTGACCGCGTCCGAGTACCCCGCCGTGGCGTCGTCCGCGGGCAGCTCGAGCGGGGTGATCAGCACCGTGTGCTCGTCCGGCAGCCCGAGCGGGGCGCGGCTCGTCGCCAGGATGCGCAGCCCGGGCGCGGCCGCCAGCAGCAGCGCGGCGAGCTCGGCGCAGGCGCCGGTGAGGTGCTCGCAGGTGTCGAGGACGAGCAGCAGCTCGCGTTCGGCCAGGTTCTCGGCCAGCACCCGGGGCGCGTCGCCCGCCGCCTCGTCGGGCAGCCCGAGTGCCTCAGAGACGGTGCGGGCGAGGAGCTCGGGCGCCTGCAGCGGCGACAGCTCGACCAGCCAGCAGCCGTCGGCGTAGCCGTCGAGGGCCTCGGCCGCCGCCCGGAGCGCCAGCCGCGTCTTGCCCACCCCGCCGACCCCGCGCAGCGTGACGAGGCGGTGGCGCTCGACGGCGTCGGCGATCGCCGGCAGTTCCCGCCGTCTTCCGATGAACCGGGTGACTTCGGCCGGGAGGTTGTCTCGTCGCTGGCCAAATGTCAGCGCGGTCACGATTCCCCTCGTATCGCGGCGCCCGTCAGATGCCTAACCGGCGGCGGGCATTTGGTGGTTTCCGGGCATCGTACAACGCCGCGCACCGCCGCTGGCAGGCAAATCGGCGATCCCGCCGCGGGGGCGGCGAACCGCCCCCGTTCGGGCTAAGGACCGTAAAACCGCACGGGCAGCCGCCCGCCGGCGGTCAGAGCCTGGCCCAGGCCTCGGTGAGGACCGAGCGGAGGATCTGCTCGATCTCGTCGAAGTGCTCCTGGGTGCAGATGAGCGGCGGGGCGAGCTGGATCACCGGGTCGCCGCGGTCGTCCGCGCGGCAGACGAGGCCCGCCTCGAACAGCGCGTGCGACAGGAAGCCGCGCAGCAGCCGCTCCGACTCGTCGTCGTCGAACGTCTCCTTGGTGGCCTTGTCCTTGACCAGCTCGATGCCGTAGAAGTAGCCGGCGCCGCGCACGTTGCCGACGATCGGCAGGTCGAGCAGCTTGTCGAGGGACGCCCGGAAGCCCGCCTCGTTGGCGCGGACGTTGCCGAGCAGGTTGTCCCGCTCGAACACGTCCAGGTTGGCCAGCGCGACCGCGGACGACACGGGGTGCCCGGCGAACGTGATGCCGTGCAGGAACGTCGCGGTGCCGGTCAGGAACGGCTCCATCAGCTCGTCGCGGACGAGCATGCCGCCGAGCGGGGAGTAGCCGGAGGTGACGCCCTTGGCGAAGGTGATGATGTCGGGCTGGTAGCCGTAACGCTCGGCGCCGAAGTAGTAGCCGAGGCGCCCGAACGCGCAGATCACCTCGTCCGACACCAGCAGCACGCCGTAGCGGTCGCAGATCTCCCGCACGCGCTGGAAGTAGCCCGGCGGCGGGGTGAAGCAGCCGCCGGAGTTCTGCACCGGCTCGAGGAACACCGCCGCGACGGACTCCGCGTCCTCGCGCAGGATGGCCCGCTCGATCTCGTCGGCGGCCCAGACCCCGAACTCCTCCTCCGACGAGCCCGCGAAGGCCGGCGCGCGGTAGAAGTTCGTGTTCGGCACCCGGACGCCGCCCGGCGGCAGCGGCTCGAAGTCGTGCTTGATCGCGGACAGCCCGGTGACGGCGAGGGCCCCCATCGACGTGCCGTGGTACGCGTACTCGCGCGACAGCACCTTGTACCGGGTGGGCTGGCCGATCCGCTTGAAGTAGGCCTTGGCCAGCTTCCAGGCCGACTCGACCGCCTCGGACCCGGAGGTGGTGAAGAACACCCGGTTCAGGTCGCCCGGCGCGAGGTCGGCCAGCCGGGTGGCGAGTTCGACCGCCGCCGGGTGCGCGTAGGACCAGAGCGGGAAGTAGGCCAGCTCGGACGCCTGCTTGGAGGCGGCCTCGGCCAGCTCGGTGCGGCCGTGGCCGACCATCGACACGAACAGCCCGGCTAGGCCGTCAAGGTAGCGCTTGCCCTTGTCGTCGTAGACGTAGGGGCCAGACCCGCGCACGATGACCGGGATGTCGCTGTCGTTGTAGGACGACATCCGGGTGAAGTGCATCCACAGGTGCTGCTTGGCCGCTGCCTGGAGCTCGTCTGAAGAAAGGGTCACCGTGTCCCCCAGGTGTAAGTCTGCTTGCGTAGCTTTAGATAGACAAAGGTTTCGGTTGACGTGACGCTCGGTACCCCGCGGACCCGGCTCAGGATCTCCAGGAGGTGGTCGTCATCCTCGCAAACCACCTCGAGCAGGAGGTCGAACGAGCCCGCGGTCAGCACGACGTAGTCGATTTCCTCCATCGCGGCGACGTCGTCCGCGACCTTCTGCACGTCGCCGTCGCAGCGGAGCCCGATCATGGCCTGGCGCCGGAAGCCGAGCTTGAGCGGATCGGTCACCGCGACGATCTGCATGACGCCGGTCTCGTGCAGCCGCTGCACCCGCTGCCTGACGGCGGCCTCGGACAGGCCGACCGCCTTGCCGATCGCGGCATAGGACCGGCGGCCGTCGGACTGGAGCTGCTCGATGATCAGCTTGGAGATCTCGTCGAGAGCTGGCGTGGTGACCGCGCCGCCGCCCCGCGGGCCGTGGGCCATCCGCTCACTTCCTTCCGGCTTCGGTTGATCCTTCCTCATGCTTCTCGCGTTTGCCTTCCGTGTCAACTAATTTCGTAGATAGAGATCAAAAAACCGACTGATTCGCTTGTTACGGGCACTCAATTTTGCGAAGCTCGTCGTGGCATGGTCACCTCCCGTGCCGTCTGAGGCGCCGGAGGGCCGGCGGGCACAGGGCTGCGGGCGGTCATCCCGGGACCGGCACCGTCAGCAGCAGGGCCGCGGTCGCGCCGCGGGCGTCGGTCACCGCCACCCTGACCGGCCAGCCCGCGGGCGGGGCGAGGCCGTCGCGCTGGCCCCCGCCCGGCCGGGTGCGGCCGGCGGGCGGGGTTCCGGGGGCGGCCGGCGCGGCGGTGACCGTTCCCGCCAGCAGGCCGGCCGGGGATAGCGTCAGGCCGGGCGGCAGCGTGCCGGGCGGGACGCTCCACCGGTACGGGGGCGGGCCGCCGGCGGCGGTCAGGGCGAAGGAGTAGCGCCGGCCCGGGCGCAGCGGCGGCGGGTGCGGCGACGTGACGGTCAGGCCGGCCGTGGTCAGCCACTCGACGTAGCGGAACCCCGGATAGCGCACGCTCCAGTCCGCGACCGGGAGGACCGCGACCCCGCTGGACGCGGCGTTTTCCTCGACGACCGTGACCGACCCGTTTCCCGCCGCGTCCACCGAGCTTGACTGGACGACCGCGCTGTGGCCGCCGCTGTCGCTGTCGAAGCCCGGCGCGGCCGACAGCGACAGCACGTCTCCCGCGGCCGGCGCGCGGTGCGGCGTGCCGTTCCTGACGATCATGAACAGTCCCGGGTACCCGGCCGCGTAGTGCGCCGCCACCTGGTCCCCGTTGGTGACGATGCCCATCGTGACGCCGTAGCGGTCGTAGAGGTAGCGCTCGCTGAACTCCACGCACTGGTACCCGGCCGTCCACGGCGCCCCCGGGTAGGGGTAGACGGGCGCGGCGGGCCCGTCGCCCGGCACCGGGCCGCAGGCCGGCACCGCCAGCCCGCCCCCCGACCACGCGGCCGGGACCACCCCGTGCGCGCCGGGCAGCTGGTACGCGCCGGGGAACGCGCCGCAGGCGCCGCCCCCGGTGCTCGCGGCGGGCCGCGCGGCGGTGGGCGCGCGCGGGCGAGGCCCGGGGGAGCCAGGTTCCGTCCCGCCGCGTGCCGGCGCGCGCGCCCCCGTGGCGGCCCGGCCCGCCGCGGCTGGCCCGGCGGCGCCGGCCTCGGCGGCATCGCGGGCGGGGGGCGCCGCGGATCCGGGCGCGAGCGCCGATCCCAGGGCAAGCGCCAGCGCGGCCAGTCCCCAGCCCGGCAGGCGACGGTCCCGCATGCGTGCCTCACCACCCCGTCCCGGCCGGGCGACCAGGGAACTACTCATAGTTACCATCGATATACGGACGGTAATTATGATGCGCCGGCCGGTGCCACTCCTAAACCTCCCGGTGGCGGGCGGGTGGCCGGGCCCGGTGGCGGGGGACGAGCGGTCAGGTTACGCCGGCGGCTCGCCCTCGGCACCGGAACCGTCCGCGGCGGGCCCCGTGCGGCCGTTCCCGGCGATCTCGGACCGGACCAGGGCGGTGACCTCGCGCCTGAAGCCGATCGTGGGGCCGCCGATCAGCTCCCAGGCCCGGGAGACCCCGAGCACGAAGCAGATGGTCACCAGGATCGCGATGTTCTCCACCATGCTCGGGTCGTTCGTCTTGACGCTCACGTCGATGCCCGCGCCCAGCTGGAGGGCGAACGTGACCGCGAGGCCGATGAGGAAGGTCGCGTCTCGCGCCGTCGACCACCCGGTGCGCAGCCGGATCAGTGACAGCAGCGATGCCGCGATGAACATCAGGCCGATGGTCGCCACGACTATCGCGACGATGCCAATCTGCTCGGTCGGGATCAGGGCCCAGAGCGAGACCGCGAGAGCGTTGGTGAACGCCGTCAGCGCCGCCGACGCGCGTATCCGGTGCAGTTGCGCCGGGGCCTCGGTCCGGGCGAGCCGGTCGACGGAAACCGAGATGGCCACGAAGAGCAGGCCGATGAGCGCCCCCGCCACCCCGGCGCTGGCGGTAAAGAAGTCGTGAATGTTGGCTGGAACCACCGGACGATCTTCGCATGCCGGCCGGAGTGGAACACGCATACGTTCGCCGATCACGGGTTTGATCTTTCGCCCTCGGTAAGGTGAGGTGCATGGACATCACAAAGCCAGACGTGGACTACCCCGAGGGCACGCCGCCCAAGGCGCTCGAGATCACCGACATCTGGGAAGGCGACGGCAAGGTCGCCGCCGCCGGGGACACCGTCGACGTGCACTACGTCGGGGTCGCCTACTCCACGGGCGAGGAGTTCGACGCGAGCTGGAACCGGGGCGAGCCGCTGCGGTTCCGCCTGGGCGTCGGGCAGGTCATCCAGGGCTGGGACCAGGGCGTGCAGGGCATGAAGGTGGGCGGCCGCCGCAAGCTGGTCATCCCGCCCGACCTGGGGTACGGGGACCGCGGCGCCAGTGGCGCCATCAAGCCGGGCGAGACCCTGATCTTCGTCTGCGACCTCGTCTCCGCCTGACCGCACGACGGCCAGGCCTCAACCCGGGCCCGGATCCGGGCCCTGAGAAGTTCCCGGGCTGCCGGTGACGCCAAGGCGTCACCGGCAGCCCGGCATCCAGCGCACCTGCCCTGGCGCCGTTAGCCGGCGGCTGGCTGATGCGGCTTGACCCTCCTGTAACAGGAGGCCGGAGGCTCGGGCTATGACCAGTCTGAGCACGCAAAGCCGCACCGGGCACGGTACGCGCCAGGCCGCCACCTGGGCGCCGCTGGCCGTGATCCTGTGCGGGACCTTCGTCTACGTCCTCGACTTCTTCGTCGTCAACGTCGCCCTGCCCAGCATCCAGCGCGGCCTGGCCGCCGGTCCCGCCGCCGTCGAGTGGGTCGTGGCCGGGTACGGGCTGACCAGCGCGTCGTTCCTGGTGACCGGGGGGCGGCTGGGCGACCACTACGGGCGCAGGAGGGCGTTCTGCGCCGGGATCGCCGTGTTTACCGTCAGCTCGGCGCTGTGCGCCGTCGCCCCCGGCGCCGGCTTCCTCGTCGCGGCGCGGCTCGCGCAGGGCATCGGCGCGGCCGTCATGGCACCGAACGTGCTGTCCATCCTCGGCACGACCTACACCGGGCCGGCCCGGGTGAAGGCGATCAGCATCTACGGCATGGTGATGGGCGTGACCGCCGCCATCGGGCAGCTGCTGGGCGGCCTGCTGCTGACCGCCAACGTCGCCGGGCTCGGCTGGCGGGCGATCTTCTGGGTCAACGTCCCGGTCGGCATCGCCGCGATCGTGCTCGCCCGCAGGCTCATCCCCGAGTCCCGGTCGGCCACGTCGGGCCGGCCCGACCTGCGCGGCGCCGCCCTGCTGACCGCGGCGCTGGTCGCCATCCTGCTGCCGCTGCTCGACGGCCGCCAGCAGGGCTGGCCCGCCTGGTCGTGGGCCTGCCTGGCGGCCGGGCCGGTGATACTGGCGGTGTTCGCCCGCTACCTGCGCGAGTCGGCCCGGCGCGGCGGCCATCCGCTGATCGACCCGGCGATCTTCACCGTGCGGGCGTTCCGCGCCGGGGTGACCTGCCAGCTGTTCTTCTACTGCCAGCAGGCCGCGGGCTACCTGCTCCTCGCCCTCTACCTGCAGGAAGGCCGCGGACTGAGCCCGGTCAAGTCCGGCGGGGTGTTCGCCGTCCTGGCCGTCGGCTTCCTGGTCACGTCGCTGCGCGCGCCCGCGCTCACGATCAGGTTCGGCCGCCGGGTGGTCGCCACCGGGGCGCTGGTGGCCGCGCTCGGCGACGTGCTGCTGGTGCTCGCCGTCCTGCCCGGTGCGGCCGGCGGCCCGGTCGCCGCCCTGTTCCCCGGCCTGTTCCTGCTCGGCGCCGGCCAGGGGCTGTGCCTTACCCCGCTCACCACCACCGTGCTGTCGCACGCCGACGCCGGGCGCGCCGGGTCGGTCTCCGGCGCGCTGGCGACCGCGCAGCAGGTCGGGAACGCGGTCGGCGTCGCCGTCAGCGGCGTCATCTTCTACGGCCTGCTCGGCGCCGGCCACGGGTACGGCCTGGCCTACCGGTGGAGCACGGTGGAGATGGGAGCGCTGCTCCTGGGCGTGGCCGCGCTCACCCTCCTCATCCCGCACACCGTCGAG
>Ga0210385_10002324_pt1 | contig 11499 bp, 10 predicted proteins | sample IncBWH26OmetaG_FD_160107 | JGI IMG/M metagenome (GOLD analysis project Ga0210385, IMG submission 160107) | Forest soil microbial communities from Barre Woods Harvard Forest LTER site, Petersham, Massachusetts, United States - Inc-BW-H-26-O ... | reverse complement strand
GGTTGCCGCGAGGAACTGCAACGCTATCGCCGCTTGTCTGTATTGCTCTCGCGCGTGCCCCGCGCGGTGCCCCCTTCAGATTTGGCCGTGCGCATCCGCGTCGCTGCGTCACAAGCACAGGAAACCGAAGGCTGGACGAAGCGTTGGCAGCGCATCAAGGATCGCTCGGAAATCCTGCTCGACAACGTGTTTCGTCCATTGACCGTGCCCGCAACCGGCGGCCTGTTCTCCGCCTTCATCATTTTTGTTTTCGTATTGCACATGATCGTTCCCGGCATCACCGTGCGCGCCGATCCCAATGACATTCCCACCGGCTTGCTCCAGCCCGCCGAACTCATTGCGCTTTCCGATTATCCAGAGTCGGTCGTGGCCCAAATGCAGCATCCCGACCTGGAATTGCAAAACGATGATCTTCTCGTCGACGTCACTGTGAGCGCCAACGGCCAGATGTCCAGCTACGACATTCTCTCTGGCTCTAACACGCCAAATGTTCGCCACCAGCTCGATCAGGTTCTGATCTTCTCGCGCTTCCGTCCAATGCTGAGTTTTGGCCGTCCCACAGCCGGTGGCCACGTCGTCCTCAGCTTCAGCGCCGTTCACGTACGCGGCTAATCTCCCGCGGAAATGCTCAGGGTATCTGAGCACAATAAAAAACGTTGTCACCCTGAGAGCTTGTGATTTTTTGTCGGTGCCCACATGCCGCCTCTGCATGTGGGCTCTTGGGTCACTCCGTGAAGCGCCGTGCCTTCAGGCCGGCACCCTGGGTCAGCCGTTGTAGGGCCCGCCTTCCGAGGCGGGCCGTTCTCTCGCTATTTCACAAAGACCATCTACTCGCCTGAGCCGTCATGGAGCAAACGTTGTCAACCGCAACTACCGCATTCCTGTTCCGGCGGCCAGCTGACTTTTCCCACAGCCCTGTCCGAATTTCCCCGCGCCATTTTTCCTTCCCTGGTGTTCAATAAAAGCAGGAGCTTCCCGTGGCTACTGCTTTGCGTTGTCTCACAATTGTCGTCGCCATTGTCGTTCTGGCGTTGTTCCTCACTCCCTCGTTATGCGCAGCGGTTCCGCAAACCAGTTCCGCCGACCAAACTTTGCTCAATGCTGCCAATCGCGATCGCGCCGCCGAGGGCTTACCTGCTCTACGTTGGGATCCCGCCCTGGCGACCGCCGCTCATCAACACGCCCTCCGCATGGCGCAGATGAACCAGCTCTCGCACCAGTTTCCCGGTGAGCCTCCCATGCAGGATCGCGCGCACCAGGCCGGAGCACGCTTTAGCACCATGGCCGAAAATGTCGCCCAGGGTCCTACCGTCATCGGCATCCACTCTCAATGGATGAACTCGCCACCGCACCGCGCCAACCTTCTCGACCCGGACCTGAACGCCATCGGCATCTCCGTCGTCCAGTCCGGAAACATGCTCTTCGCCGTAGAGGATTTCTCCACTTCCGTTCCTTCTCTCTCTTTAGACGAACAAGAGCAGCAGGTCGCCTCGCAACTCTCCGGACACGATCTTCACGTTACCACCGGCTCCGCCGACGCGCGCAAAACCTGCGAACTCGATCGCGGCTGGGCCGGCCCCAAACCCAACACCGTTCTTCGCTACGAAATGTCCGACATCAACCACCTCCCCGACGAAGTCACACAAAAACTTAACTCCGGTAAATACCATTCCGCCACCATAGGCGCCTGCCATTCCGCCAGCTCCTCCGAATTCACCCGCTTCCGCGTAGCTATCCTCCTATATTGAACCTTCTACCCCTCCCGACTGTCACTCTGAGCGAAGTCTTCGAAGCGCGGAATCCGTCTTCTGCGCGCCCCGCATGCCGCTGTACTTGAGTCCTGGACTTCCCGCTTAGTAGGGCCCGCTTTCCGAAGCGGGCCGTTTCCCTAAGAAAACATTCCACCTCGCCTTCCATTCCTTCCCCTAATACCCGCCATAACCATTTCCCATTTGCCTTTTCCACCGAACCCGCTACACTAACCCCATGAATTTCAGGCCTTACTCGTATTCGTGGCGATTTACGTACCGCACCTACCGGGAGCGAGGGGCCGTCGTCTAGGCAAGTCGAATTTCACCGATATTCGGCCCACTCGCAGCGAGTGGGCTTTTTTATTTTGTGCCTGCCTGCTCGCGCAGAGGGGGAAGAAGGAAAAGGACATGATCATCTCAATGAAGCTCCATGCCACCCGTCAGGAAATCGACGAAGTTTGCGGCATTGTAAAAGACTTCGGCTACAAAGTGCACTCCATCGAAGGCGAAGAGCGCGTCGTCATCGGCGTCGTCGGTGTCGGCGACGTCACCCCGTGCCTCGAATCCGTTGAAGCCATGCCGCAAGTCGAAAATGTCATGCGCATCAGCGCGCCCTACAAATTCGTTAGCAAGGAATTTCGTAAAGGCAAAACGCGCATCAAGGTGAACGGCACCGAAATCGGCGGCGACGAATTTATCGTCATCGCCGGTCCATGCTCGGTCGAAAGCGAAGACCAGATCATGCGCTCCGCGGAAGCCGTCGCCAAAGCCGGAGCCAAACTTCTGCGTGGCGGCGCGTTCAAGCCTCGCACTTCGCCCTACGATTTCCAGGGCATGGAAGAAGAAGGCCTTAAGCTGCTGCAAAAGGCCAAACAGGCTACCGGCTTGGCCATCGTCACGGAAGTCATGGGAGATCGCGACGTCGATCTAGTCGCGCATTACGCCGACGTCATGCAGGTCGGCGCGCGCAACATGCAGAATTTTATGCTCCTCAAAGCGCTAGGCAAATGTGGCCGACCGGTGCTTCTCAAGCGCGGCCTCAGCAGCAACATCAAGGAACTGCTCATGAGCGCGGAGTACATCACCGCGCACGGCAATCCCGATGTGATCCTCTGCGAGCGCGGCATCCGCACCTTTGAAACCGCCACCCGCAACACTTGCGATATTTCCGCGATCCCGGTCCTCAACGAGTTGACCCACCTGCCCATCATTCTCGATCCCAGCCACGCCACTGGCAAACGCAGCCTGGTCCCCGCTGTAGCCCGTGCCGGCGTAGCCATCGGTGCCGACGGCCTCATCATCGAAGCTCACCCCGCCCCCGAAAAAGCCATCAGCGACGGCGCCCAATCCCTCGAGCTAGGCCAATTCGCCCGCATGATGGAAGACCTGCAACCCTACATCGCCTTGTGGAAGCAATCGCGCACCAAAGAACTAGCCACCACCGCGCATTAACTTGGAGTTCGGGAGCCCTGCTCCCGCCTTACGGTCCAACCGCCGCCACAAAATGGTGGATTCTAGGTTACCCGCTTTAGTCGGGCACGCCTTCCGAGGCGGGCGGTTCTCCCATACTCACAAAATCGTCAACAGACTTCGTCCCTCCAACCCCCAGGCCATCGTCCCACCGTTACACCTCAGACCAGTATTCACCGCCCAACCGTCGCGTTACGCTTTCCCACCTTGGGCGGTGTCATCACTGCGGATAAGTGAGGTCGCCGTGTATTGCGAGCATTGTGGAATCAAAATCTTCCCCGAACGGCCAGTGTGCACTCGTTGTGGCCGCGCGCCAGCTCGCCACTTCCTCCAACTATTCAGTTTGGCCGTGCTGTTCCTCGCCGTAATTGGCAATTCCGTCGTCGGCCTCTACATCCTGCCCAAGCTGACCGCAACGCACCCGTCCATCTTTTTCTTCCGTGGCTGGCTTTGGGCAGACCGTGAAGGCTCGCTCTACGGCTGGATGCCCCTTGCCGCCGCTCTCCTGCTTTGGGAATTTTTCGTGTGGCGAAAACTCCGCAGCCTGCGCAAAACGCAGCCCGTAACTAAGGTGAAAGGCTGGGTCAGCCGCAAGATTCTCACCTTCGTTCTGGCGGCCGGCTTTGCTCCCATACTCCCTTGGTGGCTCCCCGCCAATCAGCCTTCCGACCGCACCCTGGCCGCCCTGGCGCGCTATCCTGGCCTGCCCTGCGCCGTCTCTTGGGGCGGCGTCCTCCTGGTCGCTATCGTCCTCTGCCTCAAAACCGACACCCGCGACCGCCTCCTGGGCCAAGGCAAAACCCTCTCCCTAATCAGCCTGTCTACCCTAACCCTCTTCCTCCTACTAACCCTCTTCGCCTGGCATCTCACTTAGCTGCGAATTCACACACTGGCTAATCCCTCAAACCGGCTCTCCTTTTCTCTTAGGGGGTCTCCGCTTCAGCTCCGACAATAATGTAATGTACGGCTTGGAACTAACAACTATGGACGCCTCCAGAAAGAGCGAAGCCCGGGATCGCTCCCGGGCTTCGTCTGGTTCAGGGTTCCGAAGGTTGCGCCAGGGATAGCACGCCTCCTCCGGTGGTGGGTGAATTTAGGAAGGACTAACGGGGTCACGAACAGCGTGGTTTACTGCGGGGAATCCGATCGGCGCGCGAGTAGCAATGGCACGGCTCAAAAGCTTGCGCAAGAACGCGCGTTGCGAGGGAGGCCGATGCTTCAACTCCGACAACAGCCGCCGGAAATCCGCGGTCGACAATCCCTGCGCATTGCGCCTGGTACGCATATCTGGCACGGGCAGGGTCAAGCAGTCTGTTCCGCGAAATGTAATCACCTTCGACATCGGGCCTCCCAAAAACCGCAACGGCTCGGCTGTGTTGCGGCGTCCTTCGCAATGAAGATTGCTGAATGACATGCCGCACTTTGCACCAGTCACAAAGAAACGACAATGCACGCCCGGTGAAGCATGGGTGCACCAAAGGTGAACTCAGGAGATGAGGTAAGTGATTGATCCCAGGTTAATTAACACACGAGCCATGCTGGTCCATGCCCGATCATCTTCACTCAGCGAGTTCGCTCTTAATGGTTTTGCGCCAGAACAACGAAGGCAAGCGACGAAGAAAATCGTCCAGCCTCCTTCGATATACACGACTACAGAACCGCCAAAAACTCTGCTATATTTTCTGGCTCCGGTACAGGGTATGGACTCGCAAGCTAACGCAACCGCTACGCAGAAGTTTTCCGATTTCGTGGTGGACTCTCGCGCAGGGGAACTGTTCCGCCGCGGCAAAAAGATCACCCTGCAGCACCAGCCCATGCAGGTCCTCGTGGCCCTGCTCGAAAAGCCCGGCCAGATCGTGACCCGCGAAGAGTTGCGCCAGAAAATCTGGTCGGCGGACACGTTCGTGGATTTTGAGCACAGCTTGAACACCGCAATCAAGAAACTGCGGCTGGCCCTGGGCGACCGCGCCACCAATTCCAAATTTGTAGAGACGCTGCCGAGGCGCGGCTATCGCTTTCTGGCCAAAGTGGAAGCGGGTGCGTCCGTTCCGGCGGTCCGAAGCGCGGCCAGTCCCATGGAGGGCAAGGTATTCACGTTGGTCGCTGAAGAAGGCACGGAGTGTGTCCTCGCTCCCGTGGACGGGAAATCACTGGAAGAATGGCAACGCCTGCTTGCGCTAGATGATGACGTTGGCGTTTCCATGATGATTACGGAAAAGCGCCTGCTCCTGTTGGAGGCCGGAAAAAGCGTTCGACTTCTCGCGCTCGAAGGCAGTGCGGGGTGGTGCGAAGTGCGCGTGCTCGAAGGCGAGCACTACGGCAGAATCGCTTTGTTGGGTCGCAAATCCCTAAAGCGAGAACGCGGCTCTAAACTCGATCTGTAAGAAAAATGTCTATTTCAAAGCCGAGGGCGAAGCGTTTCTGGTATTGGCCAGCTTCAACACCAAAACCTGGCCGTTCGAGTGGAAACTTCCTCCAGTCGCGGTCCTGGCCTCCTGCAGCGGATTCTTCGGTAAAAAGTGCGTCACTTCGGCTACCAGGCCGGTACTCGATAGCGTTTTTTCCACGTAATCGCGTTCCAGATCAATGTCCGGATCGATCTTGTGCGTCAGCCCGTTGTTGCGCTGATCTTTTTCAAATCCGATATCGTGCGTGGCTGCGCCAACCCACAGCGTTTGTCCATTCACCGTGAACGGGGCTTTCCAAATCCGCAGATGATTGCGAGACGCGACCACTGTGATTGGCTCCGCATGCGCCCATCCGTAATCCTGCTGCCGGTCGAACAGATACAGTGGGCTCATCGGCATGGTCAGATAAGACTCTTTGGAAAAACTCGCCAGCGCTCCCGCGAGCACCGTCATTTTCACGTCCGCGTCCACTTTCACCCATCCTGCCGTAGTGAAGACTTTCTTCATTTCGTCTTCGTTGCCGATAATCAGGAAGTTCACCATGTCTCCGGGATTGCCTGCCTTGTCGCCAAGGCGCCTGGGAATTTTCGCGAAGAGCGCGTTGTCGATTCCAGGCATGGATGAGACTTCCCGAGACACCTCGAAGGTTGTGTTGCTATCCGCGGCATACACCGTTAGTTTCACAGTGTAGGAACCGTCGCCCGTGTCGCTATTCGCCTGATTGATTCCGATGGAAAGTTTGCCGCTGATGGGCGACGTCACATCTTTGCTCGCACCGATCAGAAATGGCTGCGCGATGTCGGGGTCGCCAATCTTGCCAATCACCGCCCCGCGTCCCGCGTCATTAAATGGAAGGATCCGGATTAAATCCTTAAACCCGCGGGTCAATCCTTCCGGGCCGTTATCCGCCTTGGCATCGGAATACCGCAGCGTCCCTTCCGCCGTGAACACCACGCGTTGGCCAGGCTCCAGCGTGATCCCCGTATCGGTCCAAACCTTTGCTCCGTCCAGCGTGAAGCTCTTGGACATAATCTGTTTTGCTGCGGGCGGGACCGCGGACTGGCCGGCAACAAGGCCAGGAAGGCTGAGCCCGAAAACGGCAACTAGGAAAAACAAGTGGAAAGGGAGGAAGAAGCTGTAGCTACGCTTCATGCATGATGGTCCTTGCTGGGCGGCTTAATATTCGTAACAAAATGATTCTGGGCTTGCAAGCAACGCCACCAATACCGCGAAGTTCTCACGAGCAGGGACAACGAATATCCCGCCAGGCTCATCCATTAGATTTAGAGTACAGCAGAGCGTTCCAGGTCGCCCCAATCGAATAAGGCCCCCCAAAGACGCTTCCTTGACTCGTAGAAAGAGCGCCTGTACATTGGCTACAAGGACGCGGCAGCGTGATTCCTGAATGTCCGTATCATCCTTTGATACCGCCATCCAAGCCTCATGAACCTGCCCCGGGGCGTGCGAGCTGTTTCAGGGAACGTTCGCGCTATGCAAACAAGAGATGCCAAAGAAAATCAGCGATAAGATTTGTGTGATTCTTATGGTCGTAGCCTTTTCCGCCGGCGTTTGCCGTGCCCAGGCGCCCATCACAAGACCGAAGCCGAAGGCCGCTCCAGCGACCGCCGCAACCGTAGACACCAGTGAGGGCATGTTCGCAACCATGTGCGCACTATACGCCGCTGGCTTCGAGGGCGACATGAACCCCGACAACTGGAGCGCCTACCGCTCGCAGATGCGCGAAAAGTTGCGGGCACAAAAGGGGCCGGCTGTTGATGCGTTGAAAGAATTCTACAAGGGCCATCAATTTCGCGATCCGGCCGCGATGCTGTCCCGCTTCGTGTGGTTCGGCCTTGTTTCGGGTCCAGCACCGAAATTCCGCCCCATCCTCCGCCGCGACGAACTTCCCCCTGACGTTCTGGACCTGGAAGGATTCAGCGACATTCTTTCCAATTACTACACCGAGCAAAACATCGGGGAGTTATTTCGAAATGTCCAGCCGTTGTATGACCGGGAAATTGAGAGGCTGCACGATCCGATCGCGGATATCCTCTTCCAATCCACCACCTATCTTCGGGCGCTTGTCGATCCCTCAATGCCAAAGACGTTCAGTGTGATCGTCGAGCCGCTAGTCGGGCGTATCACCAACGTTCGGAGCTTTACGGATCACTACGCAATTATCTTGAGCGGCAACGACGAAATTCCCACGGACGTAGTGCGCCACGCCTATCTACATTTCCTGCTGGACGGCCTTCCGCTGCAATATCCCCACATCGTCGCCGTGAAGCGCCCGCTCTATGAAGTCGCTGCCAAAGCGCCGCGGCTGGAGTCCGGGCTGAAGGACGACTTTCCCTCCTGGTTTGAAGAGTGCACCGTCAGGGCCGTGGAAATTAAGCTCAAGCAAATGTCTCCCAGTGAGAAGGAAGCCGCGCTGCGCAGCAATGATGAAGACGGCTACGTTCTGGTCCGGCCGATTTTTCTGGGTTTGACTGGCTATGAAAAAGCAGAGCCCGCTTTCCGCAACTATTTTCCAGATCTTATTCGTGGAATTGATCTGAAGACGGAACAAACACGAGTTGCCGCGATTCACTTTGCCCCAGCGCAAGAAGTGACCCAAGCGAAGGGTTTGAACGGCGAAGACCTTGCTCGCAAACGAGTACACGTTTCTACATTGCCTGATGATCCCGAGGCCATTGCGGCCTTGACCGACGGCGAAAAAGAGCTGTCCCAGAAAAATCCGCGCGCCGCCGAGGCTTCTTTCAAGAGCGTTCTGGTGAAATATCCCGACCAGCCGCGCGCCTGGTATGGACTGGGCATGGTCGCCGTGTTGGATCACGATGCAGAGCGGGCCAAAGAAGTGTTTGGTCGGCTGACATCCGGGCAAACTGCCGCGAGTCAGGATCCACTGGTGATGGCGTGGTCTCATATTTATCTGGCACGAATTTTCGAGGATGAAGGGCAGTTGGAACGAGCAAAGTCGGAATACCAAGCGGTGCTGGCAGTCCAGGGAGCCCCGGAGCGCGCGCAGCAAGCGGCGCAAAAAGGATTGGGCGATCTGGATATGAGAAAGCCGTCAGAACGGCCATGATACGAATGACAAAGGAGAACGGGTTATGAAAGCAAGCAGTACTCAGTTGAGAATGGGTCTCTTCTTGGCGGCAGCGTTGCTCGCCGGTTCGGTGGCGTTTGCACAGATGCCACCTGCACAAACACCGCCGGCGCAGACTCCGCAAGGACAAACGCCTCCGGCCGCAGGCCAGGACAAATCCGCGCCGCTCACTCTGGAGGGTTCGCCCCCGCCCGTGAATGCGGAAGAGGAAGCAGCGTACAAGGCTTTCTCTGCTCTGCCGAATGATGACGCGGCGAAGAAGGAACAGTCGTCGATTGATTTCGTCCAGAAGTACCCGCAAAGCCGCTATCGCGCCGAAGTCTATAACTGGCAGGTGAAGTATTACTTCAGCGTGGGAAAGATCGACCAGATGGAGGCAGCGGCAGACAAGGAACTCGAACTAGTGCCAAACGACGCGCAAACACTGGCGATCGTGGGCTCAGCGCTGCCCCGCGCCATGAATGCCAATACTCCTGAGCCGGCAAAACGGCTGGCCAAGGCGGAACAATATTCCCAGAAGGCGCTGGATTTGCTTCCGAGTCTTCCAAAACCCCCGAACATGCCTGATGACGTGTTTGCAAAGGGAAAGGACATGGTTGCGTCGATGGCTTATAGCGGGCTCGGGCTGGTGGCCTTCCGCAGAGGCAAGTTCGCGGACGCCATTCCCAATTTCGAGAAGTCCGTTCAACTGGATCCGCAACCAGATCCGGTGAATTTCTACCTGCTGGGTATCTGCAACGAAAAAACTTCGCACTTCGATATGGCAGTGACGGACTTCACCAAGTGCTCGGAACTTCCCGGTGGATTGCAAGCGACATGCAAGACGAACATCGATGAAGCCAAGAAGCTGGGTGCGACACAGCTGAGCGCGCCGAAATAACGCCAGCCGTGCCGCGGTAATAGTAAGCAGGAGCGGAAACCATGGTCCGCGGTGAAGACGAACATCTGATGCAGCGGCTGGGTTACGAGTTCCGTGACCCAAGCCTGCTGGATCGTGCCTTGACGCACAGTTCGGCGGTGCCGGAACTGCGCGCCGCGCGCGGCGAGGACATCGCCTTCACCGGATCAGCTGTTCAGGACAATGAGCGCCTGGAGTTCTTGGGGGATGCCGTACTGGAATTGCTGACCAGCGAATATCTGTTGTCTCATTTTCCGGAATGGACGGAAGGCCAACTCTCCAAAAGCCGCGCGCGTATCGTGAATGCGCATTCCCTGGAAATCGCGGCCCGTGGGCTTGGGCTCGGAGATTATTTGCGGCTGGGACGCGGGGAAGAAAAAACCGGTGGACGCGACAAGCCCGCGCTTCTGGCCGACGCCTTCGAAGCGGTGATAGCGGCCATCTATCTCGACGGCGGCCTGGTGCCGGCGCGAGCGTTGCTGATGAAAACGGTTCTTCTACAGGCCAGCGAGGATGGCGAGCGCATATCCGAGTCTGACCGCAAGAGCGCGCTACAGGAATTTTTGCAGGGCCGCGGTGGACAGCTTGCGGAATATCGTCTTGCGGGAGAGAGCGGCCCGGATCATCAGAAGACATTTCTGGTTCAGGTGTGGGTAAAAGGCGAGTGCATGTCCAGCGCCGAGGGAAGCACGAAGAAAGAAGCGGAGCAGAAAGCGGCGCGGCAGGCGTTGGACAAACTGCGGCAAGCGGAAGTGAAGGCGAAGGAAGAGGTCGGGCCGAATGCTGGATGAGACGTTGACACCGGAAAGCGTAACGCCCGAAGAGCCTCTCGGTCAGGATCTTCCGGTACCCGTAAGGCCGGAGCCAGAGAGCTATACCCACACAAACCAGACGACCCTCTCTGAATATCTGGAATCGCTGCTGGTCACGGTGATTCTGGCTCTTTTTGGCACCAGCTTCGTTGTCCAAGCCTTCAAGATTCCATCTCAATCCATGGAGCGCACGCTGCTGGTGGGCGATCATTTGCTCGTGAACAAGTTTATTTTTGGCGGGCGTGGCGCGTGGTACGACCGGTTCCTTCCGTATCGGGAACTTCAACGAGGCGACATCATCGTTTTCAAGTTTCCGTATCAGGATCATCCGCACTTCGTAAAGCGCGTGATCGGTTTGCCGGGAGACCGTTTGAAAATTGTGGACCAGCAGGTCTATGTAAACGGCAAACCTATGGACGAGCCGTACGCGGTGCACGACCCGGCCGCGGGCTACGGAGATCCGCTCAACTACAATTTTCCTCCGGTTGGAACACAGATGTACTTGTCGTCGCTTCAGCCGGAGTGGGCTCACGATATTCCTAAACATATCCAGGGCGACGAACTGGTGGTGCCGCCTGGAAAATACTTCGCCATGGGCGACAACCGCGATCACAGCCTGGACAGCCGCTACTGGGGTTTTGTGGACCGAGACGCCATCATGGGCCGGCCGTTCCTGATCTATTGGTCCATCAACGCCAGCAGCGCGGACTACGGCAACACTACCTTTGCACAGCGGGTTCTGGGCATCTTCGACACTTTGGTTCATCTCCCCGCGCGCACGCGGTGGAACCGTATGCTGCACACTGTTCACTGAACTCGCCTTGGTTCCGCGGTACTACACTTTTCTTGCCGGGTCTGGGAGACTCCCTTCAAGATGATTCGTTTCCGCAGATATGGTGGAATCGCTGTGCTGCTGATGGCGTTGATACTTGCCGCTCAAGCAGGCGTGTCGCTTCTTGTACGAACGCATCGCATGCGGGAATACCTGATCACGCATCTGGAGAGCGCATTTGGCCGCCCGGTGCAGGCCGGCCGATTTTCCGTGCAGATC
>Ga0210385_10002322_pt1 | contig 11507 bp, 10 predicted proteins | sample IncBWH26OmetaG_FD_160107 | JGI IMG/M metagenome (GOLD analysis project Ga0210385, IMG submission 160107) | Forest soil microbial communities from Barre Woods Harvard Forest LTER site, Petersham, Massachusetts, United States - Inc-BW-H-26-O ... | reverse complement strand
ACGACATGAGCGCACGTTGAACCAGGTTCGTCTCTACGAGGACCCCTGCACCCACCGGAGTCCCAGAGGAGCCGACGGCGGCGACCAGCGAGTCTTCAAACGGCATTGCGGAGTCAGTTCTGAGGAACCCCGAGGGCTTCTAAGATTCCATCAAAAATCGGCAGCAGGACGGTTCCGACCCCTAGCGCTACCGATCCCATCCATGGCTCCCACGACGGAAAGAGTAGCCTTATGATCTCGGGCGCAATCGCCATGGTCCAAATGACGAACGCAAAAGGAGCTATCAAAGCTTGCCGCCACGCAATTTTCCGGCCCGCAGGCTTCGTTGCAAATGCAATCCAAAGAAATGTGACCGGTACGGCCAGAATTGTTATCCACAATCGGAAGCCGTCGTAATCAGCGGGAATTGCGCCCTCAACGACCTTGTATGATCCGATAACTTCAACCGGAATCCAATCGAGGATTGATCGGAACAGAGAATCCTGGTCGTTTTCCGAGACCACGATTCGTCCTTGTCGTGGAGTCTGATCTGCGCGACGAACTCGGGGCCGCAGCAAAGGCATAGATTCGAATCGATCCTCCTCGAAGAGAAGTCCGCTGACACTTTTACCACATTATATTGAAGCATCACCTCATCGTGCTTGGAGGAACCTCGACCTATAGAGTTACTCTAGTTACCCTTAGTAAGCTCAGTGCGGGAAGACGAGCCGCGCCTGGTTTAGGCAGTACCAACTCAGGAAACCATTCGCCACAACCAGGGCGATGAAGTAGTAGGCGATGCCTTGCTTCGCCTCGGCCGGGAAATCGCGCTTCCAGATGCGATAACCGGTGCCGAGCGCAACGAACAGAAACAGGTACTCATGCAGAATGATCCATAGGGTGAGGCTGACAAACAGCACCGCCCAGCGCCCCTGCTTGCCTAAGGCATACATGGCTGAGCCGCCGTCGAAGATGAAGACGGGAATCAGGTTCAGAAGATTGACCCAGCCCGCAAATTGTGCGACCGCCAGCCAGACGCGGTGGCCGGTTGACAAGTACAAGCCATAGGCCAGCAGCCCCGACAGGAAGCCGAACAACGGCCCGGCGAGCGAGATCTGCGCGCGAACGCTCGGGTCGACGCCCGCGCCGTTCCACTTGACATACGCGCCGAATCCGGGCAAGAACATGGGCAGCTCCGCGCTGAATCCGAAGCGGCGCACCATCAGGTAATGCCCCATTTCGTGCAGCAGCACGGATCCGGTAAGGCCGACAGCGAACCACCAGCCGAACAAGCTCCAGTAGAGGCCGACAAACGCCAGGATGCTCAACAGGAATTTGGCCTTTGTCAGCAGAATGAACGCTGCGGTTTTGAACTTTGCCAGCGCTGCCAACAGCACGCCGAGCGGGCCAAGGCGCTTGCTCCACGCCGTTTTCTGCGACGGCGAAAGACGGGCGTTCAACTTGTCGATTTCACGCTGTACGGACTGATGCTGCGCAGAACCCGGCGGCAGCATCTGCAACGCGGCTAGCCATTGCTGGCGCGCCGCTTCGAGCTGGCCGGTGGCGGCCAAGTGCCGCGCTCGCACCGCTGTCTCTTCCAGTTCACGAGCGTGCGTAAAGCGCCGGCACTTCGGGCATACGAGAGTCCCGGCATCGAGCGCGGCGCCGCAGTTTTCGCACATTACTCCGGGGGGTGAAGCAAAGCTCGCCAAATTTCAGTTTAGAAGGAACGGGTTGGAAACGGCCGCTTCTTCGCTTAAATCCGGCATATCGTTCGTGACCTGTGAGGCAAGAAAGACAGCCACAACAGATTCCACGCCTTCTTTGTCGTCCTCGTCAAATCGGCTGAGGCTGGCGCTATCGATATCCAGCACGCCCAGCAGCTTGCCCCAGTTCAGCAGCGGCACGACAATTTCGGAGCGGGAAGCGGTGTCGCAGAAGATGTGGCCTGGGAACGCACTCACATCGGGCACCACAATCGTCTTGCGCTGAGAGGCGGAGGCGCCGCAAACTCCCTTTCCAAACGGAATGCGCACGCAGGCCGGCTTGCCCTGGAACGGACCCAAGACCAGGCTCTCGCCCTCAGCGATATAGAAGCCCACCCAATTCACGTCCGGCAAGCTCTGAAACAGTAGCGCCGAAGTGTTGGCTGCATTTGCGATGAAGTTCTTCTCGTCTCCGAGCAGTTCTTGCAACTGTTCGCAGACATCTTGATACAGCGCATATTTGGCGCTACGCGGTTCAGTCGTTGCCAGAGAGTTCATGGCCGTTAAATATAACAGTGTAGCTCTTCCGGAATACGTCTCATTTTAGGCGCACAACGGACACCCAACGTCCTGTGCGCTCTAATTTTAAACGCGCACAACGGACACCCAACGTCCTGTGCGCTCTAATTTTAAACGCGCACAACGGACACCCAACGTCCTGTGCGCTCTAATTTTAAACGCGCACAACGGACACCCAACGTCCTGTGCGCTCTAAATGGCGTTTCGTTTGCGGCGGTAGGGGCTTGAGATGTAGCTTTTCGCTTCCAGCGCTGCTTCCGATTTGGGCGCAGCTTTCATCGTCTCGCGGTAAGCCTGAACGGCGTCCTGGTGTTTTCCCTGCAGATCGTAGACTTGCCCGAGCCGCAGCCAGGCCATCACGGCCGTGTTCAGGTCGAGTTGATCTGCGTTCTGGGTCACCCGTTTCAGATCGGTCAGCGCAGGATCCAGGTCGCCGTACCAGAACAACAGATTCGCCTTCAGATATTGAATTTTCTCCGGCGGCAAGCTGGCGTAACCAGGCGATCCGCTCTTTCGCAGACTCTCGATTTCCGCGAGCACTCGCAGCGCGTCCTGCTTATCACCCTGGTCGCTGTACATCTCGACTTCTTCGAAGCGGAACAGGTAATTGCGTGGGAATTTCTGAGCGAGCTCCTGAAGCAAAGGGATGGCACGCTGTGGCTGCCGCTCCCGGCGGTAAATGGCGGCCAGCAGGGCTTCCGCATCGTAGCGGTTGAGAACTCCGGTTTGGGCAACGAGCTGCAGTTGGCGAATGCCGTCCTCGCGATCGCCGTGAAAACCTTCGAGCGAGGCGAGAACACGCCAACCAAACGACAAGCAGCCTACGATGTATTCGTTTATTCCGAGTATCAGACGGGCATCGCTGAAATCGCGGTCGATGCGGACCACCTGCTCGTCGTCCTTACGCGCCGCGGTGATTTCGTGCAGGGAGTCGAGCCAGGCTTTTTGCACCAGAAAGAGATAATTCGCGCGCAGGCCATGCGCAACCGCCTGCGCATACAAGGCCTGGACATCGCGCGGATTCCTGGCGAGCGCATCCTGGGTGAGTTTCATGGAGTTGGCGAGGGCGTCGTTGAAGCGTGCCTTGTCTTGCGCGCTGATCTCCATGCCAGGACGGCGCAAGAACGGATTCGAACCCGTGACCAGCTGGCTTTCCAGAGCGCCATTGCGAAGCATCTCGCGCTGTAAGATACTTTGCGCCAGGTGGTTGTACAGCTCGGGATCGGCCGGATGCTGCTTCAGTTCCTGCTCGAAAACGGCGATCGCCTGGTCATATTCGTTGTTGTAGAAATGGACGAAGCCTGGATCTGTCAGCGGGTCTCTTTGGCGCGCGGGCCCAGCCAGCGCTTGGGGTTTGGGCGTTGGATCGGCAACGGCTAAGGCGGAAGCAACAGTAAGTGCAACGGCGGCGCCGATTATTGGCCTGCTGAACTGCATGGACTTTCTGGATGAGCTTGGGCGTTGCTCATTGCATTCGTTACGTTCCGCATGAACCCGGCGTACTTGGCGCGCCAGACCGGAGAGCGCCGGAAGCGAGCACGAAATTCCTCTTCGCTTAAGCGCGCAAGATCTTCCAGCCTGGGCGCGAATTCCGCCGGCTCAAACTCGGCTTGCGAGGAAACCGGGGCGCGCGCATTCCACGGGCAAACATCCTGACAGATGTCGCAGCCGAAAATATGGTTGCCGATTTGGCCTGTCAGCTCTGCGGCGATCTCGCCGCGCTTTTCGATCGTCAAGTAGGAGATGCAGAGCCGCGCATCGAGCTTCCAGCCACCGTCACTGCGCGGCACGATGGCCACCGTGGGACAGGCATCGATACAGCGCGTGCAAGTGCCACAGCGGTCCGGGGCGGCCGTGTCGGGCGCCAGTGGAATCGACAGCAGCAACTCACCCAGAAAAAACCATGATCCCTGCTGCTGATTGATCAGGCAGGTGTTCTTTCCGATCCAGCCTAGGCCGGCAGCCCGGGCGTAAGACCTTTCGAGCAGCGGCGCCGTGTCTACACATATTTTCCATTCGAACGGCTCAGCGTGAACCTCTCGAAGGCGCTGCACCAGTAGTTCCAGATCTCGCCGCAACAGATCGTGATAGTCGGCGCCCCAGGCATAGCGGGAAATCCAGCCGCGTTCTGTCGCTTCTGACTCGGGGGTATGCGGATGCGCGGTGTTGTAGAGCTTGCCGACGCATAAAATGCATTGGGCGCTCGCCAGCAGATTGCGTGGATCGCTGCGCAAATCGCCTCTCCGGTCCGTTAGGTAGGCCATTTCGCCGGCCCATCCCGCTGCGCGCCAAGTCTCAAATCGTTCGAAGTCTTCGGACGGCAAAGCAGGTGCGATTCCCGCAAGCTCAAAGCCGCAGGCGTGCGCCAATTGTTTTAGCTGTTGCGGGCTGATGGCCAAGCTTCTTGCTACCCTCTGTTTTTATTTTGCCTGTTCCATTGCTCGAATTCGAAAGCGTTTTCGTGCGCCGCGGCGAGTGCCTCGGCCTGAATGGCCTCACGCTCACTGTGCATGCGGGCGAGCACGTGGCGATCCTCGGCCCCAACGGGAGCGGAAAATCAACCCTCATCAAGACGATCACGCGCGAATGTTATCCGCTGATTCGACCCGGCACGCGCCTGCGCATTCTGGGCCGCCAGAATTGGAACATCTTCGAGCTGCGGTCGCATCTCGGCGTGGTGAGCAACGATTTGATGACGCAATGCACGCGCGACATCACGGGGCGCGAGCTTGTGCTCTCCGGATTTTTCGGCTCCATTGGCGTCTGGCCCAACCACCACGTGCTGCCCGAAATGGAGGAAACAGCGCGGCAAGCCATGGCGCGGCTCGACGCGGTGCATCTGGCGGACCGCTGGATGGACGAACTGTCTTCGGGCGAGGCGCGCCGCCTGCTTATCGCGCGGGCTCTGATCCACAATCCAGCGACGCTGCTGCTGGACGAGCCGACCACCAGCCTGGACTTGCCGGCGCTGCACGAAGTGCGCGCGCATCTGCGATCGCTCGCGGCCGGCGGAGTCGGCCTGCTGCTGGTGACGCACCACCTCGACGACATCATCCCTGAAATCGAGCGCGTGATCCTGCTACGGCAAGGGGCGGTGTTCGCCGATGGCCCCAAAGCAGAAGTTCTCACTTCCGAATGTCTGTCCGGCTTGTTCGGGATTTCAGTCGAAGTGTTCGAGCGCGATGGGTTCTATCACGCGTGGTGAGGTAGGGCGCGCGTCCAAGTAATCGCCGGCACAACGGAGCGGCCCGCCGGCATTTACTTAAGTAGATCGGGGGCGGCTCCGCCCTGTGCCGGCTATCTTCCTGCGGCGATGGTACCGGCGAGCGGGCTACTGGCGACGGCATATTCGCGCCGCGGCATGCGGCCCGCAAGAAACGCCGCCCGGCCGGCTTCCACTGCGAGTTTCATGGCATGCGCCATGCGTTCGGAGTCTTCGGCTTCGGCAATCGCCGTGTTGAGCAGCACGCCGTCGTAACCGAGCTCCATCGCGATGGCGGCGTCGGAGGCTGTTCCGACCCCTGCGTCCACAATGAGCGGGACGTCCGTAATCGCCTCGCGCAAGATCCTGAGATTGATCACATTCTGGATGCCGAGCCCGGAGCCGATGGGGGCTGCCAGCGGCATCACGGCCGCCGCACCCGCATCAATCAGCTTGCGTGCGTTCACTAGGTCGTCGCTCGTATAGGGCAGAACCACGAAGTTTTCCTTCACCAGGATTCGCGTCGCTTCCAGCAGGCCTTGGTTGTCCGGAAATAACGTTTTCTGGTCGCCGATTACTTCCAGCTTGATCCAGTTCGACAGCCCGGCCTCCTGGGCCAGCCGCGCGGTGCGCACGGCATCGTCGGCTGTGTAGCACGCCGCGGTATTCGGCAGAAGGTGAATCTTCGAGCGATCGATGTAGTCCAACTCCGATTCCTTAGAGCGGTCGCTGAGATTCACGCGGCGCACCGCGAGAGTCACCATTTCGGTTCCCGATGCCGCGTGGCACCGGGCCATCAGCGGCTTGCTGCGGTACTTCCCGGTTCCTACGAATAGGCGCGAGTGAAAGGCGCGGCCAGCGATTGTCAGAACATCGTCCATACAGACATTATCCGACCGGTGCGGTTTGAGGAACTCGCGGATAACGGGCGCGGTCCCACATAAGTCGCGCACAACGCCACCAAACCGGCTGTGCGCTCATGCTGGATCGCGCACAACGCCAGAAATCGGCTGTGCGCTCATGCGCCCCGCCCTAGGGCTTACGAGTTCCTTTACGGTCTGGCGGAGCGCATCCGCGCCCTTTGCGCATTTAAAGCGCCAGTTGCCCCTTATACTGCATTTCTCCAAGGTCGAATTTTCTCTTCACTTCGGTCTGGCCGAAGGCCACCTTGAACTCGACTTCGCGGTCAGCGGCGGAAATCGGCAAAGCGCTCTTGAGGAATCGAAAGAAATACACATCCGAGTTGCCGATTCTTCGGTAGTCGGAGTCGATCGCCTGGAGTGGCGCTTTCCCCTTCAGGTTCAGGTAGGCGCCTTGCGCCAGCGCCTTTGGATCTGAACCGCCCTCCGGGGCCGGGAGACCAACCACCGCGATGATGTAATGCGGCCGTTCGGCCGAGGCACGCGCGACCTGGTCCGGGGCCGGCGGCTTTGCTCCTGAGCGCAGTCGCAACACCGCGAGCCGAACCGGAGTCGCGCTCGCCCAGATGACCGTCAACAAAGAGGGCGGAGCCGGCGCGCCGGCGTTAGGAGTAACGGTCGAGGGGGTCGCGGCGGGGGACACGTTACGGTTGCCGTTCTGCTCCGCCGGCCCGTTGCTTCCTCCGATAGAGGGATTGCTCATGTTCGCGCCGGTAGTGGTGTTCGCGGGATTCCCGAGCGAGGCTGCGGGAGGCGAGGCGGCGCTCGATCCCGTTTCGATTACCATGACACCCGGCCTGGCGCTTGCCGGCAGCGGCATTTGCTTTGCCCAGGGCGAAGCGGTCATGACCACCTGGGCGTCTTTTTCGGTCCAGTCGGTGAAATCTTTGTTCTGCCACGCGGCGCTGCCGGCCGCCAGGCATGCCACCCCGCAGGCAAATAAAAAGAGAACTCTCGCCTTCCGACGTCGCATCGTGGTCCTCTGCTCCATCAGACTGGTGAGCCGGGGCGGAGGTGACAATATGCGTGTTATTCTTTGGGAGTCGGACCGGACAGGTGGGTGAGTGGTTAAAGCCAACAGACTGTAAATCTGTCCCTCCTTGCGAGGTACGAAGGTTCGAATCCTTCCCTGTCCACCAGAGCTTCCAATGACTTTTGACGAACGGCTTGAATTTTTCTTCCGATCCAGCGAGTCCTTGCATGCCTCCTGCCAGGAGCTTCACGCCATCACGGCCGAGCACACGCGCCAAATTGCCGAGCACACGCGCCAATTAGAGATTGACGCCCAGAATATTCGCGCTCTGGCCAACATCGCAGGGGCGCATCAAGCCCGTTTAGACGATCTGGAAGACAAGTAGACTGCTATTCTGTCCGAAGGCGCCGTTGTAGCTCAGTTGGTAGAGCGCGTCCTTGGTAAGGACGAGGTCACCGGTTCAATCCCGGTCAACGGCTCCATCGTGTCGCAAGCACTTCGGTTTAGCGGTTGAGTGCCCCGCTGCCCATCAGCGTCCCATTCAATCACTGAGATGCCCTAACTGGCGGGCGCCCTTTAAGACATTTACTGGCCACTGTCCCCAAACGGGCTTTATCGATGGGCCAGCGATATAGCGATATAGTGTTAGCGACTCTCGAAAAAGCCCGTATGCTCCGTATTGCCTTCGCCCTGATTGTTGCGGCGGAGTGTAGTCTCGCCGCTGCTGCCAACGGTGAGATCGATTTTCAGCGGCAAGTCCGGCCGATTCTCTCAGACAACTGCTTTCTCTGCCATGGCCCCGATAAAGGCACGCGCATGGTGGAGTTGCGGCTTGACATCAAGGAAGGTGCGTTCGGCGCGCGGAACAACGGGCGTGCCGTGGTGCCGGGAAAACCGGACGAGAGCCTGCTGATCAAGCGGATTTATTCGAATGATGCGGCCTTTCGGATGCCGCCTGTGTTTTCGCACAAGACGCTCACGCAGGAACAGAAGGATACGCTGCGCCGTTGGATTGAACAAGGCGCCAAGTGGAGCCAGCATTGGGCGTTCGTGCCGCCCCAGAAAGCTCCGCTTCCGGCAGTCAAGGATACCGCGTGGCCGAGGAATGAGATCGACCGTTTTGTGCTCGCGCGCATGGAGGCGAGTGGGTTAGAGCCGGCGCTGGAGGCGGACCGAAGAACGCTGATTCGCCGAGTGACCTTCGATTTGACAGGTCTGCCGCCGACGCCGCAAGAAGTGGAGGCGTTTGTCAGGGACAAGTCGCCACGAGCATATGAAAAGGTGGTGGACCGGCTGCTGGCTTCGCCGCATTACGGCGAGCATCGGGCGCACTATTGGCTGGATGCGGCGCGGTATGCGGACACCAACGGCTATCACTTCGACAACTATCGCGAGATGTGGCCGTATCGCGACTGGGTCATCCGGGCATTCAACCAGAACATGCCGTTCGACCGGTTCACGGTGGAGCAGCTAGCGGGCGATTTGCTGCCCAACGCGAGCTTGGACCAAAAAGTCGCTTCGGGTTTTCAGCGCTGCAGCGAGACTACCGACGAGGGCGGGGCGATTTTGCCTGAAGTGGAGGCGATGATCGCGAAGGATCGCGCGGACACGCTGGGAACCGTATTCATGGGCTTGACGGTAGGCTGCGCGACCTGCCACGACCATAAGTTCGATCCGATTTCGCAGAGGGATTACTACTCGCTCACGGCGTTTTTCCGGAACACGACGCAGCCGATCATGGACATGAATATAAAGGACACGCCACCTGCGATTCATGTGCCCTTGGATGCGGATCGGAGCAAGTGGGAGCAACTGACGGCGCGGCAGACGGCGCTGCAGCAGAGCTTTGCCGGCGAGCGCGAACGGGCTTTGCGGACAATTGCTGCGTGGCTGGATGGCGTAAGAGCGGCGGCGGGTTCGTACGCGCCTGCTACGGAAGCGGCGGCGGTGAATATGGCGAGCTTGACGCCGTCCGCGGAAGTGGAACAGACGATGGCCGCCCCGGCGGAGACCACGGGATTGCGCTTCAAAAAGGAAGGGAGTGCGCGCGTGCCCGCGGTCGCGGGAATTGATTCGCTAAAGCCGTTCACGGTTGCGGCGTGGATCTATTTCCCGGATACGAATGACGGAACCGTCGCAAGCCAATACGAGGTGGTCTCGGAGGCGAAGGACGGCAACAAGACCCGCAAGGGGTGGTCGCTGAAGATCGACAAAGGAAATCTCGGGTTGTACGCGCACGCGCCAACGATTTACTTTAGCGGCGTGGACGGGAAGGGAATTAGCGCGCGCCCGATTCCGCAGTATGAATTCAAGCCGAATACGTGGTTTCATCTGGTGATTGCGTACGACGGTAGCGGCTACACGCGCGGCATCAACATGTATGTCAACGGCGAGCCGGTGGTGGTTGTAGGACGGCCCGAAGACATCGCGCGCCTCACGACGTCGATGGCAACGAATGCGCCCATCACGTTTGGGCACGATGGCGACAAAGAGTTTTTCGAAGGCGGCGGCATAGCGGATTTTCGCGTACTGAACAGGGTGGCGGGGCCGCAGGACGCCAAGTTGCTGTTTTTGGCCAGCCGGGCGAGCGCGGCGGCGCGGAAGCAGACGGATCAGCTTTCGAGCGGCGAGAAGGAGGTGCTGGCGGAGCTCTACACGACAGCACTGAACCCGGCGACGGCGGCGCTGATGAGCGAGATCCGGCAGAACGATGCGGCCTTGTGGGAGATTCAACGGCGGTCGGCGACGACGCTGATCATGCAGGAGCGGACGGACAGCCAACCGACGGCCCACGTGCTGTACCGCGGCCAATATGACCAGATGCGCGCCGAAGTTCACGCGAACACGCCCAGCGTGCTGCCGCCCATGACGCAAGCTATGCCGCGTAACCGGCTGGGGCTGGCAATGTGGGTGGTCGACCCGGGGAATCCCTTGACCGCGCGGGTGACGGTGAATCGGTTCTGGCAGGAGCTTTACGGTACCGGAATAGTGAAGACGGCTGAGGATTTCGGCTCGCAGGGAGAGCCGCCGAGCCATCCGGAACTACTGGACTGGCTGGCGGTGGATTTTCGCGATTCGGGCTGGGACGTCAAGCGGATGTTCAAGCTGATGGTCATGTCGGCCACCTACCGGCAGTCGGCTGCGAGCACGCCGCAAAAGATGAGTGTGGATCCGCAGAACCGGTTGCTGGCGCGTGGGCCAAGATTCCGCATGGACGCGGAGATGATCCGCGATATGGCGTTGGCGGCGAGCGGCTTGCTGCGGCCGGCGATTGGCGGGCCCAGCGTTAAGCCGTATCAGCCATCGGCAATTTGGGAAACGGTCGCGATGGAACAGAGCAATACGCGCTTCTATCAGCAGGATTCGGGCGATAGCTTGTACCGGCGGAGTTTGTACACCTTCTGGAAGCGGGCTGCACCGCCGTCGTCGATGGACATCTTCAATGCGCCGTCGCGCGAGAGCTGCATTGTGCGGCGTGAGCGGACAAATTCGCCGCTACAAGCGCTGGTGACGATGAACGATGTGCAGTTTGTCGAGGCGGCGCGCGTGCTGGCGCAAAATGCGATGAAAAGCGACAAGCGCGTTGATCGAGAGCTTGCTTATCTCTCGGAACGCCTGCTGGCACGGCCGCTGGACAAAGAAGAAGAGGCTGTGCTGACGAAGTCCTATGCGGCTTTTCTGGTGTATTACATGAGTGCGCCGCAGGACGCCTCGAAGCTGTTGAAGGTGGGGGCCTCACCGGCGGACCCGGTGCTGGCGCAGCCGAAGTTCGCGGCACTGGCAATGGTCGCGAACGAGTTGCTGAACCTGGATGAAACCTTGACCAAATAGGAGGCTGAACGAATGGACCCAATCCGAGAGAGCGTGCTGACCGAGACGAGGCGGCAACTGCTGTCTCGCGGGACGCGGGGTTTGGGTGCGCTGGCGTTATACACGCTGTTGGAGCGGCAGGCTGCCGCAGCAACGGAAAAGAAGGAGGTGGGCGGCCTGCCGGGTTTGCCGCACTTCGCGCCTAAGGCGAAGCGTGCCATCTATCTGCACATGCTAGGGGCGCCGCCGCAGATGGACACATTCGACTATAAGCCGCGGATGGCCGACTGGTTCGACAAAGATCTGCCGGATTCGGTGAGGCAAGGACAGCGGCTGAC
>Ga0210385_10002321_pt1 | contig 11507 bp, 11 predicted proteins | sample IncBWH26OmetaG_FD_160107 | JGI IMG/M metagenome (GOLD analysis project Ga0210385, IMG submission 160107) | Forest soil microbial communities from Barre Woods Harvard Forest LTER site, Petersham, Massachusetts, United States - Inc-BW-H-26-O ... | reverse complement strand
GGGGTAGACCTCCTCGGCGGCGGGCGCGAATAGGAGGTCTGCACCAGCAGCGCCAGCCAGCTCGCGGTCGCGCTCCTCCTGGCGGGGATAGCGATCGAGGTCAGCGTGCTCGTTGAACTGCGCAGGGTTCACGAACAGAGACACGACAACGACGTCGCAGTCGGCGCGCGCACGGTCGATCAATGAGAGGTGGCCGGCGTGCAGCGCCCCCATAGTCGGCACCAGGCCAATCGCGCGACCAGCTCTGCGCTCCGACTCAAGCGACGTTCGCATCTCGTCAACGGAACGCAAAACCCTCATAGTCATCGGACCGATCCCCGTGTGGGCTCGGACACGGGCTCGGCGTGAATAGCAGGCCGCATGCCCATCACAGGCTCAATGCCCGTACGAGGCCCGCAAGCCATTTCTAGCGCAGGCCCAATCGATGTGGAGATCGAAAAGCTCATCTGGCTCGGTCCAGTTCCCAGGGGGATACCGGTCGCGACTGGGTTAAGCATACCGCGCAAGCGCGCCGGTGACTACCATCCGCAGCTGTGTCTTCGGCGGAGATCGATCAGCGACGCGAGGCCCTCAAGCAGGTCTTCGCTCAGGCAAGCGTATGCACGCGCTGCCAGGAGCTGGCCGCCACGCGCAAGAGCGTCGTTTTCGGAGCCGGGAATGCAAACGCCGAGCTGATGTTCGTAGGCGAGGCGCCGGGAGCCAGCGAGGACGAGCAGGGACTGCCGTTCGTCGGTCGCGCGGGCAAGCTGCTGGAGACGCTGCTCAAAGAGATCGGCCTGGAGCGCAAGGACGTCTTTATTGCCAACGTCCTAAAGTGCCGCCCTCCCGGTAACCGCGATCCACTGCCGGTCGAGATCGAGAACTGCCGCGAGTACCTGTACCGGCAGGTCGAGCTGATCCAGCCGCGCGTGATCTGCTCGCTGGGCAACTTCTCCACAAAGCTGCTCAGGGACGACCCGACCGGGATCACGCGCCTGCACGGCAAGCCGCAAGAGCTGACGCTCGGTAGACGTACGGTGCGGCTCTATCCGATCTTTCATCCCGCCGCAGCCTTGTACACCCCGCGCATGCTCGAGACGCTGCGCGAGGACTTCGCGCGCCTGCCGGAGTTGCTGGCGCAACCCGAGCCGCCCCAGCCGATGGAGGGAGAGGCTGAAGCGCTTGCGCAGGCGGCAGCCGCGAGGGAGCAATCGGAGGCTGGTACCGCCAAGTCGCCAGATGCGGCGTTGGCGGATGCGACATCGCCGGCTCGGGAGTCGGCCGGGGGGAGATTGGCGGACGGGAAGTCGGCCAGGGGAGAGGAGTCAGCCGGAACCGTGGATCAGCTCGGTCTCTTCTAGCGACGATCGGACTGTCAAACGAGCCGCTCGAATCGGATCGCAGGGATAAAGCTCCCAAATTGGGTGGCTTTTGGGCGGCAGCAGGGCATCCAGATCGGCGCGGCGTTCGTATATGGAGGTGAAAGGGCTCGTGCGACCGTTCAAGCAGGCGGGACGGTCTGCCGATACCGAGTACATCCATCCTCCCAAGCACCACGGCCGGCTCGCGATTCTCCTCTCCCGCGAGCCGGCCGTTTTTTGTCAGCGCTAGCTGGCGCGATCGTCAGCTGGTTCGCGTTCGCGGATGCCGGCATTGGTTGGACTAGTCTTCTCTCGTGGCGACACGCATCGTCGAGACCTCGGATTCGCGCCAAACCGAGGCGCTGGGCGCCGAGCTTGCGGCTGCCCTGAAGCCGGGCGACGTCGTGCTCGTGCGCGGCGAGCTGGGGGCGGGCAAGACCACGCTCGTGCGCGGCGCGGCGAAAGCCTTGGGGGTTGGCGAGGAGGTGACGAGCCCAACCTTCTCGATCGCCCACCGCTATCAGGGCTCGGACGTGAGCGTCTCGCACCTGGATCTCTATCGCCTGGCGGGCCTCGCGCAGGAGGAGCCCGATCTGCTCGATGACTATCTTGCCCCGGATGCGATCGCGTTCGTGGAGTGGCCCGAGGAGGCGGTCCCAGAGTTGCGCGACGCGTGTCTGTTGGTGACGTTGACCCACGAGGGCGCCGATCGCAGGCGCATCGAAGTGTGCGAGCTGGGCGAGCGCGCAAGCGACGCGCCGGCGGGGCGAGCCGACGGGCCAACAGGACAGGCCGGCAATGCGTCAGACGAAGCACGGGCAAACGCGGTGTCTGAGGTCACGCGGTGATCGTGCTCGGGCTCGACACGGCAACGCCGGCGACGGTCGTCGGCTTGCGGCTTGCGGACGGGCGCACGCTACAAGCACGCGACGACCCAGACGCGCGGCAGCGCCCGGGCCACGCCACGCGGCTGTTGCCGCTCGCGAACGAGTTGCTTGACGAGGCGCATGTCGACTGGTCCGAGCTGGAGCGGATCGCGGTCGGCGTCGGCCCAGGGACGTTCACGGGTCTGCGCATCGGGATCGCCACGGCACGAGGCTTGGCGCAGTCGCTCGATGTGGAGCTGGTCGGCGTGTCGAGCCTGCGCGCGCTTGCCCACGGCGTAGACCAGGAGGCGCGGCGAGTCTTGGCTGCGATCGACGCGCGCCGCGGCGAGGTCTTCGTCGCGGCCTATGACGCCGGCCAAGAGTTGATCGTCCCACAGGCCGTCTCTCCAGATGGGATGGCTGAGCTGCTGGAGAGCGCGGCAATGGACACGCAAGCCGAGCAGTGGCTAGCGCTGGGCGACGGGGCCATTCTCTACCGCGAAGCTTTCGAGCGAGCAGGCGTGCGCGTCGCTGACGACAGCTCCGAGCATCACCGAATCCAGGCGCATGCGATCTGCGAGTTGGGCGAGCAAGCTCCCGAGAGCGCGGAGGCGGTCTTGCCCGACTACCGCCGCCGCCCGGACGCGGAGATTGCGCTGGAAGGAGCCCAGGTTTGATGGCGGCGTCGCCAGTCGAGATCGCGCTACGGCCGTGCCCGTCGATTGCCGAGGGAGTGCAGGCGCACGCCGCTATCGCTAAGACCGAAGGAGCGCGACCCTGATGTGCGCTTCGCTGGCCGGCCCCACGACAGAGGGTTCGTTCTCGGTTGACATACGCGGTCTCACCTATGCCGACCTACCGCGCGTGATCGCGATCGAGCGTCGAGCATTCCCGACGCCGTGGTCGCTGGCGATGTTCGTGCTCGAGCTGTCCAAGTCCTCGGGCGTCTGTCTGGCCGCGCTGCACGAAGAACGGCTGGTCGGCTATCTGATCTGCTCGCGCTACGACACGGTGTGGCACGTGATGAACGTCGCGGTAGACGTCGAGCACCAGCACAGGGGCGTCGCCTCGGCCCTGCTCGGCGAGCTGTACGAGCGAGTGCAAGACGACAGCGCCCGCTTCACGCTGGAGGTTCGCCGCTCCAACGGCGTGGCGATTCATCTCTACGAACGCGAAGGCTTCCGTGCCGCGGGCTTGCGCCGACGCTACTACCAGGACAACGGCGAGGACGCCCTGGTCATGTGGCGCACGCCGGCGACGCTGGCGGGCTCGTTCGACGACGTGCCAAACCCGGGCCCGGTGTGAGGCAGATGGCAAGGGGAGTATTCATGGACGCGTGCACGATCGTCGCGTGCGCGAGCGTTGCCTGTAAGGGCGCCGTACACGCGAGATGTGCCATTTCAGGCGGGCGCGGGCGATGACGATCCTCGCACTGGAGACCAGTTGCGACGACACCTGTGCGGCCGTCGTCGCCGAGGACGGGACGATCCGCTCGAACGTGATCTCCTCACAGCTTGCGCACGAGCGCTTCGGTGGAGTGGTGCCGGAGATCGCCTCGCGCCACCACCTGGAGCTGATCGACCTCGTCGTCCAGCGCGCTCTTGCAGAGGCGGGCACGACGCTGGACGAGGTGGAGTTGGTAGCCGCGACACAGGGCCCAGGCTTGATCGGAGCATTGCTCGTCGGCTTCTCGAGCGCCAAGGCCATTGCGGCGGCACGCCATCTGCCATTCGCGGCGATCGACCATCTGCAAGGCCACGTATCGGCCAATTTCCTCGTGTTCGAGGACGAGGATGCGTTCGAGCCGCCCTTCCTCTGCCTGATCGCCAGCGGTGGCCATACGCTGCTGGCTCACGTGCAAGAGCACGAAGGCTTCCAGACGCTCGGCCGCACGCTCGACGACGCCGCGGGCGAGGCGTTCGACAAGGGTGCAAGGATGCTGGGCCTGGGCTTTCCAGGAGGCCCTGCGCTGCAGCGCCTGGCGGCCGATGGCGATCCGGAGGCGTTCGAGTTCCCGACCTCCGGCTCGCGCTCACGGGGAGGACGCGGTGCAACGCGTGCCTTCGGTCGCAGCCTCGACTTCTCCTTCGCGGGCCTGAAGACGTCGCTGCTCTACAAGCTGCGCGAACTGGAGGACACCGAGCGTCGCGACCGCAAGGCCGATCTGGCGGCTTCTTACCAGGCCGCGATCGTCGAGCACCTGATCGTGCGCACCGAGGAAGCGCTGGTTCTGACAGGCCTGGATCGGCTGGCAGTCGGCGGTGGTGTCGCGGCCAACGGCGAGCTGCGCCGACGCTTGCGAGAGCTGGGGGTAAGCGTGCGCGTGCCGCCATCTGTCCTATGCACCGACAACGCCGCGATGATCGCCAGCGCCGCACGCTTCGCGCCGGCGCTGGCATACCCCGATTATCTGGGTCTCGACGCCTACGCGACAGGCGAGCGTCCGTGCTGAGAAGGGACGGATCGAGAGAGGGCGCAAGGGCGGGAATGCTTCGCCAGAGCGAGTCGGGTGTGTCGCAAAAAGCGTCATGCCCCCTGCGCGCGCTGGGAGCATGGGAGTTTCGATGAAGGTCGTCACCCTCTACGGCAAGCCGGACTGCCACCTCTGTGAGGAGGCGCAGGATGTCCTGCGGAGATTGAGCTCAGAGCTCGGGTTCGAGTTGTCGGAGGTTGACATAACCACCGACGAGGCCCTGCATCGAGATTATTTCGAGCGTATCCCGGTCGGTGCGTTGGGCGATGAGGAGCTGTTCGAATACTTCGTCGACGAGGGTGCTCTGCGGCAGCGCATGCAGGCCATCCTCTAGAGTCAGAAGCGATGGCTTACAACGAGTTGAGCACTCCGGTGAGCACGATCCACGACGGCGATACGCTCGCCGGCGAGCGGCTCTCCCTCGGAGTCGCCGCACGGCTGTCGCGCTACCTGCAGGTACTGACTCAGGCAAAGAAGATGGGCAAGGAGACGATCTCCTCGCAAGAGCTCTCCGACTACACCCACGTCAACTCCACCCAGATCCGCCGTGACCTGTCGGGATTCGGCAAGTTCGGCAAGCGCGGAGTCGGCTACAACGTCGAGTCGCTCGTCTCGCAGATTCGCAAGATCCTGCGCACGGCAGGACAGCACAACATCGCGCTGCTGGGCGCTGGGCACCTCGGCAAGGCAATCGCCTCCTCGGACATCTTCGCCGACCACGGCTTCAGGGTCGTGGCGATCTTCGACGTGGATGAGACGAAGGTCGGCAGCAACCTCGGCAGTCAAACGGTTCGTCACACCAGCGAACTGCACCAAGTCGTGGAAGACGAGGAAATCGTGGTGGGCGTACTCGCGGTCCCCACGCGCGCCGCTCAGGGCCTGGCAGACGAGTTGGTCGATGCCGGCGTGAAGATCATCTTCAACTATTCCGAGTCGCTCCTGGCGGTTCCGCCCGAGGTGACCGTCCACACTTCGAGTCCAGCGGTCGATTTGCTCTACGCGCTCTACTTCTACTTGACCTGATTCCCGGGTTCGATGGTGGCACGCCCACCTGACCTTGGGCCCGGCGCGTCTGCACCTCACACTAATTTCTCCCCCTCCCACATCGGCAAGCTTCATAGGCTCACCTGAATGACCAGCAAAGACCTCGATAAAGCAGTTGACACGTTCGCGCAATCGACCAACCTCACGGTCGGCATCGAGGAGGAGTTCGCGATCCTCGAGCCGACCACGCTGGACATGGTCCCGCGCTTCGAGCACTTGCGTGCCCGCGCGAGCGAGCGTGACCCGCTGCTGGCAAGCGCGATCACGGGCGAGCTGATCTCCTCGGAGATCGAGATCGTCTCCGGCCGCGGCGAGAACCTCGCCGACGCGCTCAGCCTTCAGCGCGAGCGCCGCCGACGGCTGTTCGCCTTGGCAGGCGAAGAGAGCGCCGCGTTGGGAGCTACGGGAACCCATCCGTGGGCCGACTATCGCGAGCAGCCGATCATCGACACCGAGCACTACCGACGCGTCGAGCAGGGCCTGAAGTACGTCGCCTGGCGCAACAACACCTTCAGCCTGCACGTGCACGTCGGTATCAACGACATCGACCGCGCCGTGCGCGTCTGCGACCGATTGCGACCGGTGCTGCCGCTGCTGCTGGCGGTCTCCGCCAACTCGCCTTACTTGGACGGACGCGACTCGGGCCTGCATTCGGCGCGCACACAAAGCTTCACGCGCAACTTCCCGCGCTGCGGAATCCCGGATGCGTTCGGTGGCTGGCAGGCGTATCGCCGGTACATCGAGTTCCTGCTGCGGACAAGCTCGATCGTGGAGTTCACGCAGGTGTGGTGGTCGGTGCGCCCGCACTTCGAGTTCGGAACGGTTGAGGTGCGAATCTGCGACGCGCAAAGCACGGCGGGCGAGTCAGAGGCGTTGGCCGGCTTGATCGTGGCGTGTGTGGCCCAAGCTGCTCGAGACTTGGACGAGGGCGTGCCGTTCGCCGACCCGCCGCCACGCCTGATCGAGGAGAACATGTGGCGTGCGATCCGCTTTGGGCTCGACGGCAAGATGGTGGACCTCGAGCGCGCGGAGGAGTACCCGGCCACGGAGATCGTCGAGCGCTTGGCTACGTGGACCGAGCCGGTGCGCGAGGAGATGGCGATCGAGTTGGCGTTCCCCGAGCGCAACGGAGCACAGCGCCAGAGAGCGACGATCGACGCGGGAGCAAGCCGCGAGGAGGTATTCGCGGCCTCGGTACGCGAGACAAGACAGACCTATTCCCAGGAGGTGACGGTGTGAGCAGCGAGCAACAGCCCCAGTCGAGCGCAGCGAGTGCGCAGGGGGGACCGGGCGGGCCGACCAGCCAGGCGCAGCCAAGCGAGGACGAGCTGCGAGCGGCCTACGAAGCCGAGCTGAACCGCATCACGAGCGCCGAGATGATCATCCAGACGACGGTCTCGCTGATCAACATCGCCGGTCGCCGTCTCGGGCTGGCGCCGGCTGGCGCCGGGGGCGACCCTTCCGCGGCGCCCGGAAGCGAACGCGACTTGGAGCAGGTGCGCGACGCGATCGACGGTGCCGGCGCACTGATGCCGATCCTCGAGCGGCGCATGCCAGGCGAGCTGGCCCCGCTGCGCGATGCGATCGCCCAACTGCAAGTCGCCTATGCGCGCGAGGCGCAGAGCTCCACGAGCCCCGCGAGTGCGAGCACGTCCTCCGCGTCTTCCAGCACGTCGTCGACCTCGCGCCCCCCTGAGGCCGCGAAAGAGCCCGATGAGCCCACCGAGGCCGATCGGCAGTCTGGCCCGGGGCCGGCCCAGTCGAGTGGCAGGCTGTGGGTGCCCGGCAGCTGAGCGCTGCGCAGGCGAGGCGCTCCGGGCCGGCTGGGCTGGTGTCGATGTGGTCCGAAAAGGGGAATGCCCCCCGCGCGCGCGGGGGGGCATCGTGCTGTGGGCATGACCTCGACCGGTCTTCCGCCGCGACCTTGACCGCCTTCCGCTGGCGCAAACGATAGACTGCGCCCGCCTTTACGCCGGGTCGTGCGCTCCTAGGGAGTGGCCCGTGCGACAACTGTGCGCGCGAATCTCCTCGCGCGGCACCTAACCAGACCGCGGAGGATTTCTGTTGAGTAGCTTTCTGACGAACCATGGGGTCGTCGTTGCCCTTGTGTGCGCCGCCTGTGCTGTGGCGTACGGCCTCGTGACCACCCGCGCTCTGCTCGCGCTCTCGCCGGGCAACGAGCGGATGCAAAGCATCTCACTCGCGGTCCAGCAGGGCGCTCGTGCCTACCTGAACCGCCAGTACACCACGATCGCGATTGTCGGCGTGGTGATTTTCGTGGCGCTGATCTTCATCCAGAACATCGCCGTAGCCTGCGGCTTCGCGATCGGCGGAATCCTCTCCGGTTCGGCCGGCTACATCGGCATGAACGTGTCGGTGCGCGCCAACGCCCGCGTCGCCGAGGCCGCTCGCGGCGGAGTATCGCCGGCGCTGCGTGTCGCCTTCCAGGGCGGCGCGATCACGGGCATGCTCGTGGCGGGTCTCGCCCTGATGGGCCTGGCCGGCTACTACGGCCTGCTCACGGCGGTCTTCAACGACAGCCAGAAGACAGCCGTGGACGCGCTGATCGGGCTCGGTTTCGGCGGTTCGTTGATCTCCGTGTTCGCCAGGCTGGGCGGCGGCATCTTCACGAAGGCGGCCGACGTCGGCGCCGACATCGTCGGCAAGATCGAGGCCGGCATCCCCGAGGACGACCCGCGCAACCCGGCGGTTATCGCCGACAACGTGGGCGACAACGTCGGCGACTGCGCCGGCATGGCGGCCGACCTGTTCGAGACCTATGCCGTGACGGCAGTGGCAGTGATGCTGCTGGGCGTGCTCACCTTCCACGAGGCCACGCGCGTGGTCATGTATCCGCTGGTCCTCGGCGGGGTCGCGATCATCGCCTCGATCATCGGCACGTTCGCCGTGCGCTCGAAGGCCGGCAACGTCGAGCGCGCGCTCTACCAGGGCCTGGTCGTCTCGGGGATCATCGCCGCGGCGGCATTCGCGCCGATCACTTACTGGCTGATGAAAGACCTGACCTTCAGCCAGGTCGGCAACGTCGTCAACCCGCCCTCCTGGGGCAAGTTCTACCTGTGTGCGCTGATCGGCATCGGCGTGACGGCGCTGCTGTTCTTCATCACCGACTACTACACCTCGACGCGCTTCTCGCCCGTCAAGAAGACCGCGAAGGCGTCGGTCACCGGGCACGCCACCAACATCATCCAGGGCTTCGGCTCAGGCCTGCAGGCAACGGCTCTGCCGGCGATCGTGCTGGTGCTCGGCATCCTCGGCGCCTGGAAGCTCGCCGGCGGCGGGACCACGGGCATCTACGGCATCGGCGTGGCGGTCATGGGCCAGCTGTCGCTGACCGGCCTGATCGTGGCACTCGACGCGTTCGGCCCGATCACCGACAACGCCGGCGGTATCGCCGAGATGGCCGAGTTGCCCGAGGACGTGCGCAACGTGACCGATCCGCTGGACGCGGTCGGCAACACCACGAAGGCGGTTACAAAGGGTTACGCAATCGGTTCGGCCGTACTTGCCGCAATCGTTCTGTTTGCCGGCTTCCAGCAGGAGTTGGCGGACAAGTCGAACGGCAACTTCATCACCTTCGGCATCAACGAACCGCCCGTGCTGATCGGGCTTTTGCTCGGCGGCATGATGGTGTGCCTGTTCGCCTCGCTCTCGATGGAGGCGGTAGGTCGTGCCGGTGGCGCCGTGGTCGAGGAGGTCCGCCGCCAGTTCCGCGAGCACCCGGGGATCATGGAGGGCACCGAAGAGCCCGACTACGCCACGTGTGTAGACATCGTCACGCGAACGGCTCAACGCGAGATGATCCTGCCCGCAATGCTGCCGATCGCGCTGCCGGTGATCGTGGGCCTGATCGACCAGAAGGCACTCGGCGGCTTGTTGATCGGCGTGATCGTCGTCGGCTTCTTCTTCGCGGTCATGATGACCGCGGGCGGTGGCGCCTGGGACAACGCCAAGAAGCTGATCGAGGACGGCGCCTTCGGCGGCAAGGGCTCTGAGGCCCACGCCGCCTCGATCACGGGCGACACGGTCGGCGACCCGTTCAAGGACACGGCGGGGCCCGCGATCAACCCGATGATCAAGGTCGCGAACATTGTCGCCATCCTGATCATCCCGCTGATCACCTGAGATTCACGGAGTACTGTCGCGAGGCACGAGCGATTCGCTTGCACGCTCAAATGCCTCGCGGCAGCACTTCCATGCCGCCAATGGTCCTAAGCTCACGAGAGAGATGAGATGACGGGCAGGCAGCTACATCGCGCCGGCACCACTGTGCTGTCACTGGCGATGGTCGCGATCGGCATCGCGCTCATAGTCGAGGCGCTTCTCAGCGAAGGCCCTCTCAGCATTCGTGTGCTGCTCGGGGTGCTGTTCATCGTCGCCGGCTCGGGCCGCGTATACGTGGACGTCAGGCGAGGTCGCGGAGCATGAGCACGCCTGAGGGACGGAACCCAGGCGCCCCAAAGCCAGGCGCGCCTGAAGCGGCGAACGGTGCGCAAGCGGACGGTACGCCTCTATCCGAGGGCGTGCAGGCCTCGCAGCGCCGCGCGGCGCGCATGCGCACCGTCGAGCTGGGCGCGGGCGCACGCACGACGCTGCGACACGGCCTCGGCTCGCCGATCCTGTTCGCGATCGTCTACACCTCACTGGCGAGCGCGATCTTCTTCTCGCTCGGGGTCGTGACCGACCATGCGGCCGGCTTGACCCCGGTCGTGTTTCTGATCGCCGCGATCATGTTCGGGCTGACGGCGATGACCTACGTGGAGGGCGCCTCGCTGCACCAGGAACCGGGGGGCTCGACCGTCTTCGCGCGCTACGCCTTCAACGAGCTCGTGAGCTTCGTCGCGGGCTGGGCGATGCTGCTCGACTACGTCATCCTGATCGCCGTCACCGCGTTCGCCGCGACCCAGTATCTGCGCGTTTTCTGGGCCCCATTGGGCCACTACACAGAGTCTCTGCTGCTGGCGTTGGCGATCATCGCGTTCGTCGTGTTCACCAACGTGCGCGGCTTTCACTGGCGTCGCGAATATCGCATCGTTGTGATCGTGCTCGGTGCCCTGTTGCTAGAGCTGATCATGATCGCGATCGGACTCGTCGAGTTTCTCGACCCCCAGCGGCTGATCGACCAGGTCCATCTTGGCAGCGCGCCGACCTGGGCGGGCCTCGTGTTTGCGCTCACGATCACCACGATCGCCTTCACCTGCGTGGAGTCGGCGTCCGGTCTGGCGGGCGAGGTCAGGGTCGGGCGCGGCGCGTTGCGGCGGCTGATTGGGAGCGGGACGGTGACTGTGGTCGTCACCTACGTGGGCGTGGCGATCGTCGCGGTCCTGGCGTTCCCGCTGGCAGCGGGCGGCGTGCCCGGACACCATTTCTCCGACGCCCCAGTGCTCGACATCATGGAACAGTTGCATCCGCACTGGCTCTCGCAAGCGATGACCTATGCGATCGGCGCTACTGCTGGGCTCACCTTGGTGGCTGCGGCCGACTCGGCGATGCTCGGCCTCTCACGGCTGGCCTACTCGCTGTCGGTGAATCGCCAGATCCCGAGCGGGCTGGGTCGTCTGCACGCGCAGCGCTCGACTCCCTATGTGCTGATCCTGCTCGCCGGCGTGATCGCCGCCGGACTGGTCGTCCCTGAGAGCCTCACGTTCCTCGTCGGCACCTACGCGTTCGGGGCGATGCTGGCGTTCACGATCGCCCATGCCTCGGTCGTCAAGATGCGCTACAGCGAGCCTGATCGCGAGCGTTTGTATCGCACGCCGTTCTCGG
>Ga0210385_10002320_pt1 | contig 11508 bp, 11 predicted proteins | sample IncBWH26OmetaG_FD_160107 | JGI IMG/M metagenome (GOLD analysis project Ga0210385, IMG submission 160107) | Forest soil microbial communities from Barre Woods Harvard Forest LTER site, Petersham, Massachusetts, United States - Inc-BW-H-26-O ... | reverse complement strand
CGGTTGAGGATCAACCCGCTAGCGGTGACGATAGCGTTGCTGTTTTGGGGCGCAGTCTGGGGCGCGGTGGGGCTGGTGCTGGCGATTCCGATTACGGGTGCGATCAAGATTGTGTTCGATCACGTCGAGTCGATGAAGCCTTATGCGGATTGGCTGGGAGAATGAACGTCGCTCGTCGTCGGGCGCCAGTCGCTGGCAAGATCAAAAGTCAGAAGCCCGGCCGAAACAGCCGGGCTTCTGTCTTTCTACTCCGTCTTTCGTCTGAGGGGGTCGCCCCGTTAGGCGGCCACGGATCTCTTGTTGCGTCCTTCTCCGGTAGTCACAGGTTGCGCAACCTTGCGAACCAGGAAGGGCTGAAGATTCTGTTCCCCGCCAGCCCACTCGATGCTGCTGATTGAGTGTCCGGGTTGGCAGGTAACGAAATAGCGTTCTCCAGTCGGGCTGGTTACTTCAAACTTGCCTTGCTCGCCCTGAAGAGCTTCGGCAATGTCAAAGGTCGTTATGCTATCGTTCAACTTCATGGGGACCTCCTACAGTCTCCAACAGCGTTACTGGTTGAGGTTGTCCCCCCTAGGGAAGGTATTCACTTATTTTAGAACGTCGAGCTCGAGCGGATATGCGTTTGTCAAAAAAACTCCATTCCTGTCTACAGCGTTCACTGTAGGATGTGTTCGCTGTTTTGAGGGCATCTGCCTTCGTCGAGTCCGGAGCGACGGCGATCTTGCAGACCCTGTACTCTCGAAAGCTTCCTTCAGCCGGGGTTTTGTTGCACTGTAATTTAATAAGAAAGAGAACATCCGAGCCAGGATCTTGCGCACGCTGATCACGTTGTTTTTGATGGCAGTTCTTGCCGCCGGAGGGATTGCGGGTTGGGTGGTGTATGTCCCGATTACGCCGCCGGCCAATACTTCTTTATTGTTGCGGCCCGGCTTCTCGACGCGCCGGATTGCAGCGGAATTGAAGAAGGAGGGCGTCATCCGCAGCGAGATTGCCTTTGTTGCCTGGCATATTGCGCATCCCAAGCCGTCGCTCAAGGCTGGGGAATATCGGTTCGAGCGCGGCGCTTCGCTTCCCCAGGTGTACGGCCGGATCGGGCGGGGCGATATTTACTTCCACGTAGTCACCATTCCCGAGGGATACACGATGTTCGACATTGCCAAGGCGATGGAGGACGCGGGGCTGGGGTCGGCGGGGGATTTCCTGCAGATTACCGAAACGCAGACGAATTTAATCTCCGATATTGCACCCCAAGCCACGTCGCTCGAGGGATACCTGTTTCCCAATACTTACCAGTTCACGCGCACGCAGAGCCGGGAGGAGATGGCGGCGGCGATGGTGCATCAATTTAGGCTTGTTGCACAGCAGATCGGACTGGGCGTTGGTTCGAACTCGGATGTATCCAGGATTGTGACCATGGCATCGATCGTGGAAAAGGAGACGGCGGCGCCGGAGGAACGTCCGATGGTGGCCAGTGTTTACTACAACCGGCTGGCGCAGAACATGGCGCTGGATGCGGATCCAAGTGTGATCTATGCGGAGTTGCTGGCGGGAACCTACACGGGCGCTCTGCATCATGCCGACATGGCGGTCAACTCGCCTTACAACACCTATCGCTTCCCCGGATTGCCGCCGGGGCCGATTGGGAATCCGGGAAAAAGCTCTCTGGAAGCGGCGTTGCACCCGGACGAATCCAAGTTTCTGTACTTTGTGAGTGACGGCAATGGGCATCACCGCTTTGCGCGGAGCCTTGAAGAGCACAACAAGAACGTGGCGGCATACCGCCGTGCCATGAACCCCGGGGCTGTGAACCAATCGCCCGCCCGCGATAAACACTGAACCCTCGACTGCCTTATACTAATCAGATCATTATGCGGAGCGAGTTTTCCCAGGTACAGACATAGGAATGGATCGTCCTCATTTGCGTTTGTTTTGGCTCTTATTCCTGGCGGCGGCCACGTTTCCGTTGGGTGGGTGTTTGTTTCGGACCCGGCCAGCCGATCGTCAATTCTCTAACCGACCGTTGAAGACGGCGAGCAAGCAGGAACTGCTCGACTACGTCAATGCGCAGGCCGCGAAGATTCAATCGCTGCAGGCGACGGTGGATATCGACTCTTCGTCGGGAAACCAGAAAACCGGGCAGATCACCGATTACAAGGAGATTCGCGGCTACGTATTGGCGCGCAAGCCAGCGATGCTGCGCATGAAGGGCCTGATGCCGGTGGTGCGAAATACGGCCTTTGACATGGTGAGCAACGGGCAGGAATTCAAGGTCTGGGTGCCTCCGACGAACAAGTTTGTGGTGGGTGAAAACGATGCTCCATATGATCCGGCAAAGCGGCTGGAGAACATGCGGCCACAGTATATTTACGATGCACTGCTGATTCCGGCAGTCGGACCGGACGACGTGGAAATTCCCTTTCTGGAGAACGGCTACGAAACCGTGCTGGACTCGAAGAAGCATCGCGTGGAGCAGCCGGATTACGAGTTGGCCGTCCTGCGCAAAGGGCCGCAGGGGTGGTTTCTGTCGCGGCGGATCGAGTTCAGCCGCACGGACCTGTTGCCGCATCGACAGAGGATTTACGACCAGGAGGGCAACGTCGAAACCGACGCCCGTTACCAGGACTACAAAGATTGGGCGGGTACCAGCTTTCCAGGCACGATTGGGATCGAACGGCCGCGAGAGAATTACGACATAACCCTGAACATGGTGAAGTTGGAAATTAATAAACCGCTGACCGACGACCAGTTCGCTCTGGAAGAGCCGCAGGGCGCGGAGGTGGTGCGTCTCGGGAAGTCAGCCCCACCGCCCCCACCGCCGGCAAAGATGCCAGATGGCCAGAGCAAGTAGCCGGGGGGCGGGCAGGCTGAATCGGTTGGATAAACAGGCATGATGAATCGGATGATCGTCGGGAACCTGGTACACCGGCCGGTGCGATCGATGATCAGCATGGTGGCGGTGGCGCTCGAAGTCACCCTGATTCTGCTGATTGTTGGTTTGTGCATGGGCATGCTGCAGGACCAGCAGTCGCGGGCAGCCGGTATCGGGGCGGACGTTATTGTGATGCCTCCGGGATCGTCTTTCATTGCAGGACTCACGGGAAGTCCGATACCGATCAAGGTGGCTGACATTCTCTCTAAACTGCCGCATGTGGTGAAGGCAGCCCCCGTGATCACGCATGTGTCGACCGCCGGGACGCTGGAGATCATTACCGGAATCGATTTGAAGAGCTACGAAGGTCTGTCGGGCGGTTTCCAATATTTGGCCGGCGGGCCTTTTCAGGGTCCGAACGATGCGATTGTCGACGATCTGTTTGCGCAGGCCAAGCAGGCAAAAGTCGGGGACACAATTGACGTCCTCAATACCCCATTTCGCATTTGCGGCATTGTCGAACACGGCAAGGGCGGTCGCAAGTTTCTTCCCCTCAGCACGATGCAGGACCTTACCGGGGCCAGGGACAAGGCCAATACGATCTATCTCAAACTCGACGATCCGGCGAATGCAGACGCGGTGGTGAATGAGATCAAGCAAGTGCCGGGCATGGAACGCTATGTGGCGAGTTCGATGGCCACCTATCTTTCCATGATGACGCCAACGAAATATCCCTACCTGTCGACATTTCTGCGGGTGGTGATCTGGATTTCGGTGGTGATCGGAGTGCTGGTGATCTTTCAGGCGATGTATGCCGCAGTGATGGAACGGACGCGGGAAATCGGGATCTTGAAATCGATGGGCGCGTCAAAAGCGTATATCGTGAATGTGGTGCTGCGGGAAACAGTGCTGCTTGCCCTGGGTGGAATCGTGCTGGGGGTAGCTTTCAGTCTGACGGCACGTGCCGTTCTGGCGCACAAATTGCCATTGCTGCAGGTGATTGTGTCCAAGGGATGGATTGCGCGGGCGACTTTGATCGCGATCGCCAGTGCGTTGGCGGGCGCTCTATATCCGGCGTTCAAAGCGGCGCAGAAAGATCCGATCGACGCGCTGGCATACGAATAGAGACGGCGCGGCTCCAGGGGTTTCGCTTTTACTTCGCTGACCGTTAGGGCATTTTCCGCCGCCGCAATTTTCCTGATAATATTTCCTCGCAAATCACCAGAGAATACACGATACTGCCGGTGAAACGGTGCGTGCTATAATTCGCGCGCCACTCCACGAAAGCATTTTGCGGTTTCGCGCGGCAAGCTGTCCTAATTCAAATATTCAGGAGGGGATATGCGCTACGAAGATCCGACTTTGTACGGTCGGGACGATGAGACGGATGAGTTTGGTGACAGCGGCGCCTATGGTGAGTCGCTGGAAGAGGACCTCGAAGAAGAGGAAGAAGAGGAAGAAGAACCGGTTTTGATCGAAGAGGACGACGAGATTGCCGTTCCGGCGATACGGGAACCGGTAGCGGCGCCCGCTCCGGCCGCTCCGTCGGGAGGCGGTGGGGCTCCGAAGAAGAAAGCGCCGGCCAAGAAGAAAGCGCCCGCCAAGAAAAAGAAGGCGGCGAAGAAACCAGCGAAGAAGGTTGCCAAGAAAAAGCCAGCCAAAAAAGCGGCGAAGAAAAAACCGGCAAAGAAGGCAGCCAAGAAAAAGCCAGCCAAGAAAGCTGCGAAGAAAAAGGCTGCGCGCAAGAAAGGCCGACGCTAGCCGGTCTTGCAGATTCTGTTATACATGATGACGGAAGCCTGTTTCTCCACGGGCTTCCGCCGTCACACCAATATTCCTTTCACCAGTGTTTGTCCCGCCGGTCGCAGCATGTTTCCAGAAATCACGCTCGGCTGGCGATGGCCGGGGTGTTCGCGGCGCAGAATTCTTCCCTCAATACGGCGCTCAAAAGAATGAACGTGAGTAACATGCCACGAGTGCCTGGAGTACTGCGCCGCAGGATCCGGGGTCCATTCAGTTACTCCACTCGAGCGATTCGATACAGTAAATCAGCCATTTTCGCTTAGTAAGTCCTGTAATTAGCAGCCGTGCGTTCTGATTGCCAACAAAACGGTTTCGGCAACATCTTGGCTTGGACTTATAACTAACGGCATGGCTCGATTGTGCACTTGTGCCGGGTTGCGATTCACGGTATCTAATGCGCATGGGGTTCCATTCCGATGGAGCGACTAAGGGGCCGAGTCAGGGGGTAAGTGGGTGATGGAGATTCCGGAGACGCATCCATTGCAGCAGCTGTTTCTCGAACTGGTGGGCCGTCATTATGCCGAGGAGCTTGGGATTCGCGATCCGCAGGTGGTGAGCTATGTCGCGCATCTGCTGGCGGAATTTTGCGATGCGGAACAGTTGCTGAGAATCCGCGATGCGTCAGGGAAACCGCTGAACGATGTCGGCGAGATGCTGATCGAATCGGACCCGGTCTACGGTCCGGCGCCTTCGTTTGACAGGGAACGGCAGGTGCGCAAGCACATTGGCGATTACACGCTGTTCTATGCGGGCATGTTTCCAGAGAGCATCAATCACTACCGGCTGCGGCGGCAGCGGGTCGAGGGGTTTGTCGATTGGGTGAGGGCCGGCAAAGAGAGCTACTACATCGTGTCGAAGTTCGAGCACTTCGAGTACGCAAAGGTGGCGCCGCTGTTCGCGCAACTTTCACAGAAGTTCGAAGATTGCGTATATGGATTGAATCTGGTGAAGAACGAACTTGAGGTGATGCAGCATCCAATCGCGCGGAGAACGAACGAATTGCTGATGTAGATTGTCATTTTAGCGGCGGTGTCGTCTTAACGGAATCCGCGCCGGACTAGACGGGGCAACCCTTCTACCTCGGCACCATTCGCCGGCCACGGATCTCGAATTTTCCTTCAATTACAATCTTGATTGCTTCGGTATATGCGATGTGTTCCTGCTCGAGAATTCTTGCCGCCAGGGTGGGTTCGTCGTCGGTATCGAGCACGGGCACACTCTTTTGCACAATGATGGCGCCGTGATCAAGTTCTTCATCCACAAAATGCACAGTGCAACCCGTCACTTTCACGCCATAGGCGAAGGCCTGTTCGTGGGCCTCGAGGCCGGGGAATGCGGGCAGCAGCGAAGGATGAATGTTAAGAATTTTTCCTGAAAATTGTTGCACGAACCAGGGCGAGAGCAGGCGCATGTAGCCGGCCAAGCAGATCAGATCGACTTTGTTATCGCGCAGCGCAGAGACGACCGCGCGGTCGTGTTCTTCGCGCGGTGTGCCTTTCGACGGAATGACGAGCGCGTTGAGGCCGCGCTGGCGGGCGATTTCAAGTCCGGGAGCATCGGCGCGGTTCGAGATGACGACAGCCACGCGGGCGTTGGGTATGCGGCCGGCCGCAATGCTATCGGCTATGGCGACAAAATTGGAGCCGCGTCCGGAGAGTAAGATGCCGAGGTTTTTCATGAACTGACATTATTCACCACGATGGCGAGGGTGTGCGGAGAAAATCGTAAGGAAGACAAAAAATCAGCTGAACACGACTTTGCGATCGCCTTTGACAATGCGGCCTACGCTGTAAAACTTTTCTCCAGCGCGTTCCAGAAGAGTTTGTGCTTTCTTGAACTTCTTGGCGGGAACTACGATCAACATCCCCAGGCCCATGTTGAAAGTGCGGAGCATTTCTTCTTCAGCGACATTGCCGAGCGTCTGGAGATGTTCGAAGATAGGCAAGACCGGCCATGTGCCGAGCTCGATCACGGCGGAAGTGCCTTTGGGCAGCACGCGAGGGAGGTTCTCGGTAATGCCGCCGCCGGTAATGTGTGCCAGGGCGGCCACGCATTCGCCAGCAATCAACTTGCGAATGACCGGCCAATAGCTGCGGTGGGTGCGCATGAGCTCATTGCCGACTTTGTTCTTGATCTCGCTGACGAAAGTTTCAGGAGAATAGTCGGCGACTTCAAAAAGCAATTTGCGCGCGAGAGAGTAACCATTAGTGTGCAGGCCGTTTGAGGGCAATCCGAGAACGCAATCGCCTACCTGCACATCTTTGCCGCTGATGATCTGGTCGCGTTCGACTACACCGACGATGAATCCGGCGAGGTCGTACTCGCCCTCGGGATAAAAGCCCGGCATTTCGGCGGTCTCACCGCCGATCAAGGCGCAGCCGTTATGTTTGCAGGCTTCGGCGAGGCCTCCCACGATTTTTTCGGCAACTTCCGGGTCGAGCTTGCCGGTAGCGAGATAATCCATAAAAAACAATGGCGCGGCGCCCTGTACGGCGATGTCGTTCACGCAATGGTTCACCAGGTCGCCGCCAATGGTGTGGTGCACGTTCATCTCAAAGGCGATCTTTAATTTTGTGCCGACGCCATCCACGCTCGAAACGAGCACCGGGTCCAGATATTTCTTGTCGACGGAGAACAGGCCACCGAATCCGCCAATCTCGCTCAGCACGCCTTTGGTAAAAGTCTTGTGGGCCAGATACTTGATGCGCTGCTTGGTTTTGTTACCGCGGTCGATGCTGACACCGGCATCGGCGTAGGTAACGGGCGCGCTTTGGAGGTTGGGTTTCTGGGCCACTTTTCAAGTCCGCTAATGGTGAGGAGAGATCGCGCGTGCCTCCGAACCAGAGGAAGCATTTGAGACGCAACAAATTCTAGCACGTCTGGAGATGGCTCTGGCCTCGGGACAGGGTGAGTGAGGCGCGGAGAGCTATAATGCTTGTCCAATCGATTTCTCCGGAGACAGACATGCGAATTCTGGCAATTTTTCTTTTCGCCGCGATGACGATTCCGTTTGCAGCGGCGCAACAAAGTCAATCCCAGGACACGACCACCGACACGACAAAACAAGCTGCGGCGAAGAAGGACAAAAAGCAAACTACGCCTGCTGCGGCTCCAGATAAGACTGCGGAAAACGGCAAGCCCACGGAGGCGCCGAAGGCCGACGCCGGCGAGGCTACCGACAAGGAAGAACATTACGATGTGACGGAAGTTCCGCCGGTGATTACGCATCACCAGATTTCCGTTGGCGGCCGGACTCTTAGCTACACAGCGACGACGGGCAGGCTTCCGATTAAGAGAGAAGATGGCAAGACGGAAGCGGAAATGTTTTTCGTGGCCTACACTCTCGACGGACAAGATGCGGGGAAACGGCCGCTGACGTTCGCGTTCAACGGAGGCCCAGGCTCAGCTTCGGTATGGCTGCACATGGGCGCGCTCGGACCGAAACGCGTGGTGTTACAACCGAACGGCTTTATGCCGGCTGCGCCTTACCGGTTGGAGGACAATCCTGACACGCTGCTCGACCGCAGCGACATCGTGATGGTGGATGCGATGGCGACTGGATATTCGCGGGCAGCGAATGCGGAACTGACGAAGAAGTTTTTGGGCCTGACGGGCGACGTGCAGGCGTTCGGCGAGTTTATCCGGCTATATCTGTCGCGCTACGATCGGTGGAACTCTCCGTTGTTTCTGCTGGGAGAAAGTTACGGAACGACACGCGCTGCCGGTATCGCCGGGTATTTGGCCGATCACGGCATCGCCTTTAATGGCGTGACTCTACTTTCGATGGCGGTTGATTTCCAGACGCTGGAGTGGAACAAGTCGAACGACCTGCCATACCTGTTGCTGTTGCCGACCTTCAACATGATCGCCGGTTACCATCACAAACTGGCGCCCGATCTCACTCAGGATATGGCAAAGACGCGCGACGAAGTCGTGCGTTGGGCGAGCAACGATTATGCGCTTGCTCTGGGCAAAGGCGATGCGCTGACGCCGGACGAGCGTCGCAAGGTGGTCGAGCAGTTATCGCGCTATCTCGGGCTGCGTCCGGAAGTGATCGAAGCGCACAATCTGCGCATTGACGTTCCGACTTTCAGTCATGAGTTGCTGCTGGATCAGAAGCTGATTACCGGACGTCTGGATGGACGCTTCAGCAGCCCGAATCCCGACGAAAACCAGTTTTTCTACGATCCGACAGGCGCAGCCATTTTGCCGCCGTACACCTCGGCATTTAATAATTACTTGCGGACCGAACTGAATTACAAGTCCGACGCGCCTTATCGAGTCTTTGCATATGATCAGCCGGGCTTCCGCACCTGGGATTGGGGCAATGCCGAACAAGGATTTCCCAGCACGGCGGGCGGATTACGATCGGCGATGATTAAAAATCCTTATATGAAGATTCTCGTGATGGAAGGCTACTACGACTTAGCCACGCCGTTTGCCGCGGCTAACTGGACCATGGATCATCTGGATCTCGGACCGCAATTCCGCCAGAATATTTCATTTGCGACTTATGGCGCGGGGCACATGGTGTATATCGATCGCGCCGAACACGACAAGATGAAGAAAGATCTGGTCGACTTCATGGAGAAGTGCCTGCCCAAGTAATTTTCGACGGTCAACGGTTCGTTTGGCGGCTGCGCGTGTGTTCTAATGCTCAGCGTTCAGCACTTAGATCATGCGGGTCGCCGTCATCTTCGGGTTAGGGACTGGATCGGCAGACCTGGCTCCATTTCAGTCGCATTCATCCAGCGAGTGGCTGCAGGGACTGCCTGCCTCTGCCAAGGACGCCGACGCCGTCGTGATTTTTGGCGGGGACGGCACGATTCATCGTCATCTGCAGGCGCTGGTGCGGCTGCAACTTCCTGTGCTGATCGTTCCGGCGGGCAGTGGGAACGATTTTGCCCGGGCGCTGAAATTACGCTCGACGCGAGACTCGCTGCGCACGTGGCGTGATTTTGAGATTGGGAAAGTCAAGGCGCGGGCCATTGATCTTGGTGTGATCGTCCCGTCGGCTGAACCCGACCGCACGCACTATTTTTGCACCGTCGCAGGATGCGGCCTCGATTCTGCCGTGGCTGGGCGCGCTAATCGGATGCCACGGTGGTTACGTGGGCATGGCGGTTATGCGCTGGCTCTGTTGCCGCTGCTGTTCAATTTTCCGGCTTGCTCCATGAGTTTGACTGAGTTCGACGGCGAAGGACGATGCGCGGCCGGAAAGCCCACGTTGCTGGCGGCATTCGCTAACGCGCAATATTACGGCGACGGGATGCGGATCGCTCCGCAAGCGGACTTTAAGGATGGCAAGCTCGACATCTGCCGCATCTCGACAATGAATCCCTTCAAACTGCTTTGTATGTTCCCGACGGTGTATTTCGGACGCCACCTACTTTCGTCCACCGTCGAGTATTCGAAGGCGGAGCGGGTGCGAGTGGAAACGGAAACGCCAATTGAGATTTACGCCGATGGAGAGTTTGTCTGCGAAACACCGGCCGAGATTTCGGTTGCGGCGGGAGCGCTGCGAGTGATTATGCCCTCATGATAGGCGAGCAACCTCAATGCAGGCGTCCGTATTTCGCATCGAGTGCGAGATTTAATTCGAGTACGTTGACCCGTGGCTCGCCCAGAAATCCCCATTGCCGATTTTGAAAGTGATCGCGGACAAGTTGCACGATTTCACTTTCCGGAATCCTGCGTTCCAATGACACACGATGAATCTGGAATTGCGCTGCGGCCGGCGTAATATCAGGATCGAGTCCCGAGCCCGATGTTGTGACCAGGTCGATAGGGACAGGAACATTCGGGTTCTCTGCTTGCAGTTTGGCAATGTCTCCATTGACGCGGGTAATCAGCTGCGCGTTGGTTGGTCCCAAGTTAGAACCTCCCGAGGCGGTGGCGTCGTAGCCTGCGGCGCCCGCTGCCGAGGGGCGCGAATGGAAGTATCCAGGCCCGGAAAAGGGCTGGCCAATCAGGCGCGAACCGGCTACTGCTCCACCGCTTGCGTAAATCAGGTTGCCATTGGCTTGCTGGGGGAAAATCAACTGGGCGAGGCCGGTCACCAGCAAAGGATAGAGAATTCCGAGCAACACGGTGGTTGCGATTGTCATGAGTACGGCGGTGATCAGGTTTCGCTTCATAAATTCCTAGACCAGCTTGATGCCGGTTACGAACATGTCAATCAGCTTGATGCCGATGAACGGAACCACCAAGCCGCCGAATCCATAAACAAGCAGGTTTTGACGGAGCAGAGACTCGGCGCTCATGGCCTTGTAAGCTACCCCTCGCAGCGCCAGCGGAATCAGCGCGATGATAATGAGCGCGTTGAAAATGACCGCGGAAAGAATTGCCGATTGCGGGGTCTGCAAATGCATCACGTTCAGCGCATTGAGCACGGGAAAAGTTCCGGCAAACATTGCGGGAATGATGGCAAAATATTTGGCCACGTCGTTGGCGATGGAAAAGGTGGTGAGCGCTCCACGGGTCATGAGCAACTGCTTGCCTATGGCGACGACCTCGATGAGCTTGGTGGGATTCGAGTCGAGATCGACCATGTTGCCAGCTTCTTTCGCCGCCTGCGTGCCGGTGTTCATGGCGACGCCGACATCGGCCTGAGCGAGGGCGGGCGCGTCATTGGTGCCGTCGCCTGTCATGGCGACGAGTTTGCCGGCAGCCTGCTCGCGACGGATCAAATCCATTTTGTCTTTCGGCGTGGCTTCGGCGAGAAAATCGTCGACGCCGGCCTCGCGTGCGATTGCCGCCGCGGTCAGCGGATTGTCGCCGGTGATCATGACGGTCTTGATCCCCATGGCGCGCAATTGATTGAAGCGTTCGCGCAT
>Ga0210385_10002319_pt1 | contig 11512 bp, 10 predicted proteins | sample IncBWH26OmetaG_FD_160107 | JGI IMG/M metagenome (GOLD analysis project Ga0210385, IMG submission 160107) | Forest soil microbial communities from Barre Woods Harvard Forest LTER site, Petersham, Massachusetts, United States - Inc-BW-H-26-O ... | reverse complement strand
GCGCAACAAGATGACGGGCCATCATCATCAACAGCACTGTAATACGCGAGCCCTGCTCCAGGGCCGTTCCAGGGTCTAGCCGGATGACTACTAGTCAACATGCTTGGCTCTGCAGACGCTCATCTAGCAAATCAAGCCTTCAAAGAGGCAGTCTAAGAAAGGAGGCTCGCAAGCGAGCCTCCTTCGGACCTACTACTTCAACGCGATGAAGATAGTGACTGCGAGCAGCGCGGCCTGGATCGCTAGACCCAGCAGGCGCGCGAAGCGCTCCTCTTTCATACGTCCTCTCAAACAAAGGAAGTGATTCGCCGTTGGGCTGTGAGCTTGTAAGTTTGAAAGTTAACGTGTAAAAAGTGTGCGTCTGCAGTGCGTGAGTTAAAGAATTACAGAATTTGAAGAAAGCCTTCGGCTGCCCTATCCTACCACAATAACCGGGAAATGTTACGCCAGGAACCTCGCTCGCCTAACCCAATCTGGGGTGTCGGGAAAACACATGGGGTCCGGGCCGCCGAACCTAAAGCGGCATGTGAACGGGGCTTGCGCTCTCGCCCGGGGAGACCAGTCCGTGGGAAAGCGAAACGGCCGCCTAGCGGTGCATCGTGTCAGAGCTGGCAAGCGGCCGTCCAGTGTCTACTTAAATGTCTACTTAGCACTTGCATCAGACTGCATCAGCCCGCACCCGTAAATAGAAGAAATCGCCGATCTATGGGGTTTTTTCGGAGAGCTTGCAGTCATCTGCAGTCGGGGCAAGGGGTTCGATTCCCGTTGGCGCTACCAAATAAAACGCCCGATTTTTCGGGTGTTTTCGTTTTTGGCGCGGCTTGCTGGCCAACAAACGCATTCCTGCTGTAATCGGTTGAACAGGCGGTGGGACCGCTTCGGCCGTTATTTATTGCGTGCCTGATCGACGACTTCGTCAACGGCGGAGATGACGGCGGAAGGATGGTTTAATTGGATCGCATGGGCCGAACCGGCAACGACGAAGTGCGCACCGACCAGGGATAATCGAGCAATGTGATCCTCAGCCTCGTCTTTCGCGACCCATTCCGCGCGCTGAGCGGCAACCGAAATCGGGCCATCGCCGTCGATGTCGCCTTGTTGCGAGTCCGTGAGAACGATGATCGGTAGATTGCCGTACGGATGCTCCGCCGCACGAACCTCGTCTGCGCCTATCTGCGAAGCCTTAAGCTCTAGCTCCTCGTCTTTCCAAACCGACGTTCGGGCCATGTGTTCGCCCTGTACTTCTGCAACGGCGCACGCTGCCGGCGAAATCGCCGGACAGCCGGCTGCACGTAGACGCGCGCGATACGCTGGAATACCGCCCAAAAAGAACGCACATGTTCCACGCGTGACATTGACCGCGCAATTATCGTACTGCTTGTACCAATCGTTTATCTGCTGGTCGTACCATTGACGCGATTTATGCATGACCGACGTAACGATGCTCGCGTCGTAGTCGTCAGGTTCGAACTCCGAGTCCGGATCGACCTCGACAAGGCCTACGACCTCAGCCGGATAGCGGTACTGATACAGGCGCGTATAAAGCCCGCCGCTCGACCATCCCACGAGCACGTACGGTGGCGCGACGCCGGCGTTCGTCAGCAGGGTGTGCAAATCGCCGACGATTGCTGCCGCGTCCCGCGGAGCGCCGGCGGGATCGCTGAAGCCGAGTCCGGCTCGATCGTATGCTTAAACTCTCGTCGTTCGCGAAATGGCGGGCTGCACTAAGCGCCACGCGGTCGAATCAGCGACGAGTCCCGCCTCGAGGATCACCGTCGGCGATCCCGTTCCGGTGCAGATCAGGTTCAACCGGCGACCGCCGATATCGACCAGCCGTTGAGGATGAAGATACCAATTGACGTTGTAGGGCGCTGGTGTGCGCGGGTGAGCTGCCGCAACTTGCGTCAGCACGATCGCGCTCATGACTGCGGCGCGAAACACGCACCGAAGTGCGTTCACGTGCGTCTGGCGATCTGATAGATAGCGGCGCCACTGCACATCGCCGGGATGACCCCCCAAAGTAAAATCCAGGCCACAAGCGGCGCTTGCGAACCCGGATGGCCCGCGACGGCTGGAATAACAAAGCAGAGAACCAAGAACAGCGCGGTCCAAAATGCCACCCGCAGGCCGTCGGTCCGAACAAGTAGCGCAAGGATCGCACCAAAAACAACGGCGATCATCCAGTGAAGGCCAAACCACAGCCAGTGTGGACCTTGGCCCACACCTTCGAATACCGTCTGCACCGCCGTATCGATCGCCAGCATTGCAAGGAGTACAGCGAGCGCGATGAGTGCGACGCCGACGCGCCGAGGCGCGGATGCGTTCGATCGGGAGTACGAGAGCAGTGACGGTATCGAACGCAGCGTTTGCGCCCAATACCTGCGATTCGCGGCCTTCGTCCCGCGCAACGATGCGATGCGAAGGTATTCCTCATGCAGATCGCCGGCGACGATCTCGTAGTCGCTCGCCGGAGCGATAACTGCGACAAGTGCTTGCGCGAGGGCGGGCGGCTTCACGCGGTCGCGTCCCGTAGCGACACCCCTGAGTGCAGTCGTTCCAGCGTGTTTCGCGCATGTTTGAGCGCCGAAATACCGTCCGCCTCAACCTTGAAGTGCCGTTTGGCTTTGCCGCCGCGCTCAGCGGTTGGCTCGCCGATCCACGACGAGACCAATCGCTTACGCTCGAGACGCTCGAGCGTCGCGTGGACCGCGCCGATCGCTGGAGAGCGACCCGTGACGTGCTCTATTTCAGCGCGAATCGTCGCGCCATATGCGCCTTCGCCCAAACGGAGGACCGTCAGAAGAACAATATGCTCGAACTCGCCGAGATACTCACCCTTCGCCATAATATCGACATTGTAGATAATATTAGCGGTTCTGTCAAACGGTAACGTGAACCGGGACGCCGTTGAGGGCGGCGTTGCCGGTCAACGCGTCAACGTCGTCCCCGATGATTTCGTTATAGTTCGCGCGCGCGAAGCCGTGCGGCAAGCACACGACGCCGCGCATAAGGTCAGGCGTCGGCTCGATCGCCACAGCGATGCTGCCGGTTTGAGTCGTGAGATTGACCTTTGCACCGCTCGCGACGCCGTGCGCGCGCGCGTCTTCCTCGTTCATGAGCAGCACGCAGGGATCCGCACCGCGGTTCAAGCGCTTGAGGTCGTTCATCCATGAATTGTTCGTGCGCAGCGAGCGGCGCCCGATCAAGACGAATTCGGGTTGCGGTCCGCCAAGTTGCGCTTCGAGCCGGTCGACGTCGGCGCCAAAAGGTGGGGGAACCAAATCAATGCGTCCATTCGCCGTCAGCAGCCGCTGCGGCATGCACGGCTCCATCGGCCCGTAGTCGATGCCGTGCGGATGGGAGAGCAGCGCGTCGATACTCGTTGCGCGTGGGCCCGCTTGCAAGCCGGCCTCGAGGCGTTCGTTGGGATGGGTGAGTGTTTTGCCACGCAGACGCAGTGCGAGTTCGGCAAAGATCTGCCAGTCGTAACGCTGCGTCGAATCAATCTCGAACACCGCGCGGTTCATGCGTGCCGTGTTTCGTACCGCGAAGTGATGGAAGACGACGTCGTAGTGATCGGTTTCCAGTCCGGTCGCCGGCGGAAGGAGCACGTGCGCGTAACGCGTCGTCTCGTTGATGTAGGGATCGATCGAAACCATGAAGTCGAGTCGCGCGAGCGCTTGCGCGAGGCGGCCGCCGTTCGGGGTTGAGAGCACGGGATTGCCGGCGACGGTCACGAGCGCGCGGATCTGGCCTTCGCCCGGCGTTTCCATCTCTTCGAGCAGCGTCGCGACCGGCAGCTCGCCGTTGAATTCGGGATAGTTGCGCACGCGTGAGTGCCAACGCCCCTCGTGGATGTCGCCAGGCTTGCTGCCGAGCAACATGTCGTAGGCAGGCGTCGGCCACATCGCGCCACCGGGTTCGTCGAGGTTGCCGGTGACGGCATTGAGCACGTTCACCAGCCATTGGCACAGCCCGCCGAAGGCTTGCGTGGAGAGTCCGACGCGTCCGTAGACGACTGCGCGCGGCGCGGCGCTAAATGCGCGTGCGAGCGAACGCAGGGTTTCGGCGGAGATCCCGGTGTGCGTGCAGACGCGCTCCGGGGAAAAGCGCGCGGCGATGTCGCGCAATCGCGCGAGACCGTCGTATCGACCGGCGAGCCGTCCCAGGCGTTCGCGGCGTTCTTCGAAGATGACGTGAATCAGCGCGAGCAGGACGAATGCGTCGGCTCCCGGCCGCACGAAATGATGCTCGTGCGCGGCTTTGGCCGTTTCATTGCGCCGAGGATCGATGACGACGACGCGCCCGCCCCGATCGCCAATCGCTCGCAAGCGCTCGCGCATACCGGGCGCGGTCATGATACTGCCGTTGCTGACCAGCGGGTTTGCGCCCATGATCAAAAAGAAATCGGTGCGATCGACGTCGGGCACCGGCAGGAGCATCGGGTGGCCAAACATATGCGTGGCCGCGACGTGATGCGGTAATTGATCGACGCTGGTTGCGCTGAAGCGGTTGCGTGTGCGCAGTAACCGAAGGAAGCCACTCGAGCTGAGCAACGAGCCGCTGTTGTGCACGGTAGGATTGCCGAGGTACGTTGCGATCGCGTCGGCGCCGAGTCGCTCGTCGATGTCGCGCAGGCGCGAGGCCACGAGATCGAAGGCTTCATCCCAAGCGATCGGTTCAAATCGGTTGCTCACGCGGCGATGCGGTACACGCAAACGATTCGGATCGGCATGCAGATCGATCAGGGCGGTTCCCTTTGGGCAAATCGCACCGCGCGACAGCGGATCCTCCGCGTCGCCGCGCAGGTCGGCAATCGCCCCATTCTCAATCGTGATTTTCAAGCCGCAGATTGCCTCGCAGAGGTTGCAGGCCCGAAAATACACTCCGTCGCGCGCCGTACTCATAGAAGCGGCCTTCGCCGACCGGAATCAATCTACATGTCGCGAAGGATGGTAGCTATGAATGCCGTTGTATGCCAATCGTTTACTGGAATCGATGACTTGGATTTGGGCGAGATGCCCGCGCCGCAACCTGGCGCGGGTGAAATACTCGTCGACGTCCATGCAGCCGCGGTGAATTTCATGGACTGTCTGATGGTGGCAGGCAAATATCAGTTGCGGCCGCAAACGCCGTTCGTTCCGGGCACAGATGCTAGCGGCATCGTTGCCGCCGTGGGCGAGGGCGTCACGCGTTTTAAACCCGGAGACCGCGTCGCCTGCAGCAATTGGACCGGAGCGTATTCGTCGCAGATGATTGCCGCGCAGCGATCGGCAGCGCACCTGCCACCGGGTGTTGACTTTGCAAGCGGGGTGGTCGTACGACACTGTTACGGCACCGCGCACTACGCGTTCATCGAATGCGCGAAGCTTCAAGCCGGTGAAACCGTTTTTGTCTCAGGCGCTGCGGGCGGCGTCGGACTTGCAGCCGTGGACTTAGCGCGAAGTCTCGGGGCGCGCGTGGTGGCCGGCGTCGGTTCGCAAGAAAAGGCTGCGATTGTTCGCGAATATGGCGCGGACGAAGTCATCGACTACGTTCACGAGGACTTGCGCGAACGAATCAAAGCGGTGACCGGCGGTAAAGGTGTGGACGTGTTCTTCGACGTTCTGGGCGGCGAAGTGTTCACCACCATGACGCGGCTCATGAACTGGGGTGGCCGGATGCTGCCGATCGGTTTTGCAAGTGGCGATATTCCGTCGGTCCCGATGAACCTACTGTTGCTCAAGAACTATTCGATCGTCGGCGTATTTTGGGGCGCGTGGGCCGAGCGTTATCCCGAAGCGAGCATTGCAGCCGACGAGCAGATTTTCCAGTGGATCGCACAAGGTAAACTCAAGCCGCACGTGGGGGCGGTTTTCCCCTTAGAGCAATTCAAAGAAGCAATGGGAGCCGTGCTGGACAGGACATCGCAAGGGCGTGTCGTGCTGAAGATTTTGGGATAAACGGGGGCCGCCCGGCGAGCTATGCTGGTAGAGCCAGTGAAAGGAGCCGATCTAGTGAAGCGATCGATCGCCCCCGGGTTTCTCATTGCGACGTTGTTCGCCGGTGCTTTTATCAGCGTACCACTTACGACGCAAGCCGATTCGAGCGGCGTCATTACGAAGATCAATACGGAATGTAACGCGATCCAAAACGCGGTGATGGCACTGCATCCGATTCACGTCGCATATCGAAGCGGCAATTGGATCGTGCTTTCCGACGCGGACGCGACGGTCGCGATGCGGACGAAGGTGTCGATTCGATTTGCCGACGTCTACAAGCAGGGCTCAAACTACGCATGGGTGCACGCGCACACGTTCGACTCGCAAGGAAACCAGCGCGCGACGCAGCTCTGCTTCCGCCAGAGTGACGGCACGCTAGAGCGCGTTCGCCAGGCGACGACGATTCCCGCGTTAGCCGAAGCGTCGGCGCAGCAAGCCTTCTATACGAGCGACGGGAAAGTGATTCAGAAGACGTCGCTCTTCGAACAGAACGATCCGATGATCGCAAAAGCAATCTCGTCGCTACCGTTCTACAACGTACTTCCGAAGTAAAACCACTTAGGCGATGTTTGGGGCCATGCCCACCTGGCGCGTCGCGTTCACGAACGCGATCGCCAGGGATCCGAGGATCAAGAGCGCCGACCCGACGATGAAGCCCGCGATCCACGAGCCTGTGCGATCGACGAGAATTCCGAAAATTAATGGTGAGAGTATGCCGGCGACGCCAAACCCGGTGTTCATGATCCCCGAAATCGTTCCGCAAAAGTTCTGGCCGCCTAAGTCCATGGCGACGGCCCAGCAGTTGGATACGGCACATTCGAGCATGAACATCGCAAACGCCAGCAAGATGATCGCGGCGCCGACGTTGCTGACAAAGATTGCCGGAACGATGAATACCACGGTGCCGACGAACGCGCCGGCGATCAGCGTGCGTCGCGCCAGATTCAAGTTACCCGTCCGGCGGTAGATATAGTCCGAGAGCCAGCCGCCGACCAGATCGCCGGGGACGCCGCCGGCCAGTGGGATCGTCACGGCGAGCGCGAGTCCGCTGAACGAGATGTGACGCGCGTCCGTCAAGTACGTCGGCAGCCACGTGATGTAGATCCAGAACGTGTAGCCGTAGGCGAAATACGCGAGCGTCAGCAGCCATACGTCGATGCTTGTCAGGATCTGACGCCAGGGAATGGTATGTTGCTGTGGCGCCTCGGCCGAAGCACCGCGAATATAGTCGAGTTCTTGCTGGTTGATTCCGCGCATATCGCCCGGCGAGTTGCGATACACGAGGTAGAAGGCGACGGCCCAGACGACCCCAAGCGCGCCGAGGATGAAGAAGGCATAGCGCCAGCTACCCGTCCAGGCCACAATTGCCACGACGATAATTGGTGACACCGCGCCGCCCGTGCGCGAGCACGCATGCAGTATCCCCTGGAGCCGGCCGCGCATGTCACTCGGGAACCATGACGATAACGCCCGGGTCGAAACCGGAAAGCCGCCCGCTTCGCCAAGACCGAACAGCAACCGTGCAGTGAACAAGGTCAAGAAGTTCACCGCAGCGCCGGTGGCGACAGTGAACACCGACCACATTGCCATCAGAAACGACAGCACCGCGCGCGGACCGAAGCGATCGCCAAGCGACCCGCCGATGATTTGCAGCAGCGCGTAAGTCGTCGCAAACGCGGAAAACACCACGCCCATCGTGGCTTTGTTGAAATGAAACTCTTTGATCATCGCGGGAGCGGTGACCGAGATGGCGGTGCGGTCGAGATACGAGAGGAAATATAAGAAGCAGATGAGGGCAAGGATCGTGTAGCGTACATGCGAGGCTCGCATGCTCATGCTGTAGCGACCCTTTCCTTTGCATCCGTGAGGAATTCGAGCGCGGGGGACACGCCGTCGCCGTGTGGGATTCCCATGACGTCAAGGCCCATCTGGACGCCACACAAGGTTCCGGCGAGCATCAGGTCGTTGAAATGACCGAGATGCCCAATTCGGAACACGCGGCCTGCGAGCCGTCCCAGACCCGTGCCGAGCGACATGTCGTAGCGCTCGAGAATCGTCGCGCGTAACGCATCGGCGTTCGCATCGTCGGGTACGATGATTGCGCTCACCGAGTTCGAGTACTCGCGCGGGTCGGCTGCTTGCAGCTCGAGATTCCAGCCGCGCACCGCGCGGCGGGTGGCTTCGCCGTGACGCGCATGGCGCGCGAACACCGCCGGCAGACCCTCTTCGTGCAACATTGCAATCGATTCGCGCAATCCGTACAACATGTTCGTGGCGGGCGTGTACGGCCAAAAGCCATTCTGGTTGGCTTTGATGATCTCGCTCCAGTCCCAATAGGATTTCGTGAAGCGCGCGCGCGTCGACGCGTCGAGCGCTTTTTGGGACACGGCGTTGAATCCAAGGCCGGGCGGCAGCATCAAACCCTTCTGCGATCCACCGACAGTTACGTCGACGCCCCACTCGTCATGGCGATAGTCGATCGATCCGAGGGAAGAGATCGCGTCGACCATGAGGAGCGCCGGGTGCCGCGCGCGATCGATCGCCGCGCGCACGTCGGCCACGCGACTGGTGATGCCGGTCGAGGTCTCGGTGGAAACAACCATGACCGCCTTGAACTCGTGCTTGCTATCGCGCTCGAGACGGCGCTCGACTTCCGCCGGGTCGACTCCGTGGCGCCAATCACCCGCAACGAACTCGACATTCAAGCCGAGCCGCTCGGCCATCGTGCGCCAGAGCGATGCAAACATCCCCGTTTCGAACATCAGGACGCGATCGCCGGGCGAGAGCGTGTTGACGATTGCCGCTTCCCACGCGCCGCTTCCCGATGAAGCGTAGATGACGACCGGGTTCTCGGTTCGGAAGATCGTTTTTATTCCGTCCAATACGTCGAGCGCGAGCTCGGAAAACTGCGGACCACGATGGTCGATTGTCGGCATGTCGATCGCGCGCAAGATACGGTCCGGGACGTTGGTTGGGCCCGGAATCTGAAGAAAATGGCGTCCAGTGTGCATGCATCGAGCCTTGCGCAAAGCCGGCTCGGATTCCCGCGCCCTACATCTTATATGACGCGATCTCGATGAGATTTCCATCGGGGTCGCGGCAGTAGACGGAGAGGAGGGTGCCGCGCGCCCCGGTTCGTTCGATGGGTCCCTTCTCGACCGGGATGTTCAGCTCGCCTAGATGCGCCACAACCTCGCTTGGTGCACTGGTGGTAAGAAAACACAGATCCGCGCTTCCCGGCGCGACAGTGCGCCCGGTGAACCACGCATCGACGCTTGCCGAGGCGGGGCGCAGATTCATCTTCTGCGTTCCGAACTTCACCGATGTACGCGCGCTCGACGATCCCGCCGGCGTAAAGTCCTCGCGCTGCATGCCCAGCACGCGCTGATACCACGCAGCAGCAACCTCAACGTCAGTCACGTTGAGGACGAGGTGGTCAAGGCCGTTGATGATGAGTTCCATGTGTCAGTCTCCGTTGGCTCAGGCGTCGCGGCGGCGGCGACGTAGCGTAAAAGTCTCAAACGGCGCCAGCTCGCCGTTCACACCCACCACATCGTAATACGTGACGTTCATCGCGGTGAAGTCGCCGGGATGTGCACCCGGGTCGACGGCAAATGCGGCAAAGCCGTACGAATGCGCCGCGTTGCGCACCGCTGACCAAGGTGCGTGCTCTTGCACGTAGATCGGTGCTCGCTTCCCGGTTGCGGGATCAGGATCGCTGACGGCGGTGATTACGCGGCACGCCGGCGGATCGAAGAAGAGTTGGTTCGACGGCAACGACGTTCCGCCGCCGCCGATGACCATGTGCACGGTGCCCTTGGTCGTATCGACAACGTCGAGCGACGTCGCGGTGGGGATCGGTGTCTGCGTCGCATTCGCTTCGCGGTTTCGGATCGGGTGCGAGCGTTCGTAGTGATGCTCGTGTCCGCACACCACCAGATCCACTTCGTATTTGTCGAAGAGCGGCAGCCACGCTTCACGGACGCCGAGATCGGCGCCGTTGAAATGATCGACGCTCGAAATCGCGACCTGATGCATGCAGACGACAATCCAGTCGATGCTGTGGTCAGCGCGAGCCGCGGCGAGTTCGTTCTCGAGCCACGCTTGCTGCGCGCCGTGAGAGTAGCCGCGAACGTACGAGCTGCCGCCATCTTGATAGCACACATCATCGTTGGCGATGCTGACCACCCGCACCGCGCCGGCGGTGAAGGCGTACCACAGACCCTTCGTCACGCCGGTTTGACCAGATGCTTCGGGCAGCGAGAAGTACGTCTGATACGCCTGATACCCGATCGGCCCATTGCCCAGTTCATTCTCGTGATTACCGGGCGATGGCATCCACGGACGGTTGCGCGCGCTACGGGTGTTGTTTTCCCAGAAGTCCCACCACGTGCGAATCCGATCGTCGGCGAGATTGGCGTAACACAAATCGCCGTTGAACAAATGAAACAATGGCTCGATGCGCTCAACACCGAGCGTGGTATCACCGGCTGACGGCGATCCGAGGTTGTCGTTCACGTACGGCGGTGGCTTGGGGAGCGTCACGCCCGGCGGCACCACGAATTTGCGGCCCAGCGTCGGAGTTCCCTGATCGCCGAAACTGGTGAAGGTGAACGCCGTACGCCCGCGCGGCGCCGTTCGGAAGACGCCGAACTGCGGCGCTGCGCTGTCATGAAGCGCGCAGTACAGATACTCCGCATGTGGCTTGAGTCCGTCGACGTTGGCGTGGTAGGCGTAGACGACGTGCTGTGATTTGGCGTCGGTATAGCTTACTTGCTGCGCTGCCACGGTGCGCTCGAGCCTGCCATCGGTGGTGCCAACCACGACCAGCGGGTTGCGCACGGGTTGGAGCGTATGCCACGATACGACCACGTGCGACGACGCGTCGGAACCGAATTGCAGATGCAAGCCGGCCACCGGCGGTGTCGTAACGGGATCGGAACTCGCCCCGGGGTTAGGGGTAGCGGCTCGCACTGGCGCTAGCGGTAACAGCGATGCCGCCGTCGCGGCTCCCGCGTACAGGCCCGCCGCTACGAGCAATTTTCGACGGCTGAATGCGAGTGCGTTATCGTCGTCCGTGCTCATGCCCGAGGTTTGGCTCTCGCGGTGCCTCCGCCTTCCCGCTCTCATCAGGCAAGTTACCGGCCTTAACAATTCGACAAACGCCTCTTGACAATCCGGCGTTACACTGAAACCATTGCTGTGTTGCTAACTGCAGCGATGTTTTCTTTTTTGCACTTCGTTTTTTGGGGAGGCAGTGTGAGAACACTCGCGGGTATCCTGGCTGCGGTTGCAATCGCGGCGTTCTGCGTTGGACCCGTCAGCGCTCAAACAAGCAGCGCGATCACGGGCAAAGTGGTCGACGGTGCAGGAAAGCCCATTAGCGGCGCTCGGATCGGGATCATGGGGCCGAAATCGGCGGAAACAACGACAAAGTCTGACGGGACCTATCGTGTCGCGGTTCCACCCGGCCTCTACAGTGTAACGATCTCGGCAGCCGGCTTTCAATCGACGCAGCAGGACAGCATCGC
>Ga0210385_10002318_pt1 | contig 11514 bp, 6 predicted proteins | sample IncBWH26OmetaG_FD_160107 | JGI IMG/M metagenome (GOLD analysis project Ga0210385, IMG submission 160107) | Forest soil microbial communities from Barre Woods Harvard Forest LTER site, Petersham, Massachusetts, United States - Inc-BW-H-26-O ... | reverse complement strand
CTCGGTGAGGTCCTGGAAGCGCTGCTCAAAACCATCGCGATTGCGATTCACCGTGCCGCCGACCCAGAGAACCAGATTTCCTTTTTCGTCGCGCACGGGCACCGCCCAGAAGCGCGTGTGCGCAATGTAGAAAACGAATGCAAGGCCAACACACATCAGGACGACACCGGCCCAAACGCCCCATTGGCCGGGTTCATGCGAGATCTCGAGGCCTGTGTAATAGCCCATCTTGAGGTCTTCCACCGTGAACTGATAGGGCGATTGCTCGTTTTCGGCGAAACCTTCGAGCGGAGGCAGCCAGAAGTTGACCTGCTTGCCGCTCTTCTTTGAGGTCACGATGAAGTGCGCGGCTGGATTCTCGACTTCGGTGGATCGCATGTACACCTGGTTGTCGCGTACAACGTAATCGGGAATGAATTCCGCGAGTTTGACGTCCGTGTCGGCATCGACAGCCACCGTCTGGTCCAGCGACAGCGAGAGATCTTTCTTCTCCCCCGCAAGTGAGGACGCGTTCACTACCAACTTGTCGAGCTTTCCAGTCGGTCCGTAGCTGGCCTGGTAGACGCGAACTCCGCCGTAAACCAGCGGATCGTTCACCACGATTTCTTTCTTCTGCACGTCGCGTCCGTTCTCAACCACGACGAGTTGCGACCACCATTTTTTCGGCGTGCCGTCTTTGTAGTTTTCCTGGCCGGCGCCGTCGCAGCGGATCGCGAACGACAGGTTCTTTTGTTTCCCGTCGCGCAATCCGACGATGCTCGTTTCCTGGCCCCGCGTGAGCGAGACATAGCCGCGCCAACCCCACAGCGCATCGATGATGCCGCCGAGGAAGATCAGAAGCAGGCTCGCGTGCACGATGTAGACGGCCACCTCAGAGATCCGGTTCCGTTCCGCAAAGATCGAGAGGCGGTCGCTACCGACGACACGCTCCGGCTTGAATCCCATGCCGTGCAGGCTTCGCTCCGCGGCGACAAGACCCGTTTCCTCGTCGGGAATCGGAATCTGTATTTGGGTGGGGAGGGCGCGCCGGAAGGGGCGATCGGGAGACTTATACGGGCGGGCGAAATAACGCCATGCGTTCGGGAAACGATCAATCGAGGCGGCGACGATGCTGAGGCTGACCAGGATGAGCAAAGCCACGAACCACCAGGCGTGAAAGACATCGGTGAGTCCGAGCTTGTCGAGCAAGCTCAACATCTGCGGCGAGTATGCACGCTGCATCTCGTCGGCTTCGGTGACGGGCCGTTGGAGAACGAGGGTGCCGACGGCCGACAAGATCACGACGATGATTAAGAGAACTACTCCGGTCTTGATGGAACTCAGGCTCTGCCAAACCTTGCGACGGATCGTGCTGGAAGCCGCAGCCATATGTCTCCCTTTCTCCGATCTGCAGGGAGCAACTGCAACGCCATCTGGTGCGATGCAAGAACGACGTTTCTTTTCTTGAAGTTGCTCACGCCCCACGCAACAACGACCACCCTGCAATGGGCCAAATCCCTCAGAACAAAAGGGCCAGGCCGAGATTTCACGCAATAAAAATGGTGTGAGGCGGGTCACAGGCCCGCGTGACGCGATTTCATGCCTTCGTGGGCCTTCCTTCGTTACTTGGGTCATTTCACCAACGGCGCTGCGGGAGAAGTCTCAACCAATCCGCCATGGCTTTGGCGGTTGGCTTGGAAGGCCGTACCCCTCTCGAGGCCTAAAACGCGGAACCGCAACAACTTGCAAGAAACCGCCGGGCCCGGCCGGATTGCGGCGAGCCTCGTGCATGATTGCTAGCGGAGGCATCCGGAAAGTGGTGTTGCAAGCTGACAATCGCAACTCGAACGCGACACGGTTACTCCAACTGTTGCTCGCGATATTGGTTTGTGCGTTTCCCCTGTTTGCGGGCACTCATCCTGTTCCGCTCGACAAGAACACCGACTCGGCGAAGTGCCTGGAATGTCATGCGGAAAAAGGCAAAGGCAAGGCCGTCCATTCAGCGATCGCGATGGGCTGCACGAGTTGCCACGAGATCCGCGTCAACAAAGACATCACGCGGGTTAAGCTGATCACGACCACTCCGTCCAGTTTGTGCCTGACCTGCCATGCGGATAAAAACGCTGCGGACCTCAAGGGCACGGTGCATAGCCCGGCGGTGCGCGATTGCGTGAAGTGTCATGATCCGCACGCATCGGACAGCAAGAATCAGCTCCTGAAGGCAACTTCCGGTGATCAGAAAGAGAACCTGTGCCTCAGTTGCCACAATATCGGGGTTAACGTTCCTGAGAAGGGCAGCCGTCATCCAGCTCTCGATATGGGCTGCGAGACCTGCCACGTGACACACAAGACCGGCGAGAAGGGCAAGGAAGAATTCGACTTCCACTTAACGAAAGCCGCCCCCGCCTTGTGTCTCGACTGCCACGATGCGAAGGACGCCGGACTTCAGAAGGCTCACAATGATCAGCCTTTTGCGGGCACGAACTGCATCCAGTGCCACGATCCGCACCAGTCAGCGAAACCCAAGTTGCTGCAGAAGTTCACGCATGCGCCGTTCGCCGACAAGACGTGCGAGGTCTGCCACGCTCCGGCCAAGGATGGAAAAGTCGTCCTCACCAACGCAGATACGAAGGCATTGTGCATTACATGCCATGCCGATCAGGCGGAGAAGATCGAAAAAGCGAAGGTGCAGCATCCGGGCGCGCAGGGCGACTGTGTTGCCTGCCATAACCCGCATGCCGGCAGTTCTCCTGGATTCCTGCAACCGGACCCGGTAAGCGCATGCCTCACCTGCCACGCAGACCAGGCGGATCAGTTCAAGAAAGCGCACCTCCACCAGCCCGCGTTCCGCGAAGGATGCGCCGTTTGTCACGAGCCGCATGGCGGGGACAACCAGCATCTGTTGCGGACACAGAAGGCGGACGGCGTTTGCCTCGAGTGCCATGGGCCGGATTCACAACCGAAGAAGCTCGAAGCCGAGCACGTGATCACGATCTTCAACGGCGCGGTGAAGCTGCCCGAAGATTATTTCTCGAAGAACAAGGTACCGGTGCTGCCGCTGAGATACGGACGCGGTCACCCGATTGATGGACATCCAGTAGCAAACGTGATGGATCCCACGAACATCACCAAGGTTCAGGCCGAGATCAGCTGCCTGTCGTGCCATCAGCCGCACGCGTCGGGGCAACCCGACCTTCTGGCTAAGGATCAGGTCAACAATCTGGCATTCTGCTCCAGCTGCCACAAGGATTTGACGAAGCGCTAGTCACGAAGAGGGGTTATGAGTGCAATGTCCAATTCGAGAGCAAGCTCGATTCGGGGAAACATGAGATGGCTTGCAGCATTGATGCTGGCGGGCCTCACGCTCTTCGCACCTCTGTCGGCCGTTGCCGGGAAGAAGAAAAAGGCAGGCGCGCCGAAGACGACTCCAGTCGTCGATTACTCAAACATAGTGTGGCCGAATCCTCCGGCGATCGCGCGTATTCGCTATCAGTCGTTTTATGCGGCGCAAAAGCTGTCGCAGGTTGACACCGCACCGAACGCGAAACAAAAGTGGATGGATCGGCTTGCGGGCACGCAGCCAGCCAGTGACAGCGGGAAGGTTCTCTTCCAGCTGGCCGAGCCGTACGGAATGGCCGTGGATTCTCGCGGCAGTCTCTATGTAGCCGATCAGAAGGTTGGCGCGATTTTCATCTTCAACACGGAAACGCGCGAGGTCGAGCTGATTAAGAACAAGACGCATGCGCATTTCGTGCGCATCATCGGGCTGGTCATGGACGACAATGACCGGCTCTTCGTTTCAGATCCGGGCCTGCATCACATCCTGATTTTCAATTCGGCTCACAAAGCAGAAGATGTCATCACGGACGGGCTAGTGAGTCCGGGAGCGATGGCGATCGACCGCGAAAACCGACAACTCTACGTCTCCGACATCGACTTGGACCAGGTGCTGGTATACGACGCCGATTCGCTGAAGCTGATCCGCAAGATTGGAACGACGGGCCACAACCACGAGCTGACGACGCCGGGCGATTTCGCGAAGCCCACGGGTCTGGCTGTGGACTCGGATGGCAATCTCTATGTTGCCGACACCCTGAACAATCGCATCGAGGTCTTCGATGCGGATGGAAAGTTCATCAGTACATTCGGCAAGGCAGGCGACGGCCCTGGCTATTTCGGGCGTCCCAAGGGCGTGGCAATCGACAGCGACGATCACATTTGGGTCGCCGATGGCATGCAGGATCGCGTGCAGGTGTTCAACAAGGAAGCGCAGCTTCTGATTGCGTTTGGCGGGCACGGGCTGCTCCCCGGACAGTTCCAGGGTCTCGTTGGCATTACGACCGACAAGAACAATCGCGTGTTCACTTCCGAGTTATTCCCCGGCCGCGTGCAGCAATTTCGTTATGTGACCGACTCCGAAGCCGATCAATTGCGCAAAGAGCGCGAGGAGTTACGCATCCAGAAAGCTGCAGCTGCAAAGGACAGCGCGCCGGCGACGGCCTCTGCGACAGACGCAAGTCCAAAGAAATAAGTGTGGAGTTCATAGTCTGACTTTGCCTGTTCGAATGAACGCCTTCTGCGGGAGGCGTTCTCCCTTATGGTGCAGTTCCATTTCGGTCCCGCACTGTTGCGTCTTGCATCACCACAGAATCAAGTGGGGGATTTAACCAATCCAAACTTTGGACTGGTTGTTTTCCCCCAACTTAGCGCCCTTCCCCAATTTGGCACCATTCCCGACCTCACGCGGAAACCCAAGAATCAACAGCGTTTAAGTAAGTATTCGCCAGCGGATGGCGGAGTCAGGTTTTCGGACAGAGAGTTGCACTTATGGGGACCGAGGGGCGGCTGCGAGGAGCGCCCAGGCGCAAGTCACAGTCCATGGGCCTAAGCCTCTGAGGATTTTTGTAACGCGTTGCATACATCATGGAGGTTTTAATTTTTATGAAGAGAACGATCTTAGTTGTAATGTTCGTCCTCGCAGACGCCGGTTTGATGTTGGCGCAAACCGCATCGTCGCCAGTCGACGTGCTGGGCGCGCATAACAACAACGGCCGCGGTTGCGCGGGTTGTCACCAGCCACACAGCGGCGCGTTCGGCTCTGGCCAAAAGGGCGCGGCTGACTCGGGCAGTTATGCCCTGTGGGGACAGGACGCAAGCCCACTGTACGGCAAGACGATCGCATTCGGTGACGGCGGAACCTATACCGAAGTTCTGCCTACCACCATCGCGACCGGAAGCCAGGAAGTCGGCGGCATCCTGCTCTGCCTCAGCTGCCACGACGGAAACGTCACCGCGAAGAACATGATGGCGAACCAGTCGTATGAGCAGCGCATTGGCTTGCTCACGAACACCGCCTATGGAAGCAATCCGATTCCGACTCTGCTCGGAAACGACGGCACCTCGGCCGGCAACTACACGAACGATCACCCGGTCGGACAGAATGCGAATATCAGTGCCAGTACCGCCAACGGCTTGGTATGGTCGGGAACCGCCTTCTCAGTAACCGCGGGCTCCAACTATGCGAAGTTCGTGGCCAACTATGGCTGGCCGGCCCTGGCTCCTGGAAAGTGGTCGAGCCCGTATGGCGTCACGGCAGGCGGGAAAGCCTACGTGCTCTGCACCACCTGCCACAACCAGCACGTGATGACGGTTTATACCTCGTCAACGGCTAGCCCGATCGCCGGCGACGGCGGCGGCAAGTACTACCAGACCTACTTCTTCGTCAATGGTCCGTACAACCCGAACATCAACAACGTGACCAACCACAACGCGCCCTCGACGACGCAGTTCTGCCGTCAGTGCCACTTTGGTGAGGCGAACGAAGCCAACAATACGTTCAACATCCCGACAGTCTTCCAGTAAGACGCACGGTGATTTAACAGGGGAGAGATTGTCTCTCCCCTTTTTTTGAAAACAGCAAGCGAGGCAAGATATGAAGCACACACTTCCAATCAGCGTTCTGCTCGCGGTGACCCTCTCAGCGGCGTCGGCCCAGATGGCCTCGCATGCTCCCACGGCCGCACCCAACGCACCGGCCCAAGTGGCGACGCCTCAAGTCAGCGACAAGCCGGTGGCGCGGGTTAATGGGGCGGTGCTGACCGATCGTGACTTGTTGCGCGAAATGTATGCGATCTTCCCGTACGCGCAACAACATAACGGGTTCCCGAAAGCGCAGGAAGCGACAATCCGGCAGGGCGCGCTGGAAATGATCATCTTCGAAGAGCTCCTGTATCAGGAGGCAGAGCGGCGCAAACTAAACGTGCCGTCCGAGACCTTACGCCGCCAGGCGGGCGAGTTCCGGAAGCAGTTCCCCAGTCCCGATCAATACCAGCAGTACCTGCAAGCCGAAATGCACGGCTCCGAGCAGCAGCTGCAGCAACAGATTCGTCGTTCCCTGCTGATCGAGCAGGTACTGAAGAGCGATGTGGAATCGAAGGCGGCCGTGACGGCGGCGGAAGTTCGCGCTTACTACGAGAAAAATCCGACACGATTCCAGCAGGCCGAAACCTTCACGTTCCAGAGCATTTCGATCGTGCCTCCGCTGAAACCCACCGCCGAGCAGGCGAAAGAAGCACAGAAAAAAGCCGAAGATACCTTGCGGCAGGCGAAGGCAACGAAAAGCTATCAGGATTTTGGATTGCTCGCCGAGAAGTTCTCGGAAGATGACTTCCGCGTGAACATGGGCGACCACAAGACCGTTAGCCGTGACAAGCTGCCTCCGCAGGTGCTCAAGGCTCTTGCGGCGATTCAACCAGGGCAGATTACCGCTCTGATCCAGATCGAAAGTGCGTACACGATCATTCGCTTGAACGCGCACACAGTCGGACGGAAGCAGAGACTTGAAGAAGTTCAGAATGATCTGAAGGTCGAATTGCAGAAATCGAAATACGAAAAGCTGCGCTCGGGGCTGGCGAAGCAACTGCGCGCAAAAGCAAAGATCGAGGTGGGATAGAGAGTCGGGTCCACCTCAGGGTGGAGAGAACAATGGCGTACTTTCAGGCGCGGCTCAGCCGCGCCTTTTTTGTCTCGGGCCAGCACGGGTTTTCCCGCGGTGACTATTGAGTTATTCAACCCTCGGGCGCGTGATATGCCGCACTGCCGGGCTGTCAGTTATGAACAGCAGGCCGCGAGATTCAAACAAACGGCGCTTTTTCAGACAGTTGCAGACCATGTGGGATCTCCCCTTTTGGCAATCGTTGTGCCTTGTAAAGCCGTAGGCGCAAGTGGGCCCTGACCTCTGGCTGAAAGGCAGTCTTACCATGAAGTGGAAGAATCGCATGCTCGGCCTCGCGGTTCTGGCGCTGGCACAGCTAGCCTCCGCACAACACCAGGTCGGAGATAACACAAAGCTGAACGCAGGGGCGCTCCTGACGCTCGGTTACACAGGAGACTACGGCGATGCAATCCCATCGAGCCACGGACTGGATGTGGGAATTGATGGGAAGTTTTCCGGTTATTACTACAATCCTAGTTTCTTATCGTTCGAAGCAACGCCGTACTACAACCAATCGCGTGCCAACTCCGCCTCCCAATCGCTGACGGGAGCGAGTGGCATCATCGGAAGCGCCAATTTCTTTAGCGGAAGTAAGTTCCCCGGATCAGTCACGTACCACTACGACGCCAACAGCACAGGAACGTTCGGACTGGTCGGACAACCGAACTTCACGACGTACGGACGCGGCCAGGGATTCGGGATCAACTGGAGTGCATTGCTGCCCAATCTGCCGACGTTATCCGTCGGCTACTCGCAGGGTGGCGGACACAGCACGGTTTACGGGACGACGGACGAAGCCAACTCCAACACGCGTTTGCTCAGCTTGCGCTCGACCTACGAGATAGAGGGCTTCCGGCTGAACGGTTTTTACAATCACACGACAGTCGACTCCAAGTTCCCAGAATTTCTAGCCGGTCAGCAGGAGGCCTTGCAGGATTCAACTGGGCAAGATGTCGGAGCAAGCGCGCAACACAGTTTGCCGTTTCACGGACTGTTCAACATTACTTACGACCACGCCTCCGCAGACAGCAACTTCTCATCAACTCAGTCCCAGCACAATGCCACAAATTACACCACCAACAACGAAAACATGTCGGCAACGTTCCACCCCAGCCAGAAGCTCAGCTTCAACGTCATGCAGAACTATACCGACAACCTGACGGGAGACCTGACGCAGAACCTCACGACCAATGGAACGATTGTTCCGGGCATAAACCTCGGTTCAGGATCGCACTCTTCTACCGTTGGCGGCGGAACTGGATACCAGTTCACGAATTACATCTCGGCACAAGCCCAAGCCACCTACTACGACCAAACCTACTTCGGCAAAACCTACACAGGCTCGTACTTGAGTGGAACGGTGAACTACAACCGGCGTCTGTTCGATATGTTCACCTTCTCGGCGACGGTGATCGACAGTTCCAACGGGCAGGGAAACAATGCCGTGGGGTTCATGGGAAATGTGAACTTCTTCCGGAATTTCAAGGGATGGCAGATAGCCGGAGCGTTCAGTTACGCGCAGAATGTTCAGACGCTGCTGGTGACGTATACAACGTCTTATTACAACTACAGCGGCAATGTGCGGCGCCGCATTTTTAATGGTGTCAACTGGACTGCAGCTTTCAACGGAACGCACAGCGGCCTTAACAATTACGCAGGCACGACCAACCGCAGTGAGACATACTCCACGTCGCTCAGCATGCGCAAGATGGCGATCAACGGGATTTACACGAACTCGAGCGGGGTTTCCTTGCTGGGCATCGGCGGACTGGTTACGCCGCCACCGACTCCAGGTCTGATGGATTTCATTTTCTTCGGCGGTACAAGCTACGGCGGAGGCGCCGCGCTCACACCGATCCGCAAGCTGACCATTTCTGCGAATTTCAGCCGAGCGATCAGCAACACGATCGGCAGCACGTTCTCGCATAACAACACCGAGATCATCAACTCGCAACTCCAATATCGCCTGCGCAAGATCGGCCTGCAGGCGGGCTACACCCGATTCACTCAGGGAATCAGCGCAGTCGGCACACCAGCAAACACGACGTCGTTTTTCGTCGGGGTTACACGATGGTTCGACATTTTCTAAGCGGCCGCTCGAGATCGCTGCTGTGTGTCGCGCTTGCGGCATTTGTACTGGCGCTCGCTTTGGTATCCCCGGCGGCGGCATCGAAAAAATCCAAGGGCACAATCGCGCAGCCTCCTCCGCCCGATCTTCTCCTGGACGGCGGACGGAAACTGGCTTTCGAGCGCACTGTCAGCCTTGAGCGCGAGGTGAAGCCCAAGCGCAGCTTCTGGACGAAGGTGGTTGACGCCATCGCCGGCGAACCAGACTTCCACTACCTGGTCAGCCCATATAGCGTCGCTACCGATTCGCACGGCCGCATCCTGGTGACAGACACCGGGGCTGCAGGCCTGCACATCTTTGATTTCGCCCAGCAGAAATACAAGTTCGTTTCGCGGCGGGACACCGGGAAAGATCCCATGCTGACGCCGCAATGCGTCACCGTCGATGCGCAGGACAACATCTACGTCACCGACTCGCAGGTGGGAAAGATTTTCGTCTTCGACGCAAACGGTAAGTTTCGGCGGGCGATCGGAAGCCTGAAAGGCGGCGAAGGCTACTTCAAACGGCCGACGGGCATTGCGGTGGATTCGGCCGCACAACGAATTTACGTCACCGACACGCTGCGCAACCAGATCTTCATGATGGACATGCAAGGCAGCGTGCTGCAGAGAATCGGGAAACTGGGCACCGGCGAGGGAGAGTTCAATTACCCGACGGAGTTGCGACTCAATGGCCAGGACCTCATCGTCGTCGACGCCATGAATTTCCGCGTGCAGGTGCTCGATCGCTCGGGCACGTTCCGCTATGCCATCGGCAAGGTTGGCGATGGCGCCGGATCGATATTTCGCCCGAAAGGAATCGGCATCGACTCCGAAGGCCACCTGTACGTGGTCGATGGGCAGTGGGGGATGGTGCAAGTGTTCGATCAGCAGGGACAACTGCTTTATTACTTCGGGCAGCGCGGGACGGGTGCGGGTGAGTTTCAACTGCCGACCGGCCTGGTCATCGACAGCAAAGATCGCATTTACGTCGTGGATTCGTTCAACCGTCGCGTCCAGGTGTTTCAGTACTACGCGCTCGCCCAAGCGGGAGACAGGGGGAAACAATGAAGAAGGTCCTGTCTTTGATTGGCCTGGTGATCTTTTTGCAGGTCGCGACCATCGCACAGGTAAATGGCGACGTGCTCGGGATGCACAACCTGTCGCCTGGCAGCGGCGCGACGGTGACGTCGCAGGGGAGTCTGGGCTGCACGTTCTGTCACGCACCCCACAGCGGGTTGGGCGGTGTAACGCCATTGTGGAACCAGAAGCTTTCGCAACAGACGTATACGCCCTATAACAGCTCAACGTATCACCAGCAGGGAAATACCCAGCCTACGCTGGGAGTCACGAGCAGCCTCTGCCTGAGCTGCCACGATGGGACGGTCGCCGTAGGCCAGTCCGCCGCGTACGGGCCTCTGCCGGTGACCGGGACTCTCAAGAGCGCCGATTCTTTCGGGACGACGCTCACCGGATCGCATCCTTTTAGCCTGGTCACGCCGCTGAAGGATGCTCCCAGCCTGCAGGCATCTCTGGTCGCGCAAGGAAAGACCGCAGATCCGACGGGTGCGGTGAAGTTGGTGAACGGAAGCGTTGAGTGCACGAGCTGTCACGATCCGCACGTGCAGAATATCGACCGCATCGCGCAGAACTTCCTGGTTCGCGACAGCTCAAATGCGCAGATGTGCCTTGCCTGCCACGATCCGAATCGAGTGGTGCAGGGGCAGGTCAATCCGCTGGCGGGTTGGGCGAACAACATCCACGTGACCGCGACGAACGGTGTGTCGCCAGATGCGCACGTCGGTTCGTATTTGACGGTGGGAGTCAACGCGTGCTCGTCCTGCCATATGTCGCACCAGGCAGTCTCGCCGGCGCGCTTGCTGCGGCCAGCTACTCCCACCTCAGCAGCGACCGATGTGAGTACACAAGATTGCATGACGTGCCATAACGGTGGCACGTATGTGACCCCCGCCGCTCCAAACGTGATGGCAGAAATTTCAGGAGCAGCGAAGGTGGGCCATCCACTGCCTTCCGGAAACAACTTTCATGACACCAGCGAAGCCACCGTACTCAACAACAACCGGCACGCAACGTGCGTCGATTGCCATAACGCGCACGCTTCGAACCAGGTGACTTCTTTCGCTGCACCGCCTTTGATCAGGCCATCACAAAATGGGGCGACGGGCGTCAACGCCGCCGATGGCGTAACGGCGTTAGTCCCGGCGATCAATCAATACGAGACGTGCCTGCGGTGTCATGGCACGAGTGTCGGCAAGCAGCGTTTGATTACCTACGGATATGCTCCAACGCGGGTGGTCTCGGCGGAAGATGCGTTGAACATCATTCCTGAGTTTGCGGCGACGGCAACCTCGAGCCATCCCGTCACGCACGACCGGACGAGCCCGCTCCCGCAACCGAGCCTGCTGGTGAACATG
>Ga0210385_10002316_pt1 | contig 11519 bp, 10 predicted proteins | sample IncBWH26OmetaG_FD_160107 | JGI IMG/M metagenome (GOLD analysis project Ga0210385, IMG submission 160107) | Forest soil microbial communities from Barre Woods Harvard Forest LTER site, Petersham, Massachusetts, United States - Inc-BW-H-26-O ... | reverse complement strand
TCATCGACGAGACACACGGGGATGCCGCGCCTCCCGAGACTCCGCGCGATGCCCAGGCCTTGGCAGCCACCGCCGATCACCACCGCGCCAACGTCCCGGCCAGGCAAGCCCTGGCCTGACCGCCGTACGGCGCGTGACGTCCTGACGGTCACGGCGTCTGCCCGGCCTTAGCCGGGACGGGCGCCGCGCCCGAAGCCGCACGGAGCCGAGACGAGCCGGCGATTGCCCGGACGAGCACGCGGCTGGTGTACCAGCCACCAGACACGAAGCGCACGATCGGCCCGAAGCTCCACGCGCTCGGAGCGCCGAGGAAATGCAGGCCAGGCACGGACGATTCCATCCCGTGGCCGAGCAGCGGGTACCCTCCGGCCCGCCTGATCTGCCTGGTTAGCCCGGGGGACAAGAACGGGTAACGCGTGATGTCCACCTTGTAGCCGGTGCCGAAGAGCAGATGGTCCACCGTCTGGGCCTCGCCGTCGGCGAAGGTGACCTGCACCTGCCCGTCCTTGGGAGTCGCGGAAACCACGGTACGGCCCAGCTTGATCGATACCTCCCCGAGCCGTGGCGGCAACCAGGCCGCGCCCGCCGGTCGGATGGAGCGGTAGGCGAGCGGAGTCTGAGCCTGCCGTGGCAGGCGACGGAACAGGTCGGGCATGGCCACCAGCCGGGACAGCCCGATCGGGCCCACATCGGTGGGCGCGTACACCAGCCCGGAGTACGCGCCGAGCATGCGCTGGTACTTTCCGCCGTGCAGCCAGATAATTCGATCCTGCCGGACGGATACTTCGGCTTGGGCGCCGCTCTCATGAAGCAGCGCGGCGCACTCAAGCGCGCTCTGCCCTCCGCCCACCACCAGCACCCGCGATCCGTTGAAGCGCTTGAAATCGCGGTGTTCACCAGTGTGCGAAGCCAATTCGGATGGCAACTCGGCTCCGACCGCAGGCCGATTGGCGAACAATCCAATGCCGGCCGCGACGAGCACCCGGCTGGCGCTGATCGAAGTGCCGTCGGCGAGGGTGAGCCTGAATCCGCCCGGGCCTGTCTCCACCGTCTGCACCAGGCGGCGGTCGACGTCCGGTGCGACTTGACCCTGTACCCAGATGCCGTATTCGATGAAGCGATCCAGCGGTACGGGCGAGCCAAAGCTGGCGCCGGTGGCGGCTTTGAATGAGTCCAGGGACAGCTCGCCGTCATATTCCGCGATGCAGGTGGCTGTCCAGTTGGAGCGCAGCAAAAGGCCGGCCGGCATGTTGTTCTGCCAGAACGACATCGGCTCGCCGAAGACCTTGACCTCTACCCCGGCGCGGCGCAGGTGCGCGGCAGCGGCGAGCCCGTACGGCCCGGCGCCGATAATGGCGACGTTGACGTCAGTCACGGTCCGTCCTCCCATTGCGCGGCGGCCGAGGCGTAAGCCGGTCGGCGGTAGACAGCCCGCGCTCCTCTACCTCGCGCGCGCGGCGAGCGTTTGATTCCCGCATGACGTCGATGAATCGGGAACGCCGCACCTGCTCGAGTAGTTCGAGGTTCGGCATGACGCAGTGCCCTCCGATGAAGCCTGGCTGGAAGGTGACCGGCGGGAAAAAGTCGATCTCTTCCAGGAAAGCCGTCGTTTCCCAGTAATCCGCGTCGACCGCGTCGGCGAAGCGGTCCATCTCTTGCGCCCAGGCGACCAGCACGCCGAAGTAGGTGGTCTCCAGGAGCTTTGCGAGTTCGAGCGCCTCGGGGGACGACATGCGTTGCGTGGCTATGCCGGCGGCGGCGAAGTGCTCCTCCACCAGCGCCATGGCCGCCGCCGAGGCCCCTGCGACGAACTTCCGATAGCGTCGCATCTCGTCCTTCATCCGGGCATGCTTACCGCGCACTGGGCTGTAGACGGTACAGACGTCCGTCTTCTCCTCGATTTCCCGAGTAGTCCCTGGAACCACGGTGCTGTTAACCACGACCACCTCGGGCTCGTACATCGAGACGTAGCGGGCCGCGGCCGAGACGAAATCAGGGCCGTACGGGAAGCAGATATGAAGGACTTGGACTCCGTCGAAGGAACGATCCTCGATGTCCCGCCCCGCAGCGTCGTGCGCCCCGCCCAAGATCTCCAGCAATGGCTGTCCGATCTCTCCGAGGCCGACGACCAGCACCGTTGCCGCCGATGAACCGGGAGAACCGCTCGAGTTAAGCATGATTCGCTATCTCCATCCCCTTGTTCTTGCCGTGCGGCTTGGAGCCAGCCAGTGCTTCGACGGTCTGCACAAGCGTCTTTTTCTGAGCGGACCAGTCGAGCTCGTCGAGCTTCATCCGGCTTCTGGACGCCCGCCCCTCGGCCCCCGCGGGATCGGCCAGCAGATCCCGGATCGCCCGGGCGAGATCCTCTGCGTTCTCCTGTTCAAAAAACAGCAGCTCGTCGTCTGAAAAGTAGTGCCGCATCGTGGCGGTGCCTGAGCAGATCACCGGCAGGCCGAGGGCGATGTACTCGGCGACCTTCATCGAGAACACAAGGGAACCGAAGACGCCGCCGCGCTGCGGTGATATTCCCGCGGCCGCACCGCTCAGCAGAGAGGGGATCTGGCCGTTGGCAACCAGCCCGCGGAATTCAACGCGGTCCGCGACTCCCAGCTCCTCGGCTAGGCGCATGGCAGGCTCCAGCGTAGGACCTTCCCCGATTATCCGGAATCGCAACAAAGGAAAATCTTCAGCAAGTAGCGGCACCGCCCGCACAACCAGATCGACACCGTTGCGGCGAGCGATGCTGCCGCAGTACACCATCCATTCGAAGCCGTCGTTGCCGCAGTGCGCCTCCTGCGGGACGAAATGACTGGTATTAGGAAGGTTCATCACCACTGATACCGGTCGTGACGACATCGCGCTCAGCCGACGCCGCATCGACTCATTGACAGTAATAACCGTATCAGAAAAGGAAAGGCTAATCCGTTCCTCCGCATTCGCCAGACGCTTAACCAAAGGCGGAAGGTCGCGCCCACGAATGTCCGCTAGCAATTCGGCGGCGGGATCGTGGACATCGAGGACGATCTTGGCTCCGCCGATCTTGGGTACCAGCCCGGCGAACACGAGGAAGTTCGGCATGTTGTGCACGTAGACGACCTCGTACCTACGCGTTGCCTGGAGCAGGCTCATGCAGGCGAAGGCCCACAGGAAGAACGCGCCGTATTCAAAGGCGTATCGGGCGAGTCCGGTCTGCTTCTTTTTCAAGCGAAGGGAGTAGACACGAGATGGCCCGCCGTCACTCTTTGCTCTCAACCCATCGCAGGCGAGGGTAAAGACGTCGACCTGGTGGCCGCTCTCGGTCAATGCCTCCGCTGCTCGTTTGACACGAGGATCAAAGGAATACAAAGTGAACGCGATCATGGCGATTCGCATGCCATTCTCCCGTGTCAGGGGGATGCCCTGCATCACACCCCCTTGTCCCCAGTCCCGCGTCTTCGGAGTTTTCTGCGATCTTTGTCCCTATTCTCGGAACCCTACGTATTTCCGCGCGGAACGACATCCCCGCCTGGGCGGCCGGGCCTACGTCAGATTAGGGTGGTCGATCCTCGACCCATCCCCAGACGACGTAGTTGGCAAGCGCAAATGGCGAATCTCCACCATCGGCCACCGCCGTTACGCTTCATCCGTCGGCGCAGGGGGCGCCGACCCCATGGCGACGGAGGAACATGGACGATGAAGGTCCTGATCGCTGGGGGCGCCGGGTATATAGGCAGCACGATCGCATCGGCTTGCTCCGACGCGGGGATCAGCCCGGTGATCCTGGACAGTCTGGTGACTGGCAGACGCGAGTTCGCGGCCGGTCATGCGTTCTACCACGGCGATATCGCCGACGGGCCGCTAATCAATCGCATCTTCACCGAACACCCGGACATCGGCGCTGCCATCCATAGTGCGGCGCTGATCGTGGTCCCGGACTCGGTCACCGACCCGATTACGTATTATCGAGCGAACGTGGCCAAGAGCCTGGCATTCGCCGCGCACTTGCTGCGCAACGATTGCGGCCGGCTGATCTTCAGTTCCTCGGCCGCCATCTACCGCGCCAACGCGGACCTGACAGTTGACGAAGACTCGCCCATCGACCCGCAGAGCCCGTACGCGCGGACCAAGGCGGTGTGCGAGGCGATGTTCGCCGACATCGCCGCCTCTCAACCCGTCCGCGTGTTGTCCCTGCGGTACTTCAACCCGGTCGGCGCTGATCCCAAGATGCGGACCGGGCCGCAACTTCGTCAACCAACCAACGTCTTGGGCAAGATGATCCAGGCGCGCGAACAAGGCATTCCGTTCCTGATTACCGGGACCGACTGGCCGACGCGAGACGGGACGGGCATCCGGGACTACGTGCACGTCTGGGACCTGGCGGCCGCGCACGTGGCCGCACTAACCCGCTTCGACGACCTGCCCGGACCGGTGACGGTGATTAACCTGGGCAGCGGCACGGGTACCACCGTCCGAGAGCTTCTTGACGCGTTCCACCAGGTGTCCGGTCACCCAGTCGAGGTGCGTGAGGTCGACCGACGGCCCGGTGATGTCGCGGGTGCCTATACCCGTATTAGCCGCGCGGAACGCCTGCTGGGCTGGCGGCCGCGATACGACATCGCCGAGGGTATCGAGCATTCGCTCCAGTGGTCCGCCCTCCGCGATGAGAGCCTGCCCGTCTAGGCCCCTGCGCGTTACGCCGGGCTGATCAAGTGGCGCCGCCGCGGAAAAGGGCCGCCGGCGTCCGGGCCAAGATTCTAAGGTCGAGGACTACGTTGCGACGTTGTACGTATTCGACGTCGAGTTCGAGTGCCGTGCGCATGGAAAGGCGGCTACGGCCGCTAACCTGCCACAGCCCTGTTAGGCCCGGCTTCACCGTGAAGCGCGGCTGATACGGTTCCGCGAGCAGCTCCGCTTCCCAGGGAAGCATCGGCCGTGGCCCGACGAGAGACATGTCGCCGCGCAGCACGTTGATCAGTTGCGGCAGTTCATCCAAGCTGGTCTTGCGCAGCCACCTGCCGAGCGGCGTGATACGCGGATCGCCGACCAGCTTGAACAGCATGCCGCTAGGGGCCGTAGTTTCCTCTTCCGCCGATAGCATGCCGCTGACATAAGCACGGTGCGCCCGGTCGTCGTTGCCCACGTACATGCTGCGCAGTTTCAGCATCGTAAAAGGCCTCATGTGACGGCCGACACGTTCCTGCCGGAATACCGCCGGTCCGACGGACGTCCACCGGACCAGGCACCACAGGAGCACCAGCAAGGGGGCTGAGGCGGCGACCAGCACCAAGGCGAGCCCGAGATCCAACGCCCTTTTCACCGCCTCCTGCCCAGGTCCTGGGTTAGTTAGCTTCTTTCTTTCTGCGAGGTCGGTCACGGCAAAGTTCCCTCCGCTGCGCTGCCATCGGGCAGCCGGTACCGGCTCGCCGATGCCATGTCCATGACCACCCGCCCATCAATACCGGGCAGGTCCGCGACGGCGCGGCGCGGCATCGCAGGACTGCCGAAGGCCACAACCGCGGCCGGAATATCGCGCGTGACAACCGAGCCAGCTCCGATGAGCGCGCCGGCGCCAATACGCACGAACGGCAGAATAGTGACATTAACGCCAATTTGCGCTCCAGCCCCAATCCTGGGACCGGACATCAGCTTGGCGGAGCGACTGTCACCTGGGTAGAGATCGTTGGCGATCGTCACTCCAGGCGCGAGAAAGACGTCGTCTTCGAGTTCGCTGTACTGGGCGACATAGCAATTGCAGTGGATTTTCACGCGGTTTCCGATACGACAGCCGTAATCGATGACGCTGTTGGTCCAGACCGAGACGTCATCGCCTACTTCGCAGCCTTCCCTGATTACGACGCCATGCCCGGTCTGCAGGCGTCGCCCTATCGTCGAGCCGTCGTAAAGCACGGTTCCCGAGCGCAGCCTCGCCGCGGCCCCGAGGACCAGTGGAGCCGCGTCTTCGCGTGAAACGGGGTAGCCGGCCAGCACGCCGTGGTCGGCCACTATCCTTTCGGCCCCCGTTGCACTCGCGCGCTCACTAGACATTGACGATCTCCGATCCGACGGGTGCGGCCCGCAGGGCATCGCCGAGCGACTCGCACACGTAGTCGATCTGGTCCTCGGTCATGTGCGGGAACATGGGGAGCGACAGCAGTTCGCCAGCCGATTGTTCAGCCACCGGCAGCGGTCGCTCCGCGAACTGCCGCAACGGGGGCTGCCAGTGGCACGGTGTTGGGTAATGCACGCCCGCCTGGATGCCCCGCGTGGCCAATTCCGCGCGGACGCTGTCTCGCTTGCGGACGCGTACGACGAATAGGTGGTAGACGTGCCGCGCCAATGGCTCGGCAGCCGTCAGTTTCAGTCCGCTGCCGGTGAACTCAGTCCCGCCGAGCAGGCTTCGGTAACGCGAGGCCAGCTTGATCCGGCGCTCGGTCCACGCGTCGAGGCGGGCCAGTTTGCCCGAGAGCAAGATCGCCTGTAGGGCATCCAGGCGGCTGTTCGTGCCGATGCGGTCGTGGTCGTAGTGTGAGTGGCCGTGAGACCGCCCGTGGTTGGCCAGCGATCGTACTTCGTCGGCCAGTTCTGGCCGCGACGTGACGACGGCGCCCGCGTCACCGAACGCGCCCAGGTTTTTCGCTGGGTAGAAGCTGAAGCACGCCGCGACGCCGAAGGACCCCGCGCGACGGCCGGCCCATTCCGCGCCGTGCGCCTGCGCAGCGTCTTCGATGAGGGTTATACCAGCCTGCTCGGCCGTGGCGACGAGGTCCGTCATGTCGGGCGTCTGACCGTAAAGGTGCACGATGATGACCGCCCGGGTACGTGGCGTGAGCGCCTCAGTGAGGGTGCGCGACGTCATCAGCAGCGTGTCGTCGCTGACGTCGGCGAAGCGCGGAGTGGCGCCTGCCCGCACGACCGCGGCGGCGGTGGCGATGAACGTGTTCGTCGGAACCACGACCTCATCGCCTGCGCCTATGCCAAGAGCGATCAGGGTCAACTCCAGGGCGTCGGTTCCGCTCGCGAGGCCGACGGCGTGGTCCGCACCGCAGTAGGCGGCCCAGTCCCGCTCGAAGGCCGTGACGGGCGGGCCACCGATGTACGCGCCGTCGAGCAGGCACGACACGTACTCTTGCTCGATCTCCGGCCAGACCTCGCCCGCCATGGCCCTTAGGTCAGTAAACGGGACCGCGATCAGGTCGCGGGCCACCGCGCTTTCAGGGTTCATTGGCGTACCAGCTACGTCAGTCAACGGAATTCCTGGCGAAGGCCTCGTCGAGTCCAGCCGACCATTCGGTCCGCTGTCGTGTCACCTCGGCCAGCGCCACCGGGCGCTGTTCCCGTAGCGAGATCTGGGCGCATTCCAGGGTCTGGACGACGGCTAGGCCGCTGCTTCCATCCACAACTGGCGTCGAGTTATTGGCGATACAGTCGATGAAATGCTGATCCTGAACCGCCAAAGGCTCGGCGAAGGGAACGAATGGCGACACGATCTCGCCTAGGTGGTAAGCGATTCCGGACAGTGGTGCGTCGCTGTCCTCTGGCGGGCTCGCGGATTTATCATAGACACGGATCCGTTCTTCTTCCGCCATATCGTCATATACGACCATCCTTTTTGAGCCCACCGCCGTTATCCGGCGCACCTTGCGAGGATCCAGCCAGCTGACATGAATATGTGACCGTACGCCGAGGTCGCCGTAATCGAGCCGGATGTAAGCAACGTCTTCGTGTTCCGGATGGACATGGCGCGATGCCCAGACCGTGACGGTTGTCGGTCGTGAACCGAGCACGAAATTCGAGATCGATATGTCGTGCGGCGCCAAGTCGAAGATGACGTTCACGTCCGGCTGATAGAGCCCGAGATTTAGACGGGCGCAGTCCAGGTAGAAGAGTCTTCCCAGGTGACCTCCGCGGATGAGGTCACGCAGCTTGTGTACGGCCGCGTTGTGCTCGAAGGTATGGCCAGGCATAAGCACCACGCCAGCGGTTGCCGCGGCATCGACCAGCATCCGTGCCTCGTCCGTGGTGGTCCCCATGGGCTTTTCGACTAGCACGTGCTTGCCTGCCGCGATCGCCTTCAGCGCAAGAGGCGCGTGGCTGGTCGGTGGCGTGGCGATGACGAGCGCATCGACATACGGCAGGGCATCCTCGATGTCGGCGTATGCCGCCACGCCGTGCTCAGGCTCCCGACGGCCGTCACCTATCTTGGCAAATCTCTGGTCGACGCCGATGACAGTGGCTACGCCAGTTGTGGAACGAAGCACTCGGAGGTGCCTTGAGCCCCAGTACCCCACTCCAACGACGCCGACCCTGATTCCCTCCGCTCTGGCCCGCACATCCCACCCCCGGCTGCCGCGATGCTGCGGCTCGATCTTTCAGAACTTCCCTTGCTGTGGGCAGCCTCGCCTATCGCCGCATGGAACGGCACCCCCGCATGAGCGGGCGGAACTACGTCAGATTAGGGTGTGACGACCAGTACCGTAACGGCATATGCCCTTCGCCGGACATCATGCCGTTACGCCGCACAGGCTGGAAGCTAACGAAGTCGGCGACAATGTGCGGGACTGTTTTTTACGGCAATTCCGGATTAAGTGCCAATCACGGCTTGTGGGATCTTGTAGTCCTTTCCGCATCCTGCAAAACGGGCCTGGACGGCTCACGGATCTCGGGCATGCCCTCCAGCCTGGGTCGCGCTAGCGCCACCACCTCGAGCGTGGAGTGGACTCCCAACTTCGACATGAGGCTCTGCAGGTGGGTGCGGACCGTGTTCGCGGACAACTGCAACTGTTTCGCGATCTCATTCCGGCCGGCGCCCTCGACCAAGAGAAACAGGACGTCCCGCTCACGAGGTGTGAGCGCTGCGAGCAGGTCATCGCTGTCGCGACGATGCTCTTGATCCTCAATGAGCAGATTCAGCACTACTCCCAGTTCCCCGGGAGGCAACCAGGTCTCGCCGCGGACAACGCCGCGGATGACGCTAAGAAGATGATCGATCGACTCATCTTTCGTGACCCATGCTGCCGCTCCGGCGCGCACCGCGGCGACGATTCGCTCGGGCTCGGAAGCCACGCCGAGCATGACGATGCGTGGCGGGTCCTCGCGCCGCGTCATCTCCGAGCAGAAGGTGATGGCCGCGTGGTCCGGCAGGTCGGCATCGAGCAGGACGACGTCGGCTGATCGCCCAATCAGCACGCTCGAGGCGAACTCCGCGGAATGAGCCTTCGCCAGTACCGCCAGGTCCGGCTCAGTCTGCAGCCGGGTCGCCAGGGCGTCACGGAACGCGAGATGCTGATCAACGATGAGCACACGAATCATCGGCCACGGCGGCGAAACGGACTGAATCACATCATTGCCTCACATTCAGGCCCGCTCCGCCAATAGCGAGCCGGGCCCGATGACCGTTCTACCCGCGAGGCAACGCGTCCGCGGTCATCGCCTGGTCGAGGAGCAATCCGTCTCGACTCGCGAGGGCGGCGAGCTGCAGCCGGCTGTGTGCCCCGACTTTCGTGAGCACGTTCTTTACATAGGTGCGGACAGTATCGACCGTGATGTTCATGGCGCACGACATCTGCCTGGTGCTCTGCCCGCCGGCGATCCGGGCGAGGATCTCCTTCTCCCGGGGAGACAACTCATACAGCTTGTTCGTGTCGCGGGCCGGGACCTGCAGCGGGCCTGGATCAAGCACGTTCTGGCCGGCCTCGATCGCATCAAGTGTCTCGGCAATCTGGGCGACGCTCTGACCTTGATGGGTGATGCCCGCCACGCCGCTTCTTATCAGCTGAGACAGCATCCCGGGGGTGGTGACCTCTGCCAGCACCAGCACCTTCGTGCCGGGATGGCGCTGCAGGATGAGGCGGACCGTGTCGGGCCCGTTCAGTTGATGGCCGGCCTGCAACCCAAGCAGGCAGACATCTGGCACGCAGTCACCGACCGCATCGCCCGGCTCGCCGACGGTCGTGGTTACCGCCAGTACGTCATATCCGCGCGCACCGAGCGCGGCCGCCAGCGCCTCCGCCAGCATCAGCTGCTGATCACAGATGAGTATCTTCATTTCAGGCTCTCCCGGCCGAATACTTCCGGGTCCACCCCAACGGCAATCCGGTTCGGATACACGTAACCTCACCCTCGTCATGCCGCAGCTGCCGTGGCCGCCGAAACACAACTCCCCTTTTGACAGGATTGCCTGCCATATTTTGCTCCCACACACATGACGCGCGGCCAGTCCGACCGGTTTACCCACACTCATTCCTAGTCGCCAGATGCGGCCATACGTCCCTGACCTGGGAAAACGAGACCTTTAGGCAATAGTTGTCGCGACAATGACTTCTGGCCAATCACAACAATTCCCGCAGTTACCTCAGCGGCAAGATAGGCCTCAAAAACCACATCAATAGCACGGAGAACCACGTGCAACTGATTGCCTGTCAACTTTGCGGACGCAGGGGTCCAGCTATCAGTATAGGAAAGAGAAATGAAATTCTAAAGCTTAGGTTCAGCTTAGCGGTCGCGATTACGACGGAGAAGCTACTCCGGTACCGAGCCGACGGACCGTTCCCGCTCGCGCACCGAGTCGGCGAAGCGACGGGCCGCCGCGCGCAGTTCCAGTTCCGGGTCGAGCCCGGCTTCCCGCACCCGGGCGACCAGCGCCATAAGCGCGTCGCCCGCGCGCTCGCCGGTCAGCTCGGCGGCGTCCGCACCGCCAGCCGACGCGGCGGCACCGCCAGCCGACGCGGCAGGCACTGCGATCCCTGCCCGCTCGGCCCGTCGCTGCAGCTGCGCGGCCAGCGACAGCGCGGGTTGCCCGAACGGCACGCCGTCGAGCACCGAAGGCACCGTCGGATCCCCGGCGGCCAGCCCGCCAGACGAGCCGGACGACGCGGACATGGCCGCCTTCGCCGCCCGCTCGGCCTGCTTGATCTCTTCCCAGTTCGCGTTCACGTCCGCCGCCGATGACACGGACACAGAGCCGAAGACATGCGGGTGCCGGCGGACGAGCTTGGCGGCGAGGGTGTCGGCCACGTCGTCGATCGTGAACCCCCCGTCGGCGGCGGGCCGCTCCGCGGCGATCCTGGCGTGGAAGAACGCCTGGAACATGACGTCGCCGATCTCCTCGCGCAGCGCCGCCAGGTCGCCGGCCTCGATCGTCTCCGCCGCCTCGTAGGCCTCCTCAAGCAGGTAGCGCAACAACGACGAGTGAGTCTGCTCCCGGTCCCACGGGCAGGAGACCCGCAGCGTGTCCGTGATCGACACCAGGTCGAGCAGGTGCGCGCCCGGCAGGTCATGCGACCCGTGGAGCACCTGGTAAGGCACCGACAAGCCGGAAAGCAGCGCGGGGTCCAACTCTTCCCCCGGCGACGCCAGCCACACGACAGCGTCGTCAGCGGTAGCCGCCGACAGAAACGCGGCCAGCGCGGTCACGTCGGAGGAAGGAGGCACGTCAACGACGACAGGGACTACCCCGGAGGAAGTCAGCGCCGGAATGAGCGCGTGCTCGGCCGAACCGGCGAGCACGCGGTCAGCCGCCTGCAGCGCGGACCAGGCCTGCC
>Ga0210385_10002315_pt1 | contig 11519 bp, 10 predicted proteins | sample IncBWH26OmetaG_FD_160107 | JGI IMG/M metagenome (GOLD analysis project Ga0210385, IMG submission 160107) | Forest soil microbial communities from Barre Woods Harvard Forest LTER site, Petersham, Massachusetts, United States - Inc-BW-H-26-O ... | reverse complement strand
AGCGGGGCCGGATCGGAATCGGGAATATCGAACAGCAATCCGTCGGGGAAAATACCGCTGGCTCGCGCGATTACGAAGTTCCCTTCCGCTAAAGCTTCCTCGTTGAAACGCAGCTCGCGGAAACCCCACGGGCGGAAATTCAGCGCCTCCAGGCCAAATTGCAGCGTGTTTTCGATGAACCGGTCCTGCGTCTGCAGGTGCTGCGGGGTGAGAAACGTCCCCTTTGACCAGATTACGGGCTGCATGTTGCGCATATCGCCTCAACCTACAGGAGTATTCGACGGTGTGTCAAAGCCCAAATTCAAACTGGTGATTCGCACGCCATCCACCGGGACGAATCGAAAAGCCGAAGGAATCGCGTCAGCCATGCTCGGGCAGCGAAGCCACGGCGCTGAAGTCTGTGCCTGGAGGAAAACTGAAGTGGACGCGATTGGCCCAGGAATCGGGGCCTGCGCCCTCGTAGCGCCCACCGAGAATGGTCACAAAGTATTGAGGGTTGCCCTGAAAGTCGGGCTTACTGGCGTCGAAACCGCTCTGAGCGGTCATCATCGCCTTCGTCTCCATTTTTCCAGTGGCCGTCAGCTTGGCGCGCTCGTTCATCCAAAGCTCGCCGCCGGCATCCGTGACCGCCACGGACATGTGCGGAGTATTCGCGCGAGGTCTTCCGTCTTTTTCGCCGAGGGTCTTGATGCGAACCAGCAGAGAGCACTGTCCCAGATTCTTGCCGTAGAAGACTTGCACACCGCCGGAAGGACCGTACTCCATTTTCCGGAGGTAACCGAATCCACAGGAAATAAGTTCATCCGCGAGCGCGGAAAAATTAGAGAACCTTACGATGCCTGTGCTGGCGTCGACCAGCTGCGGCATGATCATGGCTCCCTCGGTTTTTGCCGGCTGATAGCGAGACACAGCACTCTCCCGGGAGGGGTTTTAAGCGAGCAGGCCGCAATCCTTGAGTTGAGACTCCGTGCGTTCAATGCCGGAAATGATCACCACGCCTTCGCCACGAGCACGGCCAGCCCAGCGGCTGGCTTCGTCCTCGGGCAAACGGGCTTCCATCAGGAAAGTTACCAGCTCTTCGTGGGTATTCACGCAGACAGGTTTAGCCTCCACCCGGCCGGCATAGGGCACGAACGTCACCTCGAAATGAGGCTTCGTCTTCTCGTCGCCCGCCTTGGGGGTGATTCGAATTGTTCCGATCAGCTTCGCCGCCATTCAAAGTTCTCCGCGAGGCGCCATCCAAGCACCTCTTAGTTACTATATTTCCCACACATCTACAAGGGTTTACGAGGATTATTAGAATCCGATAGGCGGCAAAGTTACGGGGCGCAAACACATGCCTTGGCCTGCTTGGCCGCTTACTCCCAGCGGAGAAAGCCGTGCGCCATCAGTTTGCGCGTCAGCCCAACACAATCCCTTTCCACCTTCTCGCGAGGCGCATCCGAGCGTGCGGCCAAACGTTCGATCAATTCAGCCAGAGTCTGCTTGCCGTCAAATCCGGTGATGAACTCCGCCACTGGAGCTTCTAGGTTGAAGCTCGCCGGAATTCCTCTCACTTGTTTCAGCGATATCGACGCGGACTGCCATCCTTCATCTCCGGGCCGAAGCACCTGCTCCAGACGAACGTGCGGCATGAACGCGGGACGTATCGCCAACATTTGCTCATCGGTTGGATTGGCGTGGAGAAAATCCTGCGTCCGAAATTGAGCCAGCACCAGGTCTCCAAACGGCGTCTCCACAAAGCGCGCGGCGTCTTCGATCACCAGCCAGTTCTGCCCTGCGCGCCGCCGCATGGCGACCACGCCATTGTGAATCGCCTTCACCTCGCGCGACTCGAAATAATTTTTGTATTTCTGATGCTCGGCCGCATCCAGTGCCGGAGTGACGGAACGCTCGCGCAGCCGGTCCATCGCATACTGTTCGGCGCTGCGAGTCTGTCCTTTTACGACCCACACGTCGCAGCCGCTCCCTTCGAACCATTCCGTAAGCCTCGCCTGCCATGGCTGCCCTTCCACCTCGGCCCATTCACACAGCATCTGAAAAAATCCGCCCTCGGCAAGATGAGCCGGCCCATCCTTCGCAAGCTGGCGGCAGAGATTATCCAGGTCCATCGGGTTGTCGCAAAACAAAAAGTCCGACGAGGGACCGATGAAAAACGGCGGATTCGAAACGATGAGATCGAAGCTCTCGCCCTTCACAGGCTGAAAAGAATCACCTTCCGCCACTTCGATGTTTTCTACCCCGTTTAAACGCGCGTTGAACAGCACGAAATCGAGCGCTCGCGAATTCAAGTCTGTCGCGACCACCGTTTCGCTCTGCCCGGCTACCGACAAGGCCTGCACGCCATTCCCGGTCCCCAGATCCAGCGTTGCCCGGCTCGGGCGCGTGACGGTAAAGCAGAGCAGCAACCGGCTCGTCGCATTAGGCCAGAGGACAAAATCGGGCTCGGCAGCCTCGTAACGCGTGTTCTGGTCGCAGGCGATCCAACGCGTCCCGAAGGGAACCAAAAGGACGGTCGGCGTCAAATCGTTTCCATCCTTGCGCAAAATCTTACAGCCCAGAGCTACTTCCACGAACCAATCCGGGATAAGTCCTTTCACGTCGGCGACGCTGAATGTTACGCCAAAGTAAAACCATCGTAATAGCGCATTGAGACGGTTGCGCTCTGAGGCACGGTTAATCAGCCCGAAGGCGCCGGGGTCTCGCGGCGAAGGCAAATCCTCGGTTCCAAGCGCTCTTAGGACGTTTTCGACCGTATAACCCGTCTCAACAAGAAACGTGCGCACTCGTTCTGCGTCTGGGATCGAAGGTGGAATGATGGCCGGCGTTTTCATTTTGAGACGGCATCCTCGCGGAAAGCCGCCGGGGAGGATACCACACCCGCAAAAGTGAGCCTGTTCCTCGCACCTCGGCATTGGCCATCAGCTTGCACTCTGCCGAAACGAACCCAATCGTCCACTTGGGCGGTAGAACCGGCGAACGGTTCTTGACAGTACTAGTAGCGTGTGATAAACGCTTCAATTCACAAGATTTTCAAGAAACTGGGTAACTACCCTGTCCGAAAGCGAGAGGGCGGTGTAAGACCCGGCGAACCCCGTTAATTACTTCGCCGCATGCCGAGCACAAATGCAGTGGATTGTGCCGGTGCGCGCGAGACGATAGACCCCCGAAATCCGGAAAGGAAGGTGCTTACATGGCAAGACAGAGCGCGCAGCACAAGCTGGATCGTGTTCGTCCCCCTCGTGTGCAGATCACCTACGATGTTGAGGTAGGCGGCGCTATCGAGATCAAGGAACTGCCTTTCGTTGTGGGCGTGCTGGGAGATTTCACCGGCCAGCCACAAGAGCCGCTTCCCCGCCTCAAGGACCGCAAGTTCGTCGAAGTCAACCCGGACAATTTTGACAGCGTGCTCGAAGGCATGAAGCCGCACCTCTCTTTCGCCGTCGAGAACAAGCTGAGCGAAGACTCCAACGCTCCGCAGCTGAAGGTGGACTTGAAGTTCAAGAAGATGGACGACTTCGAGCCCGCCAACGTCGCGAAGCAAGTGAAGCCGCTGAAGGACCTGATGGACCTGCGGACTCGCCTCGCCGACTTGCGCGGCAGCATGCAAGGCAACGACAAGCTCGAGGAACTGCTGCTCGACGCCGTGGGAAACACCGAGAAACTGGAAAAGTTGAAGGGCGAAATCAAGCCGGGTGATGGAGGATCGAATGGCTGACACAAAGGCTGCGAACAAAGGGGCTGCCGCAGCATCGGAAACCCAAGAAACCAGCCTGTTGGACCAGATTGTAAGCCAGGGCCGGCTCGGCACGGACGCGATGTCGCGCGAACGCGGCAAGGACCTGGTGAAGGAATTCGTCTCGCAGATTCTCGATGGCTCCATGACCGTCGCGAAAGACGCCGAGATGATGATCAATGCGCGCATCGCGCAGATCGATCACCTTCTCTCTCTCCAGCTCAACGAGATCATGCACCATCCCTCGTTCCAGAAGCTGGAAGGCACCTGGCGCGGCGTAAAGCACCTGATGGATCACAGCGAGACCGGCACCGGCCTGAAGATTCGCGTGCTCAACGCCAGCAAGAAGGAATTGCTGCGCGATATCGAAAAAGCGCCTGAATTCGATCAGAGCGCTCTTTTCAAGAAGATTTACGAGGAAGAATACGGCGTCTTCGGCGGCGCTCCATTCGGCGCGCTTGTCGGTGACTATGAGTTCGGCAAGCACCCCGAGGACCTGGCGCTGCTCGAGGGTGTTTCGCACATCGCCGCTCAGGCGCACGCTCCCTTCATCAGCGCGGCCGCGCCCGATCTCCTGAACCTTGAGTCCTTCCAGGCTCTCGATGCTCCGCGCGATCTGGCCAAGATTTTCGACAGCACGGAATACGCGAAATGGAAGTCGTTCCGTCAGGGCGAGGATTCCCGTTACGTCGCGCTCTGCCTGCCCCGCACTCTTTCTCGCGTGCCTTACGGCAAGGACACCAAGCCAATCGAAGAGTTTGCCTACGAAGAGCACGTCGACGGCACCGATCACTCCAAGTACCTCTGGATGAACGCGGCCTATTCGCTCGCAACTCGCATGACCAACTCCTTCTCGCAATACGGCATGTGCGTCGCCATGCGCGGCGTGGAAGGCGGCGGATTAGTCGAAGGCTTGCCTGTCCACAACTTCTACACGGACGAAGGCGACCTCGCGCTGAAATGCCCCACCGAAGTGCCCATCACCGACCGCCGTGAAAAGGAATTGGCGGACCTGGGCTTCGTACCACTCGTACACTGCAAGGGCACGGACTACGCGGCCTTCTTCAGCACGCAAAGCTGCCAGAAGCCCAAGGTGTACGACTCGGACTCGGCAAACGCTAACGCACGCCTTTCGGCGCAACTCCCTTACATCATGGCCGTCTCCCGCTTCGCTCATTACCTGAAGGCGATGATGCGCGACAAGATCGGCAGCTTCATGTCGAGGGACGAAGCCGAATCGTTCCTGAATCGCTGGATCACGAAGTACGTGACTCCGGACGACACGGCGTCGCCGCAGGTGAAGGCGCAGCGCCCCTTGCGCGAAGCCCGCATCGACGTCTCCGAGGTTCCCGGAAAACCCGGAGTCTATCGCGCCGTTGCTTTCCTGCGGCCCCACTTCCAACTCGACGAACTTACTGTTTCCCTGCGATTGGTCGCGGAATTACCCGCTCCCGCCAAATAGTTTTTGCGGCGGATGGGAATCTCGCTTGCAGGTCTGCATGTGCGGTTAGGGTCAAGCGGTCGGCTTCAAAAATTTTCTGGAAAAATTAAGGAGAACGAGAAATGCCGTCAAATCTGTTCTTGAAGATCAAGAGTATCCCGGGATCCAGCCAGGTAAAGGGCATGGAGACCACGTCTGAGCTTCTGTCTTTTCAGTATGGCGCCACCGTCTCGATCAGCTCCCAAGCCAGCGGCAAGGGAGAAACGGCCGGTCATCCAAGTTTCTCCGACATTTCCGTCATGAAGCACCCGGACAAGGCATCTCCCCTGCTCTTCGCCAACATGACGTCGGGGAAGCGCCTAACCGACGACGTCGAATTTTTCGTCCAGAAGATGGTCGACGGTTCATCGCAGACTTTCTACCACGTCAAACTACAGGGCGTAATCGTTTCGTCCTTCACCGCAGCGGCCAGCGACGACGTGCCGGTCGAATCCATCACCTTCAACTATCAGAAAATCATCTTCTCCTTCGCGGACGAAGATAAGGGCAAGCTCGCCGGTCCAGTTAGCAAGGGCTGGGACAACGTCACTCTTCAGGCGATATAGTTGGCGCTCTGCCGAATCGCATGGCGACCGTAACCACAGCAAAGCGGCTATTCGAAGAAGGAAAGGTGCGGGCGGCCGCGAAGGAACTCACGGAGTACCTTCGCGACCACCCCGCCGATTCCACGCAACGCACCTTTCTCTTCGAACTGCTGTGCGCCTCCGGGGACTTGGTCCGTGCTGAAAAACAGCTCGGCGTCCTGGCTCAAGGCGGAGGCAATACCGAAATGGGCGCGGTGCTGTATTACTCCGCTCTCCATGCCGAAAGAATTCGCAATGAGACGTTCGAGAAGGCCGGCTTCTCGAAGCATCCTCCAACGACGACATCCGGCAAGCTCAACGGCCGTTCCTTTACCTCGCTCACTGACGCCGATCCCGATCTCGGCGCCCGGCTCGAAGTATTCGCGGCTGGCGCCTATCTTTGGATTCCTTTTGAACACATCGAGTCGCTCGAGATGGAACCGCCCAAGCGTTTGCGTGATACGCTTTGGGCTCCAGCGATGATCCGCACCGGCCCTGAATTTAAAAGCACCGAGCTTGGCGAAGTGCTGATCCCCGTGATCTATCCGTTCTCGTGGAAGCACGAGAACGAAGCCGTCTGGCTCGGCCGCGTCACCGACTGGGCTGCGGACGAGCACGGCACCGAATATCCCTCGGGACAAAAGATCCTCCTGATGGACGGGGAAGAAGTTCCTCTCCTCGAGATTCGCTCCTTGGAGTTTGACAAGGCGGTCGCGCCTGCAGCTGCGGCAAGCTAAACGGGACCAGGAAAAATGCCCCTCCGCGAAGACCTTCTCAGTCCGATAGCCGGCGAAAATCCTAGCGGTGTAGACGTCCGCTACGACACCAAGCTTCTCCTTTACGACAAGATCAAGGAAGCCCGCCGCGAAGACGACGGCCTCGATCAGGGCGCCTGGCAGCAGGAACGCAAAGTTGCGGATGTGCCACTCGTTCTGAAGCTTACGCAGGAAGCTCTCGCCACCAAAACAAAAGATCTTCAACTGGCCGCCTGGTTGTCCGAAGCGCTGCTGCGCACCGAAGGATTTGCCGGCCTCCGTCAGGGAATCACTCTCTGCCAAGGTCTCGTGGCAAATTTCTGGGACACGCTCTACCCTCCCATCGAAGACGGCGACCTGGAATTGCGCGCGGCGCCGCTCGATTGGCTGGGTGGCGCACTCGATCTGCCCCTGAAGACTGTTCCGCTGGTTCGCGCTGGCTACGGCTTCCTGAAGTACAAGGAATCCCGCGTCGTTGGATATGAAGCGCAAGCCACCGGCGACAAAGAAAAGAAGGTCCGCGCCGACCGCATCGCCGAAGGCAAATTGACTCCGGAGGATTTCGACCGCGCATTCGTCGAAACGCCCAAAGCTTTCTACGTTCAAACTGAGAAAGACCTCGACGCCTGCCTCGCGGCCCTGAAGTCCCTCGACGAAGCCTGCGACGAGAAATTCGGAAATGCAGGCCCGTCTTTCGGCAAGCTGAAGACCGGTCTGGAAGAGATTCGCCACACCATCCACAGCCTCTTGCAGAAAAAGCGCGAGACGGAGCCCGATCCTGTGGAAGAATCTCCCGCGGAAGGCGGCGCCGAAGTCGCCGGAGACGGCAGCGCAGCCATGACGCGCGGCGGCAGCGCGGTCCCCAGCATCGTCATTTCCGTGATGAACAGTTCCGAGCCCGCCGATCGCCGCGAAGTGATCGCGAGCGTCGCCAAAGCTGCCGCCTTCCTGCGCCAACGCGAACCGCTAAGCCCGGCTCCGTATCTGATGATGCGCGGTCTTCGTTGGGGGGAACTCCGCGCCGCCGCGCGTCTTTCCAACGCGACGCTGCTCGAAGCGCCTCCCACCGAGCTTCGCCAGCAGGTAAAGCGCCTCGCGCTCGCGGAAAAATGGACTGAGCTGCTTGAGACGGCTGAGAACGCAATGTCGCTTCCCTGCAGCCGCGCGTGGCTCGACTTACAAAAGCACGTTGTCGAAGCCTGCACCGCACTGGGTCCCGACTACGGGCCAATCGCAGCCGCGATTCGCCTTGAGCTGAAAGTGCTGCTGCACGACCTGCCGGAATTGCTGCACGCTACTTTGCTTGACGATACCGCTGCCGCAAACAGCGAGACGCGCGCATGGCTTGTACAGTTGCTGCGGCCTGCCTCCAACGGCCAAGCGCTCGCTTTCACACAAGCAGACTCGTCGGCCGATCCATCCGCCGTCGCCCCACCGGTCGCCTCCGATTCGACGCCCGAGCCATCCTGGCCATCGAAAAGTGCGGACGCGTACGACGTCGCCAAAGAAGCCCTGAAGGCTGACCAGGCCGAGCGTGCCTTCGACATCATGCAGCGCGAGCTCGCGCGCGAATCCTCCGGCCGCGGACGCTTCCAGCGCAAGCTTCAGCTCGTCGAGCTCTGCGTCGCCGCTGGAAAAGACGCGATCGCACAGCCTCTGCTCGACGACATCGCCGAAGCCATCGAAGCCCACAAGCTCGACGACTGGGAAGACCGCCGCATGATTGCCAATGCGCTTTCCACTCTGATGAGCCTTAGCGCGAAGATTCAAGGAAGCGCCTCCGACAAGCAGAAGCTTTTCGAACGTATCTGCCGCCTGGATCCCGCCCGGGCGCTGAACGCAGGATAATCCCCCAAAATGGCGCGATCCCAAGGCGATCTCACCGTCACGTTGTCCGTGTTGGACCGATTGATTGACCGGGAGCCCAAGACCTCCTCTGAGGCGCCTCTTACTCGCTCGCAATCCGTCCGCATCATGAAGGCCGCCGTGCAGCGCGACTTGGAATGGCTTCTCAATACGCGCAGAATTTTTCAGGAGCCCGACGAAGGCTTGAAGGAAGTGAACCGTTCCGTCTACGTCTACGGCCTGCCCGATTTCACCACGTACGCTATCGCTTCTCCGGCGGACCGCGCAAAATTAATTCGTCAGCTGGTCACCGCCATCAAGACATTTGAGCCTCGCCTGCTGAATCCGCGCCTCGTTCCCGTCGAAAAGGACACCGGCGGGATCCAGCAGCTCCATTTCCGAATCGAAGGCCTTCTGGCGATGGACCCCGCGCCCGAGCCTGTCTCGTTCGATACCGTCGTCGAAGTTCGCTCCGGCGCCTGCCAGGTTTCAGGAGGCCCGAATGCGTGATGAGCTGCTCCTTTATTACGAGCGCGAGCTCGACTACATCCGCAAGATGGCCGCGCAGTTTGCCGAGAAGAATCCGAAAGTCGCATCGCGCCTCGTGCTCGAGCCGACAAAGTGCGAAGACCCGCACGTCGAACGTCTGCTCGAAGGCTTCGCGTTTCTAGCCGCTCGCGTTCACCTGAAGCTCGACGACGAGTTTCCCGAAATCAGCGAAGCGTTGCTCAGCGTGGTCTATCCGCAACTCGTCCGGCCGATCCCTTCCATGTCCATTGTGGAATTTCAGCCCGACCCGGAAAAAGGCAAGCTGACCACCGGCCTGCCCATCCCGCGCGGCTCGGCGCTCTTCTCGCGTCCCGTCGCTGGAGTTCCCTGCACTTTCAAGACGTGCTACGACACTACTTTGTGGCCCGTCACAGTCGCCACCGCAGAATGGCGCGCGCCCAGCAGGCTGCAGCCAGCGGTGAAAGCGGTGGACTCCACCGGAGCAGTCCGCATCGAATTGCGCGCCGGCGCGGACGTGAATCTCAAGGAACTCAAGATCGATCGCCTGCGCTTTTATCTCGACGGCGAAGGCGGCCTGGTCAACTCGCTTTACGAACTGCTGTTCAGCCGCTTGAATCGCATCGTCGTCCGCGATCCCACGCCGGGCTCCAAAATTCCTCCGGTCGTGCTGCCTGCCACCGCTCTTCGCCCGGTCGGGTTCGAACCCTCCGAGGCGATGCTGCCTTACGCCGACCGCTCATTCTCCGGCCATGCCTTGCTGATGGAGTATTTTGCCTTCCCGGAAAAGTTCCTGTTCATTGACGTCACCGGACTCGAGCCTGTCTGGGAAGCCGGCTTCAAGAACGCGGTCGAGTTCGTCTTCCTGATTTCCGAAGTGGACGGCGAAGATCGCCGCCAACGCCTCGAACTCGAAGTTTCGAAGAAGACTTTTCGCCTCGCCTGCACTCCAGTGGCGAACCTTTTCACCCAAATCGCCGAGCCGATCCAGCTCAATCAGCGCCGATACGAATACCCGATCGTGCCGGACGTGCGCCGCCCCTATTCCACCGAAGTCTTCTCCGTCGACGAGGTCGGCTGCATCAATACGGCCACGCAGCAAAGTTCCACGTTCGAGCCGTTTTACTCGCTGCGCCACTCCACGCGCTCGCGCAAGCAATCCAGCTTCTGGCTCGCGCGGCGCCGCCCTTCCGAGCGCCCCAACGACGAAGGAACGGACATGTTCCTTTCGCTCGTCGATCTTTCCATGCAACCGGCCAATCCGGACGCCAGCATTCTCTCGATCAAAACTACATGCACCAATCGCGATCTACCGGCGCGGCTTCCCTTCGGCAACGAGGACGGCGACTTCGAAATGGAAGGCGCCTCTTCGATCAAGCGCATCGTCGCATTGCGCAAACCAACTTCGACCGTGCGCCCTTCGTCCGGAAAAGGCTCTCTCTGGCGTCTGATCTCGCACCTTTCCATCAACTACCTTTCGCTCGTCGAGGGTGGCCGTGACGCTCTCCAGCAGATGCTTCGCCTCTACGACATCGGCCGCTCGGCCTATTCCCAAAACGTAATCGAGAGTATCCTGCGGGTACGCAGTTCGAAGCATTTCACCCGGGTCTCTGGAAATAACAGCATTACCTTTGCGCGCGGCACGCGCGTGGAAATCGAGCTGGACGAATCTCAGTTCGTCGGCAGCGGCGCGTATCTTTTCGCCAGCGTGCTCGAACGCTTTCTCGGATTGAGCGTTTCCTTGAACAGCTTCACCCAATTGCTGGTCACCACTCCCCAGAGAAAGGGGCCCTTGCACGAATGGGAGCCGAGAGCGGGACGCAGGATCCTGGTCTAGACCTTTCGCCGCTCGAAAAGGTGCTTCGCAAGCAGCCCTTCTCTTTCGAGTTCTTTCAGGCGGTCACGCTTTTGCAGCGGCTCGCCCCTGGGCGGCAGCCGGTCGGGCGATTCTCGAATCCCGAGGACGAAGCCGTGCGCTTTCGCGGCAATACGTCCCTCGGCTTTCCCGCCAGCTCTATCCAGCGGATCGACTGGCCCGAAAGCGCTGGAGACGGCCCTCCGCGCATGATGGTGAATTTCATGGGCCTCTCTGGACCTTCAGGCGTGCTTCCCTACTGCTATACCGAGTTGATCCTCGAGCGCGAACGCGCCAAGGATCGTACCTTTCAGTCCTTCCTCGACATGTTTCACCACCGGATGGTTTCTTTCTTCCATCGCGCGTGGGAAAAATACCGCTTCCCTGTCACCCACGCCATGGGCGACGACGACCTTTTCCAGCACCATCTTCGTGATCTCATCGGCCTCGGCACTCCCGGCCTCGCGGATCGCCAGAAAGTTTCCGACGACGGCCTGCTCCACTTCGCGGGCCTCGTCGGCAGGCAGGCGCGTTCCGCTGAGGCTCTCGAACAAATCCTGCGCGCCTACTTCGACGTGGAAGTGGAAATCGAGGAGTTTGTCGGCGGCTGGTACACCATCGATTCCGCCACACAGTGCGAACTCGGCGAAGACGATAGCGATTCCCAGAAACTCGGCTGGGGCGCCGTGGTGGGAGACGAAATCTGGGACCAGCAATCGCGCGTGCGCGTGAAGCTAGGCCCCATGCCGCTGGAAAA
>Ga0210385_10002312_pt1 | contig 11527 bp, 10 predicted proteins | sample IncBWH26OmetaG_FD_160107 | JGI IMG/M metagenome (GOLD analysis project Ga0210385, IMG submission 160107) | Forest soil microbial communities from Barre Woods Harvard Forest LTER site, Petersham, Massachusetts, United States - Inc-BW-H-26-O ... | reverse complement strand
TGTACTTCTACTACGCCGTTATGCCCCATCATCCTCACGTTCCGGTGGGTTCGGCAGAGGACCTGTTGTTTCGAGCAGATACGCTTGCGTGGAACGACCGTTGGGAAGAGGCAGCGCCCCTTTATCACCGCGCCGAGTCTCTATTTCGAGCTCAGGGAAATCAGGCCAGGGCCCTTTACGCAAACGTAAGCCAGATCCCGCCCAACCAATCCGTGGATATACCGGCAACGATTTGGTATCTAACTGCCGATCTGACCCAACCCGGGGCATCTGACCCCGAGACGCGGCTCCGTATCCTTACCGTGCGCGGGATCCTACAGACCAACCAGGATGCCGCGCAGGCACTGGCAACGTGGGAACAGGTTGAGGCACTTGCAAGGTCCCTGCATCACTATGAGCTTGCGACGCGGGCTATCGGTGAAGAAGGGATTGCAGCTTTTATCCTCGGTGACGCGCTCACTGCCAAGCGGAAGGTGATTTTTGCATGGACATTCGCCAAACCTGAACTGGACCCGGCAGCGCGTATCCGGTATGCATCCACTTATGGGGCCGGGCTGGTAGCCGTAGGTCGCTATGCCGAGGCATTGAACCCGCTAGACGAGGCCATCAAGATTGCGGACGCTCATCCGGAGGTCGCTTTCCCAATTCTTGCCCTCAGCACAAAGATTGATGCCTTTGTGGGGCTTCACCGTTATCAGGAGGCAACGCGGCTGGTGAACGATTGTTTGAACCGCCTCAAGGATACCCCGTTTGACGGGCAAAAAACGCAACTCTACCTGTCACGAGGCACTATCGAGGCGAAGCTCGGCAACCCGAATGCAGCGATCGCCGATATGAGAACAGCACTTGACCTGGCGAACCACATGCACAACTTTCGCGGACTGACCGATGTTGGCGGGACGCTCGCCGAAACGTACTTCGACAATGGACAGTTGCACGAGGCACTCGACGCGATCAACGCCGCGATCCAAGCGAACACGGCGATTCCCAATGAGCTTTACCTTGCCCCCGCGAACCTTGCGCTCAAAGCAAAGATCCTCGACAAGATGGGTAACTCTGCAGCCGCGGACAGTTTGTACCGGAAGAGCACCACCCTTGTGGACGCGATGATCCAGCGAGCTTCCACACTGAGTGTCGAGCGCCAGCTGTTGGCCGAGATGAGCGACATTTATTCGGCCTATTTTGCGTCGCTCTGCCGGCAAGGCCGTTACGAAGACGCGCTTCAGGCATTGGAGAAGGTCCGCGGCCGGCTCGAAGCAGAAGCCCTTGAGCATCACAGCTCACCACCTCTCCATGCGCCGACCCCATAGGAACAAGAATTGACGCGTCTCAACATTGCTCTGATCAATACCGAGGACCCGAAGCAACGCGACACTTTGACGAGTGAGATTTACCAAACCGAGATCAATCTAGGACCAAGCAGGCTGGCAGCAGCCTCGGTTGTCCACCCGGTGGCGCTATCCGAACTTCAGAGCATGCTGACACCCGATCAATTGCTGATCGAGTACGTTCTAGCGAATCCGGCCTCGTATGCGTTGGCCATAACAGACCGCAGCGTTCACGCTTATCCACTGCCTGCAAGGGTTCTCGTTGAGGACAACGCAATGAAATACCGCGGGGAGATTCACGCTAAGCTCAAGGACCCGACGCTTGCGCAGACGCTCTTCAACGAACTGCTCGCTCCCATCGAAGACTATCGAGACAAGAAGGATTTGGTGATCGTGCCTGATGGACAGCTCCACCTCCTGCCATTCTCTGCCCTGGTAGATTCGGGCGAATATGTTCTTTCATCCCACACCGTCGATGTGGCGCCGTCTTCCACCGCGTTTGCCCTCCTGAAGAGACAAACTGAAGAGAGAGAAAAGGCAGAGATGCCATACATCGGTGTGGCCGCCTGGACAGAGAAAACGGAGAACCGCAATCCGATCCTAAGGGCGATCAGCGGACCGGAACGAAGCGAGTTCGTGCCTCTGCCTTTCAGTGAAGCGGAAGTCGAAACCATCGCCAACGATCTCCCCAGGCCGAACACGATCCTGCTCGGCGCCAACGCCACCGAAACCCGCTTCAAACAGCTCTCGACGGAGAGCGCCGAGGTCATCCATCTGGCTCTTCATGGCTACGCGGATGTTGATTACCCAGATCGCTCCGCGTTAATCTTTGCACCAGAGCCGAATGGCCCGGACGACGGCTTGCTGCAAGCGCGAGAGATTCGCGAACTGCATATCAGGGCCCGTCTGGTCACCCTCTCGGCCTGCGACACCGGCGTAGGTCCAGTCGGAGAGGCGGATGTCGCCAATGTGGTGAACGCGTTTATCGAAGCCGGCGCAGATTCGGTGGTCTCGACCCTATGGGATCTTGAAGATGAGTCCACCGAGCATCTAATGACGATGTTCTATTCGAAGCTCGCCGTGCACGAGCGGAAGGTCGACGCGCTCCGTTCCGCGCAATTGAATCTTTTGAATCAAGGACTGCCACCGTACTTTTGGGCAGGCGTACAGATCGTCGGAGATCCCTCCGGCACATTCTGATCGAGCGAGGATTTATGACTCTCTCTCAAGCTCAGCGCGAAGGAGTTCTGGCGAAGATTCAACGGCTAGTCTCCGTAAAGTATTTCGATCCCAACTTCGATGAAGGTGTCTGGGGCAGAGTTGTCGAGAATCACCGGAGGACCATTGTCGAGGCACCGACCGAAGCCGGGTTTGAGAAGGCAATTGCCGCAATGCTCGCAGAGATGGCGCCCAGTCCACTCGCCTTACTGTCGGACCGGACTCTGATTGCGCCGCCAAACGCCATTAATGCAAGTTTCTCGGTCCGGGCGATCGACGGAGAGCCCCATTGGGTTTTCAAGGACATTCTTCCTGGGGGCGTCGCCGCGCGTGCTGGCATCAAGGCCGGAGATGTCCTCTTGGCAATTGGCAGCGAACCGGTGCGGCCGTCGCTCTCCGATGGCGCTCCCGCAGCGCCCAGCTTTGAAATGCAACACGAGTTCTCGGTTAGCGTGCTGCGCGGCGACCCTCTCCAAGAAATTCGGCTGGCTTTCAAGACCGCGACACCTAAGTACAAGGACAATCCGTATTCAGAGCCCGCTGCGCTTACTACTGGAGCACAAGCCGGCAATGTCGCCTACCTGCGCGTAAGTCTCTTCCCGGGTGCGATCGGCATCGACTTTGCAAATGAGCTCGATTCCATTTTCGCTGGCCGATTCAAGAACGCCGATCGGCTCATCATCGACATGCGAGGGAACCCAGGTGGAGGCATCGGCGGCCTAACATTGATGAGCTATCTGACCCCGGACCGACGCCCAATCGGATACAGCAAAAGCCGCGAAATGGCGCTCAACAAGATCCCTCCCGATTCATTGCCGGTGTTTGACCGGGTGCCGCGCTCGAAATTGGCTTTGCCGGGACTGGCGTTAAAATTCTTGGGAAAGACTTCGATCTTCCTGTACACGGAGGCACTCGGACGGCGGGAATGGCACGGCCGCATCGCAATCCTGGTTGATGAACATACTGCCGGAGCCGCAGAAATGGTCACTCAATTCGCGCAGGAGAATCAACTGGCGACAATCATCGGAATGAAAACTGCAGGGCGGCTTGTAACCCGCAGAGCCAGCAAACTTGGCTTCGGCTATCGCCTGGTGATTCCCATTGCGGCCTATGTGAGCGCAAAGGGAACTCAAATCGAGGGAAACGGAATCACTCCGGACATTTCCATTCCGTGGTCCTTTGAGGACGCCTCTGCCGGAATTGATCGGCAATTGAGTAGCGCCATCGACGCATTGCGCGCTGCTTGACTTCTCGGAGAGTGAATCAGGACTTCTACAGTTCTCGAGATCGAGCAGCGCCAAGTTGACTACAATGTCTTCCGAAATACTGATTAGCCTGCTTTATTACCGCCAATCGTCCATTGCATAGACATCGGCACGGTTGAATCCCTCCCCGTGCGGACGATGCATGGCGACGCCTTGCGTCATGGCTTTATAGCCGCGGGCGCGCATCTGCGCGTAGGCGTCTCGGCGCGCAAGATTCACGCCGGCTTCCACGGCGGTTCCGCGGGAGACAGCAAACGCGTCGATCGCGTCGAGCAGCCGGTCGAAACGGGCATCGACTGTCTCGCCCCCGCGCACGGCGCCGAACTTCACATAACAGCTGTTCGCGCCACCTTCCGATCCAGCACCGGTCATACAGATGGCAAATCCGTCGAGCTTAGAACGCGAGTCAATCATCACCACGTCGCCCACGCCTTGGGACAGCACGGCGCGAATCTCATCGCTCAGATCGAGGCCTCTGTCGATCCGGTTCGTCAGCCGCGCGCAAGCACGGATCGCTTCTTCGCGCTGGTCTTTCTTCAGTGCCGAGAGCAGAAGGGGCCCATTGCCATTCGAAGGGCGTGCATCCGTCGCCGGCGTATGCTGCATCAGCGCCGTCAGATGTCCAGGCCAGAAACCAAATTTGTTGTAGAGGCCAACATGCTTAGCGCTGTGCGCGAAGGTGAACAAGCCGCAGTGGCGCAATTTCCAGCCGTCGAGGATCTTCACGGTGCCTTCCATCAGACGCTTCGCAACGCCATGATCCCAGAATTCAGGCAGCACCGTCAGCGGTCCAAAGAATGCAAAGGAACCCCAGCGCGTGATGACATTCGACCCGACGAGCCGCCCGTCGACGTGTGCCGCGAGAACCTTCGTGTTTCGGGCTCGCCATCGTGGTGTCATCAAATCTCGATCTCCCATAAACTGCATGGGGTCGGGTAAACCAAGAAAAGTTCCAAAGGCCAGTCGCACAATGCGAGCGGCCTCACCTAGCTCGCTTTCGCGCAAAGCGCTGATTCTGACTACCTCGTTCTTCGCCATGAGAAATCCGACCTCAGTGCCAGGTGTACGCCGCGGAGATCAGGGACATTGCAATGCAGCGGCCAGGCTCAAATAAGTTCTAGGTAAATCATAGGAGCCAGCCCACCGCGGACGCCATCAGTTTAGGGATCCTGCGCTCAGCAGGAGGAAATCGAAACACGGCTACGGCAGAAGGCCGACATTAAGGGGTTCAGCTAAAGCTTGTGCCGGATGGCGGCCGAGTACTTTAGCTACCCAGGCGTAACGGTAACAGGCTCACCATGTTTCACGGTGTAGGCAATCACAAATCGGGCCGGCTCTGTAGTGCTCGCAATCCTGGGTCCTTGGTATCAAAGAATGGCTCCACTCAGCACTAACTGGGTGGATGCTGACAGCGACAACCGGATTCAGACACGGCTCTGCAGGGGATTGTCATCCGAGGAAAAGGGCAATGCACAGACGGGGAACCCGGTGTCGGTGCGGCTAATAGCGTGTCCAGTCTTCAAGGGGCTGAAAGAGAATCGAGTGCGAATCGTTGCCGGTCAGGAAGTTAGCGCAGGACTTCCACAGCATGATTCCGAGGGGTAAAAGCACCAATACGAGTGCCAGAATCGCCAGCACTCCCGCGCCGGTCTCGGTCCAAGAATTAGCTCGCACCGGTTCGAGCGCATTGCCACAATGAGGACAAACGGGCCGACGCAAGCGAGGAAGCTCAAGCGTCGAAGGTCTCATCGTCATTCTCCTCCCTTTGCTGAGAGTGATCCTCTCCGTTCTGCAACGCGGCGAACGCTTCTCTCTCGCGCTTGTCGCGGCGAACCTCCAACAACTGCTCGCCGGTCGTGTGCTTGGGCGAAAAGCAATATTGAACGTACGCCTCAAACAATGTGAGGTTTGGAATTCGCCGTCGAAGAAGTTCCGGGAGATGTTGCTTATAAAGGGTGGCTACAGCTTCGGGCGCAATCCGGTAACTGTTTCTGTTGCCATGGGTCGTGATAGTTGCCTGAAGCCATCCCTGCTCGATCCAATGCAGGACCTCGCTGCGGCGAACATGCAATGCCTGAGCCAATGCAATTAAAGAAAAGCAATCGCAACGGATCTCGCGAACACTGAGTCGTTGTCTCTGAAGAGCATTCCGAAGAGCTTTCGGACTTCTGTTCAGCCGCTTTGCGACTTCTTCCACCGGGAATTTGGTAAGCAGTTCTCGGGCTTCTTCGAGTTCATCCGGATGCCATCGACGGTTATCAGTCTCCGCCTTGATTCCATATTTGATGATGAAACGCCAGCATTCCTCGTGGGCCCGGCCAGTTTGCCTCTGAAGCCGGCGCACAAGTTGCGCAAGTTTGATGCCCGAAAGTACCCTCGCCTGTTCGGCCAAGGCGAGTGCCTCCGGTCCCCATCCCGGGGGAAGGCTTGATAATGGGCGAAAGGTCGCCATATGCACCTCAAGCAGAAGAGCGTGCAAAGGACAGAGAAAGCCCTCTACATATAAGGCTGTGGAAAACGCCGAAAGCGGACGCGATCTGAGGAAATTCCGCCCGCAATGTGGAAATCGAGCCAGTTTTCAGATAAAGTGACTTTACTGACTCGACGCCTGCGCACGATCCGGGTAGTCAAACGGACTTTGCCGATTGTTTAGTCATGGCCTCCCCTTCGCCACTAGACCGTTGCTGGATATTGAACGATTCGCCCAGTGTCTTGCCCATCTTGCCGGCAGTGCGCGCGGCGGTAGAACAGCATTGGCCTGACACGCAACGCGCAGCAGCAACAGTACTTGGAGACGAGTCTCTGGCTGCGGAGATTATGGAAGAGGCGATCGAAAAAGCAGTTGCCTACCTCGCCGATCATCCGCCGGAAGATCACCAAGCCGTGAGTGCGATTCTCTCTCGATTTTGCAAGGAAGCAGTTGGGCGCCGGCGAAAGCAACGAGCACAACTCGTCTTTATCGATTTTTCGGTCTCTTCGGAACCCGCTTCCTCCGACTTGCCTTTTTCCGCTGCCGAAGCAGCTATCGATGCTGAGAGAATTCTGAGAGATGCGCCCGCGGAAGTGCGCGAAGCATTCATGTTGCGATACGGATGCTCGGACTCGTGGAGAGATGTGGCGGCCGTCGCTGCGACCAGCCCCGGTGCGATACGCAAAAAATGCAAACGGCATCTCGAACGGATTCGACGGAAACTAGGAATTCGGGAGCGACAGCGGTAAACTCCGGCAGAGGCACTTCACGCCGCCAGGAAGGATTTCGTGGACGAGCGTCTGTCGTTTTTGCAGGATGATGACGAAGATCGTGTGCTCTTTGAAAAACTTCAGGAGCAGGTTCTTGAAAAGTATCCCAACCCCAAACGAATCGGCTGTATCGATCACGATGTCCTGAAGGCGTGGGTTTACTCTCCTCAAAGTCTTGATTTGTCCGATCCAAAATACCTTCATGTCCTGAAATGTGCTCAGTGCACCCGTGAACTGATCGACCTTCGGAAACAGCGAAACGAGCAGCGCGGGCAAGTTGGAATCCCAGCCGCTCTCCGGAATACGAAGAAAGCGAAGGACTGGCGATGGACGGGGATCGCTGCGATCCTAATATGCGCTTTTGCCCTGGTTATTGCAGGCGTGACCTACTGGCGCGTCCATTCGCCAACTCCGATGGCCGAGCAAGCGGAGGCCACTCCGGTAGTGGAGACCATTGATTTGAGTCAGGCTGGAACGACCCGTGGAGACGAGACGTCAACCGTCCCCCCGGTGGCACTTCCACGGCGCGTGATCAGCGCGCACATTCTTCTGCCGTACTACCGCCCGGGTGGCAACTACGTGGTTTCCGTGACGACGGATCGAAATGGTGCCCCTGTGAGAGCTAAGGGACGCGCCGCCGCCAGCGTCAATGGAATCCACACGGATGTGACCGTGAGATTGGACCTGCGAGATCTGCCCGCGGGTACGTACTTCCTCGCAACAACCCACGAAGGGGATCGAGCCTCGTATTACTACCCCTTATCGGTGCACTAGAGATAGCCTCGGTAGCGTGCAAAACCCCGAACTCGCCATCTCCGGATCCTGAAACTCCACCAAGTGAGTTGTCTCTGACCCGACTGCTAGACTGGATTTCGAGTTTTGAGACAGCAGCAATCCGAATGTTGTGGCGCGATGGAGAAGAATCCAAGCGATGAGTGAGGGAGCCAAGCCAGCGGCCATAGAGGTATCGGACACATTACGTCCACCGGCCGATCCGCTTCGTTTTAAAGAGTACATGCTGATGCTGTACCCGCGGTTCAGCGCGGTTGAACCGCCTCGGTGGCCGCCGGATGTGTTTGCGCTCTCTATTGCGCCATTGTGGAAGTCGGCTTCGTATGCAGCCGTTCTCAATCATTGGCCGGCTCAACAGGACTCTTCGGTTGCGTGGAGCGACTTGGCGCACAAACTGGGAGCAGGGTGGCGCAAAGTATGGAATCAGGGCTCAGTACCTGCAGAAGTGCTTGAGAAATGGCGCGGTGCCTTTGCCGATACGTCATTCCCTCTTTCCGAGTTGTCGAAACATCAAAATCAGTGTCAGCTCCTGCTCGAACTGGCCGCAATCGCTGACGAAGCCAGCGTCGGACTGGGCATTCCGGTACAGGAAGATCTGTCGCCCGAGGAGGAGCAGTTCCAAGATCACGGAAACGAACTCCTATCCGACCAGCATCAACACGGCGCGTCCCTGTGTGAGCAACTGGACCTGAGTCGCCTGCGGGTACTTCCGAAAATGCATTGCCCCCAATCGGGGCTGACCATCCGTTCTTTCTCCCATCACCTGGCGCTGTGCTTCGGAGATGAGATTAAGCCCATGTGGTACCAAAGGAGACTTTCGGTCGACTCAGCATTTAATCTCTTGGTCGTTCCCTGGCCCTACGTTGTGATCCCGCGCCAGTTTCGATCCTGTGATCCGCTTCCAGAGGAACTGAGCAATATCGACCCTGAAAATTTCGGTTTCTTTACAGTCGATCATCCGGACGGGGCAGACGATGTCGCGGAGAAAATCGAGAAGATTCTCGAAGCGGCGCGAAACCTGATCGGTGATATTCACGGTGTCGTCCTCCCTGAGTTGTCGCTCTCGGATACCGAACACAAGAAGCTCGAACTCGCACTTAACAAGAGAGGCACCTTCCTCGTCGCGGGCGTCGGGATTCCGGGCGATTCAGCTCATCACCCAGCGAACGAAGTGCGCGTCAGCTTTCCGACCTACGACCGGGTAACTCAGCACAAGCACCACCGGTGGAAACTCGAAGAGCACCAAATCACGCAGTACGGATTGGGAAGCAGACTCGATCCGGTGATTCAATGGTGGGAGCACATCGCTGTGGGTGATCGACGACTCGGCTTCATCTCTTTGCTCCCTTGGCTGGTTGCGACGGTGCTGATCTGTGAAGATCTCGCGCGCCCTGACCCCGTCGGAGACCTCGTGAGGGCTATCGGGCCGAATCTGGTGATCGCTCTTTTGATGGATGGGCCCCAATTGAAAGAGCGCTGGTCGGCCCGCTATGCGACCTCGTTGGCTGATGATCCGGGGAGTTCGGTCCTGAGCGTAACCAGTCTAGGGATGGCAAAATTGAGCCGGCCCCGCGGCTCAACCGCCACCGGAAATCCAGTAGTCGCAATCTGGAAAGACGCCAAGAGCGGAGGACCGGTCCAGATTGATCTGCCACAAGAACACCATGGAATCGTTTTGTCGATTTCTCGTCTAAACGATGAGGAGTGGTCTGCCGATGGAAGAGGCGATGGAGCAACTTCTGGTTATCCGGCGCTCACAGGCGTGCATCCGATAAGAGTAGAAGGAATGGGAGTATAATCTCATTGGGATTGAATCATGATCCGTCTGAATGACATCGATTCAGCGACCTTGGCAACGATCGCACAGTATCAGCAGCTCCCTACACAGCGGAAACATACTCTTGTTGGTCGCCTTAGCGACCAGGCTAAGCCGATTGGTTTGATACTGATAGGGGATGAGCCAGAAAACCCGTCTGCGGAGGCGGTTGAGATTGCCAAGGACTTCCGCGAATGGACTCTACGAAATCGGAAGAGCCGAAGTTCAGTAAAAGCCGTATCCGCCGCTAAAGCTGAGCCTGTACTCGTCGGGGTTCGCTAAATATCTGAAAATAAGCAGCCTATGGGTCACCCTTGTGGTGGCCTTAATGTTTTATGCCTCGGGGCCCCATCTTGTGGCATTCTAGCGGTGCCTCCAATTTCCCGATTCAAGAAAGCTACAAGTATTTGAAAAATAGACGTTTACATGTAGAATCTACAGGAGGGATTGGGGATCTGTTCTTCGGGAAGTTCCGCCATCAGGATTCCCAGCTTTTTCGCGATGGAAAGGGTGATTGGATACCTTCCGCTACCTTCGCTCGAGTTCCAATTCATTTTCGTTAGTCTAGCGCCACGATCCCCATAGCCCGCTGTCGGATGTCGGTATCGCCGCAGGACCCGATCTGAACTGGCGCAGGAATATATGGGCCGGGGTACTCGCGCCACCACGATACGTACCCCATCGTAAAAAGGAAGAATTCGTCGCCGATGGTGCACAGCGTACCGCGCCACGGCTCCTGCATGCCTTTTCTGACGAGGCGTAAAGCGATTGTATGCGTACCAATTCGCACGCCGGAACTCGAGAGTTCGCGATCGCTCGGAATCCAAGCTCCTCTTCAGGTTGGCACGTGCCAGTCCTATGCACGACGATCCGCGAAGGTGTGAGACCTGAGAGCGCCTGATATTTATCGAGGACGTCACGAATGAGTTCCGAAGCCTGGGCTTCATTTAGGTAGGGCCGGCAATCTCTTTTCTGATGCCGAGGAATGGTCGACCCCTTCAAAGCGAAAAGCGAACGGTTCGATCTCATTCGAGAACGCTTGGGCAACACTCGCATAAACCACGTCCCCACCCCGACGCCTTAGGTGGTGGAAGAATATCCCGATGAAGCAGGTGTTCTTGGGGAGAACATGAGGGAGCCACGGCTGCCGGGACTCCAGATGATCGTAGACACTCGTGCGTTGGCGGACGTCGACAGCGAGTCGTCGTTGATCCAGCTTCGCGGTGTGGTGTGCCTGCCGAGAACAGACCAACTGCGCATAGCCGCACCTGACTCAGATCGACGTTTTTGAGGCCCTTGGAGTGGAAAGAAGTTCCGCAGGGAAAATCGCCGCTTGACGGGATTCATCAACACCCAGCGATACGCTGATCCAGTTCGCGGATTTGTTGGCGGCTGAGCTCACCCAGAGAGGCAAGGGCGGGCACACCATCGCCGCGACGCTAGTCCCGAAACGGAGGCCGCTAAGTATCTGAAACTGCTTGCGAAGGCGAGATTTCTGGCGAAACTCATCGCTTCGACCACCAGCGAAACTCGTGGCATGACCCTAGCCATGATTCGGCCAGTCTCCGCAGCGCCCTGAACAGCGGGCGACGTCTCGATATTCGCCTTATGTTCGCCTACAATGATTGGGTCCATCAACGCGACATCGAGAGGCACCAAGCCGCCGGCAATCCGACGAAAGCCTAGCTTGTATGCTGACGGTGAAGAGTTTAGTGAGTAGTGAGCGCTAAAGTGGAAGACGCAGGAGAGAATTGGGAAAGCCCTACAAACTCGAATTGAAACAACTGGAAACGACATACCGCTGGGCCCTTCATGTCGATATTTCCGACTTTTCAAAGGAAGTGAAGAAGACCGATAAGTCACCTCTA
>Ga0210385_10002310_pt1 | contig 11531 bp, 3 predicted proteins | sample IncBWH26OmetaG_FD_160107 | JGI IMG/M metagenome (GOLD analysis project Ga0210385, IMG submission 160107) | Forest soil microbial communities from Barre Woods Harvard Forest LTER site, Petersham, Massachusetts, United States - Inc-BW-H-26-O ... | reverse complement strand
CGCTGCGCCAGCACCTTGCCCAATTCCACGCCCCATTGGTCGAACGAATCGATGTGCCATACCGCGCCCTGCGTGAAAACGGCATGTTCATATAGCGCAACGAGCTTGCCCAGCGCTTCTGGCGTGAGGCGTTCCAGAAGCATCGTGTTGGACGGACGATTTCCTGCGAATACGCGATGCGGTACAAGCCAGTCCGGCGTGCCTTCCGCCTTCACTTGCGCCGGCGTTTTTCCAAACGCCAGCGCCTCGCTCTGCGCACACACGTTGGCCACCAGTATGTCATGGTGGCGCCCCAACGGATTTAGCCCCTTCCCAAAAGCGATAAAGTCGCAGGGGATCAGTCGCGTGCCTTGATGGATCAACTGATAAAAAGAATGTTGGCCGTTCGTGCCGGGCTCGCCCCAGAAAATCTGGCCAGTGTCGTAGTTGACTTTGCCCCCCTCAAGCGTCACATGCTTGCCGTTGCTCTCCATCGTCAATTGCTGAAGATAAGCCGGAAAGCGCTTTAGGTATTGCTCGTACGGCAGGACAGCGATGGTTTGCGCGTCAAAAAAATCTGTGTACCACAGGGCGAGCAATCCCAGCAGCACCGGCAGATTTCGCTCCAAAGGCGCGGTGCGAAAATGTTCGTCCATTTCGTGAAAGCCGTTCAGCATGGCGCGAAAATTGTCCGGACCAATGGCAAGCATAGTGGAAAGGCCGATAGCAGAGTCCATAGAATAACGGCCGCCAACCCAATCCCAGAACCCAAACATGTTGGCCGTATCAATACCAAACTTCGAAACTTCCGCGGCGTTCGTTGAGACCGCCACGAAATGTTTGGCCACAGCCTTTTCATCGTCGCCCAGTCCCTTCAGCGCCCAATCGCGCGCCGTGTGCGCGTTGGTCATGGTTTCCAGCGTGGTAAACGTTTTTGACGAAACAATGAACAACGTCTCGGCGGGATCGAGACCCACGACAGCTTCGGCAAAATCCGTGCCATCGACGTTAGAGACGAAGCGAAACGTCATGCTGCGCTCGCTATAAAATTTCAGCGCCTCGTAAGCCATGACCGGCCCCAGGTCTGAGCCACCAATGCCGATATTGATCACGTTGCGGATGCGTTTTCCCGTGTGGCCTTTCCACGCGCCGCCGCGGACGCGATTGGAAAATTCCGCCATCTTGTCCAGCACCGCATGCACATCCGGCACCACGTTCTTTCCATCCACCAGGATGCTGGCATCTCTCGGTGCGCGCAGCGCCACATGCAACACCGCGCGATTTTCCGTTATGTTGATTTTTTCGCCGCGAAACATCGCGTCCCGGCGTTCCTGCACTTGCGATTCCCGCGCCAGGTCAAGCAGCAGCTTGATGGTCTTCTCCGTAATCAAGTTCTTGGAGTAATCCAGGTAAATGCCCACCGCCTCAACGGTGAAGCGCTCCGCGCGCTTGGGATCGTCCGCAAAGAGTTTCTTCAGATGAGTTGCCTGAATCTGTTTATGGTGCGCTTTCAGCGCCGCCCATGCTTTGCGCTTGGTCAATGGCTTCAGCGGCAAAAACCTCGAGGTGCTCTTTGTGCGTGCTGCCATGGCAGGCTCCTTTGTATGAGTTCAAGCTTTATTGCGGGCAGGATTCTTGGCCAACGTCGGACCTTTCGCGACGTCAACATTCCACAGACGGAAGCCGCCAAGAAACGCGTTGAAGTTGTCTCCCGCCCGGCAACGCGGCGGAAGCACTTTCAATTTCTTCACGTTTCCCCCTCCCAGCACCACTTCGTCCGGCTCCAGGGCTATCGTCAACTTCTCCACCACATCCACTACATTCTTTCGCCACTTCTTCTTGCCGAACTTCTTCAAACCACGCAGGCCCACATAATCTTCGTATGTCGCTTTTTTGTACGGAAGATGCCCAAGCTCCATCGGTTCGACGATGCCGTCAACCACCATTGCCGTGCCCAACCCAGTGCCCAGGCCGAGGAAGAGCATTCGGCCCTTCTTGTAACTTCCCAGCGCCTGCATCGCCGCGTCGTTCAGGATTTTGATGCGGCAGCCGAACGCACGTTCATAAGGAAATCCGACCCAACCCTTTCCCAGATTGTGCGGCTCCAGGAGGGGGCGGTCGCGCATTACCGGGCCCGGGTACCCCATCGAAATGGCATCGAATTTCCAGTCTTTGGTCAGCTTCTTCACGCCTTTGACCATTCCGTCTGCAGTCATCATGGGCCCGGATTCGAATTTGCGGGGCGTGTTCTCGCCGCTAAGAAGCAGCTTCACATTAGTTCCGCCCACATCGATGGCAAGCACCTTCATTTTGTAAGCGTCTCCTTGGAACAAAGTAATGGCTGTCCAGCAAGGCTATAGAAAGCCCCCAAGAGTGTACCGAAGATTGCCCCATTTAGACTCTCGGGACTGTAAAAAGGGGACAAACGGAAACGCGCGAACAGCAAAACACCGGGTACCCGCCCATAGCGGAACAAATTACACACGACACCAACTTGGCATCCCCTTGCAGACCAAATCGTTGCCATTCAAAGTCTTGCACAGGGTTTCCTCAACATCCGCTTGACACCGCCAGCAATGAGAAGTAATTTTTCCTCCATGTTTTTTGCTGGAATCATTGCTTGATTCCTTTCGTTGGGGTGTTTGCGGCACGGAGAGCCTGAGTACGAAAACTGGTGCGCTTCTCCTAATTTCGGGATTGTTCCGAAACCGGGAGGGCGCTTCGTTATTTTTCAGGCGCTTCATCGGGAAAATCCGTTGGTCGGTTATGCCGAGAGGGGTGTGGAGAATGTGTAAGCGATTCTTAATTGCCGTTGTGGCCTGTTTTGCAGTTTCGTGCTTCTGTGGACAGCGCGCCTACGGTCAGGCCGTCGGCAGCTTTCAGGGAACGGTGACAGACAAATCCGGCTCTGCGATTTCTGGAGCCAAGGTCACCGTCACGTCGCAAGCGACGGGAGCGACGCGCGAAACCGACACCGACGATTCTGGGCATTACACCATCAATCTACTTCCAGCCACGACCTATACCGTGCGCGTGGAATACAGAGGTTTCCAGACGACGGAATCGAAGGACGTTAGGCTGCAGGTCGACGAGTCGCGCGAACTGGATTTCAGCCTGTCTCCCGCCACCGTCAGTTCCTCGGTGGAAGTGTCGGCCGATGCCGTTGCCGTTGAAACCGCGAATCCGACTCTCGGCCAGGTGATCACGTCGCAGCAAGTGTCGCAGTTGCCCTTGAACGGTCGCGATTTCGTGCAACTCGCCACGTTGACCCCCGGCACCACGCAGGAGACGAACCCCAACAGCTTTTTCACCAGCGGCTCCAGCAGCGAAGTGGCGGCCCGCGGTTCGTACTCTCTCTCGGTCGGCGGTTCTCGTCCCAATGCCACGGACTGGATGCTGGATGGAGCGGATGACAACGAATTGACAGCCGGCGGCGTGGCCATCTACTCCTCGATCGACTCGATTCAGGAGTTTAAGGTTTTGACCTACAACTATTCCGCCGAGTATGGCACGCGCGCAGGACCGACCGTCCTGCTGACCACCAAGTCCGGCTCCAATGATTTCCACGGTTCGCTGTTTGAGTTCCTGCGCAACACGGATTTGGACGCGAAGAGCTTCTTTGCCACTTCCACGGAAAAGTTCAACCTCAACCAATTTGGCGGCTCCATCGGCGGTCCGATTCGCAAGAACAAGACATTCTTCTTCGTCGACGGCGAGCAGAAATACCAGCTTCATGGCATCACCTTTGAAGGTTTGGTGCCCACGCAAGCGATGCGCAATGGCGATTTCACGAACGATGCGTTCGGCAACCCCGCAGCATTAATCAATAACCCGAACATAGCCGGTTCAGCCGACCCACACTTCCGGTGCGACGCCTCTGGCAATCCCTTGCCGCTAAGCCCTGCGAACGACGGCAGCCAGGTGGCGGGAGGAACGGACTGCAACAAGATACCCTCGGGCCTGCTGAATCCCCTTGCGCAGAAAATGATCAATTTCTTTCCGCTACCAAACTTGACTGGCAGCACTTCGGCCAACTTCCTCTCCGAGCCTGTGCGTAGCCTGGACGAGACCAAATTTGACATACGCGTGGATCAGAATTTCTCCAGTTCCGATTCCCTGTTCGCGCGCTTCAGTTACGACCAGGCGGTTTCCTACGTGCCCGGCGGTGCGCCAGGATTTGCCGAACAAAGCGCATTCGCCAGCAATCAGGGCATTGCCAACCATGCCCGCAGCGTAGCCATCGGGGAGACTCACGTCGTTAGCCCTACCACGGTGAACCAGTTTACTTTCGGCTATAGCCGCATTTTTGACTACATCACTTCCCAAGGCACAGGCACTTGCGAATCTGCGTCCTTGGGCATCCCCGGTGCCAACACCAGCTGCGGCGGCTCATCCGGGACCACCTGCCAAGGCTATAGTTGCGGATTAACGTCCACCGAGTTTGAAGGCGGTTATTGGTCGTTGGGCGATCGCGGTTACGCTCCGTTCCAGGGTGGCACGAATGTCTTCTCCATTAACGATTCTTTTGACATGATTCGCGGCAAGCATGACATCAAAATCGGCGGCAACGTCCGCGCCAATCAGATGAATGTCGGTACGGAAGGCTTCCAGGACGGGTTCTGGGTCATCAGTGGCGGTTTCTCGGGTAATCCCGTGGCCGACTTCATGCAAGGCATCACCAGCCTTGCCATTCATGATCAGACCTTCCCCACGGACAGTCAGTATCCGGGCGGCCCTGTCACCGGCCGGCGCTGGAAGATCTATCGTCCCTACATCCAGGATGACTGGCGCATAACCAAGAGCCTCACGTTGAATCTTGGCTTGGCCTGGGATCTCACGACGCCTATCTCCGAAGAACACTGGCGCCAGGCTAATCTGGTTGCCGCAACCGGACAACTCTTGATTCCCGGCGAGCCCGGAATCGGTCCGGACGCGGGAATCAATATGAACTGGACCGCATTTGAGCCTCGCCTAGGCGCTGCCTGGAAAGTATTTGGCAGCGACAAGACTGTCATTCGCGGCGGTTACGCCATATTCCACGACTCGGCCTGGAGCATGGGTGCGCAGGGTTTGTGGCAGAACCCGCCGTTCTTTGCTGAATCCGACGCCTTCGCGGGCGAAACTCTTTGCGCGTTTGCAACTTCTTATTGCGCCACCGCTGCGGGTGGGTCGCAGTCTCCTTCCGCATTGAACATCTCCGACGGATTCCAGGTCTTCCCGACGCGGCCGAATCCCTCTACCTTTACCGGATCGTTGAACGCCCAGGATACGAATTCCAAGCTGGGCAAAGTACAACAGTTCAACGTCAACCTCGAACGCCAACTGCCAGGCCAGATCGTGCTCACGGCCGGCTACGCGGGTTCACGCGGCAGCCACCTTTTGATTTTCGGGAATGACCTCAATACAAGCAGCCCGTTCGGTTGCGTCGCGGGCGGTTCCTACACTCTCGGTTGCCTTCCCGGAGGCGCGCCGTACGTTCCATTCCCGTCCACTTATCCTTATGCGTTCAACACTATCTACTGCGTCTGCGACACCGGCAAGACCAGTTACGATTCTTTCCAGCTAAAGGCTGAAACCAAGTCCACGCGCTACGGCATCTACGCCTTGATTGGTTACACCTATTCCAAGACGTATGACAACGGCCTCTCCGACGGTTTGGGCACAAACCTAGGTGCAAGCTACTTCCCTCTGCCGAACTGGCAGAAGCTGGATTGGGCGCTTTCGCAAATCAACCTGAACAACAGCTTTACAGCCAGCGTGATTTACGATTTGCCCTTCGGTAAGGGAAAGAAATTTGGCAGCGACTGGAATAACGTGACCAATTCCCTTCTCGGCGGCTGGCAAGTGACCCTGATCGAGAAGATCACTTCCGGTTTCCCGGTTCCGTTGATCGACAGCAACAACACTTCTGGCGTGTTCTTCCAGAACGGAAACGGAAACAACTTCAACCGACCCGATTATGTGGCAGGTTGCAGCCCGACTGCCGCCAACCACAGCCAACTCGTCTGGATCAACGCGGCTTGCTTCCCGGCCGCGGCTCCCGGCGAACTTGGAAATGCCAGCCGTGTTCCGGCCACGGGCCCGGATTTCGTGAATACAGACTTCTCCCTGATTAAGCAATTCGCGCTGCCGTGGGAGAATATGGGACTGAACTTCCGCGCGGAGTTTTTCAACTTGTTCAACCACGCACAGTTCGGGATGCCGGTCAACGACTTGAATGCGCCCGGCTTCGGCACCGTGAACTCGACCGTGAACAATCCACGATTGATTCAGTTTGGATTGAAGCTCACGTTCTAACTATTGCTCACAACTTAACTTACTTCGCCGCCCCATCAGATTTCTGGTGGGGCGGTTTTCTTTTGTGCGCTGATTATTCTTGCTCAGTGGGAATCTGGCGTGGAAGCAGCGGGCGCTTGGCCTCGCAGCGTGTATACAAATTGGGGAATCTCGTGGCGCTCGCGCTCCGCATCCTCATTCTTTTTTTCCGAGAGCTGCTTGAATATCGCGATTTCCTGGCGCGCTTTCTCGGTTTCGCCCGTGCGCCGGTAAATCTGCGCCAGCCGGTAATGGGCATCATCCGGGATCGGCGTATTTTCGATGGCTTCTTGCAGCGCCGTGATCGCTCCGGGAAAGTCTTCGCGATCCGTCAGCAAAATGCCGAGTCGCAGGTACGCGTCGCCCAGATGCGGATCAAGCTTGAGCGCCGTCTTCAGCTCCGCTTCCGCCACATCCGAATGATCCGGGTGCGCCCCCTGCTTGAGCAACGCTGCGCCATAAAGATAATGCGCCATGGCCATTTCCGGATGCAGGCTGGCGAAACGCTTCATACGATCTGTCCACGCCGCCGGGATCACTTGTTCCGTGGCCTGCAATCGCCCGAGAAAAAGATAAGGAGTGGGATCGGTGGGGCTTAGATCGCAAGCCTCAAAAAACATTTGCTGCGCCTGATCTTTGGAGCGCTGCGCGTACCACGCCGCGCCCAGCCCCAACAGCATGCGGCTGGATTGCGGATATAGCCGGTGCCCCTTGGTGAACACCTCAGTCGCCGGCTCAGGGGCATGATGCAAGAGCAACTCCGCGCCCCAGGCAAACAGATGCGGCTCCGTGGGCTGCATTTCCGCGGCGCGCTGATAGTCACGCACAGCATCGACCGGATGGCCTTCGCTTTCCTCAATCTCGGCAAGCTGGGATCGCAGGTCCGCGTTGTCTTTTCTTGCGAGCACGGCGCGAATCGCTGCTTCTTGCGAAGCAGCGGCTGGCGCAGAAGTGCTCGAGGCGAGGCCTTCGCGGGCCAGTGAAGCGGTTTCCTTCGACAACGCATTGCTGTTGCGAACGATCGAACCGGAACCGTGGCCACCGAGCGCGGTGGTATCGGTGACGCCCGCAACGGTGAAGGCGGGTTCGTCCGAAAAAGCCATGCCGCTGGATGCGTCTTTCCCGGATGCGAGAGACTTTTGCTTCGTCAGGATCAGCACGATGGACTTATTTTCCTGTGCGTGAAGAACAAACGGTCCCTTCACGCAGTCCTCGTAACTCGGGAGCTTCGCATGCACTTTGTAATTTCCAGGGGGCACGCCTTCAAAGCGAAATTGCCCCTGCGCATCTGCCGTGGAGCCAAGCGTGTGGGCAGCATCGGCTCCTTCCAGGATGACTGCCGCACCAGGCACGGGCTGGTTTTGCGAGCCTTGCACTTTGCCAGAAACGACGGCCGTGGCAGTTTTCGCGGCGTCCTGAGCGCGGAGTTGTATCGCACAGAGAGCCAACAACACGCCGAGAAAGCCTGCCATGCGAATCGTTGTGGATGAAGATGTACGCATAAACGCGGTGATACTCAAAGCCCTGGTGAATCCCAATTCTAACGATGGATTGCGGCGCAGGCAATCAATGGCGGGCTGCGCGCTATTCTTCCAATTGTTCCAATTCGGCCTTTGCCTGTGCATGATCCTGATGTTGCTCCAGCAATTGCCTCAGAACCGTCTTTGCTTTTTCCCGGTCGCCCTGAATGGCATACACACGCGCCAGGTTCAGGTACGCCTGATCGTACTCCGGCGCCACACGTATGGCTTGTTCGAAACTTTGCATCGCTTCAGCGGGCTTCCCTGTATGCAAATAAAGAATGCCAAGATTATTCAGCGCTTCCGGATAAGCGGGACGCGCGGCGATAGCTTTTTGCAAGTAGTCGTAGGCGTGCTCGGTATCGCTCTGCTGCGCATACACCATGCCGAGGCTGTAATTCGCCTCCGCGTCGTCTGGATTGATGTCCAGAGCGCGCTCCAGCATCGTTTTGGCCTGCGCCCAATCCTGCTTCTGCCGGTAAGCGCTGCCCAGATTCCCCAATGCGATAGAATGTTGCGGATCGATCTGCAAGGCATGCTGGAAATATTCGATCGCCGCGTCGTAATCCCCTTCCCGCGCCGCCAAAATCCCGAGGTTGTTCCACGCGTTGGGCAACGTGCCCGGATAGCTGGCATGCAGCTTCAGTGCGCGCTGAAAACAATCGCGCGCTTCCATCGTTTTCTGCAGTTGTAGATAGGCGCTACCCAGGCCGTAAAGCGCTTCCGCGCTAGTGGCGTCGTTCTTTAGCGCTTGCGCAAAAAATTCCTTGGCCGGCTGGAAATAGCCACGCTCGTAGAAAACAAAGCCAAAAGAAAGGTAATTGCGTTCGAACTCATAAGACTCGTAGAGTCCTGCGAACGGCAGCGCTTTTGCCAAGCGCTCCGAGTCGTTCTTTGGAATCCCCCGGACGTCCTCCTTGAACTTTTCAGGAGAAAACGAGCCTTGATAAATCTTCACGATATTTCCGGCTGGATCGACGAGGAACGAAATCGGCACGCTCATGTCTCGATGGCGGTCGAAGATCTGCCGGAAGAGAAGATTGTAAACGGCGATGATTTCCGGAGAAGCTTTCAGTACCGGGAACGAATACTGCTCCTTGGGCAACGATGATTCGGTGGCGTCGACATCTATGACCAGAAATTCAATGTCTTTCCTGGGCGCACCGTTGTGCGCGGTTTCAAACTCGCGCAGTTTCTCTTGCGCACCCGCCACCGTTGTCGACCAAAATTGCAGAAGTACTGGCTTGCCACGGCGAGACGCCAGACTTTCGCTGCGTCCACCAACGGCCGGCAGAGAAAATTCTGGAGCCAGGACCGGCGCAAGCAGCCAAGTTTCCACGATCTGCGGCAAAACCTCCTTGGCCTCTGGCGCTCCAGAAATCGCTACTGGATTCGCGGGCTTACAATAAGCCTCCATGCGCGTGGGAAGAAACCCCTCTTCGACCCAGATTCTGTGGTTCATAGGTAAATCCCGCAGCTTCTGCGTGAACCCGCTCGGCCATTGAATCGTGGCGTGAATGGGCGCCGGCGCGCCGCCCAAGCCAAAAACAATCTCTTTCGTGTGTTGCGCCAAAAATCCCGAACCGCAGCGAACGGTACGAGTCTGCAACCCAGACATCGTTTCGATGATGACTTTCGCGCCGATGGCATCGCGATTACTCTTCTTGCCGATGAGCCGGAAAGAAATGGCAGGGGGCAAGTCGGGCAGCACATTTTTCAAATAACGCAACTGCGGACTGTTGCGATTTTTCAGGACAACTTCTATCCGGCCATCCAGATCAAAGTCTCCCAATGCAAATGTGCGGCCATCTTCCACGAAATCCGTTCCCACAACTCCCGAAATGTCGGAAAAGGTTCCCTCGCGATTATTGAGATAGTGCACGTTGCGTTCGAAGCCGCTCCATGTCCGATCCGAACGGATCAAATCGTTGATCGCGTTCCAAGCCTGCTCATACTCATGGCGAGGCCGGGATTCATTAGGAGAGTTCGCCACAACCTGGCGCCAGAAAAAGCTGTTCAGATCGTCGCGCGCCGTCCCCGTAACCATTCCATTGGCAATATAAATGTCCGCGAAACCGTCGTGATCAAAATCCCAGACATCGCTCGACCACGCCCACCGTCCCATCGTGGTTCCGGAGCGCATGCCAAAATCTTCGAAAGCATTGCCTTTGTTCTGGAACAAACTGTTGCCCATCGCGTGCTGGTGATAGAGAGCGCGGGCCTCGGCACCCGCTTCCTTCTGAAAAATAGATTGTTCAGAGACGCGCAAGCCTGCGGCCGTCCACATATTGGCAATATACAGATCTTCGCGGCCATCGTTGTCCAAGTCGGCCCACGCACCGCTCATCCCCGCGCCGACATCCTCGACTCCAACTTCGCGCGCGATGTCAGTAAACGTGCCGTCTCCATTATTTCGATACAGGTTCTTGCGCCCGAAATCGTTCACGACGTACAGATCCGGCCAGTTATCGCCGTTGTAGTCGCCCCATGTGCAACAAAAGCTGTAGCGCGTGTTGTTCCGGTCCAGATGAGATTCCCGAGTGACATCGCGAAACGTTCCATCGCGATGATTGCGCATCATGAAATTGGGCGGCCCATTCTCCGCGTCAAAATAAGGCATGGGGTAACGATACTGGTCCGCGCCCTGATAGTAGGAATAAAGGCAGAAATAAATGTCCAGCCAGCCGTCGCGGTCGTAATCGGCAATGGCAGCGCCGGTGAATGCGCCCTGCGGAGGATTGGCAAACTGAAATGCGTCAGGCTGTAAACGAAATTTTCCACCCCCTTGATTGAGGAACAGGAGCGGGCCCGAAGCGCGAACAACGATCAAGTCCTGGCGGCCGCTATTATTCACGTCGGCAAATAAGGCGCATGCGCTGTTTTCCAGGACTCCCACTTCGGCTGCGTCGGTGATGTCCTCAAACGTTCCGTCGCCACGATTGCGAAACAGCCGGTTGGGAAGCCCGGAGGGTTGGCAAATATATAAATCGTCCATCCCGTCGCCATCCACGTCGGCAACCGCGACGCCGTTGTGGCCGTAAATATCAATACCGCAGGCGCCGTCAAGAACCGTCCTCCAATAATCCGTGCCAGGAATAAACTGCGCGGCGTAAGAAGGATTGCCGGCGAAGGCGTGCACGGCCATGTCCTGGAAGACAGGAACGGAAGAACGGCAGCGTTCTTCCTCGCGCGTCGTCCATTTCCGGAGGCGCATATCACCGGAAGCCACGCGTTCCCAAAGCAATTCCCAATACCCAATGCGTTGCTCGCGATGAAATCCGCTGCCCGTGCCCACGAACTCGAAACGAACGATAGTTGCAATCGAGATCGGACCGGAATTGCTTTCTGCTAGCACTGCATCCGCATGAATGCTGACCACCTGAAATTCCGCGGTAAGGACTTTCGAAAAAGTAGCGTGCGAAGAACCTAACTCCGTAAGAAAAGCTTCAGCCGGCTGCATAGTTGCCACAGCATATTGAACCTTCCACACTTTGAGGAACGGTGTTTCGCGAACAATGCGTTCCTGGGCGGATTTCTGGGAATTGCCCACAAAGCCAGGCGCAATCGCTTTGCGCAAGGTGTCGGTCCCTGCCGGTGCGGCCAAAAGCTCTGAACTCCACTCACGGAAAATCGCCTCAGCCTCATTCTGATATTTTTCGGTGACGAAATCGTCAGAACCGGGGGACACTTTGCTCAATATCGCTTCGATCCCGCGTT
>Ga0210385_10002309_pt1 | contig 11531 bp, 9 predicted proteins | sample IncBWH26OmetaG_FD_160107 | JGI IMG/M metagenome (GOLD analysis project Ga0210385, IMG submission 160107) | Forest soil microbial communities from Barre Woods Harvard Forest LTER site, Petersham, Massachusetts, United States - Inc-BW-H-26-O ... | reverse complement strand
GGTTGTAGGCTGACAGACATGCGCGAGGTCGAACACCTGCTGATCGGGGGCGGCCTGGCCTGCGCCACCTGCGCCCAGTCGCTGCGTGAGGGCGGCGCTAGCGGTGAGATCGTGCTCGTCGGTCGTGAGCCGGACCCGCCGTACAACCGCCCCGAGTGCTCGAAGGGCTATCTGCGCGGCGAAGAGAGTCGCGAGGAGCCGCTCGTGCAACCCAAAGAGTTCTGGTCCGAGCAGGAGGTGGAGCTGCTCGCGCGCACGAGCGTCACGGCTCTGGACCTCGATACGCGCGTGGCGAAGCTCTCGGACAAGCAGGAGATCCATTTTGAGAAGGCGCTAATCGCAACCGGTGCGAATGTGCGGCGGCTGAACGTGGCTGGCTGCGAGCTGGAGCAGATCCACTATCTGCGCACGCTCGGCAACTCCGACCACATCCGCGCGGGCGTGGCCGACGCGGAGCGGGTGGTCTTGATCGGGGGCTCCTACATCGGCTGTGAGGTGGCTGCCTCGCTGACGATGATGGGCAAGCAGGCGACGATTGTGATGCAAGAGGACGTGACGCTGGAGCGCGGCTTCGGCAAGACGGCCGGGCGCTTCTTCCAGGGCCTGCTGGAATCGCACGGCGTCACGGTCCACGGCGCCGACGGTCTGGAGCGCTTCGAGGGCGATGGCCGTGTTGGCAAGGTCGTCACGACCAACGGCTTGGAGCTCGCGGCCGATGCGGTCGTGATCGGCGCTGGGGTCACCCCGGACATCGCGCTTGCCAAGCGCGCCGGCCTTGAGATCGGCGAGCGTGGCGGCGTGCTGTGCTCCTCGCGCCTTGAGACCTCAGTTCCAGGTGTGTTTGCTGCCGGCGATATTGCCGAGTACGACTCGCCACTGCACGGGACGCATGTGCGCATCGAGCACTGGGATGTGGCCTTCAACCACGGCAAGACCGCGGCAGCCAACATGCTTGGCGGCGATGTCCCGCACGAGGTTGTGCCCTATTTCTATTCGGTGCTCGCGGACTGGGGTGAATTGGAATACGTTGGTCCCGCGTACGAGTGGGACGAGGAGGTCGTGCGCGGCTCCTACGAGCAGGCCAACTTCACCACGTGGTATCTGAAGGACGGCCGCGTGGTGGCGGCACTCACCTTCGGCCGTCCCGAGGATCTCGACGCCGCCCGCCGTTTGATCGCCGAGCGTCCGCTGCTGGACGAGGTTCAGCGCCAGAAGCTCGCGAGCCTCGATGCGGACCTCGCCACCCTGTAGGATGACCTCGTAAATAACGGTCGGTGGCGAAGGGAAGCCGGTGCGAATCCGGCGCGGACCCGCCACTGTGACCGGGGATGCCAGCCGCAAGCGCGACTAAAGCGCCGCCACTGATCGGCCGCTCGGCGGATCGGGAAGGCGCGGAGGGTGGGCCCGGGAGCCAGGAGACCTGCCTCCGACCACAAGCCCACAAGCCCTCGTGGAAAGGGGTGGCTCATGCTCACATCTCGTCGTATCTCCCTGGCGCTTGGCGCCATGCTGATCTCGTCTTTGCTCTTCGTATCCTCGGCCTTGGCCGGCCAGCCGAGCACCGTCACGGTGCGCGTCGTCGGTCTCACCGGCACAACGCTGCTCCCACAGACCTCTGTCACCACGACAGCCACGACAATCGAACCCGAAGCGGGCCATGTTTGCAGCGGGACCAGCGCCGGCGGGGCGCTCTATGACGCGGTACATGGCAACTGGGTGGTCAAGTACGAATCCTTCGGTTACGGGATCGACGGCATACAGGGGTTGAACTTCCCTGCCTTTTCGCCCACCTCGCCTCCCGACGCGTACTGGTCTTTCTGGCTAAATGACGTACCAGCCACAGAAGGAGCCTGTGGACAGGAGCTCGAATCGGGAGACGATGTGGTCTTCTTCGCGCAATGCATCGAACTCGGCACTGACTGCCCTACCAGCAAGGACTCGCCGCAACACTTCTTGACGGAGACCGCGCCAGCGACCAGCAGCGTCCAGGTCGGCGCGCCGGTCGCGGTGACTGTGGGCTCGCTGAACACCGAAAGCGGCGCCCAAGAATCGCTGCCGAGCGGCGTCACGGTCAGCGCCGGTTCAATCAGCGCTACTCCGAACGCGCAGGGTGTCGCGACCTTGACATTCCCAAGCACGGGTACCTACACAATCGAAGCTAGCGCACCCGACTCGGTGCCCTCCGATCCGCATACCGTCTGCGTACACAACGGCAACGACGGGACCTGCGGCACCCAGGTGATCACCTATGCATGTGCGGATTCACTTGGAGCGTCGGTACCCTCCTGCGGCGGACCTTTGGTTGTCGCACCGCCGCCGGTCGCCGAAACCGCTGTTGCCAGAGGCGTAAAGCCTGGCCACGTCTACTCTCGTCGCCACGCGCCCAGGATTCTGAGTGGTGTCGTGAAGGTTCCCGCTAGCGGCACGCTTAAGCAGGTGCGCATCAGCCTCCAGCGTCGCGATGGCAAGCGCTGCATGGTGTTCAGTGGCGCCAAGGAGACCTTCGTCCGGGCACATTGTGGGGCGAGGCGCTTCTTCTCGGTAGGGGCAGCCGAGTCGTTCGCCTACCTGCTTCCCTCGGCACTGCCGCCGGGCCGCTACGTCTACGACATCGAGGCGATCAACGGCAGCGGCAACCCAACTAAGCTCGTTCCGGGTGTCAGTCATGTCGTCTTCTACGTCAAGTAGATCTCGCTCGTTGGGCGCGCGTGCTCGGCGCGCGCCCATTTGGGCGCCGCTCGGCCTCCCGGGCCTGGCGCTGGTGGGACTGCTGGCGCTCGCCGGCTGCGGCCTCGGCCCGGGCTCGACGCCGGGCGGAATCAGCCTCTCCGTGACCCAGGATTTCGGTGCACTCCCTGTTGGTTACGCCGGCACACCGCGCGCGAGCGGTCAGGAGACCGTGATGAGCCTGCTGATGCGCAACTACGAAGTCAAGACCCGCTACGGCGGCGGCTTCGTGGAGAGCGTCAACGGGCACGCCGGCGGCACGCAGGCTGGGGAACCGATCGACTGGTTCTATTACGTCAACGGCGTGGAGGCCTCCAAGGGAGCCGCCGAGACCAACGTGCGGACGGGCGATCGCATCTGGTGGGATCTGCACGACTGGAGCCAAACGGACAACATCCCGGCGGTGGTCGGCTCCTTCCCAGAGCCGTTCGTGGGGGGGATCGAAGGCAAGCGCTATCCCGTGCGCGTCGAATGCTCCGAGGCATCGAGCTCCGCCTGCGCGACGGTGCATGCGCGCCTCAGCGCACTCGGAGTGCCGGTGGCCGGCGCCGCCGTCTCAGACGAAGAAGAGCAGTTGACGATGAGAGTGCTGGTCGGCCCTTACTCGGCGTTGGGAAACTCGCTCAGCGTGCACGACCTCGGCGCCGGACCGCGCTACAGCGGTGTATATGTTCGCTTCTCCGATGGTGGCAGCGTACTCAGCCTGCTCGACCCCGCCGGCAGCGTTGTGCGAAAACTAGGCGCTGGTGCAGGTCTGATCGCCGCGACGCGCTACGGCGAAGAGGCCCCGGTGTGGCTCATCACAGGCACCGATGCCTCAGGTGTGACGCACGCCGCGAATTCGCTGCGCGAAAGCACGCTGCACAACGTCTTCGCGCTCGCGCTCGAACCGTCGGGAACAGCCCAGCCGGTGCCGGTTTCGGGGCCATGAGCACTCGGAGCTAGCCATGGCGATGGGCGCCACGCTGTTCTACCGACGCCTTGCGAGTCCGCTGCACGCGACACGCGCGACGGTGGCGGCCGTGTGGGCCTGTGCGCTGATCGCCGCGACGCTGCTCAGCGAAAGCCCGATGGTGCTGGGAGCACTCCTGATCGGCGTGCTTGGCGCGGGCGCCGGCGCCGGACTGGGCCGCGAGCTTGCGCGCACGCTGCGCACCGTATCGATCGTGGCGATCCCGATCGTGCTCGTCAACGTGCTCGTCTACCACGAAGGTCTCACCGTGTTCGCGCGCCTTGGCGACCTCGGCCCTTTCGGGCAGGGCGACTTGACGCTCGAGGCGCTCGTCTACGGCGCCGTGATCGCTCTAAAGGTCGGCCTGCTGATGCTCGTCACTACGCTCGCCGGTCTCGCGATCGACCCGGACGGGCTGCTGGCTGTGTTTCGCCGTCACTCGTTTCGCTCGGCGCTCACAGCTTCGCTCGCCACGCGCATGATCGGCGTGCTGTCGGCCGACTCGCAGCGTTTGGCCGAGGCGCAACGCACCCGCCCCGGCGGTAGCGCCACGGGTGCACGCGCACGCGTCAGATTGTTGAGCGCGATCGTCGGCTCCTCGCTCGATCGCTCGATGGACGTGGCCGCGACACTCGAGCTGCGCGGCTTCGCCGCCGGCCGGCACACGGGCAACCGAGCACCGCGTAGTGCCTTCTCGCGCCACGACCGTGCATTCGCCATCTCCGCCGTGTTCGTGTTCGCGCTTGCGTTGTTCGGGCGACTGGCGGGAGCCGCGCCGTTCAATGCCTACCCGCTTCTGAGCATGCCGGTATCGGCGGCGACTCTTGCGCTGTGCGTAGCGCTGCCTGTGGCTGTCCTGCTGCCATTTGCCGACCGCAGGGGGATTGAATTTTGAGATCCGCTGTGGCGTTCTCGCAGGTCACCTACGCCTATCCCGAAAGTTCCGAGGCCGCTTTGCGCGGGGTGACACTGGAGCTCGAGCAGGGTGAGCTGTGCCTGCTGGCCGGTCGCTCCGGACAGGGCAAGTCGACGTTGCTGCGCGCCGCCTGTGGTCTTGTCCCGCACTTCCACGGCGGCACGTTCGCCGGCAGCGTCAGCGTCGCGGGCATGGACACACGCGAGCATCCGCCGGCGCAACTCGGCGCCCACGTCGGCGTGCTGCAGGGTGATTCCGAGACCCAGCTGGTGATGAGCTCGGTGCGTGCCGAGTTGGCGCTGGCGATGGAGAGTCGCGGGCACGGCGCCACAGCCGTCGCGCGCGCCGTCGAGGAGGTTGCGCTCGCGCTCGGCATCGACCATCTGCTCGAGCGCTCCACCCACGATCTCTCCGGCGGGGAGAAGCAGCGTGTGGCCCTCGGCGCGGCGCTCGTCGGCCGTCCACGCGTGGTGCTGCTGGACGAGCCCACCTCTCAGCTCGACCCCGTCGCCGGCGACGAGCTGATCGGCTTGTTGCGCCGGCTCAACCAGGAGTGGGACACGACGATCCTGCTCTCGGAGCATCGTCTGGAGCGCTGCCTATCGGCGGCAGACCGTGTGATCGCGCTGGAGGGTGGCGCGGTCGTCCACGACGGCTCGCCAAGCTCGTTCCTGCAGTTCGCCGTGCAGCACGAGCCCTCGCTGCAAACGCCCGGCGCGAAGCTGTTCGCGCTCGCCGGCATCGGCCCCCCGCCGGTCGGCGTCAAGCAGGCGCGTGCCTCCCTGCGCCGCGAAGGGCTGCTGCCCGACGAGCCAGATCCGCACGGCACGTGTACTACGAGCGGCCCTGAGAAGGACGCAGACGTCCAGCCGCGGATTGTCGGCGTACGCGGGCGGATCACGAGGCGAGGTAGGGGAGAGGCGGTCGCGGCGTCAGCGCTCACCTTGAACGGCGTGTGGTGTGAGATCCCGCGCGGGCCGGCGATCCTACGCGGCGTGGACCTCACGATCGCCCCAGGTGAACGCGTCGCGCTGATGGGTCGCAACGGAGCCGGCAAGTCCACGCTGCTGCGCCACGCAGCCGGCTTGGTGACTCCTACGCGGGGAAGGGTCGAGCGGTCGGGGAGAGTGGCGCTGCTGCTGCAAAATCCCAACGACTATTTTCTGCACGAGCGTGTCCGCGACGAGCTCTCAGCCGAGGCGCTACAGCGTGCGGGCTTGGACGCGTTGGCCGAGCGCAATCCACGCGACCTATCGGGAGGCGAGCGCCAACGACTGGCGCTCGCGATCGTCGCGGATGGCGGCGAGACCCCGGTGGTGGTTGCGCTCGATGAGCCCACGCGCGGCATGGATCGCGAGGCCAAGGCGCAGCTGGCGGAGGAGCTGCATCGCCGCGCGAGCGAGGGCCAGGCGGCGATCGTTGCCACGCACGACCCAGAGTTCGCGGCAAGCTGTGCGCAGCGTGCAATCCTGCTCGCCGACGGGCGCGTGATCGCCGACGGCCCGGCGGCTGACCTGCTGGCGGGCGGCTGGTACTTCGCCACCGAGACCGCTCGCATCCTCGGTGGCGCTGGGGGAGCTCTGCGCCCAGAGGATGGCGCCGAGCTGTTGCGTGGCGCACGGACAGGGGAAGCCGGTTCGCTGTCAGGCGGACCCGAAGCTCATCCAGCGGGGGATGTGCAAGGGACGCGCGGTCCCCGACAGGGAACGAACAAACAATCCCAAGAAACACCCGAACTCTTGATCCACGCCGCGGCAGACACACACACATGAGCTGGCCGCTCGCCTCCTTCGCGATCGTCGCCGGCATCCTGCTGGCCGGCTGGCTTGCCTATGAGCGCTCGCGCCCCTCCGCGCGCATGGTCGCGGTCGTGGCCACGCTCGCAGCCGTGGCGGCGCTCGGCCGCGATGCGTTCGTGGCGCTGCCCGACGTCAAGCCGATCACCGCGATCGCGCTCGTCGTCGGCTACGCGCTCGGCCCGCTGCCCGGCTTCACGGTCGGCGCGATCGGGATGCTGGCCTCCAACATGATGCTCGGCCAGGGCCCTTACACGCCGTGGCAGATGGCTGCCTGGGGCCTTGTCGGCCTGGCCGGCGCGCTGCTCGGGCGCGTGAGCGCCAGATGCATCGGCCGCTTCGGCCTGGCGCTCGCCTGTGCCGTGATGGCACTGGTCGCCAAGGAGATCATGAACGTGTACACGTGGACACTCGGCGCCGCCCACACGCCGGCCGCGTTCCTCTTGATCGCCGGCCAAGCACTGCCTTTCGACATCACCGATACGGTCGCGAGCTTCCTGTTCGGGTTTGCCTTCGGGCCCGAGCTCGCGCGCCTGTTGGGACGCATGCGCGCTCGCATGACCGTTGAATGGGAGCCCTCCAGCCCACCTGTCCGACCGGCCGTCACCACGCCGCCGCCGTTGTTGCTGGTGATGGTGCTGGTGTGTGCGGGTATTGCCTTCTCGGCGCTTCCCCCCCGCGCGCGCGGGGCATCGTCTTTGCCGATAACAACCGCGGCGCAGCTCCCGCCTGTTCGCGCCCATGCAGCGACGTCTTCCGCGATCGCGCGCGCCGTCGCCTACCTACAGCGCGCCCAGAACAGCGACGGCGGCTTCGGCGGTGCGCCGGGGCAACACAGCAGCGAGCTGTACTCGGCTTGGGTCGCGATCGGCTTGGCCGCGGCCGGGCGCGACCCGCTCACACTTACCCGCGACGGGCATTCGCTGTTGAGCTCGCTGCGCGGCGAAGCAGCGACGCTCGAAGGCGCCGGTGACGACGAGCGTACGATCCTCGCCCTGCACGCCTGCGGCCTGCCCGCATCTGATTTTCCGGGTACGAGCCTCCTCGCCGAGCTGGTGCATGGACGCTCGAGCGACGGCTCCTTCGGCCAGCTCGTCAACATCACAGCGTTCGCGATCTTTGCCCTGCGCGTCGCCGGCAGCTCCGCGGACAATCTGCTCGTCAGCGATGCCGGACACTGGATCGCGGCCCAGCAGGACAGCGACGGCGGCTTCGGCTTCGCGGGCCGCGGCGGCGGCGAGGATGTCGACGACACGGCCGCGGCGCTGCAGGCCGTGATCGACGCAAGCGGCCGTCGCGGTGGCGCTGTCGTCGCGCGCTCGGTGGCGTATCTACGCCGCGCGCAGAATCCCGACGGCGGTTTTCCAGAGCAGCCTGGCGGCGAATCCAACGCCCAGTCGACCGCCTGGGCCGTGCAGGGCTTGAACGCCGCCGGCGTGAACGTGGGTGCCGTCAAACGCGGGCACAGTCGCTCTCCGCTCGCCTATCTGGAAAGCCTGATGGCGCCCAACGGCAGCATCTACTACTCGCGCACGAGCGCCCAGACGCCGGTATGGGTCACCGCGCAGGCGCTGACCGCGCTCGCAGCCAAGCCGTTTCCGATCGGACCTGACTTCAGCGGCGGTTAAGCGACTCTCCTACCCTTGGGAGATGTCCGCGAGCTTCTCCAGGGCCGCCCCAGCAGGCCCGCGCGGCTATGGCGGCCCGCTGTTGCTTGCCGCGGCATGCGTCGCAGGTTTGGCTCTGACCTGGGTGCTGGCGGCGCTGGTGCCGGTCACGCACGACAAGGACGCCATCGCCCTGTATGACTTCACGCGCCTGGACAGGCCTGTCATCGAAGCCCCAGCGCGGCTTTTGCTCGACCTGCTCGAACCGGCGTTCTTCGTCGTGTGGGGAATCGCGCTCCTAGCAATCGCGCTCTCGCATGGGCGCAGGAGTGTCGCGCTCGCTGTAGCCCTGGTCCTCTCACTGGCGCCGGCCAGCGCCGAGCTGCTCAAGCCGCTGCTTGCCCACCCGCACGCGGAGGTCGTGCCGCTCTACATCAAGGGAGCCTCGTGGCCCAGCGGTCATGCGACTGCGGCCACCGCATTGGTGTGGTGCGTTTTGCTCGTGGCGCCAGCCAACCGACGGCGTGCGTTGGCGCTGATTGGCGCCGTGTTCCTGGCGGCCGTGGGCTGCTCGCTTTTGATCCTCGCCTGGCACATGCCGAGCGACGTGATCGGCGGCTACCTGCTTGGCACGCTGTGGTTCGCGCTGGCGCTCCTCGGCCTACGAGCGAACCGTCGTGCTCCTACTGCTCACTCCTCGCCGCCGGCCGAGCCGGCGTGCTCGCCGGGAGCCCAGAGCAACTCGGCGCTCGCCGGCTCGGGGGCGGTCGGATCGTCATTGGCCGCTCGACCGAGGATGAACAGCATGTCCGACAGCCGGTTCAAGTAGCGGATCACCTCGGGGTTGCACTCATCGCCGACGGCGATCGCGCGCCGCTCGGCACGCCGGCAGACGGTGCGGCAGACGTGTAGCTGTGCCGCCGCGGGGGTACCGCCAGGGATCACGAACGAACGCAGCGGCTCGAGCGTCGCGTTGACCCGGTCGCAGACCTCCTCCAGCCACTGCGCGTACTCGGCGGTGACACGCAGGCGCTCATGGCCCTTGCGTGTCGCATCGGGCGCGCCTTCGGGGGGAGCCGGCACCGACAGATCGGCTCCGACGTCGAGCAGGTCGTTCTGCACCCGTGCCAGCCACTGCGCGAAGGTGGCGGGCAGCCCGGGTGCGAGCAGGGCCACACCGAGCGTCGCGTTGAGCTCGTCGACGGTGCCATAGGCCTCCACGCGCGGGTGGCACTTGGACACGCGGCTCATGTCTCCGAGGTGGGTCTCGCCGCGGTCTCCACCCTTGGTGTAGATGCGTGTCAGGTTGACCGTCATGGCCTGTCGAGTCTGGCATATGGAAGGCCCGGACGTCCGTCTGCAAGCGAAGTTTGGAGTGGTGCGCTGGGCGACGGGAGCGGTGCGCTACGGCCTCGTGTGAGCAGTCGCACTGCGTGGCGTCGGGCAGATCGGATACTTTCCCGGCCTTCATGCGGGTAGCTGTTCCGAAGGAGACAGCCGAGGGCGAGCACAGAGTTGCGCTCGTTCCGGAGGTCGTTGCCAAGTTGAAGGCTAAGGGCGTCGAAGTCCTGGTCGAGAATGGCGCGGGCGCAGACGCGCTGCTGCCAGACGCCGCCTTTGCTGAGGCCGGCGCGCAAATGACCGCTGACGCCGCCGAGCTGTGGCAGTCGGATGTGGTTGTCAAGATTTCACCGCCGAGCGAGGCCGAGATCGGGCAGCTTGGAGCCGGCTCGATCCTGATCGGCTTCCTGGCGCCGCGCACGAGCCCACAGACGACACAAGCGCTCGCGGCAGCCAAAGCCACCGCCTTCGCGATGGAGTCGATCCCGCGCATCTCGCGTGCACAGTCGATGGACGCGCTCTCCTCGCAGAGCAACATCGCCGGCTACAAGGCCGCGCTTTTGGGCGCGGAGAACATGGGACGTTTCTATCCGATGCTGATGACCGCCGCCGGCACGATCCCGCCCGCCAAGGTGCTCGTGCTGGGAGCCGGGGTCGCCGGCCTGCAGGCGCTCGCCACCGCCAAGCGCCTGGGTGCGCGCACGACGGGCTACGACGTGCGCCCGGAGGTGGCCGAGCAGGTGCAGTCGCTCGGCGCGCAGTGGCTGGACCTGGGCTTGGAGGCAAGCGGCGAGGGCGGCTATGCGCGCGAGTTGACCGAGCAGGAGCGCGCCCAGCAGCAGCAGGCGCTGACCGATGCGATCAAGGGCTTTGACGTGGTGATCACGACCGCGCTGGTGCCGGGCCGACCGGCCCCCAAGCTGGTCACGGCCGAGGCGGTGGAGGGTATGAAGCCAGGCTCTGTGATCGTCGATTTGGCAGGCGAGTCCGGTGGCAACTGCGAGCTGACCGAGCCCGGCCGAACCGTCGTCAAGCACGACGTGAAGATCGTCTCGCCTTTGAACCTGCCGGCGAGCATGGCCGAGCACTCCTCGCAACTGTTCGCCCGCAACGTGCAGGCGCTGCTTGACCTCCTGGTCGCAAAGATTGAGGATCCCGCCCACCCGGACGCCGAGGGCGAGGTCGAGCTCAAACTGGACTTCGAGGACGAGATCGTCGCCGGCGCTTGCATCGTGAGCGATGGGGAGATCGTCAACGCCGGCGCCAAGGCGGCAGTGGAGGCGAGCGCATGATCTTCGCAAGCGTGCTCACGACCAACCTGGCGATCCTCGTGCTCGCAGGCTTCATCGGTTTCGTCGTTATCTCCAAGGTGCCCAACACGCTGCACACGCCGTTGATGAGCGGTACCAACGCGATTCACGGGATCGTGCTGGTCGGTGGCCTGTTGTTGTTCGGCCTCGCCGAACTGGATTCGTTCAGCAAGGCATTGCTTGTGATCGCCGTCGCCTTCGGCACGATCAACATCGTCGGCGGCTTCCTCGTCACGGACAGGATGCTGGAGATGTTCAAGTCGCGCCCGAAGCCCAAGGTGGCCGAGAAGGACTCGGCTGGCGAGAGCAAGCCCGGCATGGACGAGAAGGCAGGCTCATGACCAATCTGCCGCTTGCCACCAGCTCCCTGCAGAGCGAAAGCTTCATCTACGTCCTCTACATCATCGCCTTCGCGCTGTTCATCCAGGGCCTGCGCGGGCTCTCCGGCCCGACCGGCGCCGTGCGCGGCAACCGCATCGCGGCCGTCGGCATGGGGATCGCGGTCGTCGCGACACTGCTCAACCCGGGCGAGGGCAACTGGGGCCTGATTGCGCTGGGTATCGCCCTTGGCGTAGCCGTCGGGGTGCCCGCGGCGCGCCAGGTGAAGATGACCGCGATGCCACAGATGGTTGCGCTCTTCAACGGCGTCGGCGGCGGCGCGGTGGCGATCATCGCGTGGGTCGAGTTCCGCAACCACGGCTCTACCTATGGTTCGCACCTGGCCGTGCGCACGTTCGAATCCGGGCCGTTCGTCGAACACGCCATCGTTCACACTGGCGCGCTACCCACATATGTGGCGATCTTCTCGGTGTTCGCCGCGATCGTCGGCTCGGTCTCCTTCTGGGGTTCGAACATCGCCTTCGGCAAGCTCCAAGAAATAAT
>Ga0210385_10002306_pt1 | contig 11535 bp, 7 predicted proteins | sample IncBWH26OmetaG_FD_160107 | JGI IMG/M metagenome (GOLD analysis project Ga0210385, IMG submission 160107) | Forest soil microbial communities from Barre Woods Harvard Forest LTER site, Petersham, Massachusetts, United States - Inc-BW-H-26-O ... | reverse complement strand
ACGGCGGTCAGCACGGAACTCCCCGTGGTCGACGTGTCCTCAACGGCCAGCACCCTCCGGCCCGCCACATCAGGGCCTTCGATCCTGCGCTGCAGGCCGTGAGCCTTTTCGGTCTTGCGCACCACGAAGGCGTCCAGGTTCCTGCCCCGGGCGCCCGCGGCGTGCATCATGGCCGTCGCAACGGGATCCGCGCCCAGCGTCAGGCCACCCACCGCGTCGAAGTCCAAGTCGGCGGTCAGGTCGAGCATCACCCGGCCGGCGAGTGGTGCGGCACTGCCGTCCAGCGTCACCCGGCGCAGGTCGATGTACCAGTTCGCCCGCTGCCCGGACGCGAGGACAACGTCGCCACGGACGACGGCCTTCGCCTTGATGGCGCTGAGCAGGTCGCTGCGGTCAGTCACGGCAGCCAAGCTTATCCGCCCGCCAATCTCCCTGATGGCGGGCGTAAATCGGCATGCCGATCGTCACGTGGGCAGAGCTGGCTGAGAGATAACCTGTGATCTGCGCGTTATGTCACGACACTCGCGAAGCGCTGGTAACGTCTCGCGTCGAGGGGAAGGGCGGTATCGGGTGGATCGTTGCGCGCTTTTCGTGGATGCGAGCTATGCGCTTACCGATGGCGCCATGGCTGTCCACGGAACCCGTCAGCGCGAGTCCGTCTCCTGGGACTACGCAGGTTTGGTCAAGCTGCTCACCGGGCTGTCCAGGGATCGCACCGGCCTGCCGGTCCTGCGCTGCTACTGGTATGAGGCGACGGTCGAGGGACGGCGCAGTTCTGAGCACAACGCACTGGCCGACCTTCCCGGGGTCAAGCTGCGGCTCGGCCGGGTCCGTCCCGGGCGCCGCGAGGGCGTCGAAGCCGAGATGCACCGCGACCTGACGACGCTGGCCAGGAACCACGCAGTGAGTGACGCCGTCATCGTCAGCGCAGAGGAGGATCTCACCGAGGTCGTCGCCGAGGTGCAGGATCTCGGGTTGCGGGTCGTCATCGTGCACATCGCGGCCGAGGGAAACTGGACGGTCGCCAGGCCGCTGCGCCAGGAATCCGACGACATCGTGGAGGTGACCAGCGCTCACCTGCGGCCGTTTGTCGATCTCATCCCGGCGGCCGGGCCATCCGACGCCGACGAGCAGTACCGCAACGGCAACCAACAGCGGCGGAGCCTGACCAACGGGCATGGGAACGGCATCGGCGCGGTGACCCACCAGGGCCTCCCGGCTGCGGCACTCCCCCCGGCGCCGACGATCTACGCCAGCCCGGTGGCTGAGGATTATCAGCAGACATCAGCGAGCGCCCCGCCGCAGGCCCCCGCCGCGCAGCCGCAGGCCCCCGCCGCGCAGCCGCAGGCAGAGGCTCCGCAGCCGCCGGCACAGGCTCCGCAGCAGCCTGCTGTCGCGGCACAGCCCCAGGGCCCCGGCGGGCAGTCGCCGCAGGCTCCCGCCGGATCACAGTCGTCGGCCCCGGCGTTGCCGCCGAACCCGGCCGCGCAGCCACCCGCGCCGGCTCCAGCCCAGCTCGCGCCGGCTCAAGCCCAGCCCGTGGCGGCGCAGGCTCCCGCCCCAGCGCAGGCTCCCGCCCCAGCGCAGGCGGCGCCCGCCGTCGCCGACACGCAGCCCCAGGCGCCGGGCCGGGCCCAGGTACCCGCCGGCTCACCGGACCAGGTCGCTCCGCAGCCCCAAGGACAGTCCCAGCCCGGGCTCCCGGCGCAGCCTCAGATTCCCGCCCAGCCTGCAGCCGTCGCCCACGCTCTGGCCTCTCAGGCCCAGGATCCGCGGCAGGCCCAGGCGCCCGGCGGGGAGCAGCCCACGGCTCAGGCTGCCCCGCAGGCCCAGGCGCCCGCCGGTGCCCAGCCCGTGGCACAGGCCCCTGCGCAGGCACCGCCTCAGGCTCAGACACTGCCTCAGGCTCAGGCTCTTTCGCCGGGCGGCGCCCATGCTCAGCTGCAGGCACAGCCCCAGGCCCCGGCTCAGCCGCATGGCCTTGCGCCGTCGCAGCTCCCGGCGCCACCGGGGCAGGCTCCCCAGCCCCCGGCTCCTCAGTCCCAGCCCGCGCCTCAGCACCTGGCCGCCCCCACACCCCCGCCCGGCTACGGGCCGCCGCCCGGCGGACAGTGGCCGGCCGAAATCGGCCCGAATCCCGGCCGCCAGGGATCGCCCGGGCCTCAGATGCCGCCGCAGGCCGGCCAGGGAGGCGCGCGGTTCGGTCCCGGTCCGGGCGATTACCGCTCGCCGAATCAGGGCGGGTCGGCCCAGGGCCGGTTCGGAGAGCTGCCCGCCCCGCAGCGGTATGACGGCCAGGGGCAGGGCCGGTACCTGGACAACCCTCCGGCCCGGTTTGCCGAAGGACCTCCGTCGTCACGGTTCGCTGAAGGCCCTGCGCAGGGCCGGTATGGCGACACTTCGGGACCGGCTCAGTATCCTCCGGCCCCGGGCGGGTTCGGTGGCCGTGGCGGCGGGCAGATGCCCTACCCGCCGCAGTACCCGGCTCTACAGCCCGGACAGCACGGGGGCGCGTCGGGCCCGGCACCCGGGTACCCACCGCAACAGGAGCAGGGCCCCTACAGCGGGCCGCAGTCGGCCGCCCATGCGGCCCTACCTGCCCCGGTGTCCCAGCCCATGGCGATGTCCCTCGCGGATGCAGTGCAGGCCGCGCACGCCGAGGGATTTGGCTTCGGTGACGCGGTCGCCCGGGACGCCCCGGCCCTGTGGCTGGAGGCGGTCCTGGCCCGCAAGCCCCGGATGCCTTCCGATCTCGAGGCGAGACTGCTCCAGGGCTCGGCACTGCCGATCGACTCACTGCTGCACGACGAGGTCAGGCACTCTTTGCGGCGCGGTTTCTGGGACGCGCTCGAGCGCTCCCGCCGGTAGCCCGATCCGGTGCCCAAATGACGCGTTGTAGACCCGCTTCCGCCGGGTACCTTACGTAACGTGCCTGTTCTCAGCCGCGAGGAATTCGACGCGATCGAGTTTGACGCCGCCGCTAGTGGCGACCACCAGACCGCAGCACGGCGGATGAGCAAGCTGGCCGTGATCGGTACTCAGTCCGACTCGATGCCGCGCTCTGAGGCTTTCCTGCGGGCCGGCGAGCAGTGGCTGATGGCCGACGATCCCGCCGCGGCCGCGAGCGGCTTCCGGCTCGCGATGGCGGACGGCGGCCCGGTCTTCGTGGACCCCCGGGTGCCGCTGGCCCGCGCGCTGTTCCTGATGGACAAGCCGGCCGAGGCGCAGTCGCTGCTGGACAAGCTCAAGGCGGAGGGCCGCCACGACCCGCGGATGTGCGACCTCGTCGCCGAACTGCTGGTCGAGCGATCCGACCTGCCCGGCGCGCTGGACTGGGCGACCGCAGGCGTTGAGCTGTGCCTGGAACGCCGGGGCGGCAGCGAAGGCGCGGCGCTGCCCGGGCCCGGCGCCGGGGTGACGAGCGTCAGAGATGCCGAGGCCGAACTGCGGCTGCTGCTGAGCCTTCGCTACCGCATCCGTAATGACCTGGGGCTTCCCGAGGACAGTTACGACGCGCTGCTCGATGAGGCCTGAGCCGCGGCAGAAGCCTCGGAAGCTGGGCGCACCGACAGGGCATCGGCGTCCTCATCGAGGTCAACGAGCACGGTGTCGCCGTCGGTGATCTCGCCGGCCAGCAGCTTGCGGGCTAGCTGGTCACCGATGGCCGACTGGATCAGCCTCCGCAGCGGCCTGGCGCCGTAGACCGGGTCAAACCCGGTGACGGCCAGCCATTCCCTTGCAGCCGGGGTGACCTCGAGCGTTAGCCGCCGGCTGGCGAGCCGACGGACCAGCGTGCCGACCTGCAGGTCGACGATCTCGGCGAGCTCATCCGTGGACAGCGCGTCGAAGAGGATGACGTCGTCCAGGCGGTTAAGGAACTCCGGCTTGAACGTGGCGCGCACCACGTTCATCACCGCGTCCTTCTTGGCCGCCTCGTCGAGCACGGCGTCGGCGATGAACTGCGAGCCGAGGTTCGAGGTGAGGATCAGGATCGTGTTCCGGAAGTCGACCGTACGGCCCTGGCCGTCGGTGAGCCGTCCGTCGTCGAGCACCTGCAGCAGGATGTCGAAGACCTCCTGGTGCGCCTTTTCCACCTCGTCCAGCAGGATCACGCAGTAGGGACGCCGCCGTACCGCCTCGGTGAGCTGACCGCCCTCCTCGTAGCCGACGTAGCCGGGGGGCGCCCCGACCAGCCTGGCCACGGAGTGCCGCTCGGAGTACTCGCTCATGTCGATGCGGACAATCGCCCGCTCGTCGTCGAACAGGAACTCAGCCAGCGCCTTGGCCAGCTCCGTCTTGCCGACGCCGGTCGGCCCGAGGAACAGGAACGATCCCGACGGGCGATCCGGATCCGAGATGCCCGCACGCGACCTGCGGACGGCGTCCGACACAGCCTGAACGGCGCGGGTCTGGCCGACCAGCCGCTTGCCGAGCTCGGATTCCATCCGCAGCAGCTTGCCGGTCTCGCCTTCGAGCAGCCGGCCGGCAGGTATGCCCGTCCACGCGGCCACCACGTCCGCGACGTCGTCGGGGCCGACCTCTTCCTTGACCATCGGCGCGTCCGGCTGCTCGGAAGCCTCGGCGTTCTCGCTCGCCGCGGCTTCCTCGATCTCGCGCTCCAGCGCCGGGATCTCTCCGTAGATCAGCCGCGAGGCGGTCGCGTAGTCCGCCTCGCGCTGGGCCCGCTCGGCCTCGCCGCGCTTGTCGTCCAGGAGCTTCTTCAGCTCGCCGACCTTGTTCAGGCCGGCCTTCTCCCGGTCCCAGCGGGCGATGAGCGCCGTCAGCTGCTCCTGGCGGTCCGCCAGGTCAGCGCGCAGCCGCTCCAGCCGCTCCTTGCTGGCCGGGTCCGCTTCCCGTTCCAGCGCCATCTCTTCCATCTTCATCCGGTCGACGGTGCGCTGCAGTTCGTCGATCTCCACCGGCCGCGAGTCGATCTCCATGCGGAGCCGGGACGCCGCCTCATCGATCAGGTCGATGGCCTTGTCCGGGAGGAACCGCGCTGTGATGTACCGGTCCGACAGGGTGGCGGCCGCAACCAGCGCCGCATCCGAGATCTGCACCTGGTGGTGTGCCTCGTACCGGCCCTTGAGCCCGCGCAGGATCGCGATCGTGTCCTCCACCGACGGCTCGCCGACGAAGATCTGCTGGAACCGGCGCTCCAGGGCCGGGTCCTTCTCGATCCGCTCGCGGTACTCATCGAGCGTCGTGGCCCCGACCATGCGCAGCTCACCGCGGGCCAGCATGGGCTTGAGCATGTTCCCAGCGTCCATGGCGCCCTCGGCGGCGCCCGCGCCCACGACCGTGTGCAGCTCATCGATGAACGTGATGACCTGGCCGTCGCTGTCCTTGATGTCGGCCAGGACCGCCTTCAGCCGCTCCTCGAACTCGCCGCGGTACTTGGCGCCTGCCACCATCGCGCCCAGGTCGAGCGCGACCACGCGCTTGTTCCTGAGCGACTCGGGCACGTCGCCGGCGACGATCCGCTGGGCCAGGCCCTCGACCACGGCGGTCTTGCCGACCCCGGGTTCGCCGATCAGCACCGGGTTGTTCTTGGTCCGGCGGGACAGTACCTGGATCACGCGGCGGATCTCGGCGTCCCGGCCGATGACCGGGTCGAGCTTGCCCTCGCGGGCGCTGCGGGTCAGGTCGATCCCGTACTTCTCCAGCGCCTGGTACGTGCCCTCCGGGTCCTGGCTGGTGACCTTGGCGGACCCGCGGACCTTCTCGAACGCGGCAAGCAGCTCGTCCGGTCCCGCACCGGCTTCGCGCAGGACGGTCGCGGCCTGGCCGCCGTCGGTGGCCAGCCCGACCAGAAGGTGCTCGGTGGAGATGTACTCGTCGCCCATCTCGCTGGCCCGCTTCTCCGCGGTGTTGAGCGCGGCGAGCAGCGGCCGTGAGGTCTCCGGGGCGCTCAGCGTGGCCCCGGCGGCCCTCGGCAGCCTGGCCAGCCGCTCGCTGACGGTCTTGAGCACCGTCTCGGGGTTGGCGCCCACCGCCTGCAGCAGCGGGTATGCCGTCCCCTCGTTCTTCTGCGCGATCAGTGCGGCAAGAAGGTGCAGGCCGTCGACGTTAGGGTTCCCGGCCGCCGCAGCGGTCCGGATCGCCTCGGACAGCGCCTCCTGGCTCTTGCGCGTGAATTTCTCGTTAGCCATCGTTTGTTTCTCGCAACTCTGCGGTTCGTCCTAGTGCCCCCGCGCCGGAACGGCCCTCCCGGGACCGTGCCGCACTGGCGGGCGGCTGAGCAGTTACTGATACGTCCGAGCGGCGCACCGGGACCAGGTCGGCACCCTTGTTCCGGCTCCGCAGCAGCCCGGCAAGCCGGGCGGCCACGGCGCGGGTGGACTCGAGCTCCGCGCGGAGCTGGACGATCTCGGCGTGCAGCTCGGCGAGCCGCACCCGGTTGCGCTGCTCCTGGTCCTCGAGCTCGAGGATCCGCTTGATCCCGGACAGGTTGACGCCCTCTTCCTGGGAAAGTCGCTGGACCTCGCGCAGGGCCAGAACGTCACGCAGCGAGTAACGACGGCCGCCCCCGGCCGACCGGCCCGGCGATACCAGGCCGAGCCGGTCGTAGGCGCGCAGCGTCTGCGCATGCAGCCCGGATAGCTGGGCGGCCACAGAGATGACATAGACCGGAGTGTCATCCGAAAGGTCGAACTGGATCATGTCATCTCCTTCCATGTGGTCGTCCTCCCGCTACTTCTCGTCCTTGACCCGTGTTCATCGGTTCACGCGGCTCACACGGCCTTGGCCCGGCGCAGCAGATCGTCGCGCTGGTCCTCGCCGGGCGCGAGCTTCCTGAGCGTCTCCAGTGCCTCGCGGGCCTCGCCGTTGATGTCCTTGGGCACCCGCACATCCACGGTGACCAGCAGGTCGCCATAGGTGCTGTCCTGGCGCCGCACGCCCTTGCCGCGAACCCGGAAGGTGCGCCCGTTGGGCGTACCCGGCGGGATCCGCAGGCTGACCGGCATGCCGCCGTGCGTGGGCACCTTGATCTCGGCGCCAAGCGCGGCCTCCGGCAGCGTGATCGGCACGGTGATGGTCAGGTTGTGCCCCGACCTGCCGAACACCGGATGCGACTCGACGTGCACGCGCACATACAGGTCTCCGGCCGGCCCGCCGCGCTCGCCCGGGGCTCCCTTGCCCTTGAGCTTGATCCGCTGGCCGTCCGCGACCCCGGCGGGGATGCGCGCCTGGATCGTCCTGGTGCTCATCGCCCGTCCACTGCCCGAGCAGACCGGGCACGGGTCGTCAACGACGAGCCCGCGGCCGCGGCAGGTCTTGCAGGGCTCCGAGAACGCGAAGTTGCCCAGGTTCCTGCTGCCTTGGCCGGTGCCCTCGCAGGTGGGACACACCCTCGGGACGGTCCCGGCCTTGGCCCCGGTGCCCATGCACGTCTTGCACGGGCCCTCGCCGGCCAGGCTCAGCGCCACCGTCGCCCCGTTGATGGCGTCGGCGAAGCTGAGCGACGCCTCGGTCTCGACATCCGTTCCGCGCCGGGGCCGCTGCTGCTGGGTGGAGCGCCCCCCGCCAAACACGCCGCCGAGCAGGTCGCCGAGCCGCCCCCCGGTGCTGCCTCCGCCACCGCCGGCGGTTCCTCCGAAGAGGTCGCCGAGGTCGAAGTTGTAGCCGCCGGCGCCGCCGCCCGAGCCAGGCATCCGGACGCCGCTGCCGAAGAGCGAGCGGGCGTCGTCGTACTCCTTGCGCCGCTTCTCGTCGGACAGAACGTTGTAGGCCTCGGAGATCTCCTTGAAGCGCTCCTCGGCGCCAGCGTCGCCCTTGTTCGCGTCCGGATGGTACTTACGGGCCAGCTTCCGGTATGACTTCTTGATCTCGTCGGGGCTTGCGCTCTTGGCGACGCCGAGGACCTTGTAGTAGTCCTTCTCGAGGAAGTCCTTGGTGCTCATCGGAATCCTCCTCGCCGGTTCTTAGTCTCCACCGCTGGTGTCAGCCGGATGGTAAGTGCTCGCGTCGTCTCCGCCGCCTTCGTCTTCGTCTGGCTCGCCGGGCTCGGCGACCGCAACCCGCGCCGGGCGCAGGATCCGGTCACCGACCTTGTAGCCGGGCTGCAGGATGCGGACGCACGTCGTCTCGGTCACGTCCGGGGAGTACGAGTGCATCAGCGCATCGTGCAGGTTCGGGTCGAACGGGTCGCCGTCCTCGCCGTAGCTGTTCAGGCCCAGCTTGACGGTCGCCGCCTCCAGTGACTCGGCGACCGACTTGAACCCGCCGACGAGCTCTCCGTGTTCCCTGGCCCGGCCGATGTCGTCGAGGACGGGCAGCAGTTCGGTGAGCACGTTGGCTAGCGCCTGCTCCCGGACGGCTATCCGGTCCCGCTCGACCCGCTTGCGGTAGTTCGCATACTCGGCCTGCAGCCGCTGCAGATCCGCCGTGCGGTCGGCGAGCTGAGCTGTCATCTTCTCCACCTCGGCATCCCGCTCGGCCCGGTTGGCCGGGTCGGGAGCCGGTCCGTTTTTCTGATTGCCGTCGTCCTGGCCGTCCCGGCCGGGCTGGCCGCCTCCGGGGTTGCCCCCGGAGGCGTTGCCCGGGCGGGATACCGCGTGCCTGCCCGGCCGGGGCTGGGCGGGTCCGCGCTGCGGACCTCCCTGACCCTGGCCGGACTGCCGGTCGGCGTCGCGTACCTGGCCCGTGACCGGGTCAATGCGACGCCGGTCACGGATGACCGGGCCCTGGCTCTCCTCGTCAGGTGACCTCATCAGGCGGCGCCACCCTCAGGCTTGTCGTCGTCGACGATCTCGGCCTCGACCACGTCGTCGTCGCCGGACGCGTCCTCCTGGCCTGCCGCGCCCTCGGCGCCTGCCGCGCCCGCGGCCTGCTGCGACTGGGCGTAGATGGCCGTGCCCATCTTCTGGCTGACCTGTGCCGCGTGCTCGCTGGTGGTCCGGATCGCCTCGTTGTCGGTGCCCTCGAGCGCCTTCTTCAGCTCGGCGATCGCGGACTCGACCTCGGCCTTGACGTCATCCGGAACCTTGTCGGCGTTCTCGGCAAGGAACTTCTCCGTGGTGTAGGCGAGGCTCTCGCCGCGGTTGCGGACCTCAGCCTCCTCGCGGCGCTGGCGGTCCTCCTCCGCGTACTTCTCGGCGTCAGCCATCATCCGCTCGATGTCGTCCTTGGCCAGCGCGGAGCCGCCGGAGATCGTGACGGACTGCTGCTTCCCGGTGCCGAGGTCCTTCGCCGAGACGTTCACGATGCCGTTCGCGTCGATGTCGAAGGTGACCTCGATCTGCGGGATGCCGCGCGGCGCGGGCGCAAGCCCGGCCAGCTCGAACATGCCCAGCTTCTTGTTGTACGCGGCGATCTCGCGCTCGCCCTGGAACACCTGGATCTGCACTGACGGCTGGTTGTCCTCGGCCGTGGTGAAGATCTCCGACCGCTTGGTCGGGATCGTGGTGTTCCGCTCGATGAGCTTGGTGAAGATGCCGCCCTTGGTCTCGATGCCCAGCGACAGCGGGGTCACGTCGAGCAGCAGGACGTCCTTGACCTCGCCCTTCAGCACGCCGGCCTGCAGCGAAGCGCCGACCGCCACGACCTCGTCCGGGTTGACGCCCTTGTTCGGCTCCTTGCCGCCGGTCAGGTCCTTCACCAGGTCAACCACGGCGGGCATCCGGGTGGAACCGCCGACCAGCACCACGTGCTGGATGGCATCCAGCTTGATCCCGGCGTCCTTGATCACCTGCTGGAACGGCCCCTTGCAGCGGTCGAGCAGGTCAGAGGTCATCTTCTGGAACTCCGCCCGGGACAGCTTGGTGTCCAGGTGCAGCGGGCCCTGATCCGAGTGGGTGATGTAGGGCAGGTTGATCTGCGACTCGTTGGTCTGGGAGAGCTCGATCTTGGTCTTCTCCGCGGTCTCCCGCAGCCGCTGCAGCGCCATCTTGTCCTTGGACAGGTCGATGCCGTAGCTGTTCTTGAAGTCCTTGACCAGCCAGTCCACGATCCGCTGGTCCCAGTCGTCACCACCGAGGTGGTTGTCACCACTGGTTGCCTTGACCTCGACGACGCCCTCGCCGACCTCGAGCAGCGAGACGTCAAACGTGCCGCCGCCCAGGTCGAAGACCAGGATCGTGGCCTCGTTGTCCTTGTCCAGGTGGTACGCCAGCGCAGCCGAGGTGGGCTCGTTGATGATGCGGAGCACGTTCAGGCCCGCGATCTGGCCGGCCTCCTTGGTCGCCTGCCGCTGCGCGTCGCTGAAGTACGCCGGAACGGTGATCACGGCGTCGGCGATGGTCTCGCCAAGGTACGCCTCGGCGTCCCTCTTCAGCTTCTGCAGGATGAAGGCGCTGATCTGCTGCGCCGTAAACTTCTTGCCGTCGATGGCGACGGACCAGTCGGTGCCCATCTGACGCTTGACCGAGCGGATCGTCCGGTCCACGTTGGTCACGGCCTGCCGCTTGGCGACCTCGCCGACGAGCACTTCGCCGTTCTTCGCGAAGGCGACAACAGACGGTGTGGTCCGGGAGCCTTCCGCGTTCGCTATGACCGTGGGCTCGCCGCCCTCGAGAACTGCGACGACGGAGTTGGTCGTTCCCAGGTCAATGCCTACCGCTCGTGCCATGAGTTCAGTCCTTGTGTGTTGTGTTGATAACTTGAGTCTTGTCGGCGCAAGTTTGCCATGCTGCGGTTCGGCTGGCAAATGACTTGAGCCTACTGTGCTCAACTTTGCAGAGCGCTCCGGCATTCCCCGCCAGCCGGAAAGTTTGGGCGAGGCTCCAGCCCAGCCGGACTGCGTCGGCGGAATCCCAGCTCAGGGCGGAATTCCCAGCCCGTTAAGCAGGGGCGTCGGGCAGATAATTCCACTCGCCCGGGCTGCCCGGCCCGGGGCGAGTGGGCACCCGAGTTCACGCGGACACTAGGTGGCTCACCCAGGCCTGTCTACGATGAAGGCGGCCTGCGAAGCCAGGCCGTACGCGGGCCGTCTCCGAACGGTCGCACTACACGAGAACTGCGTGAAGGGACCACGAGGAGCCGTGAGCATGCGCCGAGACGACCATCTGCTTGGCGCTGACGCCGAGCAGGCCGTCGAGGCGGAGGCCCTTCCCGATGACGGCGCCCCGCCGGAAGGCGAATCCCCGCTGGAAGCCGAACCCCTGCCGGATGCCGGGGCCCGGCGGGATACCGGCGCCCAGCGGCGTGCCGAGCTTCCGGCGGACAGCCGCGTGCGGGCGGACCGGGTGCCGTGGCTGATCGCCCTGGCGGTGTTCGCCGCGTACCTGCCGATCTCGCTGTTCCGGTACCTGCGGCTCGACCCCACGTCCTGGGACCTTGGCATCTTCACCGAGTACGTCAAGCAGTACGCCGGCCTGCACGCTCCGATCGTCGACATCAGGGGCGCCGGCTTTAACCTGCTCGGGGATCACTTTCATCCCATAGTCGCGCTGATCGCCCCGTTCTTCCGGGTATTCCCGACCCCGGTGACGCTGCTGGTGGTGCAGGCCCTGCTTGCCGCGGTATCGGTGGTGCCGGTCAGCCGGGCGGCGGCGGACAGGCTCGGGACCGGAGCAGGCCGCGCGATCGGCGCGG
>Ga0210385_10002305_pt1 | contig 11536 bp, 9 predicted proteins | sample IncBWH26OmetaG_FD_160107 | JGI IMG/M metagenome (GOLD analysis project Ga0210385, IMG submission 160107) | Forest soil microbial communities from Barre Woods Harvard Forest LTER site, Petersham, Massachusetts, United States - Inc-BW-H-26-O ... | reverse complement strand
TGGCCGGAGCTGACGTATGACGTTTCGTCGGCGCGGAGGGTGAATCTGGATACCGTGACGCGCGAGGAAGTGGCGACGTGGAAGCCGGGTGAAGTGGTGCTGCTGCGCGGGAAGCTGCTGACGGGTCGCGATGCGGCACACAAGCGCATGACCGATATGCTGAATCGCGGCGAGAAATTGCCGGTGGACCTCGCGAATCGCTTTATTTATTATGTGGGGCCGGTGGATCCGGTGCGGGAGGAAGTGATGGGTCCGGCGGGGCCGACGACGGCGACGCGGATGGATAAATTTACCCGGCAGATGCTGGAGCAGACCGGCTTGCTGGGGATGGTAGGGAAGGCGGAGCGCGGGCCGGCGGCGGTGGAGGCGATCCGCGACAGCCACGCGGTGTATCTGATGGCGGTGGGTGGCGCGGCGTATCTGGTGTCGAAGGCGATTCGCGCGGCGCGGGTGGTGGCGTTTGAGGATCTGGGCATGGAGGCGATCTATGAGTTTACGGTCGAGGACATGCCGGTGACGGTGGCGGTGGATGCGCAGGGGACTTCGGTGCATGAGACGGGGCCGCGGGAGTGGAAGGCGCGGATTCAGTCGGAGTTTGCGGGGGTTCCGATCCTGGCCTAGCGGCCAGCCGGTAGCCTGTAGCCGGTAGCGGTAGCAGGGACGTCGGAAGCCGGCAGCGGGGGCTGCCAGACGCAGGGGGAGTCGGATGGCGAAGACATCGTTGCCGGATGAGGCGGAGTGTTGGCCGGCTTTGCCGCTGGAATCGTGGAAGGACACGTGCGCGACACTGCACATGTGGACGCAGGTGGTGGGCAAAGTGCGACTGGCGCTGACTCCGCTGGTGAATCACTGGTGGAATGTGCCGCTGTATGTGACGGCGCGGGGACTGACGACGTCGCGGATTCCTTACGGGGCGCGGGCGTTTGAGCTGACGTTCGATTTTCTGGCGCACGAGCTGGTGCTGGAAACCAGTGAGGGGACAGTGAAGCGGCTGAAGCTTGCGCCAAAATCGGTGGCAGAGTTTTATGCCGAGTGCATGGCGATGCTGCGGGGCGAGGGGATCGAAGTGAAGATCTGGCCGATGCCGGTGGAAGTGCCGAATCCGATAGCGTTTGACAAGGACACGGTGCATGCGGCATATGACGGGGAGAAGGTGGAGCGGTTCTGGCGGATTCTCCTGAGCGTGAATGCGGTATTCGAGCAGTTTCGATCGGAATTTATTGGGAAGGCGAGCCCGGTGCATTTTTTCTGGGGAAGCTTCGATCTGGCGGTGACGCGGTTTTCGGGGCGGAGAGCGCCGGAGCGGCCTGGAGCGGATGCCGTGACGCGGGAGGCGTATTCGCACGAAGTGAGCAGCGTCGGGTTCTGGCCGGGGAGCGTGGGCGGACCGGACGCGGCGTTCTATTCTTATGCGGCACCGACGCCGCAGGGGTTTGCGGAGGCGCGGGTTCGTCCGGAGACGGCTGGCTGGGATACGAAGCTGGGCGAATTTTTGTTGGCGTACGAGGATGTGCGGAAGGCGCAGTCGCCGAGCCGGGCGCTGCTGGAGTTTTGCCGGAGTACGTATGAAGCGGCAGCGCGGTTTGGGCAGTGGGACCGCGGAGCGCTGGAACGGACAGCGTAGCGAGCGAACTTCGAGCGAGAAGCGAGTCTGAAGGCGAGCAGGATACGAGGAAGCGAGGAGGAGGAGACGATGGCGGCGGAATGTACGCATCTGAACGAGATCAAGGTGACGAGCACGAAGACGCATGTGTGCGCGGAGTGCGTGAAGATGGGAGACCGCTGGGTGCATCTGCGGCTGTGCCTGGAGTGCGGGAATGTGGGGTGCTGCGATTCGTCGAAAAACAAGCATGCGACGAAGCATTTTCAGGCGACGCAGCACCCGCTGATGCGATCGATTGAGCCAGGCGAGAACTGGGTGTGGTGTTACGTGGATGAGGAGATGGTGGGTGAGGTTTCGCGGGGACAGTTTGTGGCGGCCTGATGCTGGCCGGCGGGGCTGCCACACCTATTGCCGATTCGAATCACAGCGGCGGCGGTATCGACAGGCCGGCGGCGGCTGTGGTCGGGTGACAATGGCCTGATCGATCTGGAACGGGGAGTAGTCGTTCTCCTGGAGGCCGCGGATGGAAGTCTCGATGAGCGGGCCGAAGTGGGGGATGTCGGCGGGGGTGGCGAGGCGGTAGTGGAGGTTGTCGGCGAAGGGCCGCATCCGGACATTGTATTTTGCGAGGATGGTACGAGAGGAAGAGGAAGGCCTCAGGAACTGTCGGATGTCCTCCGGGCAAGGGCCTTGCTCTGAACGGGGATGCTGCGGTGATCCGAGCAGGATTAGAGGATACGACCGACGCGCCTAACCGGTTTTCTTGACTCTCTCCTCCTTCGGGCGAAAAACAATGACGGTGGGGCGTCCGCTGGTCTCATAGCGGCGCTTCTCAACGACGTCGAATTCGTCTTCGATGAGGCGCAGCATGGCGTTGGGGCGATGTTTGATTTCGGCCGTTTCCTTGTTGGCGGCAAAGACCCTGACGATAAACACGCCGCCCGCTTTCAGGTTCGTCGCGTAGCGATTGAGGACAGCCTTCACCTTGCTGAGCGGAACGTGATACATGGACTCGCGGAAGAGGATGACGTCGAACTGCTCGGAGGGCGGCCGCCAATCGAGGAAGTCGGCGCGTGCGAAGCGGTTTTTTCCGTCGCGTCCACTCTCGGCGGAGCGCTGGGCGGCCTTTTCGAGAGCGGCTTCGGAGATATCGACGCCGAGATACGAGGCGTAGGCCCCGTCGGAAAGCTCCGTGGCTGTATTGCCGGAGCCGCAGCCAAGATCGAGAATACTCCCGTGGTGGGTATGGGTTTCAAGGTGGCAGTACACGCAATCCCCTACTGTGTGGTCGCGGAAGCGCCACATATCTCTCCGGTATTCGCTGTCCCACACACGGCGTTTGATCGCCTGGGGACCAAAGCTCAGGAGCGCGCCACGGGCAAACTGAATGGCTCTGCCGACAAGATTCAAGGTTCCACTCCTCGGGGTTCCTCGAACGTATAGGTTCTCGGGAGGGTACAAGCCGGACAGCTGCGGCCCTACCTTCGGACGAACCACGCACGATGAGGACTCCTATTCGACGAACGACCTAAAGGTCGATTATCGCGGGTAAGGCTTTTTTTGATCCCCATAATAAACCCCGACCGCAAGGCGGGCGCAAGAGAAATCGCATGTGGAATTGTGGTCAAAAGGGGTAATTTGTTTCTTCTGGCTGCACGGTTTCATCCGAAGCCCGAAAAGGCAGCGGCGAAGACGGACGTTCTGGAAATAAGAGCCAGCACTCGGCGGTCGAATGAGCATTCGATGGCTTACCAGGTACTGGTGCGAAAGGGGGGACTCGAACCCCCATGGGTTGCCCCGCCAGATCCTAAGTCTGGTGCGTCTGCCAATTCCGCCACTTTCGCACATTGCACCCGTTCACGGATTTCATCCAGTCCTTCTCGACGAACAGCGAGTCGCCGATTTGGTTACCAGTGCGGGAGAACTGACCTGGCGCTCAACGGCCGCCTGACTGTGGTCCGGCGCCAGATGAGCGCAGCGCATGGTCCTCTGAATTGTACTGTGCCCCAGGGAGTTGCGCGACCGCGCGAATGTTTACGCCCGCCATGACGAGTTTCACCCTGGATGCCAGCCAACGAGTCCCGTGCCGCCGGATTAGGAAACGGAAGCCGACTTCTGATTACCCATTGCCACCTGGATGAGCCCCTCGGCAAGTTGGCGTTCGTCGCACGGTTTCCATGGCTCATTGACATGAACAGCCCGTCCTCCGTCATTGGCGACGCCATCAACCCCAGATCAATGGTCACTTCGGCCGAATTCCCTCTCCTTCAACAATTGTGATGTATCGATCCATCGGTAGTGCAGTGAATCTTTCAGTTTTGCCTCCCGGCTGAGGCCATTTCACTTCAAGCCAGTCGATCAGGGTTCGTTCGCCGATCCCGAGTACAAGACGCGGATCGTGCGAGGAGAGATAACTTCCGCCCCCTACCTTTGTCCTGCTGCGCCGCAGGTCCCCGGACTGCCAGGTCAGCCGTGCTCCGATCCCATCGCGATTGGATTGCTTTCCAACCAATCCGACGCCGAGCCAGTGGTTCCTCCCGGCAGCAGTATTGCGCAGGAGCAGCGGCGCACCATCATTGACGGAAACGAGGACGTCGACCGCGCCGTCGTTGTCGAAGTCGCCGATGGCCAGCCCTCGCGCAGAGAGAGGTTGGGAGAAGACAGGCCCGCTTTCGGCGCTGACATTGCGCAGCGTCTTTCCATCGCCATGAAACAGCAGCAGCGGCTCGCGATAGGTCACATCTTTCTCAATGGTTTCAATCTGATCATCCGGATTCCCATTGGCCAGAAAAAGATCGAGATTGCCGTCGTTGTCGTAGTCGAAGAACTTAACGCCCCATCCGCTCATCAGCCGTGTAGCGGCAGCAATCCCATCCGACAGGGCCTGATCGTCGAATGTCTCATCGTGATTGTTCAGGTACAAAGAGAACATTTCGTGATCGAGGTTGGCCACGAAGAGGTCGAGCCAGCCGTCCTGATTGATATCGGCGGCGTCCACACCCATACCGGAACGAGCCCCGCCCATCTGGCTGAACGCCACCCCGGCGAGTGCCCCCGTCTCTTCGAATTTTCCATTTCCGCGGTTCATGAACAGAAAATTGGGCGCCGTATCGTTGGCAACAAAAAGGTCCGTCCTCCCGTCGTTGTTGAGGTCTGCGGCAACGACCCCCCAGGCCTTTCCCATGTGCTGCGCGATCCCCGATGACCGGCTCACGTCAGCAAATGTGCCGTCGCCATTGTTATGAAACAGCCAGCTCGGGGCTGGTCGGTACAAGCGCGGGATGCAATACCCCGGTCGATTGTTATACGTGACACACGGAAGGTTTTTGGCTTTGCTGAATTCGACGAACTGGCAGACGAACAGATCGAGGCGTCCGTCATTGTCGTAGTCAAACCAGGCCGCACTCGAAGACCAGCCCGGAGCCGCGACGCCGGCCTTCTCCGTCACATCGGTGAACGTGCCGTCACCGTTATTGTGGTAAAGAATACTTCTCCCGTACTGGGTCACGTAAATGTCGGGTAAGCCGTCTCCGTCATAGTCGCCAACGGCGACACCCTGGCCGTAGCCGCCGCCGCTTACCCCCGCTTTTTCCGTGACGTCAGTGAAGGTTCCGTCCCGGTTGTTGCGATAGAGCGCGTTGCGCAGTGGCGGGCTGGGATCGTAAAAATCGCAGCGGCCGCTGTTGACCAGATAGATGTCCATCCACCCATCGTTGTCATAATCCAAAAAGGCGCATCCCGCTCCCGACGTTTCCGGCAGGTATTTCTCGGCGGATTTTCCGGCAGTGTGTACCCAGGTGATCCGGCTCTGTTCGGCAGGCACTACTTCGAATGGATAGGGCGAGCTCACGGGCGCAGCCGCAACGAGTCTTTCGAGCCCCGCAAATCCAGCAGCGCCGGCGAGCGCCCGAAGAAAATCCCGGCGCGACACGGCCGGGCAGCCGGGCACGAAACGGATCACTGCGGACTCGTGGCTTCCGGCGCATTGCCCTGCTGCGCTGTCTGCTGCTGCAGGGCAAATTCGCGTTCCGCTGCTTCTTTGTGGCCGGTGCGCGCATAAGCTGTCGCCAGGCTATAGTGTCCGGCCGGATTTCCGGGCTCGAGCTTAACTGCCGTTTCAAGGGGAGCAACGGCGTCCTCATACTTCTTCTCGCTGAGCAGAGTCATTCCCAGGCCGAGAAACGCATCGCCGAAATTCGGGTCGAGCGTACTGGCTTTTGAGAAGTGCTCGACAGCAGCAGGGAAATCCTGCATCTGACGAGCCAGCTCGCCCGAAATGTATTCAGCCCCGGCATTCGAGGGATCGATCCTGAGCTCCGTCTGCAACTCTTCTTTAGCCTGCTCCTGGAAGTCGGGACCAGGGTTCGGCCGGGAAAGCAGCAGCCGTGCCAGCCGGAAATGGATCCCTGGGTAGCGCGGATTATCTTTCAATATGGCTCGGTAATCTTTCTCTGCCGCATCCCACCTTCCCTGAACTTCGTTCGCCTCCGCATCCAGCTCCAGTGCGGGGATTGAACCTTGGGCGGTACGCGCCAACTCTTCAGCCGCGTGCGTCGAGAGATCGGACCAGGCATGCACGACGGCGTAAAGAGCATCCGGGTCGCGGGGGAAGTCGCGCTGCAGCGCGCGGGCGAAATCAGTTAACTGGGACCAGGACTGCAGCAGGGTGGCGCAGCGCACGCCATCCAGCTCGACGCGCTTTTCCAGATCCCTGTCCGTCAGATGGCCTGCGGCTCTGGTCAGAATGGTCAGAGCCTCAGGGCAATGACCTGTCTCCGCCTGCGATGTGGCGCCTCGCGCAGCTGTGAGGAGTGATGAAGACAGGTTCCCCGAAGTCTGAGCCGGAGACAGGATGCTGCCTGCAGACAGGAAGAGAGACAGAGCGAGGAGCCCGTGACGTCGAGTCATGAGAAGATGCTCGGGGCAGGCTTGCCTGCCCCGGATGCACTGCCTCTCAATAATAGAACTTCATCGCGAACTGAATATTTCTTGCCGGTTGTGAAGCGGGTGTGCCTGCCGCAGGCCCGATCTGACCAAATGTGCCAGGACTGGAGCTCCAGCCAGTATTCGGGTGTCCCAGGTTCACGTTGTTAAAAGCGTTCAGGAAGTCACTGCGGAACTGTAGATACGTCCTCTCTGTGAAATGGAAGTCTTTCATCAGCCCAATGTCCGCATCAAAGTATCCCGGCCCACCCACCGGTCCCTGCGCCGGGCAGTTTCCAAAGTGACCGGGTGCAGGATCGGAGAAGCCCGAAGGGCTCATCCATTGATAGCCTCCATAATTCGGGGCCAGCTGGCTGCGTTTGAATACCTGTTGAACGCCGCAGTCCGGACGGGCTCCACGGCCGCCGGTTCCTGTGGTATCGCCGTCGTTGTCATAGACGGCGAGCGGGAAGCCGCCATGCGCGGATACGATCGTGGATGCCTGCCAGCCACCGACGACCTGGTTGGCAACCGCATTCATGTTGGCGCCAAAACGCTGTCCCCTGCCGACCGGAAGATTGTAGGTTGCGTAGGCGGAGATAATATTGCCGGCGTTGTAGTAGCAACTGGCGTAATCGGCGTGAGGGTTATACAGGTTTTGATAATACGGTGAAGCCGTTGTCGAACCGGCAGCTTGTCCCCAGGTTCCGTAGTAACCGCTGTTATTGGTCAGGCAGTGCGACCAGGTGTACGCCACCTGTCCGTCCAGCCCGTTGGCGATTCGTTTCTGCAGTACTGCCTGCAGCGCGTTGTACCTCATGTAACCCACTGAAGCAGTACCGGACACGTTCGAGAGGACATTGATCAGCGAAGGGTTGTCATTGAAGTAAAACGGTGTTGTCGCCACCCCATTGACGAGTTGTTTCTGCAGATAGGGCATCGGTACCATCAGGTGATCTGCCTTCTGGCCGACATATCCCACCTGGAGAGTCGTCGTGGGTGTCGCCTCCTGCTGCACGGTCAGATTCCACTCCTGATCGAGCGCCGGCTGGACGGTCTTATCCCAGACATACATGATGGCTCCCGCGAAAGGATCGCCCGGAAGCGCGCCTCCTGGGCCCGCCTGCGTCTGAACCGTTGCCGAAGCATATTGCGCTCCAACCTCGGGAGGAGTAAAGGGCGGATTCCTGGGAAGTCGCAGATTGGTACCGGTGCCTTCCAGGTAGGAGGAGACGGTGTAGGCGCCGCGAATCACTGTCTTGTCATGCAGAGCTTCGGGCGAATACGCAAAGCCGATGCGGGGCTGGATATCCGGAAGACCATACACCGAGTTGTAGAGCGCGCGGCTGTTGCCGTCCTGCCCTGCAAGCTCAAGTGCGCCGGTGGTCAAATCCAGATTGGATTGCCGGTTGTTCAGTTCCACCCAGGGCGTATGGGCTTCATATCGCAGCCCGAGGTTCAGCGTCAGAGTCGGGGTAATTCGCCAGTCATCCTGACCGTATCCTGCAAACAGCCACGACAATTGATGCCAGACGAAACTGGTGCTCACGCCGATCCCTCTGGCTTCCGGGTAGCCGAGGAAAAAGTCGGCTGCCGGATCGCCGGCGAAATCCACGCCAGTGCTGCCGCCGCCGAAAAGAATATCTCCGTATTCGCCGGTGTTGCCGGTGTAGCCGGTGTTGATGCGATAACGCCACATCTGGAAACCGGATTTAAAGACATGCTTGCCGCGAGTGATCGTTATGCCGTCATCGAACTGGATGACCGTGTCGGCAAAGTCCTGCTGTACAACCTGGCTACCGACGTTGGTCAGGGTGGTGCCGTCGTTGGGCGAGGGCGCCTGACCGCCACCGAAGCCGAGCAGCAGCAGGCCGGGGCCCGCGCTGTTGGCGTTGGCGATTCCGAGTTGTGTCCCGAGATTGCCAATGCTCGGATCGAAGCCGGCTCCGTTGAAGAGAGTCACCCAGCTTGTTCCCAGGCGGGCATCGTTCAGGATGTTTGGACCAAAGGTATGGGTCCACGTCCCAACCAGGTTGTGGATGGGAGCCTGCGCAAAGGTATTGCCCAGGATCAAGAGGGAATTGCTTCCTGGGTCGTTCTGGTATCCCTGCGAATACCGCCCCTGGAAGTGATCGTTCTTCGTAATGGTGTAGTCGACCTTCACATCGCCCTGATCGGCGTTATAGGCCTGGGTGACGGTGTTGATCGCATTGTTGGAGGTCTGGCTGTTGATCGGCGTGGGGTAATACTTCGAAGCAAACAAATTCGAAGCAACGATGTTCAGCTGCGACATCGGAATCTGATTGTTCTGGTAAGGCACCCCGGTTATGGGGTTGACCAGCTGCTTGCTGATCTGTGAGAAATCTCCCGCTCGCTCTGCATTCGTGAAAACAGTAATAAAAGAGGTGGTTGCAGGATGGTCGAAGCGCTGTCCCTGATAGTCCACGAAGAAGAACAGCTTGTCCTTGAAGATTGGACCGCCCAGTGTGCCTCCGAACATGTTCCAGCGCACGGTCGGTCTCGCCAGGACGCTGGTCGGGTTCAGCTTGTTCTCCCACTGATTGGCATTCAGGACGTCGTTGCGGAAGAACTCCCAGGTATCGCCATGGAAGCTGTTGGTGCCGGACTTGATGGACGCGTTCACGATTCCGCCCATGAAGTTGCCGAACTCCGCCGAGGCATTGTTGGTGATGAGATTGAACTCCTGGATGGCGTCGGGCGAGGGCGTAAAGGCCAACAGGTTATCGGAGGTCTGGTTGTTGTCCATCCCGTCGAGGATGAAGTTATTCGACTGTTCGCGGTTCCCATTGATGAACGGCCGTGCGCCGCTCGCCACGTTGTCACCATTGTTGAAAGAAGAGTTATCCGGATGAATACTGCCAGGCGCCAGCAGGGTCAGCTCCACATAGTTGCGCGTCGCCAGAGGTATGTTCGTGACCGCCCGGGAATCGACCAGAGTGCTGACCTGGGTCGTCTCCGTCTGCATTGCGGGAGCTTCTGAGGTGACCTCCACGGTGTTCGTGACGGCGCCTACCTTCATTTTGAAGTCGAGCCGTGCCGTCTGGTTCAGTACCAGAGTCAGGTGCGACTGGATGGAGGTTTCAAATCCCGGCGCCTCAACTTTCACGTCATAGGTCCCAATGGGCAGACGGGCGAAAGTGAACAAGCCTCCGTCGTTTGTTTTGACTGTGTAGAGAGTGCCATGCTCGACATCGGTCACGGTGACCGTGGCGCCGTTGATCACTGCCCCGCCGGCGTCCGCAACAGTACCGTTTATCGACGCGGTGATCTGCTGGGCTCGTAAAGGAGAAACAAGCTGGGATGCAGCAAGCGCAACGAGAATACATCCGCACAACGTAATTCGCTTCATAACCGGCCTCCAAATGACTCTGGGGACAACTAGCGGCATCGTCCTGCCCTGATGCCGGGCATCGCATCGAAGGAGTGCAATGCTTCGTCAACGAAACCAAACCCGGACAACGGGGAAACATCTACAACGACAGCGATGCCTACCGTCTGACTTCGGACGTCTGACGCGCACTGGGGATGAGGCGACCGAAGCCGCTCTATAGCACGTTCTACATGCTATAGAGCAGTTGGGTGCGACATGTCAAGTTATCTGCCATCGGTTCTGTGGAAATTCCGGCTCCTGTCACCATGACGGTACCCCGGTGTGAGCTGTTGCCCGCGAGAATTTCCCATCTGGCTCGAGTCTCTGCATCGACGCCGTTCGAGCCGAGGTCCGGGGCTCTTGACATTGTCCACGTTGCCCGCTCTATAGCAGTCTGCTAGGATTCAGCCGCGTGCTTTCCGGCACAGCGGAGGCACGAAGCCGGCTCTGTCCCCGAAGCAGAGCCGCATGATGGACCGACAGAGGAATTTTCTCCGGGCCTTGTGGAGATGACACCGTGAGCACGATGCCCCGCCGCTCCGACGAGCCGGCCTACAAAAGGATTCAGGGCGCGATCCGCCGGCGGATCGATCAGGGCCAGCTGAAACCGGGAAACATGGTGCCTTCGGAACGGGAACTGGCACGCATTCATCAGGTGAGTCTGATGACGGCTCGGCACGCACTCACAGAATTAGCACGCGATGGAGTCGTGGAACGCCGCCACGGCGCCGGCACGTTTGTCGCCCCGCCGAGAGTACAGTTCAACAAGCTGCTCGGCTATACCGAACAGATGGCCGGTCTTGGGCTCACGGCACATTCGCGCGTCGTCACCTCGACCGTTGTCAGCCGTGAGTCTGAGATTGCTGCCCGCCTCGGCCTCGCCCCAACGGCTCCTATTGTCCGCCTGGAACGCGTGCGGCTCGCCCAGAGCGAACCCGTTGCGCTGGAAGTAGGTTACTGGTCGGAAGATGAGTTCCCTGATCTGCTGCGCAGTACGCTCGACGGCGTATCGCTGTTCTTCGCGCTGGAGCACGATTGCGGCGTCGCTCTGGCCTATGCCGACGAAGAGGTGGACGCGACGGACGCCGACCAGCGCATGGCTGACCTGCTGCGTGTAGGCAGGAATACCCCATTGCTGCGCATTCGCCAGCTCATTTTCTCAACCACCGGTAAAGCCACCGTGTATGTTACGGGCTTCTATCGTTCCGGACGGCACACCCTGCGAATCCGCCGCTTCCGGTAGAGACATCACTTCAGTGGTTGGGCATGCCGCTGAGTTCTGCATGTCGATCGAGCGAGCCGTCCTGCAACACCACGGCAACCCAGGGAGTGGACTGATCCATAATGCGGGCATGCCATGTGATCGTCTGTCTGCCCTGTACTCCCAGGTTCACCGCAACCGATTTCGGTTCCGTAAGGTCGAGGTTGTCGGTGCGCACAGAAAACGTGTGTAGACCGGCTCCATCCGCTGTCGCGTGGAGGACGAAAGATCCCGATTCTGCGCCGGGTGCGAAGGACGCGGAAAAGACGACAGCATGTTCGCGGCGCAGGTCGACGGAGTAGGTGCCTCCGGCCAGCGCGGTCAGCGATGTATTGGCGTGGCCGTCGCGAATCAGGTA
>Ga0210385_10002303_pt1 | contig 11542 bp, 11 predicted proteins | sample IncBWH26OmetaG_FD_160107 | JGI IMG/M metagenome (GOLD analysis project Ga0210385, IMG submission 160107) | Forest soil microbial communities from Barre Woods Harvard Forest LTER site, Petersham, Massachusetts, United States - Inc-BW-H-26-O ... | reverse complement strand
GCAAAGGTGCGCTCATTCTTCGGCGATCCTGCCCTGAGATATATCTCCGCTCCTACAGCCTGAGTCCGGAAACGCACTTTCTCCTTAGATCATGGGGATTCGGAGCCCGGGGATAACGAGCGGAGCATGAGGATGCGGCCGGACGGGTCGCGGCCTTCTACCCTGTCCAGGTCGACGATGATGGCGACGCCGCCGCGGCGGAAGTCCATCTGCTGCTCGCGGGGGTGCGAGTTCTCGAAGACCACGGTCCTGGTGTCCGGGTCGTCCGCGGTCCAGGCGCGGCCGTAGAAGGTGTAGCTGGTCCTGGTCTTCGGGTCGTGGTAGAACAGCGTCACCTTGGGCCGAGCAGCGACGTGCCGCGGCAGGCCGCCACCGGGGTCGCGCGCCCAGACAGCGAGCTGGCCGTCGGAGTACGCCTGGATCGTGCCGCGGAACGACAGGTGGATCTCGCCGCCGTCGTCGGTATACGCGATCATCATCGGCGTCTGGTTGTCGAGGGCGCCGTTCACCGCGCTCTTGATCTCGTCGGTGAGCCGCAGTTCGGCGGGCGGTACCGGCGCCCCCGGCAGGGTCTGCTGCTCAACGCGGCTGATCTTCGGGCCGGCGAACGTGAACACGAACTCCACGCCGCCGAACGGCGCCGTGGCCGGCAGCCGGGCAGTGACCGTGAGCGTGTCCCCGGTCTCGGCCGGCTCCGTCCAGTCCGGCCCGGCCGCCAGCAGGCCGGCGATACGGGGCTCGCGAAGGAACGCGAGCACCGCGTCGACACCCTCGGCCCGCCCGAAGTTGCTCTCCACCACGACGTCGTCGGCCAGGTAGCCGGCAATGCTGTCGTCATCGCCCTTGACGATGGCGTTCTGGTACGCCTCGACTGCTGAAATCCGGTCGCTCATACCCCCCAGAATCGCAGACCCCGCCAGCGGCGGCCACCTCTCCTATCCGCTTACGGTGAACGCGGATTCCGCTTGCTCCCGCGCGTCCCTACAGTGATCTCATGGCCGAGGTCGCGCGGGTCTATCCGCTCACGAGGCAGCAGCAGCCGGAGCCGCTGTGGCGGGAAGTGCTCGGCAGCCGCCTGCGGGCGCTGCGCGGCGCGCGCGGGGAAACGCTCGCCGAGACCGCGGAGCGGGCCGGCGTCTCGCCGCAGTACCTCTCGGAGGTCGAGCGTGGCCGCAAGGAGCCGTCCAGCGAGATGATCGCCGCCCTGGCCGGCGCGCTCGACACCACGCTGGCGGACCTGACAACACAGGTCACCCAGGACCTGCGCCAGTCACGGTCCGCCCGCCCCACGTCCAACCCAGTCGCTCTCGCGATGGCGGCCTAGGACCGTTCCTCAGGCTGACCGGTCAGAGAGGACCTGGTCGATGAGGCCGTATTCCTGGGCCGCGCGGGCGGTGAACACCCGGTCCCTATCGGTGTCCGCGCGCAGCGTCTCCACCGACTGTCCGGTGTGCCGCGACAGCACCGACTCCATGTCGGCGCGCAGCCGCACCACCTCGTCGGCCTGCAGGATCAGGTCCGGGATCGTCCCCTGGCCGCGGGCCGCCGGCTGGTGCAGCACGACGCGCGCGTGCGGCAGCATCAGCCGGTGACCGGGCGCGCCCGCGGCGAGCAGCACGGCCCCGGCCGCGATCGCCTGCCCGACGCACGTCGTGTAGACCGGCGCCTGGATGAACCGCATCGTGTCGTAGACGGCGAGCATCGAGGTCATGTCGCCGCCCTCGCAGTTGATGTACAGGTTGACCTCCTGGTCGGGGCTGCGCGCCTCCAGGTAGATGAGCTGCGCGGTCAGCGCGTTCGCGACGCCGGGGTCGATCGCGGTGCCGAGGTAGATGATCCGCTCGGTGAGCAGGTGCGAGTAGACGTCCATGATCCGGTCGCCGCGCGGGTGCTCGCCGATGACGTTAGGGATGGTGTAGGTGTTCATGACCCGTTTCCCGTCCGCAGCCCGAAGGGGCGCTTCGTCGACGGCATGACCTGGCTGAACGACTCGGCGATCGCGTCGACGAACCCGTAGTCGCGGGCCTCGGCGGCGGTGTACCAGTGGTCATGCCTGGAGTCCTCGAAGATCCGTTCCACCGGCTGCCCGGTGTCTTCGGCGGTGATGCCGAGCACGGTGTCGCGGGTCAGCCGCAGGTCGGCCGCCTGCAGCTCGACCTCCACGGCCGAGCCGCCGATGCCGGCCGAGCCCTGATGCATGAGGACGCGGGCGTGCGGCAGCGCGAACCGCTTGCCCTTGGTGCCCGCCGAGAGCAGGAACTGCCCCGCGCTGAAGGCGATCCCGAGCGCCAGCGTCGCCACGTCGCAGGGGACGAGCCGCATGAGGTCGCGGATCGCCAGCATCGACGGGACCGAGCCGCCGGGAGAGTTGATCCAGAGGGCGACGTCCGCGTCCGGGTCTTCGCCGGCCAGCGTCAGCAGCTGCGTCGCGAGCAGGGTCCCGTTGTCGTCGTCGAGGACGCCGTCCAAGACGAGAATGCGGCGCTGGAGCAGAGAAAGCCGCGCCCGTTCTGTGAAGACCGGAATCTTTTCATCGTGAGCCATGGCACCAGCGTGCGCGAAAACCGGCCGGATCCGCGCGCCGCGCTGCCGTCGGCAGATCTGCCCACAGCAGCGGCTCGGCCACAGCAGCTGCCGGGGCCTACCGCAGTGGGTGCTCGATCACCGCATCAGGACCGGGGAACACCAGGCCGGTGTGGCCGTCGTCGAACCGGACCAGGTACGGCGGTTCACCCCCGTCGCCGTGCACCTCGACGATCTCGCCGTGCCGGTCCGCGTGCCCGACGACGTTGCCGTGGATGCAGATCTTGTCCCCGATGAGCGCTTCCATGCCGCTACCTCCCGTCGCGCTGAGGTGTGCTTTAGCCCAGCCTCGCATGTCATCCCCTGGGTGGCCAGACCGCATCCCTCCTCCGGCGCGCTGGCCGCGGCGATGACACGATGGGGCGGTGAGCGATCATCGGGCGGAAACCATCACCGTCAACGCGGCTGGCCTCGTACAGGGCATCGCCCTCGTCACGTTTCCCGCGGCGAGCGCGATCTTCACGTCCCCTACCGGTTACGGCCTCACCAGCAGCCAGTACGGGGTGATGTTCGCACCGCAGGTGGTCACGGCGGTCCTGGCGTCGCTGCTCGGCGCCGGGCTGCTCTGGCCAGGCTTCACCAGCCGCGTCAGCGAGAAGGCGGTGTACCTGGCCGGCCTGGCCGCCGATCTAGCGGCGATGCTGCTGCTGGTCGCGAGCTGGGGCCTCGCCAGCCAGCATCCGGCGGGATACGTCCTCCTGCTCGTCGCGACGGCGTTTCTCGGCGCGGGTTTCGGCCTGACGGTGCCGTCCCTCAACACGCTGGCCGCGGCCTTCCAGCCGGCGGCGGCGGACAAGGCCGTGCTGGTACTCAACGCGCTGCTCGGCCTCGGCACGGCGCTCGCGCCTGCGTTCGTCGCGGTGTTCACCGGGATCGGGTTCTGGGTCGGGCTGCCGCTGCTCGCCGCCGCCGGCCTCGCCGTCCTCATCGTGGTCAGCCTGCGGTTGCCACTACGGCCAGAGGCGAACAGTCACCACGCGCGGGAAGGCGGCCGGATGCCGGCCGGTTTCTGGATCTTCGGAGCGTTCGCTCTCCTTTACGGGATCTGCGAAACCATGAACGGCAACTGGTCGCAGCTGGACCTCACGTCCCTGGGCGTCGGGCGGGCAACGGCATCGCTCGCCCTGACCGGGTTCTGGGCAGCGGTGACCATCGGCCGGGTGCTGATCGCCGCCGTCCAGCGCTGGCTGCCCACCCGGAGCGCCTACCACGGGCTGCCGCTCCTGCTGGCCGCGTCTTTCGCGCTGATAGCGGTGCTGCCGAAACACGCACCGGGCGTCTCTATCGTTGCGTTCTGCCTCGCCGGACTGGGCTGTTCCGCGCTACTGCCGCTTACGATCAGCTTCGGGCAGGACAAGCTCACCGACAGCCAGACGGCCGTGGCGGGCGGCGTCATCGCCTGCTACCAGGTCGGTTACGGCGTCGCGGCGTTCGGTGTCGGCCCGCTGACCAGCGCAGGCGTCAGCCTCCGTGCGATCTTCTGGGCCAGCGCGGTGATCGCGGTAGCCATGGGCGCCATGTCGTTCGCGGTCACCTACCACCGCCCGTCGCCGCCTTTCCTCCACCCGCGTCCGGCGCGTCCGCGCCCGGTCATGCCGACTGCGAGGCAAGCCCCGACGGCTGGCTAGCTGTCGGGGCAGCGCTGGCCTTGCGGGCGCGCTCGGCCGCGTTACCCGTGACCCACCTGAGCAGCGCGGGAAGCAAGATGGTCGGGAACACGAGCGGCAGGAGCAGCAGCTGGAACCAGTCCCACAGGGTGTTCCCGCTGTACCCCGTCCACGCCCACTGAAGACCGTAACCGCCGATCACGGTGACGACCCACCCGGAGCCCACCGCGGCCGAGATGACCTTGTGGTGAGGGCGCAGCATCCTGAGGGCCTTGACCGGGTGGATGCGCCTGCTGACCAGCGCTACCGTGAGGGCTACCGCGACGGGCAGCAGGAGCAGCTCGAACCAGTTCCACAGCGTCTGGCCCTGGAAGCCGGTCCAGGGCAGCGGGCTCAGGTAGCCGGCGATCACGAACCCGGTGCAGGCCGCGAGGACGGCTCCGTACACGATGGTCCTCGCCCGGCCGATGTATTTGCCGTACTGGATCCACAACGGGACGGACGCCGCGACGAACGGCAGCAACAGGAGCTGGAGCCAGTCCCACAGTTGCCTGTTCTGCTGGAAGCCGGTCCACGACCACTTCTCGACGTAACCGCCCCACAGCACGACCAGCACGGCAACGGTCATGACGTATGCGGCGCCTCTCCGCAGCTTCCGGTTTTCCGCGAGCCGGCGCAGGACGCCGGCCGGTTCCGCGGCCTTGGCGGCACGCTCGCTCACCGTTTCGGCGGATGGCGCCCATGGCAGGGCGGCTTCCGACAGCTTCTCCTCCAGCGCCAGCCGCATCAGCGTCCTGGCCTCGGCGACGAGGTCGTCGTCGGTAGGGGACTGCGTGCCGGGTTCCGTGTCACCTTTGTCCGCAGCTCTGTCCGCGGCCTTACCCAGGGTGACCAGGGCAGTGAGCCCAAGCAACTCGTCCGGTTCGAAGGTGAATGTCGTTGCCGCCACAGCGCAGCACCCCGCTCCCTCATATCGGGACTAATACGTCTCGAAACGAGAATGTCAGGTTCTGGTTAAGGCGGGATTAAGGAAGCAAAAAGGATTAATGGATCGGGCGCGCCTCGATCACCCGGCCGGGTCGTACCAGGTCTCGCCAGGGGGCAGCAGCGAGGACGAGTCCGCCCCCCACGTGCCGCGCGCGTACGTCGTCACCGGGACCACGTCGCCGAGCACGGGATCGACGACTGTCCAGGCTGCCTCTACCGTGTCTTGCTGGGCGAACAGCCAGCGTTCCCCGCCGAGCGCGGCGCCGATCAGCCGGTCGTACGGGCGCATGTCCGAGCCTGGGTGCTCGTTGAAGGTGAGTTCCTGCGTCTCGGGCTGCCAGCCCGCGCCCGGCTTCTTGCCGACGAGTGTCAAGGTGACCCGGTTCTCCGGGTTGATGCGGAACCGCAGCGCGTTGGCCGCCGCCGCGGCGCCGAGGCCGAACGCGTCGTGCGGGGCCCGCTTGAACGTCACCGTGACTTCGGTCGCGGTGACCGGCAGGCATTTCCCGGCCCGGATCAAGATCGGCACGCCCTCCCAGCGCCACGAGTCGGCGGCGAGCCGGATGGCCGCGTAGGTCTCGGTCTTGGACCCCGGTGCCACCCCGGCGACGGAGAGATACCCGTCGTACTGCCCCTTCACCACGTCGGACGGCGCGAGCGGCCGCAGCGCGGAGAGCAGCGACTCCTTGTCCCCGATCCACGACTCCAGCCCCGAACCGTCCGGCGGCTCGGCGAGGACCGTCGCGAGGACCTGGAGCATGTGGTTCTGGATCACGTCCTTGATCGCGCCGGTCCTGTCGTAGAAGCTGCCACGGTCAGCGACGTCAAACGCCTCGGCCATCGTGATCTGGATGGACCGCACGTAGTTCCTGTTGAGCAGCGGCTCGATGGTCGAGTTCGCGAACCGGGCGAACATGAGCGACTCCACCGGGTCGAGGCCGAGCCAGTGGTCCACCCGGTAGACGGCGTCCTCGGGGAAGTTCTTGTGCACGGTGTCGCTCAGCTCCCGGGAGCTCGCCAGGTCGTTGCCGAACGGCTTCTCCACCATGACCCGGTTCCCGGCCGCCCGGCCGACGGCGGCGATTCCCTCGGTGATCCGTCCGAACAGGGGCGGCGGCACCTCCAGGTAGAACAGCACCCGCTGCACCGACGGCCCGAGCGCGTCGGACATCGCCTGGTAGGTCGCCGGGTCGTCCAGGTCTCCGTCCACGTACTGCAGCAGGTCCAGCATGCGCTTAGCGGCGGGCGAGTCCGGGTCCAGGTTGTTCAGCTTCAGTGAGGCGGTGGCGTAGCCGCGGAACTGCGCCACGCCCCAGCCGCTCTTGGCCACCCCGAGGACGGGCACGTCGAGCACGCCGCGCTCGACCAGTCCGACGAGCGCGGGGAACGTCTCCAGCTTCGCGAGGTCACCGGTAGCCCCGAAGATCACCAATGCGTCGATTTGTTCTCCACTCATGGTCACCATCCTGCCAGGAGCGCGCCCGCGCAAACACACGGTCTGACATGATTTGGGAGTGGCCGATCACTATGACGTCGTCATCATCGGTACGGGCGCCGGCGGCGGCACCCTGGCGAACGTCCTCGCTAAGGCCGGCAAGCGGATCCTGCTCCTCGAACGAGGCAACTTCCTGCCCCGCGAGAAGGAGAACTGGGACCCGGAAGAGGTCTTCGTCAAAAACCGCTACATCTCCAGGGACACCTGGTACGACGCGGCCGGTCGGCCGTTCCAGCCGCAGGTGCACTACTTCGTCGGCGGCGCCACGAAGATGTACGGCGCCGCCCTGTACCGGCTGAGACCGGAGGACTTCGGCGAGATCCAGCACGCGGACGGCCCGTCCCCGGCATGGCCGCTCGGCTATGACGACTTCGAGCCCTGGTACACCGAGGCCGAATGGCTCTATCAGGTGCGCGGCTCACACGGCGGGGACCCGACCGAGGGACATTGGTCCAGGCAGTACCCGTGGCCCGCGCTTAGCCACGAACCGCGCATCCAGCAGATCGCGGACACCCTGACCGCGGCGGGCTACCACCCGTTCCATGCGCCGTGCGGCGTGCTATTCGACGAGGCCGACCGCCCCAAGAGCAAGTGCATCAGGTGCGACACCTGCGACGGCTTCCCGTGCCTAGTGCACGCGAAGTCCGACGCCGAGGTCATCGGCGTGCGCCCGGTCCTCGACCTGCCAAACGTGACCCTGCTGGTCGACGCCGAGGTGCAGCGGCTCGAGACCGACCCGTCCGGCCGGGCCGTCACCCGGGTGATCGCCGAGCGCAACGGGACTACCGAAGCGTACGAAGGCGACATCGTGGTGGTGAGCGCCGGCTCGGCCAACAGCGCCCGCATCCTGCTCCGGTCGGCGAGCGACGCTCACCCGGCGGGCCTCGCCAACGGCTCGGACCAGGTGGGCCGCAACTACATGTTCCACAACAGCAGGGCCGTGGTGGCCATCGACAAGGAGCCGAACGACACCGTCTTCCAGAAGACGCTCGGCCTGAACGACTTCTACTTCGCGGGCGACGGCAGGCAGTGGCCGCTGGGCAACGTCCAGATGGTCGGCAAGTCGAACGCGGCCGCCATGCGGGGCGAGGAGCCGAAGCTCACCGCCCTGGCTCCGACGTTCAGCCTCGCCGAGGTAGCCCAGCACGCCGTGGACTTCTGGCTGACTACCGAGGACGTGCCGAAGCCAGACAACCGGGTCACGGTCGATCGGGACGGGAACATCCGCCTCGCCTACCAGCAGACCAACCAAGTCGAGGCGGACGGCCTCTATGCCGAGCTGGAGACGATCATGAACCACATCGGGATCGCCGCGCACCACGTGCTCGACAAGAATTTCTACATGTACCTGGCCATCCCGGTCGCCGGGGTGGCGCACCAGGCAGGCACCTGCCGGTTCGGCACCGACCCGCACACCTCGGTGATCGACGTCAACTGCAAGGCACACGAGCTTGACAACCTGTACGTGGTCGACTCGAGCTTCATGCCGAGCATCGGCGCGGTGAACCCGGCGCTGACGGTGATGGCGAACGCGATGCGGGTCGGCCAGCACCTCCTGGAACGAATGGGCTGAGCACCATGGAGCGGTACCCGAACATCAGCGATCACGGCCTCATCGGAGATCTGCAGACGGCGGCCCTCGTGGCGACCGACGGCACCGTGGACTGGTTCTGCTGCCCGCGGTTCGACTCGCCGAGCGTGTTCGCGTCGCTGCTCGACGCGGACCGTGGCGGCTACTTCAAGCTCGCGCCAGACACCGGCGCCGACACCGGCGGCTACGTGACCAGGCAGCTCTACTTCCCTGACAGCGCGGTGCTGATCACCCGCTTCCTCACGCCGGACGGCGTCGGCGAGGTGCACGACTTCATGCCCGTGGCCGGCAAGCGCGCGACCGACCGGCATCGGCTCGTGCGGATTGTCCGGGTGGTCCGCGGCACGATGCGGTTCGTGCTCGACCTCCAGCCGCGCTTCGACTACGGACGGGCCAGGCACTCGGTCCAGGTCACCGACGACGGTGCCCTGTTCACGGCCGAAGGCCTGGCCGTCGGCAACCACACGCCCGAGCTCACCCTGCACATCGCCGGCTCGGAGCACGGCTCGCTCCGGGAGCAGGGTGTCACCCTGGAGGGGAGCGGCGACGGGGTGCGCGCGACCCGCACACTGCACGCCGGGCAGATGTGGGGCGTGGTGCTCGAGTCGATGGGCGGCCAGCCGCAGCGGCTGCGGAGCGACGAGCTCAACCGGCTGATGCTCCAGACCCGGGATTTCTGGCGGGAGTGGCTGTACACGACGTCCTACCGCGGCCGCTGGCGCGAGATGGTCGGCCGCTCGGCGATGACGCTCAAGCTCATGCAGTACGCGCCGACCGGGGCCATGATCGCGGCGCCCACCGCAGCGCTGCCCGAGCAGCAGGGCGGCGAGCGGAACTGGGACTACCGCTACACCTGGATCAGGGACGGCTCGTTCTCCATCTACGCCCTGCTCGGGCTCGGCTTCACCCAGGAGGCCGAGGCATTCGTCAGCTGGCTCCGCGACCGGAACACGGAGAAGGCAGGCGACGCCTCCGGCCCGCTCAAGATCATGTACCGGGTCGACGGCAGCTCCGACCTGACCGAGGAGACCCTGGATCACTTCGAGGGCTGGCGCGGCTCCCGCCCGGTGCGGATCGGCAACGGCGCCGCCGACCAGCTTCAGCTGGACATCTACGGCGAGGCGATGGACGCGGTCTACCTCACCGACCGGGCAGGGGTGCAGGTCACCCACCAGAGCTGGCTGGAGCTCGCGTCGTCCATCGACTGGCTCTGCGAGCACTGGGACCAGCCGGATGAGGGCATCTGGGAGACCCGCGGCGGCCGTCAGAGCTTCCTCTACGGGCGGACCCAGACCTGGGTGGCCCTCGACCGCGCGATCAAGATGGCACAGCAAAGAGGCCGCCCCGCGAACGTTCAGCGCTGGCGGGTGGAACGGGACGCGGTCTACAACCAGGTCTTCGACCAGGGCTGGAACCCCAAGGTCGGCGGTTTCACCCAGCACTACGGCAGCGATGTGCTCGACTCCTCGCTGCTGATGATGCCGCAGCAAGGGTTCATCGCGCCCCGCGACCCGATGTGGCTGTCCACGCTTGAGGCCATCGATCGCGAGCTGGTCTCCGACAGCCTCGTCTACCGGTACAACCCGAGCGCCTCACCGGACGGGCTGGCGGGCAACGAGGGCACGTTCTCGCTGTGCACGTTCTGGTACGTGGACACGCTCGCCCGCGCGGGCCGCCTCGACGACGCCCGGCTGACGTTCGAGAAGATGCACACCTACGCCAACCACCTCGGGCTCTACTCCGAAGAGATCGGCCCGACGGGCGAGCAGCTCGGCAACTTCCCGCAGGCCTTCAGCCACCTGGCGCTGATCACCGCCGCCGTGAACCTGGACTACCAGCTTGACCACGGCGCCGGGATCCTGCCGGGCGCTTAACGCGGGTGATCAGGACCTGGCACCCGAGCGCCAGCACGCACAGCGCGCCGAGCAGCACGCCGGCCACCGTCGCGCCGCCCTGGCCGCCGAGTCCGGCCAGCGGCGACAGCGCCGCGCCGAGCATGAAGGGCAGCGCCCCCAGCCAGGCCGACGCCGTGCCGGCGATCGAGCCCTGGTCCGCCAGAGCCAGCGCGGCTGCGTTCGGGCGCATCATCCCGAAAAACGCCACGAACGCGAAAAGCGGGACGAGCAGGGCCGCCAGCGGCGGATGCCCGGTGAGCGCGGCCGCCAGGAAGGCGAGCGCCCCCGCGACCATGACAACCAGCGACGCGCGGACCACCCGCGCCACCGGCAGGCGGCGGATCAGCCGGGCGCCGAGCTGTGCCATCAACACCAGCCCGATCGCATTGACCGCGAAGAACAAGCTGAACAGCTGCGGCGACTGATGATAGGCGTCCTCAACGATGAAGGGCAGCGCGGAGATGTACGTGATCAGCGCGGCGGTGCCGAACGCGACCGCCAGCGTGTTCCCGGCGTAGGCCCCGTCCCTGACGAGTGTCCGCGAGTCGGCGAGGAGCTGACGCAGCCGGGCCGGCGTGCGGCGGTCCGCTGGGAGCGTTTCGGGCAGGAACCAGCTGACGACAAGCAGCACCAGGCCGACCGCGGCGAGCACGCCGAATATCCCGCGCCAGCTCGTGAACCGCAGCACCTGGCCGCCGATCACCGGCGCGAGCACCGGCGCCAGCCCGAAGACCAGCGTCAGCGATCCGAGCACGCGGGCTAGTTCGGTCCCCTCGTACAGGTCGCGGACGATCGCCATGCTGAGCACGACCCCGGTCGCTCCCGCCATGCCCTGCAGGAAGCGGAAGGCGATCAGCGCCCCGATGTCCGGCGCGGCCGCGCACGCCACGGACAGCACGGTGAAGGCCACCAGACCGACGAGCAGCGGCCGCCTGCGTCCCATGCCGTCGCTGAGCGGGCCCGCCACCAGTTGCCCGACGGCGAGGCCGGCCAGGCAGCCGGAGAGCGTGAGCTGCACGAGCGGCTGCGAGGCATGCAAGTTGGCGGCGATCGTCGGCGTGGACGGCAGGTACATGTCCATCGAGAGCGGCCCGAACGCGGACAGCGCCCCGAGCACTACGAGCATCCCCAGGCGCCGCGGCGCCTTCGCGCCCGTCGCGTCCTGGGTGGGCGCCGCCTCGCCGGCCTGGGAACCTTCGAAAGTTTCCATTGCTAAAGATGTTATGTCTGATCCGGGCGCCTCCATGCCCGTGGGCCCGAGAGGCGCGGGCAGCCTAAATGTCCGTAGTTTGGTTCATCATGATGTACCAAACTACGGACATTTCCCCACGCACGGGCACGGGCGGTGGTTAGGGCGCCGGCGCCGGGATCGGCTTGGTGCCGG